>JGI24708J26588_10000120_pt1 | contig 58182 bp, 68 predicted proteins | sample BioPla1DNA2_FD_26588 | JGI IMG/M metagenome (IMG submission 26588) | reverse complement strand
TATCCCCCAAACACCACTCAAGACAGGCTACACTGCACCCAACACTGATGTACGATTAAGCTTCAAATGCGTATCGCGTGCAGGTTCAATCCCAAGCCGTAAAAACACGTTCTCCATGTCTCCACAGTCTTGGGTCTCCATGGATGGAGGGTCAACGCCTGCATGCCCTTGCAGATCGCCCCCCAACCTTAACCCCCAGCAGCAACCCCCGACTGGGCGTCGAAAGCCACCACCAAAGACTTCATCGATGTGCCCGCAACGGATTTTTAGGCCCGTTTTCAAGAACAAGGTTGACGACTAGAATACTGCGCCATTCACCTGTAGGTTGGCTTCATTATATCACAGGCATTAAAATGGGTGCAAGTAACCTAATGGTCACGCTGGATGATAAAGGATGCCAGCTCCCTGAGCAAGTCCGCTTGTTTAGGGAAATCCCTCAGCGCTTCATGACACTCTTTAACACATTGGCGCGCCAGTTCCTGTGATTTTTCCAGTCCATACAGGCGGGGATAGGTTTGCTTGCCAAGGACCTGATCTGTCCCTACCGCCTTGCCCAGCTGTTCAGTCTGGCCAGTTTCGTCAAGAATGTCGTCTGTGATCTGAAAAGCTAATCCAAAACTCTCAGCAAACCGGGTGATTTGTGCCAACTGCTCGTCATTGGCACCGCCGAGCAGTGCACCGCCCCTCAACGCGGCTTTAAAAAGCGCTCCAGTCTTGTGGGAGTGAATGTAGTGCAGGGTATCTTCATTGAGATCTTGGTCCTGCCCGGAAATGTCCACAACTTGTCCCCCGACCATTCCCTGCGATCCGGCCCCTCTGGCCAGTTCCAGAACAACTCGAACTGTGGTTTCGTATGGGACACCATACTTTTCGGGCATCCTGGCCAGCTCCGCAAAGGCCTCGGTTAACAGTGCATCGCCAGTCAAGACCGCAATCGCCTCCCCATAGACCTTGTGATTGGTAGGCTTCCCCCGCCTCAAGTCATCATCGTCCATGCAAGGCAGATCATCATGGATGAGGGAATAGGCGTGAACCATTTCTAGGGCGGCAGCCAAGCCTGAAGTGCTCCTTATCTCCCCGCCCACGGCCAAACAGGCCGCCATGGCCAGTAACGCCCTCAGCCGCTTGCCTCCCCCCAGGGTAGAGTAACGCATAGACTCATGCAGCACTTCAGGAACTGTATGGGCAGGCGGAAGCGTCTCGTCTAAGATGGACTCCACCTTGCGGACTAATTCTTTCATCAATCCTTCACCTCGAATGTTTCAATTTGGCCTGCGTCCAGCATTACTTCAATTTTTGCCTCGGCCTGATCAAGTTTATTGTTGCAAAAACGTGCCAGTTTCACACCTTCTTCAAAGAGTACGAGGGACTCATCCAGGCCCGCCTCGCCCTGTTCCAGACTGCGCACTATCTCTTCCAGACGAGCCAGAGCTTCCTCAAACTTCAGTTCAGTCATATGCGTCTCCCTTCTACTGTGCAGGATAATGATCCTTTCTGCAAGGTGACATGAACAACTTCGCCCTCCCTGGTCTGGTCAGCCTGGCGCAAAATCTCCCCACGCTCGTTTTGGCAAATTGCATAGCCCCGCCCCAATGTCTTGAGGGGGCTTAAGGTCTCGAGTTTGCCCACTGCACTTTCCAGTTTCCCCCGCCTGAGAACTAGATTATGGCGTTGGGTGCGACCAAGGCCTGTCCACAGTTCGTCCAAACGCTGCCGCAATTGGTTCAGGTAACTCTCAGGTCTCTGCAAAATCGGGCTTTGGCTGAGCTGGACCAAGTAACGGCGTTCCGCCTGGATCCTGCGCCTCAATGAGTCAACCATGCGCTTTTGCAGCGAAGAAATGTGTTCAAAAAGCTCTTCCTGTAGAGGCACCACCAATTCAGCTGCGGCGGAAGGGGTAGGCGCCCTAAGGTCGGCGGCAAAATCAGCAAGGGTAAAGTCAGTTTCGTGTCCGCAGGCAGAGACAACGGGTATAGCAGATGCAGCAATTGCCCGAACCAAACCCTCGTCATTAAAGGCGGACAGCTCTTCAAAGGAACCGCCTCCCCTGCCTATGATGATCACATCTACGTCGGTATTCTGCGCCATGGCCAAAGCCCCGGTGAGGCTCGCCGGCGCACCCGCCCCCTGTACCAAGGCAGGAAAGATCAAAACCTGCACTCCCGGATAGCGCCGGGTCAAGACATGGATAATATCACGGATGGCTGCCCCCGAAGGCGATGTAACCACCCCTATTCTGCCTGGCAGTACTGGCAGAGGGCGCTTTCTTTCAGCAGCAAAGAGACCCTCCCGTTCAAGCTTTTCTTTGAGTTGTTCGAAAGCAAGGTGCAGTTCGCCTATACCCTGGGGAAAGAGCAGATCCACATAGAGCTGGTACTCGCCATTGGGCTCATAAATACCAACTGATCCTACGGCAATTAATGTATCTCCATTCTTGGGAACAAATTGCAAACGCTGATTGCGGCTGCGAAACATCACGGCCTTGATCCGGCTGTTGGAGTCCTTCAAAGAAAAGTACATATGCCCTGAGCGATGATGGAGAAAGTTGGAAACCTCTCCCTGCACCGCCACACTCTGAAATTCAGGACCTGCGAGAGCTGTTTTGATTTGTTGCGTAAGTTCACTTACCGAAACGGGCTGCAGCATCACTATCCTCCTTTGGCCGGATCCGTGGACAAAAATCCGGAACTCAGTGCACTAAAAAAAGCCGCCCCATAGGCATTGTCTACGCTATAGGCCGGGGCAGCAAAAAACAGATCCCAATTAGGCAGTTTCTGCAGCAAATAAGACCTAATGATCTTGTTGGCGGCTACCCCGCCCACAATCAAAAGATCCCGGCTTGAACTCTGCCCCTCTGCCCAGCGAATCCACTTCACCAGTGTGCGGCCTATACTTTCGAAACAGGCCTTGGCAAGAACTGGTGGCGAAGCGTTCCCCACCATTTTTTCCAAGGCAGTAAGGGGCCCTGAAAAGCTTACTTTGCCGGCACGGTGAAAGGTCGGCACCGAGACAGTATCCTCGGACTTATGGGCGAGTTTCTCGAGGGAGGGACCGGCTGGAAAGGGCAGGCCCAGCTTCACACCAAGCCGATCTACAAATTGGCCCGCATGCAGATCCAAGGTGCTGCCCAGTAAATCTACCCGCAGCCGATTTGTCTTCTCGTCACGCCCAACAAGCGTCATCTCTGTTGTTCCCCCGGACAGATGGATAGCCAAAAAGTCGGAGGCATACGGGCCTTGCGCGCTGGCGATGCCGCTCCAGATATGACTTTCTTGATGCGTGAGCTTGTGGCAAGGTATACTGAGCAAATGCCCTATAGACTCAGCAAGGGCTGAACCTGGCAAGAAGACCGGCATGTAAGAATCCTCACTCGGCCGGGGCTTGATTGTAACTCCTATGGACACAAGCTCATCTCCCTGCAAAGCTTGGCCGATCCTGGCGGTCACCTCAGGCATATTTTGCACATGTTGAAATAAGGCTTCCGATTGCCGCAAACCCCGCGCACCAGAAGCCACCTGCAAAATTATTCTTTCATCCGCCTTGATTTCTCCGTCCTCGCCAAGCAGACACATGGACGTTGTATAGCTGCTTGTATCAATGCCAAGAAACACTTTCATTGGAAATCCCCATCCCGAACCACCGTACCCAAAAGACCATTGACAAATCGGGGCGAGTCTTCGTCGCCGAACTCCTTGGCCAGCTCCACCGCCTCATTGACCGCGACACCTGCCGGAATGTCATCCATAAACACTATTTCATAGATGGCCAATCTCAAAATGCTGCGATCAATAAACCCCAGGCGATGTACCTCCCACGCCTTGGAGATACTTCCAATCTGTGCATCGATAGCAGCAATGTGCTGGTGTACTCCCCGCACCACTTGTTCTACATAGTTGCGGTTCTCGGCGTTCAGTGCAACATCATCCAGTCTCTGCATCAAGGCGGTCTCCAGATTGATTTTGCTTAGATCAATCTGAAACAGAGTCTGAAATGCAATCTGTCGTGCTAGTCTTCTACTCAAACAATATCACCTCATAAATCGACTGGTAAAACCGCCGCCGCTTCTGGGCGAATCCAAGTATGAACCGAGAAAAAATCCTGCTGCAATGCAAACTACCACCAATAGACCCTTAAGTATCCCGAAGGCGATAATGATCCAGCCTACAATGAGGCCCATAATCGAACCAAGTATCTTACCGAAGTGATCACCGAGCAGCCCAAGCAACTTTTCCTTCATATACCAGCACCCCTTTAAACCAGCTCGTCGAGGGGACGATCTGTTTCGGCGGCATTCTTTGCTATGCCGTCAACAAACACTTCAATCTCTTGAATCACAACCCCTACCGTTCTTTGCACATAGTCCCGCACAGTCTCTTGCAGCTCTTCAGACAGCTCGGACAGATTGTGGTCAGGGTAGACTGTCACTCTCAATTTGACTTTGGGGCTGACCACATCGGTAAACGATGCCCGTACCTGCTCAAGACCGGGGATTTGCTCTGCGGCTTCTACAATCAGGCTCTCCACACAAGCGGTACTAATCCTGATCTCACCAAGCTCTCTGGGATAGACTATAAATCTCTTTTCCGATCTGGAAACGAGCACTACGATGTAGACGGCCAGGATAGCCAAAATCAAGGCGACAATACTGCCGTCAAAAATCACCCTGGATGACTGCAGCCAGTCGATTAGGACTGTACCTCCTAAAATCGTTGATAGCAAAAGTCCTGCAAGAACCACCAGAACCAGGCCGGTGATTCCCAGCAAGATGCGATCAAGTATTATCATGGCTACTTCCCCCTAGGCGCGGGCGGTTGCGGCTCCTCACCCTTTTTTTCCTGGGGGAACTGCACTCCCTGAACATGCAAGTTGACTTCCATGACATCGAGTCCCGTCATCACTTCTATTGTTCTCTTTACATTCTCCTGAATCTGCTGAGCTACTTCAGGAATACTGTATCCGTATTCAATGATCACAAATAGATCAACAACACATTCGTGTTCACCAACATCAACTTTAACGCCCTTGGACAAGTTGCGAGCACCAAGCATTTCTGCTATTCCACCGGCGATCCCGCCACTCATTCCGGCAACGCCAGGAATTTCAACCGTAGCAAGACCTGCAATAATTCCCACTACATCGTTGGCAATTTTCAGTTCGCCTAATTCACTGCGACGTTCGGTTTCCGACATTTTCTTACACCTCCTAACGTTTAGTATACCAAACTATTCCTTGTTCGACAATTCCGTTTCTTCCAGCCACTGCTCCAGGAAGTCAGTGGAAAAATCTGCCCTTCGGAACCTTGCATCCGCCATCATCGCTCGATGAAAAGGAATTGAAGTCTCTATTCCCTCTACGACTAATTCCCCCAGGGCACGCTGCATGCGTTCGATCGCTTCGCTGCGATCAGCACCCCAGCTAATCAGTTTGGCAAACATCGAGTCATAGAAAGGCGGTACTTTATAACCTTGATATACATGGCTGTCCCAACGGATACCGCAACCGCCAGGCACAAACAGCTGTTCGATCAAACCAGGTGAGGGCCGGGAGTTTATTCGCACTGCCTCCGCATTGATCCGGCACTCTACAGCATGTCCCTTGGGACTTATGTCACTTTGGTCAAAAGCCAAGGCCTGGCCTGAAGCGATGCGTATTTGCTCTTTAATTAGGTCGATGCCGTAGACCATTTCAGTCACCGGGTGCTCGACTTGGATACGTGTATTCATTTCCATAAAATAAAACTTGCCTGAGTCGTCAAGCAAAAACTCCATCGTTCCCGCATTGCGGTAGCCCACGGCCTCAGCCCCCCGCACTGCTGCCCGACCCATTTCAGCCCTTAAGCCATCATCAACTGCAGGCGAAGGACACTCTTCGATCAGCTTCTGATGGCGGCGTTGCAAGGAACATTCTCTTTCGCCAAAATGCACGATCCTGCCGAAGTTGTCCCCGAGAAGCTGGACTTCGATATGCCTAGGTGACTCAATGAACTTCTCTAGGTACACAGCGTCATTATTGAAGGCAGCGGCTGCTTCTGCACGGGCAGTATTAAAGCCCCTGATCAGTTCTTGCCGATCCCTGGCTAGGCGCATCCCTTTGCCGCCCCCGCCTGCACTGGCCTTGATCATGACAGGATAACCAATCTCCTCCGCAACTTTAATCAAGTCCTGTTCATTGCCAATAGCGCCTTCGCTGCCTGGAACAACAGGTACTCCCGCTTTTTGCATTGTGTTCTTTGCCCTGGACTTATCACCGAGCAGCTCAATTTGTTGTGGGCTGGGGCCAACAAAGACCAGATTGTGCGCCTCGCACATCTCAGCAAACATCGCACTTTCGCTTAAGTAGCCGTATCCAGGATGGACTGCATCCGCACCGTAGGCAATAGCTGCAGCCAAGATATTCTGGGCATTCAGATAGCTTCTTTGGGAAGCTGACGGTCCAATGCAAACCGACCAGTCGGCCCACCTCGTGTGAAGAGATTCTCGATCAGCTTCCGAATAGACCGCGATTGTCTCGATGTTCAACTCACGGCAGGCCCTGATAATGCGCAGGGCAATTTCTCCCCGATTAGCAACCAGTATTCTGCGTAACATAGGGCACCTCCTAAGCTTGTGGATCAATCAAAAGCAGGGGCTGCCCAAACTCTACAGGCTGACCGTTTTCCACCAGAATTTCTTTGACCACTCCGCTTACTTCTGATTCAATCTCATTCATCATCTTCATAGCCTCAATAATAAACAGGGTTTGACCCTGGGTTACTTTCTCGCCCACACGAATGAAGGCTTCTGCGTCCGGGGCTGGGGCGCGATAAAAAGTTCCTACCATGGGCGCTATAACCTCCACCAAGTTCCCCCTGGCATCTCGGGCCGGCTCCGGAGCTCCCGGAGTTGGCGCCGGTGTTTTGACTGTCTCTACTGCTTGAACCGGGGCAGGTTTGGCCTCTGTTGACCCCTTGCGGATGCGCACGCGAAAGTCTCCGTCCTCTATCTCCAGATCCGTAATGTCAGTTGAGTTGACTAGCGAGATAAGCTCTTTAATCTGCAGGAATTCCATAATCAATAGTGCACCTCTTTCTTGTTGCATCTGTATATTTTCGCTAGTTTGGACCCTTCTCCTCCAAGAAAAGAAGCCTCATGGGACTGAGGCTTATAAGGGGGGCTACACACCGACAGTTTCGTCAACTATGGTTATTCTTTCCAGCCTAACTCCGGTTAATCGATGCACCAACTCTCCAATACGGGCTGCTTCGTCCCGAACTAATGTCACTGGAACCACTACGGTAATGGCGTCCTGTTCCAGAAGGACAAGGGCATCAAGATAGCCTTGGGCTTTAAGCAGATTTTCAATTTCAGTCTCCCGGCTAATCTTGCCGATGAATGTCTGCAAATCTGTTTGGGCTTGCTCTTTTCGCTCCAGTTCGGTATGGCCGTCATAGGCAAGGTTCTGCAACAGTTCAATTTGCCGGCTGCGCATGCGCTCCCGTTCCAGTTTATACTCGGAAAACTTCGTGGGAATGGTGCGTACAGTTACGGGTTCAACTAATACAACTTGGCTCACTCCACTATCAGCATCGGGCAGGTCCTCTCTTTCAGAGTCAGGAACCTCATCTACCCGAAAGATGTAAACCAAGGCCATGACCACCATCGCAACAATCAGCAAATTCCACAGAACTTTCTTTCCCCGCACTACGATAAACTTAGCCATTCTCACCATCCTCCCTATTGTTTGAACATAACTTCAATTCGATACATAGGCACCTGCAAAGCGGTGGCAACCGCTTGGGAAACCGCCCATTGCAGTTCGGGGCGGGGCTCATAATCGACCACTACCAAGACTCCCCGAACTCTCGGTTCAACTTCCTCCAAAACCAGCGGCACCTCCCTCCGCTCAGCATCGTTTCGCATTAGGACCGGACTGGATGTCCAGCGCCTTTCAGTCAGGCCCTGGGGGCCATAACGCTCCTCTTCGGTAAGGTCATAGGCGATCACTAGCCGGCGACCACTGTCCATAGTCAAGAAAACCTCTGCATACTTGCCGCCAAGCATGGTATTTAAGATGGCTGCAAGTTCCTTTTCTAAGGACTCCTGAGCAGAGGAGGCGGGTTTCGCATCTGCAGAAGAGCCTGAAGATAGGCTGGCAGGAACTTCTGCCGGTTTGGATGGCTGGATGAGGAGAATCCCCACCCCGATAATCAACACTACTGCCAGCCAGCTGAATATCTTCTTGTGTCGTTCATTGAGCCTACTCCAAAGCTCGCCCATAGGCTACCTCCTTTTCTGCCCAACGCTGAACTGAGATTTGGTTGACAGGAACATGCAGCAGGGAAGCTGCGATTTGGCCGATTGATCCAGCCAGATCCGCCTCAAATGGATCCAGGAAGATGGAGATGAGGGCACTCTTTTCTTCTGCGCTGCTGACTTCCACCCAAACAGCATTAACGCCTTCCAGGCCAGAGAGAACTCCCTCGAGTTGTGCTGACAAGTGAACCTTTTCTTCCATAAGAAATGGTGCTGCAGCTGCGAGTTTCACCCTTGCCGCCAACGCCTCTACGTCAGGTTCAGAAGACAAGCCGTCCTGCCAGGAAAGATCGATAGATTGAATGTCCAGGTTCAGCAAAATGGTCACCGGTTCCAATACCGCCAGCATCAGCGCCAGACCCAGCACAAGTTTAGCGTATTTTGCCAGTTCCCCCGAGGGGAGGAGCATTTCTAGGATGCCAAGCAGAATTGCCAAGCTCAATAGGGTTTGCAGCCACTGTCGCCAATACATCCCTATCACCTCATAAAAACAGCCAGGTTGCCAATGCCCACCAAAATGGTGATGGCCAGAAAGAGCATCAAAGCTACGGTAGCCAAGGCAATTAAGACCAGATTTAAAGACGCCTCCATCGTGCCAAGAACCTCAACGATGCGTCTATTGCAGACGGGTTCCAAAAAAGCGCCTACGATTTTATAAACAAGAACCATGGCCCACACCTTAAGTAATGGGATGGCCACCATGAACAGAATCATCACCAGACCAAAGACGCCGACTGCATTCTTGATGAGAAGCGATCCGCCCACGACAACCTCCAGGGTGTCTGCAAACATACCGCCGGCTATGGGTATCAAAGTCCTGGTCAGATACTTGGCTGTGCGCAGGGAGATTCCATCTGTCACAGGCGCAATGGCACCTCTGACTGCCATAAATCCTGAAAACACAATGAAACAAAGGCCAAGTACGGAAATGACCCCCTGTCTGAACAGTTTCCCTAATTTTGGGAACTGGAGGTCAGGAATAAAATGGGCCACCAAAGAAAAGGCGGTGCTAAAGAGGATCATGGGCAGCAACAAGTTTTGTACCAGACTGGCTATGGCTCCCACCACTGCCCAAAGCAAGGGATGGAAAACCGCTGCAGAGGTTACAGCCCCTACTGCCACTAGCAGAGAGGACAGTATCGGTATCAGTGAGTACATAAAGCTCACCATTTGGTCAATAGCTCCGGAAGCTGTACTGGAGGCGATTTGGAAGCTCTGCAGGCCGAGAATTACTAAGACCAAAAAGGAAACAGCAAAAGCCAAGTCAACGACTGCTTTCGCTCCGAACGAACGGCTCAGGTATTCTAGCAAAGCAGCTAAAATGCCAATCACCACAAGCTGCCTTAGGAGATGTAAGCTTAGGTAAAGCTCCCGTAGAAAGCTGCGCAAAAGGAGCAGCATGATATCTCCGGGCGAAGCGGGGCTACTTTCGCCCCCTAGCAGATCTCTAAATGTTAGGCTCGGCAAGTACTGCTGATATTCCTCCTCCAAAAGTTCAATGAAACCTAACAGCTGTCCTAAATCAAGGGCCTCCAGCTGATCTTGGATTGACTTCTGGAAGGGCTGCCCATCGAGGGGAGCTTGCGCCTGCCCAGGGCGGTCTAGGAGCATTACCAGGATCAGGAACAAGACCAACTTCCACCGCTTCATATTTCTCATCCTAAACACCTAAGATTCCGAAAAGGGTGTGTAAAATTGCCTGGAGGAGAGGCAAAGCAATTACCAGTATGACAAGTTTCCCCGCCAGTTCAATAATTCCGGAGATTGCTTCTTCACCTGCTTCACGGCTGATCTGAACCCCAAAGGAGGTCAGATAAGCTACCCCAATGGTCTTCAAAACAGGATTGAGATACAGTGCGCTTACCTGGGCCTCCCGGGCCAAAGCGGTTATTGCCCCAAAGGCGCTGGTGAACTGGGGCATTAAGGCTAGGAAAATCACTGTAACGAAGGACAGGCCAACAACAACTGCCCAGGCAGGCTGTTCCTCTCTCAGCTGGGCCTGAAAGACCGTTAACACTATGCCTGCACCAATTACCAGGGGAAGCCACAGCACAGGATCTCACCACCTAAAGACCGCTTCTACATCGGAAAACAGCTGCCCAACCATTTGGACCAACCACAACAAGACGATAATCACCCCTGCTAAGCTCAACATTTGTGCCTGTTCCTTGCGTTCGGCCTGTACAAGAAAGATGTTGAGGACTGCCACCAAGATACCTAGCCCCGCGATGCGGTAAATGGGAGATAAGTCCGTCACACTGATCCCTCCTAAAACAAAAGTAAAATGATCAGCAGTCCTGCTGAAAAGCCCAAATACTGCCACAGGCGGGCTTGTTTTTCCCGTTCCTGTTCAGCTGTTTCAAGCGCCTGGCCGAGGCGATGCATTGCAACCTTCAGATGTTTGACCTGCTCGGCAGTATCGCTCATGCCCAGCACCTCCCCGACATGGTGCAAGTCTTCCAAGACAGCGGCGGGCAAACCATTGGCGGCCAGATTGTTTAACCCTTCCTCCCAGATAACTGAAAAGCGCTCACCGGTTCCCGCTGCAAGCCCTTTGTTCACAAGCTGTAGAAACCTGCCTATATCCCCAGAAGACTGCCTAGCCTCTGCTGCAATAACATTAGGCAGGGTTGTTTTGGCGAACTGGATTTCAGACTCCAGCACTTGAATGAAGCTGATCAGCTGCCGCAAGTTATGTACCTGTATTGAGAAACTTCTGGCCAAAATCATGCCCATGGCTCCAGTGGAAAAAAGAATCAGGCCGGCACCTACGCCTTTCATGAGCAATGCAGTTCACCCCCACACCTGTCCTCATCATTTTATGTGGCTCCCTGGACTCTTAGAACTGATTCGATAGTTCCCGGGCCCCGTCGGCGAGATAAGATGACGACCAGTTCAAATATTTCCAGGCTGGACCTTGCCCAGCTCTTGCCCTGTAATTGCTCCCAAGAATCCCCGTGGCAGGTGGCAATAACCTTTACGCCGCTGCGCGCAAGCTCCGCAAGGATCGCGGCATCGGAGCCGTGCCCGATTTCATCTGTTACCACAACCTGCGGACTGAGCCCTCGCAGAGCATGGTAAACGCCGATCCCTTTATCATAGCCGTCCAGAACGTCGGTTTGCATGCCAACGTCCAATTGGGGAACTCCTAAATAACAGGCGGCAATTTCCGACCTCTCATCTATAACCACTACCTGCAAGCCGCAATCGGCTACCTGGCGCGTAAGATCACGCAGCAGAGTGGTTTTCCCGCAACCAGGAGGCGACACTATCAGAGTCGAATAGATGTGTGTTCCCCGCTTAGATACAACCCGGCCAATAAGCGGGTCAGCAGCTCCCACCACAGCCCGCGCCTGGCGAAAGTTGAGGGAGGAGATGTTTTTGATTGTCCTAAGCTGCCCCCCGCTGTATACGGCCTGGCCCGCTACTCCCACCCGGTGGCCTCCAGGCAGGGTCAAGTATCCTCCCTGAATCTCCTGTTCCCAGGCATACCAAGAATTTTCCGTAATCAATTGCAAGGTCCGATCCAGGTCATCTTTGCTGACTATGTAGCTATGCTCCGGCCGTACACTTTGACCCTGTGCTGAAAGAATAGCAAACCCACTTCTGTCTTTGATCATCAAAGGCCGGTTGAGGCGCAATCGCACTTCTTCCAGATTCGTTGCAGAAGCTTGATCAACAATTCTCCGTAAGGTTGGAGATAGATATCTGAGCATAGAGCAGCCCACCCTTTGCCACACTATATGCGAAACTAGGACAAGGTATGACAATAAAAAAATGCCCCGCCAAGGGGGCATTTCCCAATCTTGCTATTGCTTTGGGTAAGACTAGTCTTCTTCCTCTACTAGAGCATCTTCCTGGAAAAGTTGGTCAAGTTCGTCAAAATCGGAGCTCTCAAACACCACTGCATCACAACGGGGGCACCTGACCTGCACGCCTTCATCAAACAGAAAATCCTCATCAAATGTGACGATGTCTTCACATTCCGGGCATTCGACTTCAACTAGAGAATCGCCGGGAGAGTCCTCCCAGTGCACACGGCCTTGGTCCACATGGTCATCTTCATCTTCTGCTAGAAACAGCTCATCCTCCAAATAGGCAAGATCAAAATCGATTTCCTGCAAATACTCATCCAACTCTTCGTGGGCCCTTGCGAGATCTTCAACTTCATCTGCCAAATCATCCAAGATCTGCAGCACTTTGGTGAACAAGAAACCACTTCTCCCCTCCGTCATAGACGGATCGCCGTCAATAACTCCACGCAGATAGGCAATTTTCTCTCTAATAGTCTCCAACTAATCCACCCCCTAATTTTGTATCGACCTAGGATCGGGATATGTACTCCCCGCTCCTTGTGTCTACCTTAACCATATCACCTTGCTCCACAAACAATGGAACTTGAATAGTAAGCCCTGTCTGCAGCGTAGCGGGTTTGGTCGCGCCTTGCGCGGTATCGCCCTTAAATCCAGGCTCGGTCTGGGTTACTTCCAGAACAACAGTGGTTGGCAAATCAATGCCTATAGCCTGGTTTTCGTAGAACTGAATGCCGATAGTCATGTTCTCCAACAAAAACTTGGGTGCGTCGCCTAAGTCAGCCTCACTCAAAGAAATCTGATCATAGGATTCCATATCCATAAAGAAATACTCCCCGTCCGCAGCATAGAGATACTGCATTTGTCTCGATTCGATATGCGCTCTGGCAATGCGCTCCCCCGCCCTGAACGTCCGCTCCACACTAGCCCCGGTGCGGATGTTTTTCAGTTTCGTACGGACAAAGGCCGCCCCTTTGCCTGGTTTAACGTGGAGAAAATCCACCACACTGTAAATCTCACCTTCAAGCTCGACGGTTACTCCCGTACGTAGATCGTTTACCGAAATCATTTCTGTACCCTCCCTATCCTACCACATATAACTCTTTGAAGGTGGAGGACAGCACCTCATGTCCGCCCTCAGTCACCAACACGAGATCTTCAATGCGTACACCGCCAAATCCCGGAATATATACTCCCGGCTCTACAGTGACGAGCATGCCTGGCTGCAGTACTGTCTGATCAGTCTTGGACAGCCGGGGACTCTCGTGAACTTCCAAACCTAGACTGTGCCCTAAACCATGGCCAAAATATTCGCCATAACCCATTTCACCGATAATGTCACGGGCAATGGCATCGATCTCAGCACCGGTTTTTCCTGGACCCACAGCTTCTAAGGAGGTCAGCTGAGCCTTGAGGACTAAGTCGTAAATCAGCAGATGCTGCTCTTCCGGCTCGCCAATTACAATGGTCCGAGTCATATCTGAACAGTAACCGTTAACCACACAACCGAAGTCAAAGACAACAAAGTCGCCAACACTGAAAACACGATCCGTAGGCCTAGCATGGGGTAATGCGCTGCGCGGTCCTGAAGCCACAATTGGATCGAAGGACATGGCGCTTGCCCCCCTTTTGCGCATCAAGAATTCCAGTTCCAGAGCAATATCCAGCTCGGTCACGCCCGAGCGAATCTTGGGAAGGAGCTCCGCAAAGGCATCGTCCGCGATTTTGGCAGCCCTTTTTATGTTCTCAATTTCAGCCTCGCTCTTAATCATGCGCAGCTCTTCGGCCCACCCGCTGACACCAAGGAACTGCGGAGAGAGTTTCTCCCGCCACTCTTCAATTTGTTTCACAGTCACGTAGTCTTTTTCGAAGGCAATTTTCTTGACTCCATCGTCTTCGATCAGCTTTTTCAATGACTCATTGTAATTTTCGATCTGGATTAGCTCCCAGTCGGGGCATTCTGCCTTTACCTGCTCAACATAGCGAAAGTCAGTCAATAAAGCCTGTCTAGTGCCGGAGATCCACACCAAACCTGCGGAACCTGTAAAACCAGTGAGATAACGCCTGTTCACTGCACTAGAAACTAAAAATACATCTGCCCCTTCAGCTTGCAGACGTTCTCGAATCCGGGTTATTCGCTCCATATTCGACCTCCTAATTTCTGTTATAAGTCTTTTCGATTCTTTCAATGGAAACTCCTGCCGTCCTCAACCATAAAAGAAAAACCCCAGGGGTGGGGTTAGGACTGAAAGAACAAGGTAACGTTAACGCCTGTCTTATTTCTTTTTAGGCTCACATCGGCCAATGAGCAACTTTTCAACTTCGGATCAGATTTTCTCAGCTGACTGACAGTCTGGCGAATATCCAGGAGCAGTCTGTCGCTGGAGGTGTAGTCCAACGCTTTCTCATATACGAAAAGAGACATGGTTTATCCTCCCTGACCTTCTTGATATTTATAGTATGTGCAAGGAGGACGAGCTTTATTCCTAAAATCTTACCGTTTTTTACTTTTTCTTTGGACCAATCAGGTTGGGGCGGACAGTATACTCAGCTCCTGCAGGTATGTAAAGCCGCAGCTTATATTGGGCCCTACGAGCTGAAACCCAGCCTAAACCGCTGACAAACAAATCCTGTCCTGGCTCCAGCCGTACAGCATGTTCTTCCCATTGCTTGATCGGAGCCAGCTTATTGCCTTTTTCCAACCACTTGTCCAAATGTTTGCTGGAGGATCTTTGCCATCTCACTCCGGATCCAGTGAACCCCAAGAGCAAACCTGTGCCGCTGGCAGAAATACATTCGACTGCGCAGAGGCCCTTAATATAGACTATATCCCCTGCCCGAACTTCATAGAGGTGAGAAGACAGGCTCTTGTGGGGAATCACTTTCTGGGCCAGCGCAGGCAGGAGCATGTCACTAATCCTGCCGCCAGGCACAAAACCTGGTGAATCAGCCAAAACCAGGCCTCCTGGGCATGACCAACGCGAAACATTCACGGTAGTGCCCGGGTAGGGAGAAATCGTCGGTTCGATCTGCTTGCGTTTTCCGCCGCCAATGCGCATCCTCAGCAGGCGCTGCAGTACGCTGGATTTTCCCACATTGGTAATGCCTACAAAGAGCACCTGCTTACCTAGGGACGCAACCATATCTGCTAAGGCAGGAAATCCAAGCCCATTAGCGGCACTTACCAAGACTTGCTGCATCCTCGGCAGCCCGTAATAGTCCAGCCGGGAGCGCACCCAGCTCTCTAACTCGCTTAAGGGGGTCTTGTCAGGGATCAAATCCACTTTATTGACAACCAAAAGTACATCTTTGCCCCGCATCAGACCAAGCAGTTCAGGGGGGAGTCCCGCTTCGAAGTCTAAAAGGTCTACTACCAGGCAGACTCCGGTGGACCAATCAACGCCGGCACGTATGGACTCAAAAGAATCACTGGCATCAACCGGCCCAATCTCGTCACGGCCGTAATGGCTGATCCTATGGCAGCGTTGACAGCGAACTGTATCCTGCTCGAGCACGTGCTCTGGAACAAACCCGAAGCTTCCAGGGTCTGTACTTTGTATTCTGGCTCCGCAGCCTTGACAATACCTTTCACTCATCTGAGCCCCTCCCTTGCCTGATCTGGACATGCTTGCGGCTGATCTCTCCCCGCCTTACCATCTTCTCCAAGATCCAGTGTTCAATTCTGCGCATCAGCTTCGTCGATTCAAGTTCATTTTTACTCAGCGGATTAATCAAGACGGTGTACAGGCCGAGACGGTTGCCCCCGAACACATCTGTGAACAGCTGATCGCCAATCACGGCAACTTGCTGGGGCTCCAGGNCCAAAAGAACCATGCCCTTGCGAAAAGCGCGGCCTAACGGCTTGAGGGCCATGCCGACTGCTGGAATCCCTAGCAGGGCAGCGAAGCTCTGGGCGCGATTCTGCTTAGCATTAGAGACCAGACAGATCTTAAACCCCCTGTGCTGGGCTTGCCTTACCCAGGCCACAAAGGCTTCCTCCATCTCCGGCTCACCCCAGGGAACAAGCGTGTTATCGATATCGACTAGCAAACCAGAAATCTGCCTTTCCTTGAGCTTGTCTAAATCAATGGTAAACACACTCTGGCAGATCAGGTCCGGAACGAACTTTTTCATCTCACAGCTCCACTCTCATTGTTATCAACTAATTATACCACAGATCCTCGCCCAGACAACTATTACAAAGGAAAAGCGCCCCCAAGGAGGCGCATCCTACGGACCCATTGCATTGAGCAGTTTGCCTAAAGCCCTTTTTTCAATGCGGGAAACATAAGAACGGGAGATTCCCAGCAAGCGGCCAATTTGCCTCTGCGTCAGCCTTTCTTGCTGCCCGAGGCCAAAGCGAAGTTCCAGGACGGTTCGTTCACGCTTTGACAGACAGCCAAAACACTGCGCCAACAGGCCCCGATCAATGTTGAGGACAACTTCATCCAGCACTTCATCGTCATCGGAGCTGAGAATATCCATCAGGCTGATTTCATTACCCTCCCGGTCCGCCCCGATGGGATCGTAGAGCATAACTTCCTGACGAATGCGTTTAGTTGTGCGTAGGTGCATTAAGATCTCGAGTTAACTGACAGTGGGGCTAAGATCAGCTGCACTTGTTCGAATGTATCCGGTTCAATAATGGCTGGGCAGGGAATCAAAATCCACTCTTCCCGGGGCCGGAGACGCACCCTGCCGCTAGAGGTATCCCATTTGTTCTGATAAAACTCGCCCAGGTAGGTGCGGTTGCTAAGGATCTGCCTCACGACCTGCCTATGCCACTTCTTCGCCCCCCTCTTGGTAGGCACGCCCAATTCTGTCAGCATCCTGGCAATGCCGGCTGCGCCTTGGATTCTAGGGGGAGGGGCGATTGTCCAGGCATAAATTTGCTTAACGATTGCCGCTTCCTCGCGGTTGATAATCAGCTGCTCATTCTCGCTGTCAAAGTCATACCCATAGATCTGAAAATCCCTCAGCACCCTTCCTTGCCTGGCCTTTTCCCTGCGCCCTCTGCACATTCGCTCTGTGATCTTTGCCTTCTCGAACTCTGAAATTGCTCCCCTGAGCGCATAGAAGAGATTGCCCTCAGGCGTCTTGCTGTACTCACCGTTGACGAAATTCAGCCCGACTCCTTTGCTTTCCCATTCTTCAGTCAGGATTAATTGATGCAGGAGTTTGCGGGACAGCCGATCCGGATCGAAACAGTAAACTGTAGAGATCTCACCCCGTTGGATCCTTTGCCGGAGTTCTTCCAGGGCAGGCCGCTGCAGGGTTTCTCCTGATACACCTTCATCGGCAAAAATCAGGGCTTGACTATGGCCGATCCGCTCCTGGCAGTCCCTGATTTGGGCCGGAATACTAAACCCATGTTTGGCCTGCTCCTCGGTGCTGACGCGGGCATAAATCGCGATCAGTTGCCTCACCTCCCTTTTTTCCTAAATTATGCCTACAAAGCGCCAATCATGATATAATGGGTCGCAAAGGAGGTCTGCAAATGGATTTACAACTGGCAATCTTCGACTTGGACGGCGTCATAGTTGATACAGCCAAGTATCATTTTCTGGCGTGGAAACGTTTAGCCGAAGAGATGGGAATCGAATTTACTAAACAGGATAACGAGCGTCTAAAAGGGGTCAGTCGCATGCGTTCCTTGGACATTCTCTTAGAAATTGGAGGCCAAGTTCACACAGAAGCAGATAAGGAGGTCTTGGCGGACAAGAAAAACACCTGGTACGTAGAGTACATTGATCAGATGGATGCCTCAGAGATCCTCCCGGGAGTACTCCCATTCCTGGCTGAACTGCGAGGGAAAGGTGTCAAAGTCGCCCTTGGCTCAGCCAGCAAGAATGCCCGGAGGATTTTGGACAGGATCAATCTCACCGGCTATTTTGACGCTATTGTAGATGGGAACCTGGTCTCTAAAGCGAAACCCGATCCGGAAGTATTTGCTCTAGGTGCATCTTTGCTCAACATCCGCCCGGAGCATGCTGTAGTCTTTGAGGACGCGCAGGCTGGAGTCGAAGCCGCCTTACGTGCCGAGATGATTGCCATCGGCGTGGGCGACCCCCAAACTTTGGCTGCAGCCCACCATGTAATACCCGGTTTTGCAAGGTTTGGCCTGGCAGAACTGGAAAGCGTCCTGGAGGAGAAAAGGACCATTTAAGACCCTCTTACGAAGTTGTGCAAACGATTGCCATACTGGAAAGAATAGGTTATGATAAAGTTATGCACATAAAGGAGGGGTAATCTTGAAACCATTATTGCAGGTCCATCCATGGAAGGTTATTGAAGCTGGATTTCATCCCGAACGCAACCGCATTGTGGAGAGCATCACTTCACTCGGCAATGGCTATATGGGCATGAGGGGCAACTTCGAAGAAACCTATTCAGGTGACAGTCTGCAGGGAACTTACATAGCAGGGGTCTACTACCCCGATCGCACTGTCGTGGGGTGGTGGAAAGTCGGCTATCCCGAATACTTTGCTAAGGTATTAAACGCAGTGAACTTGATCGGAATTGATGTCACCCTCGGGCAAGTGCCGGTTGATTTGCATAACTGGGCGCCCAGCGAATTTCAGCGCTCCTTGGACATGGAAAAGAGCGAACTTGCCCGCAGTTTTCGCCTCCAAGACAAAGAGGGCCGCCGGTTCCTGGTTCAAACCAAACGCTTTGTCAGTATGGAGCACCGGGAAATTGCCGCCGTCAGCTACAGTGTCACCCTAGAAGATGACCCGTCGCAAAAGGGGATCGAGATTGCCTTCAGACCTTATCTCGATGGAAACGTAGTCAATGAGGATGCCAATTACGGAGAGGATTTCTGGAAGAGAGTGACCGAGCTGTGCCAGCCCGATCTGCAGCTGGTAACTATGGAAACGAAAAAGTCAGGCTATGTCGTATCTGCTGCCAGCTCTTTTAGCCTCTATCTTAACGGTGTCGAACTAAACAAAATTCAGCAGAATTGCACTGCAAGACCCCGCTTTGCCCAGACAGAAGTAACCGTCCCCATTCAAACTGGAGACACCTTAACTCTGGAGAAGATTGTTGCGGTAGCTACCAATCGGGACTTTCCGTCTGGAGAGGTTTCGGAGAAAGCTGCTGCAATTCTTGAAGAGCATAAGAAAAAAAGCTATGCTCAGCTCTTTGCAGGACATGCCCAGGCCTGGGAACTAATCTGGCAAGATGCTGACATCCGGATTGAGGGCGATGTCGCTGCCCAACAGGGAATTCGCTTTAACATCTTCCACCTAAACCAGACCTATACTGGAGAAGATCCTCGCTTGAACATTGGCCCCAAGGGCTTTACAGGCGAGAAATACGGCGGAAGCACCTATTGGGATACGGAAGCCTACTGTCTTCCCTTTTACCTTAGCACCAGCGAACCCCAAATTGCTCGCAATCTTTTGCTTTATAGGTATAACCATCTGGAAAAGGCCCGTGAAAACGCGGCTAAACTTGGAGTCAAGGGGGCACTTTACCCCATGGTGACCATGACGGGCGAAGAGTGCCACAATGAGTGGGAAATCACCTTTGAGGAAATTCATCGCAATGGTGCCATCGCCTACGCGATTTTCAATTATGTGCGCTACACAGGTGATCAAGACTACCTATGGGAGTACGGTCTCGACGTATTAGTGGAAATCAGCCGTTTCTGGGCCAGCAGGGTGATTTTTCAGACCAGGAAGGGCGTCTACATGATCCTTGGCGTAACCGGTCCGAACGAGTATGAGAACAATGTAAACAATAACTGGTATACCAATCGCATTGCAGCGTGGTGCCTGGAATATACCCTGGAAGTCCTTGAACAGCTGCGCCTGGAGCGGCCTGAAGACTATCAGGAACTGACAGCACGCCTAAAGGTAGCCGCTGAAGAACTTGCGGACTGGAAGGATATCGTCAAGAAAATGTACTATCCTGTAGTCAAAGAAACCGGCGTCTTTGAACAGCAGGACGGCTTTATGGATAAAGAGCTTTTGACCGTAGATCAGATTCCCCGCGAAGAGCTTCCCCTCAACCAGCACTGGTCTTGGGATCGCATCCTCCGCTCTTGTTTCATTAAGCAGGCGGATGTACTGCAAGGACTCTTTTTCTTAGGCGACCGCTACGATCTGGAAGCAAAAAAGCGCAACTTCGACTTCTATGAACCAATGACCGTTCACGAATCTTCGTTGTCGCCCTGTGTCTACTCTATTATCGCGGCAGAGGTAGGATATCGCCGCAAGGCCTATGAACTCTACCTGCGAACAGCACGCTTAGATCTGGATAACTATAACAACGACACCGATGATGGACTCCATATCACGAGTATGGCCGGGACGTGGATGTCCATAGTCTATGGTTTCGGCGGGCTGCGCATTGAACATGACCGCCTGGCCCTCAGGCCCTTCGCACCGCAAGAATGGGACAGCTACTCCTTTAGGATACTTTTCCGCGGCCACCACCTGGAGATTCACGTAAATGCCGAAGAAGCAGCGGTTAAACAAAAGGGAGGATCCAGCCTCAGCCTCTCCATCCATGACAAGGATTATATTCTTGCAGCAGATGGTGAATTACGGATCCAGATCCCCAGCTGACATTGAATTCTCATTCTCAATGCACCTAGCTGCATAAGTAGCCAAACGGGTGTTCTTGTTAGGATTGAAGGTGTTAATCGCTTTGATCAGCCCAATCACCCCGATGGAGATTAAATCCTCGTTGTCTTCACCAGTGTTGTCGAACTTTTTTACGATATGTGCCACAAGACGAAGGTTCCGTTCAATCAAGATATTGCGGGCGCCTTCGTCTCCTGCTTCTTTTTTGATTAACAGTTCCCGTTCCTCATCGGAGTTTAGCGGTTTAGGGAAAGCGCTGCCGCTTGTGACAAATCCTGTCAAAAAACCCAGTCCTTCAACCAGCCACGCCCCCAGGGCGTTTAGTAATGAAGGAAACAACAACAGACCCCCTTCCTGCGCAAACTCAAGCCTTTTATATTATGTGCCGCAGGAGAAAACTGTGCCTGTTCTCCTCTACAAACTCAAATATTTCTTGATGGGACGTATCAGCACCAAACAAAGCAGCACACTTACGCCGCCCTGGATGAGATCTCCCGGCAGAGCCAGGACTGCAACCGCAAGGCTCTGATAAATGACCGAGCTCGCTAAGAAGTAACCAAGGGCCATCACAACTGCTCCCAGAGATGCTGCCGCAGCTACACTTCTGTGAGTTTCCTTGCGGGAGCGGCTAAGCAGCCAACCGGCAATAAAGCCCTCCAAGCCCTTTATCACAAATGTCCACGGTGCCCACAAGGTATAACCTAACAAGAGATCAGCCAGACTTGAACCGATGGCACCTGCCGCCGCCCCTACCAGAGGGCCAAAAATGAGCCCGGATAAAAGCACCACGCTGTCTCCGATATTAATGTACCCCTTCACGGCAGGCATAGGAATACTGACCACCATCGTTGTCACTGCCACGAGCGCGATCAACAACGCTGTAAGAATCGTCTTTTTTGGTTTCATCCACCCATCTCCTTTACGCAGCAAAGATGAAAAAAGAGAAGTCAATGATTGTCAGCTTGACTCCCCTATCTTAGGCCAATGGTTTACCTTTAAGCTTAAAGATCTCTTCCTTGAGCCACTGATTTTCACGGAGCAAGGCGCGGTAACCCCATTCCAGCTCCTTGCTTTTCTGGGTTAACTCCTTGTTCTCCCGTACATTGTTGTGAATCTTTGTCTCATAGTCATGGACCAAACGGGACAGTTCCAACAGTTCCTGCTGAAGCCGCGCCTGATCCCTTTTCAGTTCATCCTGCTTAGTCTTTTCTTCAAAGGAGCATATCCCTGCCTGCCACACCAGCCGAACAGCGTGCCACCAGGTGGGAGCTTGCGTTATTTTCTTTAGGTTCCTCACATACAACCCCCTTGTTGACAAGTTATTGCAGGCGCTGATTGATCTTTTTCAAAAGGTGTATTGTCCCGGCGTCTTGGGCCAACTTCTTCGAGAGATCATAACAATAATTGGCCAGCCTCTCCTCGCCGAGCTGATCATACTCGTCACCTAAACGCAGAAAGATCTTGATCTTTTTACGCGGTTCTCTTGGTAAGTACCACAAAACCCGTATTTTCAAGATATGCCACCATCTAGGCGGGTCTATATCCATACAGAAGCTCACTCTCCACTCGTTAGTGATATACGCGATCATATCACAAAACCCGATTTCCTGCAATTCAAGCAGGCAAAGGGGGACGCCCCTTTACTCAGTTTGTCCCCCGCAGATAAGACTGATAAGCACGGCTGATCCAAAACACAGCGAAAGTATAGATGGGCAAGGTCACTAAGCGGGCCAGGGCCCTCATGGGCAGAATCACAAAAAACCCTTGTCCATACAGGATGGTCAGCCAGAGTGTATTCAACAACACGCCTGCAATCAAGTCTGTGACTAAGACAGTCGCTCCCACTTGCCACAGCCCTAAAGATTTCCGATGTTTATAGAGGATCCAGCCTGGCAGAAAACCTGTCAAAGCTGCACTCAAGGTGAATCCAGGGAAAAATGCTCCCCCATGGGAGTTGATGATATAACCGATCAAATCAGAAGCCAACCCAGTTAGTGCTCCCCCCGCGGGCCCAAATAGTACTCCCGCCAAAATGATCGGAATTTCGCCGAAACTGAGCCTCAGTGCGCCCACCCCTGCAACCGGGACTACAACACCAAAGATCCGTGTCAATACAATAGAAACCGCGGTCAAAAGGCCAAGATTAGCCGCGCTTCTAGTTGTCAGTCGCATCTCTAAACCCCCTACATGCCGGCTACGGACAAGCTTTTAATAATCAGTGATGGAGAACCGATATGGCCTTGATGGCCTGGTGCTCCAAATTGCAAGTCTGAGCCTACCTCTTCCACAGCTGCAAGCAGTTTGAAAAAGTTCCCTGCTACGGTAATTTGATCAACGGGTCGTACTACTCTTCCCTGCTCTACCAGATAGCCATAGGCCCCTAGAGAAAAGTCGCCCGATACTGGATTCGCACCTGAGTGGAGGCCCTGCACATCGATAATGATGATCCCTCTGTCCAGTGCCTCTACTAGCTCGTCAAAACTCTTCTCCCCCGGCTCAATGAAAAAGTTAGCAGGGGAAATACCCACCGGGGACTTGAAGGACGCCCTTGAGGCATTGCCGGTTGATTCAACCCCATCTTTCCTGGCGGTCTTCAAATTGTGCAGGAAAGTGACTAGCTTACCCTGTTCTATCACGTTTTTCTTGCGCGTCGCCACACCTTCTCCATCGAAGGGAGCTGAAGCGCCTCCGTTTTTGAGCAGGGGATCATCGACTAAAGTCACTTTAGCACTGGCAATCTCTTCCCCCAGTTTTCCTGCTAAGAGGGACAGGCCCTTCTGCACGGATTCTGCAGAGAACACTGGAGCAAAAGTCTCCAACAAACCGTAAGCCACATCATGGCGCAGCAATATGGGGTAGTCGCCAGAGTGCACACTGTCGGCTCCTAAGAGAGAAGTCCCCTCCTGAACCGCCTCCTGAGCAAGCTTTTTAGCATCGAAAAGCGACCAGTCGTTGCCAAAGACTATGCGTCTTCCATTTTTCACCTGTTCTTCCTCGCGGACAAGGGCTGCTACGACGCCATAGGCCCCATTGCGGCGGAAGGACTCCTCGAGTCCCTTGGTGTTGGCGATATACACCTCTGATTCACTATATCCAGTGGCTGCCCAATTTACCATAGAAACCCGTTCGTCGGCTGCGAAGGCTTCCGCTTCAAGCTCTCTGGCAAAGGCAATCTTGTCTTCAGCAGACACCGTCTCCAGGTCCGGATTATAAGCAATAACTTCAGGATAACTCGATGAGCCTGCAAAAAACTCTATTTCATCCTCAGAATCGATAATCTGGGCATTTGCCTTCGCCCCTTCCACCAACAGCTCAACAGAGTCTTGATCGAGGGTTTCCGCATAAGCATAGCCTACTTTTCCAGCAAAGCGGGCCCGAAAGCCGACACCCTGTGCCGCACTGACATTATAGCTGTCTACTTCCTTTTGGAAGACACGGGTGGAAAAGCTCTTCGATCGGGAAAAATAAATCTCCATTTCTTCCAGTCCAGAAGCCTTACCGAAGGCAAAAACCCTATTCCTAAACTCGTGAATTTCCATTAGTTGGCCTCCTTTCGTCCACCTACCGTAATTTCACTTACGCGAATGGTTGGCTGACCCACATCCGTGGGAATCGAACCGCTCAAAGAGCCGCACATACCCTGCCCTGTCGCAAGGTTGGACGCAACCATGTCAATCTTCTGCAGCACTTCAGAACCCTGGCCGATCAAAGTGCCCCCGCGCACCGGCTTTTCAATTTTCCCATTCCGAACAATGTAGCCTTCCGCCACCGCAAAGTTAAACTCACCGGTGCCGGGATTGACTGATCCGCCGCCCATATGTCTGGCATAGAGAGCATATTCGGTATTGCTGATGATCTCTTCTTTGGTAGACTGGCCTGCACAGATAAAGGTGTTTGTCATGCGGGAAGTCGGTGCAAATTTATATGATTGACGCCTGGAACTTCCTGTGGGCTCCATTCCCATACGGCGGGCATTAAGTTTGTCGATCATGTAACCTTGCAAAATTCCGTCCTTGATAAGTACGTTACGCCTGGTACTGGTGCCTTCATCGTCCACATTTTGAGAACCCCAGGCATTGGGGATCGTCCCATCATCTACTGCGGTAACAAGAGGACTGGCGACTTGCTGACCGAGTTTACCACTGAAAACTGAAGCGCCCTTTGCCACACTGGTGGCTTCAAGGCCGTGGCCGCAAGCTTCGTGAAAAATCACTCCGCCAAACTCATTGTCAATAATAACCGGATACTTGCCGCTAGGGGCATACTCGGCGTTAACCATGGTAACCGCACTGCGTGCAGCATCTCTGGCCACTTCCTCCACATCGATCTGCTCAAACATCTCAAAGCCCATGTGACGGCCGGGTCCGCGAAATGCAGACTGCTTCTCGCTGCCCTTAGAGGCTACAGCATTGATCCCAAGACGCGTGCGCACCCTGCGATCCTCAATAAATGTTCCTTCCGAATTGGCAATCAAGACATTTTGATCTGTATCCATATAGGAAACGGATACTTGCGTAATCTGGTCATCATAGCCAGCAGCCGCTAAATGGGCCCTTTTCATCACAGCTGCCTTATCGCTATGGGCAACTTTGCCCGGCTCAAGCAGCACGGGATTAAAGTTTTCCACAGTCAAGCGATTTAACACTATCTCAGTCAGCTGCGGCGCTCCACTTAAGGCGGCAGCCGCTTCTCGAGCAACTTTCAGCAAATTATTCCGACTGGCGTCATTGGTGTAGGCATAGACACTGCGGAATCCTTGGAAAATACGAATACCTACCCCATAATCCCGTCCGCTGACCCCCTCTTCTAGGGCACCGTTCAACATACGCAAAGTAGTACCGCGAGTGTCTTCCATAAAAAACTCGGCAAAATCTCCCCCAGTGGACAAAGCGGCTAGTAATACATCTGTTACTAAACTCTCGGCAAGCAAATTAAACCCTCCTAATTTCTGTGGTATAATTGATGAAATGCAGCTACTCAAGTACTGCATTCGAGACATTTTCTATGAGAAATATCCAACGGAAACAGATTATGAAAGGATGTTGACATGGAACCGCAAGACATTATTTGGAGATTATTGGACAGACTCAGCGAACTGCAAAAACTTTGCGACGAAAGTATTCAGGATCTCAACCCTAAACAACACGCCGACCTGATCTCCAGTATCGAAGAGTGTGAACGCCTATGCCGCACCCAGATTAACACAATGAACCGTATTGCCAAGAAGTACTGATCGGAAATCTGGGCCTTGCGAGGGGCACTTGGACAAAATGGGACCTGCAGCTGCAGTCTGAAGCGCCAAAACCAGGTACGGGATAAAACGTTCCCGGAATCTTCAACAGTTCCTTGGTGAGCAGACACTCCGCCTCTCGCGGCTGATCAAAAAACAGGGCTGCGCCCAAAAAATGGGCCTTAGCCCGGAAATAATCAATATGCCAGTGGAGCTTTTTGTCTAAACGGCGATGCCTGGCGACCCTTTGCTCCAAGTTGCGTTGAGCGCTTCCTACATAGGCATAGACCCCTTGGTCAAATAGGAATTCTCCTAACTTGCCAATGGCAACTGACGTGGTTTGAGGAAGGTACAGCCACAGCACATAGACTCCTGTGTTATTCATGTTGGCACGCCATCCTCCTCCCTCGGATTTATTCTAGGTTATGCAGGTTTTTCCTTCGCCCAGAGAGAAATAATAGGCGGAAACTACAAAGGAGGGAAATTGGTGGAGATAAAGCAAGTATTGCGAAACCTGAGTGAAGCCTCAGGCGTGTCCGGTCATGAGCATAACTTGGTTTCAACGATTCAGGACAGTTGTCCCTGGGCCGATGAAATCGCCTGTGACAAACTGGGCAATCTGATTATGTTGAAAAGGGGCAGTGGACCTGAACCGAGACCAAAGGTCATGTTAGCCGGCCATATGGATGAGATTGGTCTGATCATTACAAAAATAGAAAAGGACGGCTTCCTGAGATTTGGCACCATCGGCGGTTTTGACCAGCGGGTTTTGCTGGCCCAAGAAGTGCTTGTCCATGGCAAAGAGCCCCTGACAGGTGTTATTGGAGCAAAGCCTCCTCATATTCAAGCTCCGGGAGAGCAAAGCAAAGCGGTTAAGATGGAAGATCTCTTTATTGATGTTGGTTTTGACAGCCAGGATGAGGCAGCCAAGTTGGTGCGAGTTGGTGACTTGGTTACTCTGAAAAGGGATGTTGTAGACTTGCAGGGCTCTTTTCTGGCGGGCAAGTCCTTCGATGACAGGGCGGGTGTGGCAGCAATCTTAGAGTGTTTTAAAGCTCTAGACGGACTTTCCCACACAGCCGATGTCTATGGGGTCGCAACAGTGCAGGAAGAGGTAGGTCTGAGGGGCGCGATCACCAGNACCTACGGTATTGTGCCCGATATTGGCATTGCAATTGACGTTGGCTTTGGGGACTCACCCGGCCTGCCCGAAAGTGACACGATTAAGCTTGGCAAAGGTCCCGGTATCGCGATTGGACCCCATGTGCACCCTAAGGTGCATGCCCGTATGCTTGAAACGGCTAAGGAGTGGAATATCGGCTACTCTTTAGACCCTTCGCCCTATCCTGGAGGAACTGATACATATGCCATTCAAGTGGCACGAGCAGGGGTGGCAACCATTTTGCTCTCCATACCCTTGCGCTATATGCACACACCGATTGAAACCATCGACTACGCTGACGTCAAGCAGACAGGTCGCCTAATGGCTCTTTTTATTGCAGGACTTGATCAAGAATTTGTGGAGGGATTAACATGCTTTTAGCCCGATTAACTGAAGCAAATGGTGCACCAGGACAAGAGGGCGATGTGCGTGACTTAATCCGTGCAGAAGTTGAGCCCCATGTTCATGAAATCAGAACTGATGCCTTAGGCAACCTGATCGCAGTAAAGAATCCTGACGCCCCCGGACCCCGGGTGATGCTGGCAGCCCACATGGACGAGGTTGCTCTGATGATTGTGGGTATAGAGAGTAACGGCTTCTTGAAGTTTCGCCCTATCGGCGGCGTGGACCCAAGGGTTTTGGTAGCTAAGTCCGTTCTGGTAGGAGCCAAAAAGATTCCAGGCGTTATTGGCAGCAAACCTATTCATCTGCAGAGGCCTCCAGAGCGAGAACGGGCCTTTTCAATCCAAGAACTGCTCATTGACATTGGAGCCAAGAACAAAGAAGAGGCAGAGGGCCTGGTAAAACTGGGCGAAATCGCCTACTTTACTACCAAGTATGAAGAATTCGGCACAGGCAAAGTGAAAGCTAAGGCTCTAGATGATCGGGTTGGCTGTGCCCTGGCCATTCGGCTGCTGCAGGAGGAAGTATCCTTCCCCCTTATTGCAGCCTTCACGGTACAGGAAGAAGTAGGCCTCAGGGGTGCAGGTGTGGCCACCTATCAGATTAAGCCGGATCTGGCCTTAGTTCTCGAGGGAACAACTGCATCGGATGTACCTGGCACTGACGAACATAAACATGCCACAACCGTAGGTGCAGGTCCCTGTATAACAGTTATGGATCGCGTTTCTATTCCCCATCCCCCATTGGTGCAAGAACTCTTTGCCATAGCTGAGGCAGAAGGAATTAAAGTACAGGTTCGCCGCAACACAGCTGGGGGTACAGATGCCGGTCAAATCCAGCTCTCTGAGGAGGGTGTCAAAGTAGCAACCATTGCGGTGCCTTGCCGTTACATCCACTCACCTGCGTCTGTGATGAGCAAACACGATTTTGAAGGAGCATATCAGCTAGTAAAAAGTTATCTTACAAGGCTCCAGGAAAGGGAGGCAAGCAAATGAAAACAGTACTAAAACAGCTAACTGAGGCCTTTGGCCCCTCCGGATATGAAACTGAGGTTACAGAGTTAATCCGAACCATGATCGAGGAACATGTTGATGAGATCAAAACGGATGTGCTGGGCAATTTGATCGCAGTCAAAAAGGGTGCCGAGGATGGGCGAACCATCATGTTTGCCGCCCACACTGACGAAATTGGCTTGGTTGTCACCCACATTGACGACAAGGGCTTTTTGCGTTTCAGCAATGTTGGCGGGGTCAGCATCTCCACTCTGGTGGGCAATAGAGTCCGCTTCGCCAGCGGTGCGGTCGGAGCGATCTATCAAGAAAAGGGTTCCTGGAAGGAGCTAACCCTCGATAAGCTGTACATCGATATTGGCGCTGAAAGCAAGGAGGAAGCACTAGAGAAGGTTAAGGTCGGTGAGTTTGGCATCTTCCACCGGGAGTTTGCAGATCTTGGCAACCGCCTAATTGCCAAGGCTATGGATGACCGTGTGGGTTGCGCCATCCTTATTGAAGCGCTGAAGAGAATTGAGGACCCCAACAACACCCTCTGCTTTGTCTTCACTNCCCAGGAGGAAGTTGGCCTCAGGGGNGCGCGTACTGCGGCCTACGGCATTGAACCAGATCTGGGCATCGCCCTCGATGTGACCCTGACTGGAGATATGCCGGAAGCCAGAAGAATGGATGTTTCCTTAGGTAAAGGGGCTGCAATCAAGGTCAAAGACTCCTCACTGATCGTGCATCCAAAGGTGAAGGAACTGTTGGTGAACATTGCTGAAGAAAATAACATCCCCTATCAAATGGAAGTACTGGAATTCGGCGGCACAGATGCGGGGGCCATCCACCTAACTAAGGCCGGCATACCGTCTGGAACCATTTCCATTCCCACCCGCTATGTACACTCGCCCTCGGAGATGGTGGATATTAGAGATATCAAAGCCTGTACAGATCTAGTGGTGGCTTTGGCGGATCAAGATCTCAGCGGAATTTAAAGGCCTATCTAAGAATCTGCATCAAAAAGGGGCGTCTTCAACGCAAGTGAAGACACCCCTTTTTTCGTGTTTATTACCTCATACTCAGCACTCTGTCTGGCACATTAGTAATAATGGCGTCAACACCGGCAAGTGATACCCTTTCGATATCAACTTCTTCGTCTACAGTCCAGACATTAACCATCATCCCATGCTGCTGGGCTGCCTGAACCAGCTCCGGAACAATCGTTAAATAATACGGATGCAGCGCCGTGGCGCCGATGCTCTTCGCATATTCCCAAGGATTAACCAGGCCGCAGTTATAAAGAATGCCGGTGCGGGCCTGCGGTCTGATGGTTTTGATGTGAACTAAGGCGTAATGGTTGAAAGATGAGATTATTGTCTTTTCCCACATGGCATACTCATCCAGAAGGGATGCCAGCTTTTCATTGAGCTGTTCATAACCTAGGGCTGCTTTTGTTTCCACGTTGAGTAATACATTGTGTTCTTTAAGCAGCTCCAGAACCTCCCGCAAGCTCGGGAGCCTTTCACCCTTAAACTCCGGCGAAAACCAGAGTCCCGCATCGAGCTCCTGCAGTTCGGCTAAAGTGAGGTCTGCTACGAGCCCAGTACCGTTCGTGGTTCTTGCGAGGGTATGGTCGTGAATTACAACAACTTCTCCGTCCTTCGTCAGGTGAACATCCAGTTCAATACCCTCAGCGCCAGCGTCTAGAGCCAGGGTAAAAGCGGCCATAGTGTTTTCCGGAGCCTTGCTTGAAAATCCCCGATGTGCCATTACAATCATCACTTCTCCACCCCTTCTATCTGTGAAATGTCTATTCTGCCTGAAAAGACTCTTACAGCCGGTCCTACCATATAGATGTGATTGTCCCCATCCCCATAGATGGCGAGATCGCCGCCTGGTAAGGATACCTTCACGGCATCTTCTGTCAGCTTGTGGACCAAGCCGTGCCTTGCTGCCGCGGCTGCAGCAGCACAAGCCCCGGTGCCGCAGGCTAGGGTAGGCCCTGCACCGCGTTCCCAGACTTTGACCTTGATGTGACTTGGAGACAGTACCTGCACAAACTCAACATTGGAGCCGGCAGACCATTCCCTGGCCGACTCTAAACGGGGTCCCCAAAGCTCAAAGTCGAGCTCGGCAAGATAGTCAACAAAAATTACAGCATGGGGATTTCCCATAGACACTGGATAAGCAGACCAAGCCGTTCCGTGGGAGAGGATTTCCACAGCTTCTCCCTTGGCAAATGAAAAATCTGGTTCTCCCATGTTTACGGTATACTGCTCCCCGGAAACGCTGATCTCCTTTTCACCGCTTAGGCTTCCGACCCGGATTGCAGAACCTGAAGCCAGGCCCTCCCCTATCAGATAGTCAGCCACACAGCGAATGGCGTTGCCGCACATCTCAGCTTCGCTGCCGTCCGCGTTAAAGATCCGCATGGTATACAAGCCCGCTGCCCTTGTAATCAGCACCAGCCCATCGGCACCAATACCAAACTGCCGATGGCATAAGGCTTTGGCAAGCAGCCCACCCTGGGGGAGCAAAACTTCTTTAAAGTCCTCAACAATAATAAAGTCATTACCCAACCCATGATATTTCACAAACTCTAGAGCCATAACTGTTCTCTCCTCAATGCTCCCAAATCAAAGCAGATGTGAAGCTACCTTATCCACTGCCTGAAGAAGATCTGCAATATCCTCATCTGTAACCATTTGATTAAGATGAACCTGCACAGCCCGGTGCAGAAGATCAAGGGTGAAGGGGCAAGTATGCTCGCTGTACTCAATCTCAGCTTCAGGATTGATACTCCAGGGATAATTGCCGCCCCAGGGATCCGCTTTGTTCATTAGAAACTCCCAGTTGATATAGATATGCTGATCATTAGATACTCCGTCATAAACCTGGTAAGCCTGGATCCCCTCTGCTGTCAGAGCCTCTGCCGCTAAGCGNGCTTTTTCTCCATCTGCAACGTAAAAAATCAGACTGAGTCCTAGATCGTGTTCTGTGCCAAAAACAGGTGACAGCTGGATTTTCGTTTGTTCCCTCAGGCCCTGAACTATCTTCTGCTTATTCGCCTTCGTTTGGGCCAGGATAGACGGCATTTTTTCTAGCTGACCTAAGGAAAGGGCCGCCTGCAGCTCTGTGAGCCTGTAATTCTGCCCGGGAAAGGCGGGAATCTTTCGTTCAATGAAACGGAACTGATAGCCTGCACCATCATGATATAGCACCGCCCGCTGCCACAACTCTTCAGAATCTGTGACAAGCATACCCCCCTCGCCGGTTGTGATCACCTTAGCCTGCTGCAGACTGAAACAGCCGGCATCGCCGATCGAGCCCAGCATGCGTTCTTGATAAACACCGCCGTTGGCCTGGGCGGCATCTTCAATCACTCGAACCCCGTGTTCTTTAGCTATCTGCATAATCTCATCCATAGCTGCGGAGATGCCGCGCATATGAACCACAATGACAGCCTTTGTCCTAACCGTTATGCGTCTAGAGAAGTCCTGAGGATCCAGCGTAAGGCTCTCATCAATCTCGCACAGGACGGGCACAGCACCAAGCATCGCCACAGCGGCCGCGGTTGCCACCCAAGTATAGGCAGGTATGATTACTTCGTCTCCAGGTCCTACCCCGCAGGCCACAAGGGCGCAAACCAAGGCGGATGTGCCCGAATTCACTGCCAAGGCATGCTTGGTGTTCAAGAAACTTCTATATTCATTTTCCAGAGCACTGCACTCAGAAGTCTCCAGTCCAAGAGGAAAGTAACGGAAAACCCTCTTTTTCTTCAACACCTTCAGTACTCTAGCCTTCTCTTCTTCTCCCAGTTCTTCACTGCCCATGTATTTGGAAACCCACGGTTTAGTGCGCACAGGCGTGCCGCCGTAAAGAGCAAGTTTATTCATGTTCTCATCTCCATTCCTCTCTACACCCTTATTGTTCTGTATTACTGTACAAATTCCTGTCAGCTTTCTTCTACAGCATAGATCTGAAAGACCGGGAGCATGCTCCCGGTCCTGTCAAAAACTCGATGTTTTCTTAAATTTCGCCACTCTGTCCCAAACGGCAGGATCNAGCGGTCGGTCAAAATTTCGAAAACCTGCTAATGAAAAGCCCTGTTCATCTGCTAACTTGCGCAGCCTCTCCAGCTGCCTCAGGTTAAGGTCCGCCCCTAGGCTGCTATGCTCATAGCATTTGTCAATGGCCAGCATTATTGTCTCAGACATGCAGGCAAACCCTGTTCCCTTTTCAAACCCAAAATTCCAGCCCAAATCGGGGGAGTTCGGCATAGCAATCACACCGCCGTCAATTACCAATACATCCGGGCGTTTCTCCAGAACTTCCTCGCTCACATTACTCGGCCGGGACAGGTCACAGACAACCGCCCCCTGTTTAAGGAGATCCGGGGTAATCAAGCGTTCTAAACTGCTGGTGGCAGCCACTACAACATCACCCTGAGGCAGATATTGTTCCCGATCCACAGTGACCGTAAGGGGTGCCCCCCGCTGCATCAGCCCCCTTGCATATTCCATCCATACAGGCAACGATTCAGATTCAGCAGGCAAATCAGTGAGGCTGCCAACAAAAGCACCTAGACTGNCAGGGTCAAAGGATCGCCCCGCTCTGTTCAGTTCATCAAGGTGCCGGATAACCTCGACCACAATCTTAAGGCCCCGATGTTCGCTTTTTTGAGGGCGGGAGGGATTGCCCACCAGAATTAGGCGATGAACCTCTTCTGACAGGAGCAATGCTACCGCCTTGCCGATGGCGCCGCCTGCGCCAATCACCACACCAGTGGCCCTGTTCAAGTCGATTCCAAGGCGCCCGGCCGCTGTGAGCACGGCCTCTGCCCCTGATACGACAGTGTAGCTGTTGCCGGTAGTTAGCGCCACATTTGTGTGGGGCAGCAGCTGGCGACCGCCCATGGTCACAACTGAGGTATAGGCTCCCAGACCTACAATTTTGGCCCCCCGCCGGGCTGCCAATTCCACAGCAGATGAAATCTCCTCTAAGGCCTGCTTAGGATCGGCCAATAGCTGATCTGCAGTCTTAGGAACGCAAATAAAGTCCCCAAAGGCACTCCTGCCTCTTTTATCCACAATCCTGGCACTGCTGATCACAAAGGGTTCTACCAAATCATTCCACCGTGAGCTCAAATCCTCAACTTGCTCTTGGCTCAAGCTCGCCAAACTCTGATCAAACTCGCTGTAGTTTTTCACATCNACAGGATGCACTAGAAAGGCAAAACGGCCGTCTTCGGGCTCAGCTGTGATTGCCAAATCTTCTGCTTCAACTGGCTGGCCGGACAACTCAAAATCCGTGTAATTTACTAGATGGCCGAGGAAGGCGGCGGTGTTCCGCTGGGACAGCTGGCCAACGCATCGTTCCACTGCCTCAATTACTCTCTCAATCTGTTCATCGCTGATGGTCAACGCAGGTTCAATTCGAATCACGCTGGCACCGTTTAGGGTTGGGGCAACACGTACTTTTTCGACATTCAACAAATAGGAAGACACCATGGGCGTCAGCATTTCCTGTTCTGCCATAACACCTAAGAGGCTGCGCGGATATGAGTCCTTGCTGGCAACAAACTCGATGCCAAGCATTAGTCCCTGACCCCGAATTTTCTTGATAATGGAAGGATAACGCAGTGCTACCTCCTCCAGGCCGGCCTTGAGTTTGGCACCTTTCCGGCTGACTTCCTTGAGCAGGGAGTTATCCTCCCTGGTCAAAAGGTCTAAGACTGCCAAACCGACCCGGCATCCCAAAGAGTTGCCGGCAAAGGTGGAGGAGTGTTTATGGCCAAACTCTTCGGTGTATGCGTTTTCTGTGCAGAGAACTGCACCAATGGGGATCAGGCCGCCCCCCAGCGCTTTGGCAAGGACGATCACATCTGGGGTAACTCCTTCCCGCTCACAGGCAAAGAGGCTCCCCGTTCGGCCCAATCCGGTCTGAATTTCATCGAAAATGGTGAGAACTCCATGCTTGGCGCAGAGCTCCTGCACTTGTCGCAGATAGCCTNCAGGCGGTTCCACAATGCCCCCTTCACCTTGAATCGGCTCAACGATAAAGGCCGCCGTATCGCCTGCTGCTTGCTCCAGGTATCCTTCCAGTGCATCTATATCACCGTAGGCAATGTGCTGGAAAGCACCGGCGGGTGCTCCAAAGGCTTTTTGATAATCGTCGTTTCCTGTTGCCGAAAGCGCCCCCAGCGTCTTGCCATGAAAACTGTTCGTTGTCGATAAAATCGTCCTTTTGCCTGTCTTGGCCCTGCAGAGCTTCAAAGCAGCTTCTACTGCTTCGGCTCCACTGTTGGCGAAGGTTACATACTTAAGTCCCTCAGGCCCAAGGGCAATCAGTCTAGCNGCCAGATCCCCCGCCGCCTCCAAGAGGGAGGGCTGAATAAAACTTGGCTCCTGGCTGCACTCTACTTGATGAACTGCCTCCCAGATCTCGGGAGGATTGTATCCAAAGGGCAATGCCCCGTAGGCTGCAATACAGTCTAGATATTCTTGCTGCTTCTCATCATACAGATACACACCGGTTCCCCGTACAAAGCGCTTGTTCAGACCGATTTTCGTGAGCAGACTGCCTAGATGCGGATTGACAAATTCTATGTATGGATGCATGCTGAACCTCCCCAGGTTATTGAGCACACTTTGTGCACATGATTTATTATAACAATTCTCAGCAGGTATTTCAATAAACAAGGAAAAAGATAAAGGTGTAGGCACGTGCGAGGAGATGGTGAAATGAAGAATATTCTGCCTAAAAAACACTTATTGTGTACAGTCAGGGCACTACTGACAGCCATACTGTTGACAACCCTCTGGCAAGGGNCGGCAGGAGCTGATGTAGAGGTTTTTTTCCTGCCCGAAAGTGGTTTCTTAAGGGTTCAAGGGGAAGTAACCATGGAACCATTAAGTTCTTCCCCTTCATTTCTGCTCTTCCCCAGCGCGCAAATTACTGAGCTTTGGGCAGACGGGCTAATGGAGTACAAGGTTCAGCGGGGAGTGCACGGTACAATGATTTCCATTTCCCTCAACCAGGCGAGACCCCAGGTCTTGAGTTTTGCCTACGAAGGATTTCTCAACCTCCAGGGTTCGACGCTCTTCCTGGATCGAAACAGCCTATGGTTCCCTGAGTTCTCGTTTCCCATCGGCAGTACCGAAATTAACGTCACTCTATCAGATGGCTGGGAACTGACGGGGTGGAAGAGTAAACCGCCTCTGTATCCAGCCTTTGCCGTGCAAAATCTGAATGCTGATATGGATCAGATCGCAGAAGAACCACAGGATGCTTCCGTTGAGATTCCAGTTGTAGATGAACTCCAATCCAGAATTCAGATGCAGGTGTCCAGGCTGACAAATGCCATCAACCAGAGAAATGCCACCGAAATTGCAGCTCTTCTAGATCCTGCTTTGAGGGAGACGGGGTTAGCAGATTATTTGGCAAGTTTCCCCCACTCCCACGGCAAACTCAGCAGCGAAGTCAAGGACCCGCTTACNGTACTTTTTTCTTCCGATCGCGGTTTTCGCTACCAGGCTTCCACAGTCTGGCAGGAACAGGGAGGAAGATTAGTGTTGCAGAGCTTTAAGCTAAAACCCTCTGGACCGCAGATTCCCGGCGATTTAGACGCCTCGCTCAGAGAGTTTGCCCAGCAGCTGCGGCTGTCGATAGAGGCGAAGAATCGTGAACAAGTGCTGCTCTATTTAGACGAAAACCTGGCTCAGGAGCACAGCCAGGTTCTGGAGTTCTTATTAAGCCTAAATGCGGCTGCCGCATGGTCCGTTGAACATGCGGTACTGGTTCCTTTTACAGTCACCTTGTATATACCTCAGTCTGAAGGCACCAAGCTCCTTCTGAACCTGGGTCTTTCCCCCGGCCCAGAGCATTGGCTAGTCAACCGCGTCGAGGTTATTCCCCTGCGCTAGGCTGTCTTCGGGAGTGATTCGATGTACAATGTACGCCATAACATAAGCCAGAACGATCCTGGGAAGCAAAAGCAGCAGGAGGGGCACACCAAGAACCCAAAAGATAATGGTATCTTCAATTAAGGCGTGGGCGATTGCCATAAAGGTTCCCACTACGCGAGCTTCCTTAGGCGTCACTTTACCTGTGCGTGCATGGCTTAAGATCACACCTGATCCATAGGTAATGCCAAACACCACAGCGACCACCAAAGGAAAAGCTCCATCTTCACTTAATCCAATCACTTTAAATGGTTTGGCCATGAAGTGATTCAGCTTGTGCAGCCAGCCGTTGCTTTGGGCTATTTCCAAGACAACCATAAGGGGAATGACAATTAAAGCTATCGTCCAAACACCTTTGACACCCTGTAAAAGTCCATCCCAAAGTACACTCATGGCAGCACGACCCCCAAGAGCCAGCCCACGGCTAAAGAACAGGCCAGGCGGATAATAAAGATATAACCCATAGGACTGCCCGCTTTCTGGCTGATCGGCAGCTCCACAAGGAGAGAGTGGCAGAAACCCAACATCACAGCGCAAATAGTGATTTCACTTATTGATAAATTTAAGGCCATGATACTGCCTGCNGCAGCATAAAGATTGATAAAATAGCCACTAAAAAGCACGATGGCGGCTTCGCCTGAAAGGCCAAAGAACCCCATGTATGGGGCGAAAAAGGCTGTAATCACATCTAAGAGCCCACTGGCCCGAAATACTGCCACAACCACGGCTGTGGGCACCACTACTTTGGCAAGTTCCCAGGTTGTCTGCAAGCCTGTCTTGGTTCCTCGCCAGAGCATCTTCTTATTTACTTCCAGCATCTACTGCTCCCTCCCGTATTCTTTCCATAAATCCAGCATTTCCCTAGGCAGAGGAGCAGTGACCACATGCTTTTGCTCCGTTCTCGGATGAACAAACTCCAAGCGCCAGGCATGGAGCGCCTGACCTAAGATTCCAGGCAAAGCAGTACTGTAAAGGGGGTCGCCCAAAATTGGATGTCCCAGGTCGGAAAAATGGACACGAATCTGATGTGTACGTCCGCTCTCCAGGCGCGCCCTGACCAGGGTCGCTTTAGAGCCTGTAGCGAGAACCTTGTAAACAGTCCTAGCTTCTTTGCCTTCCTGAGTAACCGCCCTTTTAACCCCATGATCCCAGGAACGCCCTATTGACCCTGTGAGTACACCCTCGGGCGGTAACAATTGCCCCTTGACAACCGCCAGATACTCCCGGACCAAGTCTTGGCGGGCCAGCTGCCGCAAGAGCCGCTGCAAGGTATACGGCTCCTTGGCGACTAGAATCAGGCCTGAGGTATCCTTATCAAGGCGGTGAACCAGTCTGACTTTGGTGTCGAGTCCTGTCTTTTCCCAGTAGTAGGCTAAGGCATTTGCCAGGGTTCGATCCTGGTAGGCCCCGGCAGGATGAACAGGCATCCCGGCAGCCTTGTTGACAATTAACAGGTAATCGTCCTCGTACACAATAGTAATCGGAATGTTCTGGGGCTCCATCGCGGTTTTTTCATCATAAAAAACAATCTGGATGCTGTCGCCTGCTTTGACCCGCCGGGTCAGGTAATCCTTCTGTCCGTTAAGATAAACTCCCCCGCCCCTTTTCATGCGGCGCAGCAGACCTCGGCTGAGATTCAGCCTGCCATAAACGATATCTTTAACCATGACACCCTCTTCTTCGTCCTTCACAGTTGTAGAAAGGACATAAGGGTGGTTTAACATAGAATCACTCCTAAACTCTGCGCAGCTTCTGGACTCCCAACACCAGCCCAAAGAACACTGTGGCAACAAGTACTACTGTAGCACCAGGAGGTGCTCCGAAAAAATAGGAGATGTAGAGTCCGAAAAAAGAAGCCAGCAGCCCAAAGGCAGAAGACAGCAGAATCAACTTCTCTAGGCGATGTGTGATCAAGCTCGCTGCAGCCGCAGGGGTAATCAGCAGTGCTACAACCAGCACCACTCCCACCGCTTGAATAGAGATCACAATCGCCGCAGAAATAACCACAAGCAGCAGACTTTGAAAAAAAGCAACCGGAAAACCAGCCGCCTCCGCCCCTACAGGATCAAAGGAGACCAGAACGAAATGATGATAAAAGAAAGCCATGATTAAACCAAGAACCACAGCTGCAATCCCAATCAGAATGATCTCCCGAGTCTGGATGGCCATGACCGAACCTAGGAGCAAACTGTTTAGATCTCCGCTAAAACCAGGAGTTCCCGAGAGGAGAACAATGCCCAAGGCAAAGACTCCTGTGAACAAAATGGCGAGGGCAGTATCATCATTTATTCGGGAAGTTCGGGTCAGGAAAACAACTCCAAGTGCTGTTAACACAGCCAAAGCCATGGCCCCCATGTAAATGCTGACACCGAGGAGCAAGGCTATGGCGATGCCTGTAAAGGCAGTATGGGAAATGGCATCTCCGAGAAATGCCAACCGTTTCAAGACTACAAAAGTGCCGACCGCCGCCGCCACAACAGCTACCAAACCCGTACCCAGGAAAGCTCTCACCATAAATCCATATTGAAACGGCTCAAGCAACAAATCAATCATGTACTGTCACCTCCCCAGAAGCTCCCACCTTGGGAAAGTGCCGGGCAAACAATTTCACCATATTAGCCTCAGTTAGAACCTCTTCCGGTTTTCCCTCCACCAAAACCTGCCCATCTAAGGCCAGCACATGATCAAAACATTCAGTNAGGCAGTTCAGATCATGTGTGGCAGCAACAATAGTCTTGCCCCGTTTGCGCAATGTGACAAATAAATCAGCCAGTTCATGCTGGGCTTTGGCATCCAGACCCGTAGACGGCTCGTCAAGGAGAATCAAATCCGCCTCCTGCAGCATTGCTCGGGCAAGAAAGACCCTTTGCCTTTGTCCGCCGCTTAAAGAGCCAACCTGTGTGTTGACGTATTTGCCGAGGCCAAAAAAATCAAGGACTTCTCGGCCTAAAGTATAGTCTGCTTTAGAATAGCGTCCCCAAATTCCTTGCCTAACCAAGCGCCCCTGCAACACCACATCTAAAACACTAATGGGGAAAGTCCAATCGACTTCCTCCTGCTGAGGCAAGTAAGCGACCTGCTTACGCCCTGCCTTGGGGCTGCGTCCCAAAAGCTCCATGGCAGTGTACTCGAAGGGGGAAAGCAGACCGACTGCGGTTTTCAGCAAGGTGGACTTGCCGCCGCCATTAGGGCCAATGATCGCGGCCAGGCTTCCCCTTTTGACTTGCCAGGACACCTCGTGCAANACAACATTGCCTGGATAGCCTGCAGTTAGGTTCTGGATGTTCAAGGCTAGATCAGCCCCACGCCCTTTAGCCATTATTCTAAAGCCTCCATCAAGGTTTGGGTGTTATACTTCATCATTTCCACATAGCTTCCAGCCTCCGGGCCGAAGCTGTCACTGTAAAGAGTATAAATCTCGCCCTGTACTTCCTTGGCCAGTGACTGCATATAACGGGTGCCGGTACCAATCTGCGGTTCTGTAAAGATTGCTCGCCTGCTCATACCCCTGAGCAGTTCAACCAAACGGGCCAAATCCCTAGGTGTTGGCTCAGCTTCGGGATTAGCTACTAAAAAATCTGCCACTGCAAAACCATAACGCTCAGCCAGGTAGCTAAAGGCATTATGGTAGGCAACTATCACCCTGTTTTCCTCAGGAATTCGTGCCAACTCCTCGATCATCCACCGGTCCAGATCAGCCAGCTCCTGCCTATAGCTGTCGGCACGCTCCCTAAAATAGGATGCATCCTCTGGGGAGATCGTGGTCAGGCCTTGGGCAATCTGCTCGACATAGTAAATCGCATTCGTTACANTTAACCAAAAATGCGGNTCCCCCTGGTGACCATGGCCATGACTGTCCTCGTGTTCAATTACGTCCAGTCCTTCCGAAACAACTATTACTAAGGCGTCTGCCTGGGCGGCACCTNCCACAAGGCCAAACAGCCAGTCATCAAAACCGCCGCCGTTGGCTATAATCAGATCCGCGTTGGCCACCGCCCTTGCGTCTCGGGGAGTCGGCTCCCAGCTGTGGGGATCCATACCGCTGGGAATCAACGAACTTACTTCCAGGCGCTCTCCCCCAACTTGTTGCACCAAGTCCTGCAGGATAGAAAAGGTTGTAACCACCTGCAGCTTGTGTGCTGATACAGGACTTGCAGCTGCTCCCAGCAGCAGAACTAGTACCAGGCATGGCAAAATTCTCTTCATCGTCCTATCTCCTTCCGGTTATCAGGTGTTTGTGAGCTTTAGGGACGGTAAAGATCAAGACAGACAAAGCCGCAAAGGTGCCGAGACGTCCTCCTATGCCAACGAGCAGGTTTTGTCCGAAGAAAACAACCAATGCGCAGATTGCACTCACCATTAGAGTCTCCCATAGCCTGTTCAGCCGCTCAGTACTTGACATTGTGACATAAGAAACTGCGGTGCAAATCAGAGCAAACAAAGGACCATCAACAAACATCCCGGGCAAAATCAGGGCAGCCGCCAAAGTCAGCAGCGATGACACTGCCACCGCAGACAATTTGGTCTTTTGCCGGAAAGTGTGCCCTGCAAATCCCCAAGAAAGGCCCAGGATAATTCCTGTCAAAAGTTGCACTACAGCCCACCTCCAAACGTCAGGAGTATTGCCAGGACTGCTGTGGCAGCCAGTGTGCCGAGCCGGCCCCCAACTCCATTCCAGGCTTCATTAAGTACTTCCCAGAGGACGCCCCCGATCAATCCTGCTGCGGCAACAAGGATGATGGAAGGAAAATGAAGTGTGGAGGTCATTCCCACAAATGTTCCTAAATATACTACGAGTTGCTGCTGTTCTGCGAGAAATACCGCGGCAGCCAGCCCCACAGCTGCTGAAGCTATAAGGGGTCCTAGGCTCAAGCTATTTGCCAAAAGGTAGGTGGCAACTGCGCCGCCCCCACTTAGCAGCGCAGAGGCCAGCACGTTTCGCCAGTTTCCCAATCCACATTTTTTGGGCACGATCAGGAAGACTGCACCCAGCAAAACCAGGCAGATCCTGTGACCTGCCAAAGGGAAGAAAGGGCTGATGAGTTCTACTGCGGCCACAATCAGCGGCAGAAGAATCAAGACATGCTGGCATAACATGGCCTTAATCCGCTTTGGCACTGGTACAGCACAGCACTGCACCTTCAGCGCTCACATGGCAAGCATCCAACGAGGCAGGCACTAAGCAGGACTGTCCTGCAGTTAGATTGGTAACTCCCCCGCTCCAGGCGATCTCCGCTGCGCCTCTTACGCTTGTGAGGATCTGGAATCCTTTTTGCGGGTCTAGCGCATGTCTCTCGGGTTTTTCCAGTACCTCCATATTGAAGTGCTCGGCACAGCGGGCAAACTGATACTCCCGATCAAGGGCTTGCTCGGAAAAATCTATTGTCGCCAAGGCCTGTTCAACATGGAGTTCCCTGGCCCTGCCCTGGTCATCTACCCGATCCCAGTCGTAGACACGAAAGGTGGTATCGGAATTCTGCTGGATTTCCGCCACAACAACTCCTGCCCCTAGGGCATGGACTAATCCCGCAGAGATGGGATAGATCTCACCTGGCCTCACAGGCACTTTATTGAGGCAAGCCAAGATTGCCTCTCCTCCCGACTCCACTGCCTGGGCAAACTCGCGCCTGGTCACACCCGGCCGCAGACCCCAAATGATCCAGGCGCCAGGCTCACTGTGAATGATGTACCACAACTCCGTCTTGCCCCAGCGTTCATTGGTGAATTGCTTGACATAAGCATCATCCGGGTGAACCTGAACAGAAAGATCCTGCTGGGCGTCGATGAGTTTCAGTAGTAGGGGAAATCTGTCCCCATCTGCCAAATCGTGTCCGTAGTCCAACATCAAACGCGAGAGATCTGCTCCGGCCAAAGGGCCTTGATCAACTACGCTGGTTCCATTGGGATGGGCAGCCACATCCCAGCTCTCTCCGATCAGGCCGTCAGGCAGCTCTCGGCCTAAAATTTCCTGAAATCTCCTGCCACCCCATAGTTTCTCTTTGTAAATAGGATGAAATGTCAAGGGATAAAGCCTTTGTTTCATGCCAACCCTCCTACTTTAGCCTTTGTTGCAGCTCTTTTTGCCGGGATTCAAAACCAGGCTTGCCCAGAAGAGCGAACATGTTTGCCTTGTAATCCTCTACACCGGGCTGATCAAAGGGGTTTACCCCCAAGAGATAGCCACTGATGGCACAGGCCTTTTCAAAAAAGTAGACCAGTGATCCAAAGTAGAAAGGATTGATCGCTGGAACCTCCAGCACAAGATTGGGCACTCCTCCATCTGTATGGGCCAAAATAGTCCCTTGGAAAGCTCGGCGATTTACATAGCCCAGTGTTTTCCCGGCTAGATAGTTCAAACCGTCCCCATCGTCCGCACTGGTGGGAATTTCATATTGCTTCTCTATCTCGTTTATCCAGAGGGTGGTGGCGAAGATATTGCGGGTTCCGTCTTGAATAAACTGTCCCATGGAATGCAAGTCCGTGGTAAAGTTTACGCTAGCTGGAAAGATCCCCTTCTGATCCTTCCCTTCGCTCTCGCCAAACAGCTGTTTCCACCACTCACTAAAATATTGTAACGAAGGCTCATAGTTCGCTAGAATTTCCGTGGTCTTTCCCTTGCGATAGAGAATGTTCCTAAGTGCGGCATACTGATAGGCATGATTTTCTGCTACTTCAGGTGACTGGAACCATTCAAAGGCCGCACCTGCCCCCGCCATTACCGCATCAACATCTATTCCCGCCACCGCCATGGGCAAAATCCCAACTGGAGTCAAGACGGAATAGCGCCCCCCAATATCATGGCGAAGGACAAAGGAAGTATAACCCTGTGCCTCAGCCATGGATCTCAGGGCTCCTTCCTTAGCATCTGTTGTTACATAGATCCTCTCCCGTGCACCATCGGTGCCGTACTTTTCTTCCAGAACAGTTTTAAATGCCCGGAAGGCTATGGCAGGTTCGGTGGTCGTCCCGGATTTTGAGATTACATTGATGGAAAAATCAGTATCTCTCACTAACTCCAAAAGATCTTGCAGGTAAATGTCGCTAATGGCATGTCCCACAAAGAAAACCCTGGGAGTCTTGCGAATCTGGGGATCCAACATGTTGTAAAAGGAATGGGTCAACATCTCAAGAGCAGCGCGGGCACCTAGGTAAGAACCGCCGATTCCTATCACAATGAGAACATCCGAGCTGTCCTGAATGCGCTTAGCCGCCTCTTGAACCCGCTTGAACTCCCCCCGGTTGTAGTTAACAGGCAGGTCTAACCAGCCGAGAAAGTCACTTCCCGGACCTGAACCGTCATGGAGCTGCTGATGTGCCAGTCTAATTGCGGGCGCTAACTGATCCACTTCTTTCTGGTCTACAAAAGATGCAGCGTAATGAGAATTGAGATTTAATGGCTTCATGATTGGGTCATCTCCTCGATATAAAACTTCGATCATATAAGAATACGACAGGGAGCTTTGGTTACCTTCCCTCTGCAAAGCCTTTATGATAGACTGGATGGGAGGTGATCTGTATGGATAGACACATTGCGATCATTGGAGCAATGGATGAAGAAGTAGCAAGTTTGAGTCAATCCTTAACTGCGGCATCCCAGGAAGGCTCCCTGCTTCAAGATATGCCTGTTTACACCGGCCTGTTCGGCAACAAAAAGGTCGTTGTTGTCCGGTGCGGAATTGGCAAAGTACATGCGGCGCTGGCAACACAATTTGTGATTGACCATTATCAGCCGTCTTTCATTTTGAACAGCGGTGTCGCCGGCGGACTCAGCCCTCAAGTTCGCATCGGCGACTTAGTCCTTGGCTCCACGTCGATTCAGCATGACTTTGATGTGCGCAATTTCGGCTATGCCAAGGGGGTAATCCCCAGGCTGGAGACGAGCAGTTTCAAGGCGGATTATGACTTGCTCGAGGCAGCTGCTCAGGCAGCACGGGATGAACTGTCATCTGAACGGATTCACCGCGGGCTGATCGTTTCAGGAGATCAGTTCGTCAGCTCCCTGGAACAAAAACAGGAGATTCTGACTTACTTTCCTGACGCAATGTGTGTCGAAATGGAGGGTGCAGCCATCGCACATGTGGCAAGCATTAATAGGATCCCCCACCTGATCATGCGGGCCATCTCTGATCAGGCAGATAACACTGCCCCCCATGACTTCGACCAGTATCTTCTCGATGTTATACCCGTCTTGAACAAGGTTATTCACAAGCTCCTGAGCCTACTTAAGGACTAGACTCACTTTGCTCGCCTTCACGCCACTCTAGAAAGCGCATGATTCCTGCGCAGAGAGCATGAGCCACACTGGTTCGAAACCGAGGGTCGCCGAGTTTTTCGAGGTCTGCAGGATTAGACATAAATCCTACCTCTACCAGCACCACCGGCGGTTTAGCCTTAGGCAGCAAGAGCGTGGTACGGGGCAGGGGACGAGATTCGTTAAGCACCTGCACTTTAGCCAACTCTTCTATGACCAGTGTAGCATAGATTTCGTCCAAGTACTTGTCTTTCATGTAAAATACGAGGGCCCCTGATTCCTCTTTGTTCTTGGTGGCATTAGCATGAACGCTCATTCCTAAACGGGCTTGATTCATCAGCTTGAAACGCCCGAGCAGATCTCTGCGATGGCGAGTTCCTTCACTGACCAGGTGACTTACATCACGGTCACTGTCCCTGGTAAGTCCGACGCTTAGGCCCTGGGAACGCAGAATTTCGGCCATTTGCAGCACTATGTCAAGGACATAATGCTTCTCATAGATGTCGCCTGCCCCAATGGCACCAGGGTCAATTCCCCCATGTCCTGGGTCAAGCATTACATCAAAAATGACGTCTTGGTCGATTAGGCTGAGGGTATGCATGCCAAGAGGATATGAGCTGTAGATAGACAGCAGCACCACCAAGCCCAGAGCCAACAGCACATAGCAGATCTGGCGCTTGTGTAACACTAAAAACCAGCATCGAGACACAGTTCGCCCCCCTTTCCTCCCATGTATATTCAGGAAAGGGTTGGACTAAAACAATGGAGGTGGCTTTATGACCACGATTAAAGTCGAGAGTTTCTCCCTCGATCATACCAAAGTTCAGGCGCCCTATATACGCCAGGCAGAAGTGTTTACAACGCCGGGAGGCGATGTGATTACGAAGTATGATCTTCGCTTTACCCAGCCGAATGAAAACATTATGCCCACGGGGGCAGTCCACGCCTTAGAACACCTCTTGGCGGGGTATCTGCGGGAAGAGCTGACAGACATTATTGATCTTTCGCCCATGGGCTGTCGTACAGGGTTTTACTTAATCCGCCTGGGCGAAGCCCCGGAGGCTGAAGTGGCCGAAGCCTTGATTAGCGCTTTAACCAAAGTGCTGCAAGCTGACAGTGTTCCCGCCCGCAGTGCCGTCCAATGCGGCAACTATCGTGACCTTTCGCTCTTTGGCGCACAAGAATATGCATTAGAAGTACAACGAGGCTTACAGGAAAAATACGCCTAAAAAAGTGCCCACAGTTCGGTTGAACCGTGGGCCTTCTCTCTGCCATTACTTGCCTTTCACCTTTGACCAGGTGTCCCGCAAGGGTACTGTTCGATTGAAGACCAATCGATCTGGTTTTGAATCAAGATCAACACAGAAATAGCCTTGGCGTTCGAACTGAAACTTATCTCCCGGTTTAACATCCTTGAGATTCAGCTCAACTCTGGAATCGGTCAGCACCACTAAAGAATCTGGATTCAAGTTGTCCTCCAGATCCCCGACACTGGGGTCTTCTACCTTAAAGAGGTGGTCGTAGAGGCGCACTTCAGCGGGGAGGGAATGTTCAGCCGCAACCCAATGCAATGTGGCCTTAACCTTGCGTCCATCAGGTGCAGATCCGCCCTTGGTCTCAGGATCATAGGTCGCCCGCAGTTCTATGATGTTGCCCTCATCGTCCTTGATCACTTCAGTGCAGGTTATAAAGTACGCAAAACGCAAGCGCACCTCGCGCCCTGGAGCAAGACGGAAGAACTTTTTCGGAGGATCGATCATAAAGTCTTCTTGTTCAATGTAGATCTCACGGCCAAAGGGGATTAGGCGAGTGCCAGAATCCGGATCCTGAGGATTGTTCAAAGCCTCAAGATACTCTACTTGACCTTCTGGATAGTTTTCAATTACTACCTTTAAGGGACGTAAAACGCCCATAGTGCGCGGGGAGGTCTTATTCAAGTCTTCCCGCAGGCAATGCTCTAAAAACGCATGATCAACAGTGCTGTTCGCCTTGGATACACCGATCCGTTCTGCAAAATCTCTGATGGCGGCAGGGGTATAACCGCGTCTGCGCAACCCTGAAAGTGTCGGCATGCGCGGATCATCCCAACCCGTTACAACTCCCTGTTCCACCAGCTGCAGAAGTTTTCGCTTGCTCATCATCGTATAAGTCAAACTCAAGCGTGCAAACTCAATCTGCTGGGGATGGGGCTCAGGATAGACCTGCTCTAAAATCCAGTCATAAAGGGCCCGGTTATTCTCAAATTCCAAAGTGCAAATGGAGTGGGTAATGTTCTCAATGGCGTCGGAAAGACAATGGGTGAAATCGTACATGGGGTAGATGCACCACTCGTCGCCGGTACGGTGATGAGCAACCTTGCGGATTCTATATAATGTAGGATCCCGCATCACAATGTTGGGTGAGGTCATATCGATTTTAGCCCTCAAGACCCGGCTTCCTTCTTCAAACTCCCCTGCCTTCATTCTCTCAAAGAGATCCAAGTTTTCTTCCACAGAACGATCGCGATAGGGGCTGTCTTTTCCAGGTTCAGTCAAAGTGCCGCGATAGGCGCGAATCTCTTCGGGACTCAAATCACAGACATAAGCTTTGCCCTGTTTAATCAACTCCACCGCGAAGTTGTAGAGTTGCTCGAAGTAGTCTGAAGCGAAGTACAGATGGTCGCCCCAGTCGAAACCGAGCCAGTGCACATCCTCCATAATGCTCTCGATATACTCTGTCTCTTCTTTCTCCGGGTTTGTGTCATCAAAGCGCAGATGACAAGTGCCATTATAGTCCTTAGCAATGCCAAAATTCAAGCAAATCGATTTGGCATGTCCAATATGCAGATAGCCATTGGGTTCAGGCGGAAAGCGTGTAACAACGGCCTTGTGTTTGCCGCTTGCCAAGTCCTCATCGATGATATCTCTTATAAAGTTAGATGGGACGTTCGTGTTCGTATCCATCAGCATATCCTCTCCTATTGTTTCCTTCTAATCCACTTTAGCACAACCACAGCCACTGTCAACTGTCCTCGGCCAAAAGACGCTCTAGGGTTGGTGCAATGCCCCAAAACTCCTTGAACTGAAAGTATTCCTTGCGGGCATTGACCCCCCGGTTCTGAGCTTCCAGAAAGGCACGAATCAGTAAGTTCTTCGGGGTATGCTCCAGATCAATGAACTCCATAACCTGCACCGTATAACCTTCCGTCTCTAACAGTTTGGCCCTGGCAGCATCTGTTATCAAGGCCGCCACCCTCTCTTTTAGTATCCCATGCTCCAAGAGCACGGGGTTGGGTCTTTGGTCTAACTGCCTCAGCACTTCATGCTGGCAGCAGGGGACGGCAAGGATCACTTTGGCACCCCATTTTACCGCCTGGGCCAACGCATAGTCAGTTGCCACATCGCAAGCGTGCAGCGACACCACAACATCGATCTGACCCTGGGCATGAAAGTCCTTAATGTCCTGGTGGTGGAACTGCAGGTGTTCAAAGTTGAGTCTGGCAGCCGTTTTATTGCAAAAATCCACTACATCTTCTTTGAGATCCAAACCTATAATTCGCACATTCAGCTTCAGATGCTCCACCAAGTAGTGGTACAGCGCGAAGGTAAGATAGGCTTTGCCGCTGCCAAAATCAACGATCTGCAAAGGGCGCCCCTGGTTATGCTGCAGATGGGGTAGACAATCTTCGATGACTTCTAAGTACCTGTTCAGCTGCCGGAACTTATGATAACGCTTGGCCAAGACTTTGCCGACAGAGTTCATAACTCCCAGCTCAACCAGGAAGGGATAGGGAGTCCCTTCCTGCAAAATATGCTGTTTAGATCTGTTATGCTTCAAGTCTAGGTCTTGTTCGGTGCGGGAAGGTGTGCGCCGCAGCACTTTCAAGACACCTCTTTTACTCACCAAGACCTGCCAGTCGGCCAGTACAGTAAAGAAGTGGCCTTGCCGAAAAACTCCCTTCAGAAGCTCGTCAATCCGCCGACTTGTCTCCTGAAAGGGCAGATTTTCATGGATTACCTTATGGGGGTAATGATAGGTTAGTTGACAGACCACACGCTCCCCGAGCTTCAACGGGCGCACTGAGACCTTGTGGTAAGGGGTGTCCTTGCTGCGAGGTTTGCTTAGAGTACCGGCAATGAGCTGCCCCTGCACGATTTCACTTAGTAAAACTTCCAACTCTTCTCCCCTCTTCACCTGTCAACGCCCCTGCTTTCCCCTACTGCTTTTTCAATCAGGGGCTCCAAATAGTCATGCTGATCATGAATCCAAAAGAGCACTGCCAGATTAGAATCGGCCAACTTCGTGTTTCCTTCGTCTAGATAATAAGCGGTGAAAAGAAGCTGAATCAAGTAAATGACGTACAGAAATACGTAGCTTTCAGTTCTCTCCAGTTTTTCCACGCTGCCATAACCACTAATCATTTCCCTAACAAAGCCAGGCCACTCTTCTCGTTTCTTGGGATCTCCGAAACTGCTGCTCAACACAGCCGTAGCCAGATAGCACAGATCAAAAAGGCGAATGCCAATTCGCACACGATCAAAGTCCAGGATTCCCGCAAGCTCTCCCTGTGTGAAGAGGAGATTGCCAGGGTGAAAATCTCTGTGAATCAGTTGACGGGGCAGAGCCTCGTAGGGATTTACAAGATGGGCACTGATGGCATGTTGGATTCCCTGCAGGCGATCAGAAAACTTCACTGAGGAATAGCCTTGCACCGCTGGCCATGCATAGCTCGACACTTTGTTGAACAGATTGAAGTCTGGAAACTCGTGACTCGCCCCATAAGCGGCCAAAGCCTGATGCAGCCTGGCCAAGGCAGAACCCATCTCCCCAGCCAGTGACTGTCCAAACAAATCAAGCTCATCGCCTGGCGTTCCAGTCAAGTATGGATAGAGCACATAAAATGATCCTTGCTGTTCTGCCCAGGGGACTCCTGCCCTGGTACAGATCAGTTGCGAAATGGGCTGTCCATGTTCGGCCAGCCACTGCAGTAACCTATACTCTTCCCCAACTCGTGTACGATTTGACCTGCGCTTGAGAATATAGGATTGAGTATCCAGTTTCAGCTGCCACACCCCGTCCCTTAAAGGCTGAGGCACAGCTGAGGCAAACTGGGGACCCCACTGTTCTAGAAGGTTTTTCACCCCTATTCCCCCTGTTCGTTTAGGTGTCGCGGAGACTCGCCGGTTCTATTTTTCAGCAGCCACTCTCGGTTTTTTACAATAGAACCTGCAATCTCGTCCACCGCATTCATAATCCACATATAGGTCTGTGTATTAGGCTCGTAGTTGGCTTCGCCAAAGGAATGAACCCGGCCTTGTTTCTGAAGCTCGTTAACTTGGGCGAATTCTTCCTTCGATCCTTTGGCATAGACTCCAAAAGTTCTTCCCCCGTTTTGATTCACAAGAGAAAAAACAGGAATGTCGCTCGGACCATCAGCTATATAAATCATGTTTTGGAATGGAATTCTGCGATCCTCGCGCGGAATATTTGTGTTGACATCTATTTCCCTAATCTTGTTTACACCTTTGTTAATCTCAAACAGGGCCCGGGTCTTAGTTGTGTTGTCGATTATATAGCTGATATCCTGAATTGTGACTTCGTCCTCTTCTTGTTCCGGTATGCCGTGTTTTAAATATCCCGGCGGCAGCCTTTTTTCTACAAACTCACAGGCCCAGATTCCATCTGTGTATTCAGCGATCTTGCTTCCCAGAATCATCTGCCTGAGCCCTGTGCTGACTATATAGTGCTCGACTTTGATATCGTACTTGCTGAATACAGGATTTCTTGCTACATGGTCTTTTACAGCCTGGAAAAATTCCGGCAGTCCCGGATAAAAATCCAGCTGACTACCTAGTTCACGTAACAGTTTGTTATTCAGTCCCTTGAAGATTCCAGCCCGAACATAGGTTAAGATGTGGTTCAAATAAATGCTGTCCTCGGCTACCATTTCTTGTCCATTGCGCGTCAGATGTTTGGGCAGTGAGTTTACCTCGCGCCAGAAAGTGCGTCCGTCAACATTATAATGTTTAAACAAGGGCTCTTGCATGTAACTTGGAATCAAGGTTTTGTCAAAATCCCAGATTACAGCAATATTAGTCTGCGTAAAGATGGTGGAAACCATAGCCAACCTCCTTGGAAAAATCGATCAGAAGTCTTTTTCCCCAACGTATGCCGTTCAAGTCAACGCAGGCATTGTACACCATTACTTTGACCCCCCGGTCATATGCGTTCTGCAAAGCCTCGGCAAAGGCAGGATCGATGTGGGCGGCCGGTCTGAACCTTTCGCTGTCGGCCCGTTGGACTACAAAGAGCACTGCGGTTTCGAACTCTCCTGCTTCCTTCAGCCTTGTCAGTTCCTGGACATGCCGCCTGCCCCGTTCAGTAACCGCGTCGGGAAACATGGCAATACCCTCTGCAACCAAAGTGCAGCTCTTCACCTCTAATAGCAGCTGCCTGTCGCCGTCTTTTAGGTAAAAATCCCAGCGGGAGCTGCCCAAGGTATATTCAGCCCGAATGACTTTCCAATCTGCCAGTTCGGGTATGACTTTCGCTGCCAGCGCCCTGCCGGCTAAACGATTTGCCATCGTTGCTTGCAGGGATACTAGAGTTACACCGTCGGGAGCCAACACCAACATGACAGACCACTTCGTCTTGCGTCCCGGCCTAAAGGCGTAGCGCAAGTAGATTTGGGCACCCGGCAGCAAGAGCTCTTTCAAGCGTCCGGGATCTGCAAGGTGGGCTTCTGCTTTTTCGCCGCTGTGATTAATGCGACAGAGAACAATAAATCGATTGGGGCGCTCGAGAAATGTGGCTTCAACTAAGTTCCCAAACTCGACAGAAATCGGTTCTTGCACCCAAACACCCCCTCTCTGCATACAATTCCCCACAAATGGTTACATTCCTTCGCATTATAGGAAAAGGACAGGGATATGGCGAAATTAGCACTGTACCCTAAGGAGGATTGGCAATGCAGATTATCGTTCCCCCGTTAATAAAAAGAGCGTGTGAGATTTTGTCAAGCTCCGGCTTCCAGGCCTACTTGGTAGGCGGAGCGGTCCGAGACAGTCTTTTGGGCCTCAAACCAACCGACTGGGACATTACAACGGACGCCGCGCCTGAACAAATCCAAAACATCTTCGATCGCACCATCCCGACAGGCAAAGAATTCGGCACTATAACTGTACTGCTGGAAGGTGCTGCCATCGAGATTACCACTATGCGCAGGGACGGACCATATAGCGATGGGCGACACCCTGATTATGTTACCCTTACCGACCAACTCCAAGATGATCTGGGCAGACGCGATTTTACCATCAATGCCCTGGCTTATGAACCTCAAACCAAGCGGATCATCGACCCCTACTTTGGACGTAAACACCTCAGGAGGAAAATTCTGGTCACTGTAGGTGATCCTGCCTCACGTTTCCAGGAAGATCCTCTGCGCATGCTTCGTCTAGTTCGCTTCCAGTCAACCTTAGGATTTAGAATCGAAAAGAAAACCAGGCTGACCCTGCCAGGATTAGCCCGGTTGATTACAAACGTCAGCCCAGAGAGAATATTCACTGAGCTGAACAAAACACTCTTAGGAAGGGAACTTTTCCAGGGACTGCAAACCCTCTATACCGGCGGGTTAATGGAACAGATTCTGCCCGAACTGTCTGCAGGTCACCAAGTATCGCCAGGTTCCAGCCATCCATACGATCTGCTCGGTCATGCTATGACCGCAGCCCATTTTGCCCCGCCTGTCCTACAGCTGCGCTGGGCCGCTTTGCTGCATGATGTGGGCAAAATCAAGACTCTAGGGCGGGAACACGCCCAAATCAGCGCTCAATGGGCCGAAAGGATCCTCAAGCGCCTCCGGGCCGACAATCAATTGGTACAGAAAGTCTCAACCCTCATCACCCACCACATGTTTGGGATCCATCCCCACTCCTCCGACAAGGAGATACGCCGTTTTCTGGCGCAGGTAGGCTATGAAACCGCCTTTGAGCTGGTCAAACTTCGCCAGGCAGATATGGCCGGCATGGATGTGGGTCCGCGCCGGATTATTGCCCTTGGGCAATCCCTGGAGGCTAGATTTAATGATATCCTAGGGCAGGAGCAGGCCTTGTCAATCAAAGACTTATGTGTTGATGGCAATGATCTTATGGAGTTTCTCAGGCTCGAACCTGGGCCGCTAGTAGGGGCAATACTCCAGCACCTGTTGGACAGGGTGTTGGATGAGCCCGCCCTTAATCAGCCAGAGCAACTTCTGGAACTGGCACGAAAGTATCGAGAGACATTACCTCAAAATGAGAATTAGACTCTAAATCCCAGGGGATGCAGCCCACCGGCTGAAAGCCGAGGCGGGTATAGACTTTGCGCGCTCTGTGATTATTCGATGCCACCGTGAGTCTGAAACCTTTACCCCAGGCCTGTTGCCTGGCAAAAAGCAGGCAGGCGCAAACGAAAGCCTGTCCATGACCCTTTCCGCACCAGGAAGGATGCATGCCCAGACCCACATCTAAATACTCCTCGTCCTGATATAGATCATGATCCTTCTTGCCTTTAAGCTGAGCTGCTTCCCCGTAACAGAAGAAACCGATCAGCTGGCCGCCTAAAAAAACAGAATAGTATGGACCTTGTACTAAGCGATGGAGGGCCGCGGCCGAACCATGAAGATTATAGACGTGATACGGGACTGGATAATTCCAGTCCACAATTTTAAGCGCAGCTGCAAAGTCTGCTTTCTGAACTTGATAAATCATCTTTCAACTCCATTAGGACCTGTAACCGTGTGTTTCCAGCCAGAACAAGGAGTCCTCCAGGTTCTCCGGACCTACTTCGAGGGCCCAAACAGCATCGGGTGCCCTTTGTTCCAGGCTGTAGCAGATTTGATCCAATGGTAGCCGCCCTTCCCCTAAAGATAAGTGGGCATCCCTGTCTCCGAGGTTGTCGTGGAAATGAACATAGCCAATTAGATCACCGAGATCTTCTATCCACTCTGATACCTGCACCTTCCCGTGGCAAAAGGCATGGCCCACATCTAAGCAGGCTTTCAGATTAGGGTGACCTACCGCCCTTAAAACATCGCCGATCAGCTTGGAGTCAGTTTCCAAAAGGTTTTCAACATAAAACGTTATCTCTGAGCCTTTTGATGATAGAAATTCCTCCCAGAACTGAACGCTCCGCCGCAGCCAACCTTGGTAGGTGTTGGTGTTAGGGACGTAGCCGTGATGGAAAACCACGTGCTCTGCCCCTAGCGTACGGGCCCAGGTGTAGGCAAACTCAAAGCGCTCCCGTGTCACTTGGCGAATCAAAGCATCACAACTGCCTGGACTAAGATCACCAAATGGTCCATGCAAAGCCCGGGGGTAGACAGACTCATACAGTGCCTGATGCAGCTGGGGCCCATCTGGATTTTGCTGGGGATATTCTGGATTGGAAAAAGACTGGATTTCCACCCCTAACCCGGTTCTGCGGCAAATCGGAGCTGCCTTTTCGGGCTGGGAGGCGTCACACAGCAAAATCAGGCGCATATTCATTCCCCCGTTAGCTGAGCACTGTAACGCTGCGGGCCCGCCCATTTTTCTCAGCAGATGTTTCCCCAGTTGGATCTGGGGCCTTGATTTCCACAAACTCCACCTTCGTACCTGGTCTCAAATGCATGTTCCTTTGCTCCGCAGGTAAATTAGCTTTGGTGAAAAAGTAATCTCCTTTGTCAGCCCGGATGAAACCGTAATTAGACATAAAGCGCTTAATAACACCCTTGAGCGTAACAGGCCCTTCCTTCTCGGGTATTAACCGCATCCAGTATACCGGCGGAGTTTTTCCATTGCTCCGCACTTCAAACAAATCTGGATAGGAACGCAAAATGTCTAGCAAATTAGTGTAATTGTAGCTCCGGGGGTCAAAATCAGAGCGTTCTCGGCGGATTGCCTGCCCGAGATGGGCTAGGAGCAGCCATCCATCACTATCTTCTTCACTGGCTTCATAGGCCCTACGCACGATATCCTCCACCGGAACCTTGCCTAGGGAGGGGGTTTGCTCCTCCTCTTCTTCCTTCGCCTTAGAACTCGTGGAAAAACCGAGGTTTTCCAGATAAATAAAGCGGTTGCAGGAGCGAACTAGAATGCTCTTTGTACCTTGGCGGCCAATTCCAGTTACATACATGCCGTGTTCCCGCAGGCGCAAAGCCAGACTGTAAAAATCACTGTCACTGGACACAATGCAAAACGCATTGACTGGATTGCGGTTCGTAGACACAATTTCAATCGCGTCCATAATTAGTGCTCCATCACTGGCGTTTTCCCCATAACGGAACTGTTGAATAGGTCTAACTGGATAAGCCTGTAAAAGATCTTTCCAACCTGTCATATGCGGTTGGGTCCAATCTCCGTAAACTCTTGTTAATATAATTTCACCCGAACGATTTATTTCAGCCAAAATTGGCCCTAAAAACCGCGGTGAAATGTTCTCACCATCTACCAAGACGGCAAAATGGTGTTCTGCCATAAAAATCCTCCTCATTATTCTGTCAATTCACTCTCATTTGGCGTATCGGTGCGAGCTCGTTTCACCAGCAGCAAGAAACTCTCCTGGAATCTGCGGTCATCCTCTCTGGTACGTGCAGAAGGACCCTTTGTACGACCGCCCGCTCTGCGGAATTTTGCTTTAAGAGAGCGTTCTTCCAGTAAAAAGTCGATATTATCCTCGGAAAAAATGCGGCCGGAAGGTGAAATAGCAAAGGCACCCTTCCCCAAAACCAGCGCAGCTAATCCCCAGTCCTGGGTCACCACAATGTCACCTCGGCTGGTGTTGTTAACCACTGCCAAGTCCGCCGCATCTTGCCCCTTGCCTACCACAATATGATCAGCGTGATCAATGCGATGGTCAACAGAAGCAACGGTAAGCAGCCTGTATTTCCAAGTCTTTTTCTGCCTCTGCAGCACTTGCAGACAGGCACGGGGGCATGCATCTGCATCTACGATTACCTTAAACATACTCCACCTCAACGAAGGGCAGAGCAGCATTAATAAGCTGCTCTGCACCTGCTTTAATCAATAGTTGGGCCGGCTTTGCGCACCTCAGGGGCCAAATCGGCATATTTTTTCTTAAAGTTGTCAGCAAAAGAGACTGCCAGTTCCCGGGCCTTGGCATCATAGCCCTCTGGATCAGCCCAGGTTTTTTTCGGATCTAAGATCTCCTCTGGTACTCCCGGACAGCTTTCGGGCACCTTAAGACCAAAGACAGGATCAACCCTTGTCTCTACCTCATCCAACTCTCCAGAGAGAGCCATAGTCACCATTTGTCTGGTATATCTAAGCGCAATCCTCTCGCCGATGCCGTAGGGTCCCCCTGACCAGCCAGTATTAATCAGAAATACCTTAGATCCATACTGATTAACGCGGTCTTTGAGCATCTCCGCATAAGCTAGGGGGCTGAGCGGCAGAAAGGGTTCGCCAAAACAGGCGGAAAAAGTCGCTTCCGGCTGCTGGATGCCCCGTTCGGTGCCTGCCAGCTTGCTGGTGTAGCCGGAAATGAAATGATACATGATTTGCTCATCTTCCAAGATGCTGATGGGCGGCAAAACCCCAAAGGCATCTGCCGTCAAGAAGACAACGGCCTTAGGATGGCCTGCCAGGCTAGGATCAACTCGACCGGGAATATAATCCAGCGGGTAAGCACACCTTGTGTTTTCGGTTAGAGAGCCATCACTATAGTCCGCAATGTGCTCCAGTGGATCGAGAACTACATTTTCTAACACAGACCCGAACTGAATGGCGTCCCAAATCTGCGGCTCGTGTTCACGGGACAAATTAATGCACTTTGCATAACAGCCGCCTTCAAGGTTGAAAATGCCTTTCGTCGTCCAGCCATGTTCGTCGTCGCCAACCAAGCGTCGCTTAGGATCAGCCGAAAGGGTGGTCTTGCCTGTTCCCGAAAGACCAAAAAATAGTGCGGTTCTGCCGTCCTCGCCCACATTGGCTGAACAGTGCATGGGAAGGACACCCTTGGCAGGCAGCAAGTAGTTCATTACCGAAAAGATTGACTTTTTAATCTCCCCCGCGTAGGCTGTGCCCCCGATCAGCACGACCCTTTCCTTGAAAGAAACAATAACGAAGGCCTCTGAATTGGTGCCATCCCGCTCTGGATTTGCTGTCAATCCGGGGACAGCAATTACCGTGAACTGAGGCTGATGTGATTTAAGTGCATCGCGTGAAGGGCGAATAAACAGCTGGCGCGCAAACAGGTTTTGCCAGGCAAACTGGTTGATCACTCGCAAAGGCATCTGATAGTCGGGATCTGCCCCCACATAACCATCAAACACGAACAGCTCGTCCAGCTCTTCCAGATAATCCACTGTCATCCGCAAGATGTTATGAAACCGTTCCTCACTGATGGGAACGTTAACAGAACCCCATGCCACCGTATCTCGGGTGAGATCATCTTTGACAATGAACTTATCCTTTGGTGACCGGCCAGTATATTTTCCCGTTGTTGTGGAAAGTGCGCCCGTAGAAGAAAACCTGCCTTCTCCTCTCTTTACTGCCGCTTCTGCTAATTGGGCTGCAGCTAAATTAAAACGAGTACTAGGTCGCTTAAGTACTGCCTCCAATCTGAACGATGCTTTCTCTGCCATTAACCAATGTACCTCCTTTAGTTGTCCTAGTCTGTCTGGTAGACCACGAATCCTAGTGTTCCGGGACCTGTGTGCACACCAATCACAGGACTAACATGACTCATCAGCACTTCGCCAACACTGCCATGTTGTTTGATTCGTTCGATCAGTTCTTGGGCTTCTTCCAGAGCGGCACCGTGACAGACAGCCACATTATGCATGGGTTTGGCTAAATGCGATTTTACTATCTCAAAGAGGCGTTCAATAGATTTTTTTCGTCCCCGCACCTTGGCATGGGTAGTATAGACGCCGTCTTGATTAACTGTAATAATCGGCTTGAGGTTAAGCATTTGGCCCAAAGTACCTGCAACTTTCCCGATTCTCCCCCCTTTGGTCAGGTACTCTAAGGTCTCCAGTACGAAATAGACTTTCATCTTCGCCAAGGAATCCTGAACATAGGCGCATAGCGACTCAAAACTGGCATTCTGGGCCGCTTGGCGTGCAGCCTCAATCACTGTGTAGCCTAAACCCATCGAGATGTTCTTTGAGTCTATAACCTTGATAACCAAATCATCAACCTGATGTGACAGATTCTCAATCAACTGCATTGTTCCGCTTAACCCCGAGGAAATATGGATAGCCAGCACATGGGTAAAACCCTCCTGCTTGAGACGTTCCCACAGTTCCAACACATCGCCTGGTGATGGCAGCGATGTGCTCGGCACCTCCGTAGACAACCGGTCATACACTTCCTCCGAACTAATGTCCACCTGATCTCTGTATTCCTTATCTTGATACAGAATTCTCAGCGGAACAACCTGAATACCATATTTCTCTACGACATCCTTTGGAATATCGCTGGTGCTGTCTGTCATGATCGCAATTTTCTCGTTCATCTTCGCCCCCC
>JGI24708J26588_10000119_pt1 | contig 58299 bp, 48 predicted proteins | sample BioPla1DNA2_FD_26588 | JGI IMG/M metagenome (IMG submission 26588) | reverse complement strand
GCCAAGGCCGGATTTGTATCAATGGGCTTCCATGCATTTTGGTAAATGATCTTTTCAAGGATCAGACCCCCTTGACAAAGGGGCATTACATATCAGTATTATTCAAGTAATCGGTATGCTAAAAAACTTCAACCATTTTGTATTTTTCCCGTTTTAGATATTGACAAACAATTTAAGATAGTGTACTATATCCTAGCGTCGCTCAACGGCACGCTGGTGGGGGAGCATAGCTCAGCTGGGAGAGCACCTGCCTTACAAGCAGGGGGTCACAGGTTCAAGTCCTGTTGCTCCCACCATGGCCCGGTAGTTCAGTCGGTTTAGAATGCCAGCCTGTCACGCTGGAGGTCGAGGGTTCGAGCCCCTTCCGGGTCGCCATATGCCTTGGTAGCTCAGTTGGTAGAGCACCTGACTGAAAATCAGGTTGTCGGTGGTTCAATTCCGCCCCAAGGCACCACATGCGGTAGTAGCTCAGTTGGTAGAGCGCCACCTTGCCAAGGTGGAGGTCGCGAGTTCGAGCCCCGTCTACCGCTCCATATTGGCGTCATAGCCAAGTGGTAAGGCGAAGGTCTGCAAAACCTTTATTCTCCGGTTCGAATCCGGATGGCGCCTCCAAGCGCTGAACGCCGAAGTAGATATATTCCGAGGCGTTCTTTTTTTATGTCTTAATATGTATTTGGAATGAGTGATAATAGATGGAACATCTGGAAGTTAAAGAAATGTTTGGGGTAAAAGGGATAAGCTTTTCAAAATTGTTTAGAGCCTTTATTGATAGTTTCCCTAAAAATAAAGAGATAAAAGTTCTTGATTTAGGCTGTGGGTATGGTCAAAAATCTCTATTTATGGCATCTTTATGTTGGGCAGTAACCGCTTTAGATATTGATTCAAAAAAGCTTGTTTTTCTAAAGAAAAAAGCTGAGGAATATAGTTTACAGATTAATATTGCTATGGGAAGTATGACAGATATTCCGCTTCAAGATAATACTTTTGATGTAGTCATTTGTTTATCAACTATTCATCATCAAAAACTTAGCGGAGTTAAAAGCACTATATCCGAAATAATTCGAGTACTTAAACCGGGTGGTAAGGTGTTTTTTGACATACTATCTGTAAACGATTCAAGCTATAAAATTGGTAAGGAAATAGAACCGGGTACTAAGCTCGGCGGAAGGGAAGGTGAGGAAGATATCCCTCACCACTACTCAACAAAAAACGAGCTGGAACAATTATTATCCGATTATTCAAAAGTAGCTATAAATGAAAATGAATTTTCTTATGAATATGATTATGAGAAATATAATTGTACCCTTTTTGAAGTAATAGCAGTAAAATAAAAGTATAAGCAAATATTTTTTCTTTAAATTTCGCGCTTGTAAAAATTAACATAAAACTGAAAAATATCCTTGAATTGTCCTATTTATGCTCTCCAATGTTATATATCTAGGTGTATTTATTTAGGATAAAAAAACAGATAAAATCACGAAAAAATGCAAAAAATGGAATAAAATTCCGCATTACAATTGAAAAAATGTCCACTTTTTGGTTGACAAATACAAAAATGTGTGATACAGTAGACTTGTAAAAACTCAATACTCATTATTACGAAAGGAGGAAAAGTAATGAGCAACAAACTACTGGAAAAGTACGGGCTGTATATTGACGGACAATGGCGCGACGCATCTGACGGCGCAACATTCGAAGCTAAAAGCCCAATTGACGGCACGCATCTAGCGCTTTGCGCACAGGCAACAAGGCAGGATGTAGACGACGCGGTAAATGCCGCATGGAAAGCTTTTGAAACTTGGAAAAAAACAACTCCCGCTGAAAGAGCCGCTATTTTAAATGAAATAGCTGATGTAATTGACGAAAATAAAGAATGGCTTGCTGAAGTAGAAACGAGAGATAACGGAAAACCTATCCGTGAAACCCTTGCTATTGACATTCCTGCCGCCTCCTCGCATTTCAGGTATTTTGCCGGCTGCATACTGGCAGAAGAGGGTGAGGCCACCATACTTAACGAAAGCTTCCTCTCCGTAATATTAAGAGAGCCTATTGGCGTTGTAGGTCAGATAGTGCCTTGGAACTTCCCGTTCCTAATGGCCGCATGGAAACTTGCACCCGTTATCGCCGCCGGCGACTGTACCGTTTTCAAGCCTTCAAGCGCAACTTCTCTCTCTGTGCTTGAACTTGCAAGGCTTACTGAAGATATTCTGCCCAAGGGCGTATTCAATGTTGTAACAGGTTCAGGTTCAAAGGCAGGTCAATACTTGCTTGACCACAAGGGTCTTAGGAAGCTTGCATTCACAGGCTCAACAGAAGTAGGCAGAACCGTAGCGCTTGCAGCGGCGGAGAGGCTTATACCCTCAACGCTTGAACTTGGCGGCAAGAGCGCAAATATATACTTTGATGACTGCGATTTTGACCAAGCCATAGATGGCGCTCAGCTAGGCATACTATTCAACCAAGGGCAGGTTTGCTGTGCAGGCAGCCGTATTTTCGTACAGGACACCTTCTATGATAAATTCGTAGACGCTCTAATAAAAGCCTTCAACGCAATCAATGTGGGCGACCCGTTTAACCCTGAAACTCAAATGGGTTCACAAATTAATAGCGGTCAGCTCAAAAAGATACTGGACTATGTTGAAATCGGAAAGGCTGAGGGCGCAACCGTCGCCTGTGGTGGCTATAGGATAGAAGATGGCGAGCTTGCAAAAGGCAGCTTCATGAGACCGACATTGCTTACAAATGTCACAAACGACATGCGTGTCGCGCAGGAAGAGATTTTCGGTCCCGTAGCTTGCGTGATTAAATTCCACGATGAAGACGAAGTAGTCAAAATGGCAAATGATTCTATATACGGGCTTGGCGGCGCCGTATGGACAAAGGATATTGCAAGGGCAATTAGAGTATCTCGCAACATAGAAACAGGGCGTATGTGGGTAAATACCTACAACCAGATACCTGACCATGCCCCCTTTGGTGGATATAAGGAATCCGGAATTGGTAGAGAAACACATAAGGTGATACTAGACCACTACACGCAAAAGAAGAACATAATGATAAACTTAAACTACAACCCGAGCGGATTTTATCCTAAGAAATACTAAAGTGAAACAAAATAGAAAGTGCTATAGCTTTAAATGCGATAGATATCCAAAATGTGCTAATGCTGCCGGAAGCTGTTGCAGCATAGGAGAGGATAGTTTCGGAGAAGATATGATAATCAAAGAAAGTGAATGCTTTGATAAAAAAACATACCCGCTTTTCGTTCCCAAAACTTAATTAGTACGCTTATAAGCAAAGAAAACCGAATAAAGGCTAAATAAATGCTAGTAAACAGGGACACTTCCGAATAGTATAGCTATATGGAAGTGTCCTTAGTATTTCTGTAAATGTTGATAAATTCTCTGTTTACACAAATGAACAATATAAAAAATAAGCTTCGGTTAAGCTTTTGTAAGAGTTAAGAAAGCTTGGCTTGCTATAATCCCTAATGAAAGATACTTTTAGGAGGGATTACAAGTGAAAAACACAAAAAATATCTATTTAACCCTAACACTTTGCTTGGTTTTACTAATAGGCAGCAAATCTCCAGCAATGGCTATGGCTATTTCAAAAGAGGATATACCTAAGGCAATAGAAAACTATATGGAAGCAAGAAAAGGAGGTACGGCAGGTTTGGCTCTGGCTGTATTTGAAAAGGGTGAACCGATTTACAAAAAATATTATGGTTACTCCGATGTAGAAAACAAATGCCCGGTTGATGAAGAAACCGTATTTGAGTGGGGTTCAGTAACTAAAGTAATAACTTGGGTTAGCGTTATGCAGCTTGTAGAAGAGGGAAAAATTGATTTAAATGAAGATATCACAAATTATCTGCCGCAAGGCTTTTTAACAAAGCTGCGTTACTCTGAGCCTATAACCATGCTGCATCTAATGAACCACCAGGCGGGTTTTCAGGAAATACTTTTTGGTGAGTATGCAGAGGTAAAAGAGATACCTGAGCTTGCGCAGGCATTGCGTATTAGTGAGCCATCGCAAATATATGCACCCGGAACGGTAACTGCGTACAGCAATTACGGTGCGGCGCTTGCGGGTTATATAGTGGAATGCGTAAGCGGTATGCCTTTCTATGAATATGTTAATAAAAATATATTCAGCGTACTTAATATGAAGCATACTTCTATAAAACCCGGGTGGACAGATAATCCTTGGGTTGCAAAAAAGAGAGCGGAAACTAAAAGCTATAGCTATTATGAGGACAGCAAAGAATCCTTTGGCGCTGTGTATGTACATATTGCATTATATCCAGCAGGAGCATGTGCAGGTACACTAAATGATTTTATGCTGTTCGCTAAAGAATTTACAAGTGCCAATACAAAGCTTTTCAAAAAACAATCTACTATGGAAGAATTGACTTCGCCAAGCCTTTATTACAAGGGAGCGGGTGATAGCCGCATACACCATGGACTTTGGAGCATAGATTACGGCACAAAGCTTTTAGGTCATGGTGGAAATACGCAGGGCTTTACTTCCTCTCTTTGGTTTGATACTGAAAGTAAAACAGGTATAGTTGTTATGAGCAATGAAGTTGGGGAAGTTAGTTATAACTACGGATTATTAGAACTGCTTTATGGCTCGCCTAATATAGATATTGTTCCTGATGAAGATATCACCGGTATTTACTGCTCAAAACGAGGTTTTAAGGAGGGCTTAGGTCGTATTGCCTCATACGCTTCACAATTAATACCAATCCAAAAAGGCGATAGTGAAGGCAAGTTCAAAGTATCATTGTTGGATTTTGATATCTACAGCCTTGGCAATGGTATTTACAGGCAGGATAGCCACAATGGACTTGCGAACAACATATATAAGGTGCGGGATAGCAATATATTAGAATCCTATACTACGGATTATGAAAAGCTTAGCATAATAGAAATTGCGACTGTTGCTTTCCTTATAATTGCCGCACTTCTGGTGTTTATTTACGGTATAGTAAACAGCATGTTAGCTTTAATTAATAAGCTTAGGAAGAAAAGTATTTCTCATTATGCGCTATTAAATAATATTGCACTAACCTTCGCCATGGCAATATCAGCAATATTCTTTTACTTTTGGGTTTTTATAGATTTCTATGTATATGAAAAGGTTTGCGCCATATGTGTTTTTCTTATGTTTGCTATGCTGATTGTCGCTGCAAATTTCATATACCAGCTTTTGGCAAAAGCTCATAAAAAGAACAGCTTAAAAGATATGCTTAAAGCGGCAATAATATTATTGCCGCTTATTACAGTATTGTTTTTCCAAACCTATAAATTTTGGGTATAATATACAGGTGAAATAATTTAGCTAAGGAGGCAGGTATGGAAGAATATAACATTTTAATTTGCGATGATGAGCAGCCCATAATCGACTTACTTAAGCTATACTTGCATGATGAAACATACCGAATATTTGAAGCAAGCGACGGCTTAAAGGCACTTGATATACTTAAAAAAGAGGCTATTGATATTATTCTTCTTGATATTATGATGCCAAAATTAAATGGACTTGATTTAATAAAGCGGATTCGAGATAGTTTTCATAAGCCCATACTTATAATATCCGCTCGCACTTCCCTTAGTGATAGGCTTTTAGCTTACGATATAGGGGCGGATGATTATATAACGAAACCCTTTGAGCCGCTTGAAGTATTGGCAAAAGTAAAAGCAAGGTTGCGCAACAAAGCTGCGCACGAGAACAAAATTACCATAGGAGATATCACACTAAGTCTTGAAAGCTGTATGCTAAAAGTGAAAGATGAAACATATGAATTAAGCAGTGTTGAATTTAAGGTTTTACGCCTTTTTATGCAGAATGCCGGAAGAGTATTCGCCAAGTCGCAAATATATGAAGCGGGCTGGGAAGTGGAATATTTTTATGACGATAATTCTATTCATGTTATAATTAACCGCCTGCGCTCTAAGGTTGGGGCGGATCGTATTCAGACAATTAGAGGGCTTGGTTACCGCTTTTGCAAAGAGGAGTAAATATTTATGAAACAGCTGCAAAAAACCGTATTCCGAAACTTTATTGTTGCCGTACTCCTGCTTTCATTAGCTGTGTCTATAACCGATTCTATCTCTAATATGTTTGTTGAACCAAGGCTTGAAACGCCTTTGCAGTTTGCTCTGTTTATAGCCCTTAACTTAACTCTTGATATTTCCTTTGTTGCACTTGCTGCTTATCTATTTTGGAGACAAACAAAAAAGGCTTTTGAAATAGAAAACAATAGGCAAAGGGAAGAGCAGAATCTGCTTTATTCATCTATTGTGCATGATATAAAGACGCCTATGACATCTGTAAAGGGCTATACTCGTGCGCTGGTTGATGGGAAAGTGAAGAAAGATGATGAGACTAATGTACTTAAGCTAATAGATAGAAAGAGCGACCAAGTTACTATGCTTCTTGACGAGCTGTTCTTGTACACAAACTTAAGCTCTGGTATACCCCAAATGCACAAGGAAAGAGCGGATATTGTAGCACTTGTGCAGGAGGTGATAAGTGATTGTTATGATTTGGCTCAAGCAAATGGAATAATACTTGATTTTGATATACCACAAACGCCGCTATATGCGCAGGTATCAAAGAAAGAGATGCGCAGACTTGTTTCTAACCTATTTCAAAATGCAATTAAGCACAATAAGCTAGGAACAAAAATACAGGTCAGTATTAGAGAATGCGATAATTATATTGAAATTGCCATTGCAGATGATGGGGAAAAAATACCTAAAGCCGTGCAGGATAAGTTATTTAAGCCCTTTGTAAAGCAGGACGATTCTAGAAGCTCCGAAGGCAGCGGTCTTGGGCTTGCAATAGCGGATTCCATTGCTAAAGCACATGTAGCAAGTATAGAAATTGCTGATGATTACAACGGCTATTCTAAGGCATTTGTAATAAATGTACCTTCAAAATGAACCAAACATTCAATTGTTTACATATGGAGATTATTCTATGAAAAAGATATACGCTTGGGAGCCATGGTTCTTTATATTCTTCGGCTTATTCCATTTACATAGAATATGGGCGCTTTTTGATAGGGAGGTCTACGCTTCTTTTTGGTTAGGGCTTATGGAAAATAAAGGAACAGCGTATTTTCTTATAATGGGATTGCTTGCAATACTGTGTGTTGTTGGAATAGTAACTTTTATTAGAGAGCGTAAATATAATCACTGGTGGAGATGGATATATATTTGCGGTGGCTGTTATTTGCTTTTTGATTTATTTGCAATAGCCACAGGAATTGAATTTTGGCAAAAACTATTGCTATGGATGTTCGATACAAGCTCAAATTACTGGAACGCTATATGGATAGCATTTATACTGCTTGGGGGATTTGTGTTTATATTAGGAGTAAAACTGTTGGTGAAATATTATAAGCGGAAACACTTAACGTGATATTAAGGAGAGGAGCCTAAAATCCATGCAATTACTGACCCCGTTTATTCCCGTTGACGAAAACGAAAATGAAGTGTACCATTATTGCCAAGAAAACAATTGCATAGTATGCAAATGTTAAACGGGAGGTAAAAATGAAGGCTTTTAAAGAGCTACTGCTGGCTGAACTTAAGCCGGCGATGGGCTGTACTGAGCCAATTGCCATCGCGCTGGCGGGCGCCGCGGCGGGGCAATTGGCGAAAGAAACACCCCGAAAAATACTTATATATGCGAGCGGGTCTATGATTAAAAATGCTAATTCTGTATTCGTACCCGCATCGGGAGGCAGAAAAGGCATTCTTATTGCAGCGACTTTGGGAGTGCTGACTAAAAGCCCCGACAAAAAGCTAGAAGTACTTTCGGCGGTAGATGATGAGGTGTTATCCTCCGCTGTTAGGCTTATTGAAGATGGAAAGGTAAGCCTTCATTATGCTAAGGAGGAAAGCGGCGTATATGTTAAAGTGCGTGTTGAAACGGATAACCATATTGCGGAAGCTACAATAGAAAAAGCGCATGACAATATAAGCTGCTTATCTTTAGATGGGGAGATTATAAAACAAGTTACAGCTAAAGAAGAGTCTGACAGTCAAGACACGCTGGATTTTCTTAGCCTTGAAAGCATAAAAGAATTTGCCGACACTGTTGATTTTAGTAAAAACAAGGATTTATACGATAGGCTAAAGAAACAGGCGGAAATGAATACAGCAATAGCAAAGGAAGGTATGAATAACCCTTGGGGGCAACAGGTTGGCAGGACTATGCTTAAAAGCGCGGGTGATAATATTTTTATGCAGGCAGCTGCATACAATGCTGCCGCAAGCGATGCCAGAATGGGCGGCTGTGAACTCCCCGCTATGATATGCTGCGGTAGCGGCAATCAAGGCATAACTTGTTCGGTACCTGTAGTTTATGTTGCTAAAAAGCTAGGTATAGATGAAGAAAAAATGCTCCGCGCACTGGCGTTTTCAGACCTGACTGCGCTTTATCAAAAGCAGTTTATAGGCAAGCTTTCAGCGTTTTGCAGTGTAGTTAATGCTGCATCTGCATCAGTGAGTGCAATAGCATATATGCTGGGGGAAAGTTTTGATGTAATAGAGGGTACTCTAACAAATTCCCTTGTTTCAGCAGGTGGTATAGTATGCGATGGCGCTAAGGATTCCTGCGCTCTTAAGATAATTTCCGCTGTTAATACTGCATTTGCCGCCTATGAAATGGCTAAAGAAGGCAGAGTTTTCCAGCCGCTAGATGGTATAGTGGGTAAAAATGTAGATACTACCGTTCGCAATATAGGAGAGATGGCAAAATACGGTATGAAAGGTACCGATGATGTTATACTTAATATAATAATTAGGCAGGCGAATGATTGATATACACGGAAAATTATAGACCGACGGAATTATACTTTAAACACTGAGAACATTTTAAGGAGGCACAATTGGTTGATACTAAGCGTATAACACAAATAGCACTGTTTGTTGCTCTTATAGCGGTATGTTCGCAGATAGCAATACCGCTGCCTATGGGTGTACCCATAAACCTAGCGCTTTTTGCGGTTTTTATGTGCGCTATGTTGTTGCCCCTAAAACAGAGTATGGTTGCCGTTCTTATATACCTGCTACTAGGTCTTGTAGGAGTGCCTGTGTTTGCGGGCTTTAGGGCAGGTCCTTCAAGCTTGCTTGGTAAAACGGGGGGCTATCTTATAGGTTATTTGCTATGTACTCTTATAATAGGCATTTCGCGTGAAAAAACCAACAGCCCTATAAAAAGAATGGCAGCTATGCTGTTTGGACTTATTGGCTGTTACACATTTGGCACATTATGGTTCGTTAAGCTTACAAACATAGGTATTATTCAAAGTCTAGGTTACTGCGTTATACCGTTCATCCCCGGAGATATAGTAAAAATTATATCCGCTTCGCTGCTTGTTCCGAGGCTGCAAAGTGCATTGAAACTTAAAACGGCATGATTTTTCTACTTTTATCAAGGGGAATCCATTTTTATATTCAACTGAAAAATTTTATAAGCAAAAAACACATTCAAGCATTTGCAATTATAGTTCAAATAGTGTAATATACTTTGGTGGCACATCCTTGCGCCGCTTGTGCGGCGCCTAATGTCCGTGAGGAGGTGAAAGAATGAAGTATGAACTAATCTACATTATCGATACCGCTCTTGATGAAGAAGCTCGCAAAGCGCTAATTACACGCGTAAGCGAAACCATCTCTCAAAACGGCGGAGAGATAGAAGTTGTAGAGGAGTGGGGAAAACGCCGCTTAGCCTACGAGATTAATGATAAACCCGATGGCCATTATGTGTTGTTAAGATATACCGCCAATCCTGAAGTGCCAAAAGAGATTGAGCGTATACTCGAAATATCCGACGATATTTTGCGTTACCTTACAACCCGTATTGAGGTTAAAACAAGCAGAGTTAAACCCAAGGCTCAACAGCAGAAAATGTATGCAAGAGAAGCTTCGCCAAAGGCTCAAGAAGCAGAAGCGCCTGAACAACAGGAAGAATAATTAGGAGGCAGCACTTGAACAAGATTTTCATAATAGGCAACCTGACGCGAGATCCAGAACTGCGCACCACGCCAAACGGTGTAAGCGTTTGTTCGTTTACTGTGGCTGTCAACAGGCGACGTTTCGGCGGGGCTGAAGCCGGTCAACAAGAAGCAGATTTCTTTAGAGTTTCCGCATGGCGGCAGCTTGGGGAAAACTGCCACCGCTACCTTGCAAAAGGCAGGAAGGTTGGTGTAGTTGGTACTTTCTATGTGCAGAACTATACCGGAAACGATGGTCAGCAAAGATACAGCCTTGAAGTAACCGCTGATGAAGTCGAATTCCTTACCCCAAGGGGAGAGCAGGGGGATAGTCAGTATAACGATATTCCTGCCCAACAGGGAAATACCGGCTTTGTGCAGGTGGATGATGAGGATCTTCCGTTCTAAAGAATTATTGCCTTAAAATTAAAAGGAGGATACTATGTCGGAAGCACGTCAAGAGCGTAGACCGCGCCCAAGGGGCAGGCGTCCACGCAGGAGAGTATGCGACTTCTGTGCCGGCAAGATTGAGTATATCGATTACAAAGATGTAAACCGTCTTAGAAGGTATATGACAGAAAGGGGCAAAATTGCGCCCCGCCGCATGTCAGGTGCATGTGCAAAGCATCAGCGCCAGTTAGCAGCTGCTATAAAGCGCGCCCGTGCAATAGCCCTGTTGCCATACTCTATAGATTAATAAATAATTATTTAAAAACACCGCATTAGCTGGCGGTGTTTTTGCTTTTGGAGGGTGTATGTACTAAAGGAGAAGTGAGTAAACTAATTAAGACCTGATTAGCTTTTTGCTTATATCATCAACTGCTGCGCGCAAGGTGGGGGTGCTTTCCATCATCTCTTCTATACGCCTGTAACCGTGCAGAACCGTGCTGTGGTCCCTTCCGCCTAGCATTTGACCTATTCCGGGGAGCGATGCTTCGGTTAATTCTCTACAAAGGTACATAACTACTTGCCTTGGTATGGCTATGCTTCGGCTTCTTTTAGGACCGCACAGCTCATCTGTAGACAGAGAATAATAGCTGCTTACAGCATCTAGTATGTCTTCACAGGTGATGGCGTAACTCTCCCTTTCCATGAATATATCTTTTAGAGCTTCCTCTGCAAGTTCCATAGTTATATCAAAGGTTGCGTTAAGAGCTGCGTACGCAGAAAGGCGAGTAAGCGTGCCTTCAAGTTCGCGTATATTGTTTTCTACCCGAAGGGCTATGGCTTCAAGAACATCATCGCCTATAGACATGTTGGTATCCTTTGCCTTTTGGCGTAGTATGGCAACTCTGGTATCCATATCTGGGGGTTGTATATCGGCAATTAATCCCCACTCAAACCTGCTGCGAAGGCGCTCCTCAAGTTTGGCTATTTCTTTTGGCGGTCTATCGCTGGTGATTACTATCTGCTTGCCTGCATTATGTAGAGCGTTGAAGGTATGAAAAAATTCCTCCTGAGTGGAATCTCTGCCTGCAATAAACTGTATATCGTCTATAAGGAGTACATCAACCCCTCTGTATTTATCCCTAAACTGTGCGTTGCGGTTTGATTGTATGGCCGAAACAAGCTCGGTGGTAAACTGCTCGCTAGTGCAGTACACTAGCCTTGTACCCGGCTTTTCATTGGTAACATAATGGCCTATAGCGTGCATAAGGTGAGTTTTGCCAAGCCCCACACCGCCGTATAAAAACAGGGGGTTATATGCGTCAGCGGGTGCGTCGGCTACTGCAAGTGAGGCGGCATGCGCAAAACGGTTTCCGCTGCCAACTACAAATGTACTGAAAGTATATTTAGGGTTTAAACTATAGGCTGTGTTTTTATTCTCATTAAGCTTTCCGTTGCGGAAATCCTCCGCCTGCTCGGGGGCGAGCATTATAACTTTTATGTTCCTACCTACAACCTTTGATACAACATCGGTTATCAAAGGTTCATAGCGGGAGGAAACAAACTGGTGGTAATAATTTGTTACCGCCTCTAAATAAAATTTATCCTCAACTATGTTAAGAGGCTTTAACGCGGATTCTATCCATGTTTTGTATGTAACTTCAGCCATTTCATTACGGAGTAAAGTACATGCGTTTGCCCAGATGTTTTTAGTCTCCAACCTAGTTCCCCCAAGTAATAATAATACATAAAAAATCAAGAAAAGGGTAAAAAATACACCGCAGTAATATTGCCGGTGTAAAGACCATGCCTTTGTGGATAACAATGGCAGGCTCCAACTTACAGAGGAATACTAACATATAAGCTAATTATTTGCAAGGATGGCTGTGGATAAATATTTTCTGCATGTTTTTTCCTGTTGATAAGTTTTATTCCCACAGCTTGTGGTTGTGGTTTCAAATCCCACAACACATAGCCCTGTCTATGAATAAATATGCAGAACTATTTATAATGTTAAATTGTTGTAAGCAAAATTAATTTATATTATTTATTACATGAAATTTGTTGAATACAGTTGTAATATTTTAGTATAATTGCTACAATCCTTGTAGCATTATTTGGAGGTGGCTTATGAGCGCTATAAAAACGAATAAGGATAGAGGTTTTACCAAAGCGGAAAAAAGCTGGATATTATACGACTGGGCAAATAGCGTATACGCTACAAATATTATGGCGGCGATATTCCCCACGATTTTTGTTTCAATTGCCGGCACTTCCGGGGATATGTGGTGGGGCTACGGCACTAGCATTGCAACATTTATTATAGCTTTGCTTGCTCCTATTATGGGCGCCGCTGCCGATTACAAAGGTATGAAGAAAAAGCTCTTTACTTCCTTCATGCTTCTTGGAGTGGTGTTTACCTTCTTCTTGGCACTTACTGATAACTGGAAAATAATGCTTGTATTTTACATTATTTCTAGAATAGGTTTTTCAGGCGCCAATCTATTTTATGATTCCTTTTTAACAGATGTCACAAGCGACGATCGCATGGACAAGGTATCCGCCTGGGGCTATGCTATGGGCTATATAGGCGGTTCTACCATACCCTTTGTGCTATCAATAGCTATGCTTCTATGGCTTGGCTACGGAAGCCCTGTTGCACAGAAATTTTCTATAATAATCACCTCTGTATGGTGGCTTGTTTTTTCAATTCCCTTTATTAAAAATGTGCATCATCAGCACTATAAGGATACTGATGTTAGACCTACAATAAAACAGGTGTTTTCAAATGTTCTTCTAACATTTAAAGATATAATGAATGAAAAAGGCATGATGCTTTTCATACTGGCATATTTCTTCTATATAGATGGCGTTGGAACTATAATAAGTGTATCCACTGCTTACGGTACTGCGCTTGGGCTTGGCGCCGTAGGTATGATATTAGCGCTGCTTATAACCCAGATAGTCGCCATGCCATGCTCAATACTGTTTGCTAAGGTGGCGCAGAAAATAAGCACCCGCAAGGCGCTTATGGCGGCAATTGCGGTATACATGTTCATATGTTTTGTGGGCTTTATTATGGGCTATACCTTAGAACCCCATCAGGATGGCTATAATGCTGCATATGAGAGCCATAGTGAAAAAGCCATATCAGAATTAGATTTTAGTTTTGAAAATGCCTCAGCTTCAAAAACTGCATTGTCAACTTATATGCAAAAAAGCCGCTCACTTCTTCGCGATGAGAATGCCGAGGGGCTTCAAAAGCTTGATATTACATGGGAAAATATTACAGATAGCGACAAAGCTTTAGCCACGCAGGCAAAAGAAAAGCTTTACAGCGCTAATATTGCATTCGTAAGCGAAAATGATAGTGTTATAAAAGAATACCGCGATGCACAGCGTTTTTCAACCATGCTATTTTGGGCAATGGCAATATTGGTAGGTACTGTGCAGGGAGGTATACAGGCTACATCCCGTTCGTATTATGGTAAACTAATACCAAAGGAGCGCTCAAATGAGTTCTTTGGATTTTTCGATATATTCGGAAAGTTCGCAAGTGTAATAGGTCCATTGCTATACTCCTTTATAGCAGGTCTAACGGGCAGGTCCTCAATAGGTACGCTGTGTCTATTGGCGTTGTTTATTGCCGGATTTGTAATACTCTGGGGCGCAAAAAAGCCCCTTGAGGAGCTTGAACAGTCTAGAAGAAAGCAGTACAGCTAGCCTATATTTATCCCGGGTAGCAGGGATACTACTCTTCTTCTTGATGCGCCAAGTGCTTTAAGTAAGCCCACTTGCGCCGGGTTATTTGAATGTATCTGCGCTATGCACTGTGAAACGCCCTTGGCTTTAAGCAGCGCACATCCGCTATTTACAAGAGTGATGCCAAGTTTACGCCTTCTATATTCCGGCTGTACATAGAGCATTATTAGCCCTGAAGCATCCTGTCTTGAGCCTGACATGATCATTTCAGCCAGCGGCTGACCGCCTCTGTAGAAGCCAAGCGCCATGAAATAGGGCTGCTGCATATGCAGAGTAAGATAATCCATAGATATGGGCGAAAGCCTATTAGAGTTTAATCTTGCTAAAAATTCATTACATTGGTTTACATCTTGCAGTGGTACTGAGGCGAACTGACAGCCCATAGGGGGCGAGGGAGCCCTATCAATCTGTATAGAAAAAATATGCTCCTCTTCCGCGTTATCCGAAACAAAACCGCAGCTTGTGTAGAAGTTAAGCATTTCCCAGTCATCCGCAGGAAGCTGTGCATATATTCGCCCCTTTAGGTTTGGGTACATAGCTCTTATCTGCTCCGTGCGTCCAAGAAGCGCGCCTAGCAGTATGCTGCGGGCAGAAGGCTGCGCCTCTATATGAAAATAGATTTGTAAGGGTCTATCGGGGTAGAGCCTTGGTTGTATTGAAAGCACTAAATAGCCATAGCCTAGTTGAACATACTGGTCGCTTGAGGCGAAGAATACATCTTCTTTCGGTATCCCCTGAAATGGGGCTGACGGGTTAGATAGGTGCATATAACTCCTTTATTATGTTAATCTACTTCTATTCTAATGCAGGTTAAGTCATAGTTGACTCTGGCTATTTGAGGGCATTCCGCAGTTAGCTTGTTAGCACATTCTTCAATTAAATCAAAGGGTATGCGCGCAGGCAACACAAGCGATGCGCCTTCCCTTGTATCGGCGGTGGTTATAGCGCGAAAACTTACAAGGTATTCATCGTTTTTGGTACCCAACATAGGAAATAGGCAGGCGAAAAATTTAAATAGCTTTTTAGCCAGATCGCTTTCATATATGGCATCAGAAAATATTTTATCAGCCTTCCTAAGCAGGTTTAGGCGCTCTTTTGTAACTTCGCCGTATAGCCTAAGCGCAAGACCGGTGCCCGGGAAGGACTGAGCGTTTGTTACCTCTTTGGACATGCCGAGCTTTTCAGCGACATAGCGCACTTCGCTTTTAAAAAGCTCTTTAAGCGGGGCTATCACGGTTTTTCCTTCGGTAGGAACTATGGCATCCACCATGCCGTAGCGAAGCACTTCATCGCAGGTTATGCCCCTTATAACAGCATCATATTCAACGCCCTCAAGCGCCTCGCTTAAAACCCTACGCATGGTGTTGAGTATGGTTTGTTGTTTTTCTTCGGCATTAATAATGCCACTTAGCGCATCCAAAAATTCATCCTGCGCATTAATTAGGGTTATTGAGAGGTTTTCCTTATCCCTATAGTGCTTTAAGACAAATTCTACCTCTCCTTCTCTTAGCAGACCTGTATCTACAAAAATGCAGCGCAGCCTATCGCCCAATACCTTATGGGCAAGTACGGCGCTAACTCCGCTATCAAGCCCGCCGGTAATTGCACATATTGCAGTTCCATCTCCTACTGTTTTTTCTATATGACTGCGCATGAGCCCGATGTGAGCTGACTCGCTCCACCATTTGGAGCAGCCGCAAATATCTATCGCAAAGCGCATGAGGATATGGTTGCCGTCCGGGTCATTTGATTCTATCTGAAATCCAAGAGCAAAAAGGTTAAGCTCCTGGTGCTTAAAGCCTATTATTTCGTCCTTCCATTTGGCTATGGGCTTAAGCTCATTGCTAAGTTCAAGCGTATTTATTGCATGGAGCATACGCTGGCTTGTACGCAACTGCTCGGTTAGCACAGACGCCAGAAAGCTTACATTTTCTACTTTTTTAAGCATAGTAGTGTCTTTTATTTCGCCGTTTAAAAGCAGGCATACAGATGCCGTGGTGTTACCGAGCGCCAAGATTGGAATACCCGTATGCAGCAGCCTACCGTCTATAGACAGTGGGAAGTCCGCTCCTGTGCCGCCTGCAAGTATAATGCCAAGAGGGGAGATTGCCTGTATCTCTGAGGGCAGTGCGTCACCGGGGAGAATTCTACATGCAATACCCTCAAGCCTTAGCTTTTCGGCAATATCTTCCGTATACTTAGAGTGATAATCTAATATGAGGAGAATGTCGTTCATAATGGTCTCCTATAAGCCGCTTTCAACAGTCCAGAAAGTGTTTTCTTCGCTCATATCGGTATTAAGCTTGGTATTTAGCAGAAGTTGGGTTTCCTTATCTGCAATACCGGTGACAGGAAGCTGGTTGTTCATTTGAAAATGTTTTATGCTATCTTCGGTAGATGCGTCAAATTTACCGCTTATACTGCCGTTTGAAAGCAAATTAAGCGCTACCAATTTATTTTGAAGAGCGCGAACCTTATTACCTTCATTGCCTTTTCGCATGGCAATATCGGCAACATCAAACACTGTTCCATAGCCCAGTATGCGCCAGTCGCTGAGTGAATATAGGGCTTTCTGTACCTTATCGGGGTTATTTCCCTCAAATACCTGTATATATATGCCATCCTGCCTATTTACTACCTGCTCAACCATTGCAACATGCGTTGTATCGCCTGATGGGGTGTATGAAAAAAAAGCCCAATCGCCGGGTTGCGGGATATATTCATTTAAGCCTATATTCTCTTGGCTTTCAATGAACCATTGGCTTCCCCAGCCGTTTACTGTACCCGTCCTAGATACATACCTGCCTTCTTGTAAAAACCAGTTTAGTCCTATATTTGTTGCGCCATATAGCGGATATTTGTTTTTCAGCAGGTTTGTGCCGTAGCGGCTATCAACCTCGTTTACGCACCAGCAGAGAAATTCCGCGCACCACTCCGCCTTAGCATCGCCATACCAAGCGCCGTATTTAGTGCTGCCATCGCTCTTTTCTGTGTAGCCAAGCTCCTCATTAGCGATTGCAATAAGGAGGTTTACATATTCTGGCGATGTGTATGTAGGTTCGAGTCTTTCTTGACCCCCTAAAACAGAGCTTATTAACAAAAGTAAAGCCAATAAAACACCCATAACAAAGCGTTTTTTCATCGAGCACCTCCTATACCTGCACATTATACTGTTTTTCTTTTATTTGTACAAGCAGTGTGGCACTTAAGCGAATCGCCTTGCCTATATATACTTATTTTGGTAGAATTAGCGCAGTGTTTTTAATGAGGCGAACAACGCCTTAGTATATTGAAATCTGAAAGGGAATTATGAAGATAGTAACCATTAATGATGTTGCAAGAGAAGCTGGCGTAAGCATTTCTACGGTTTCACGGGTTATCAATAATAGACCGGATGTGGGTAAATCTACAAGGCAAAAAGTGCTCAGTGCTGTTGAAAAGCTCGGATATATTAAAAACACCAGCGCTGCTAGCCTAAAACAGCATCAGACGGACTTTGTTGCAGTGGTGCTTCGTGGTAGGAGAAATATTTTTCTTACGGACCTTGCCGAAAGAATACTTGATATAGGCAAGGAAAAACGACTGAGGTTTCTAACTGAAATTATAGATGAAAAGGCGGATGAATTTGAAACCGTTCGCAGGCTATATAGGGAGCGCAAGCTTGCAGGGGTAATATTCCTTGGGAGCAAGCTTGAAGGGCATGAAAAAGAAGCAGAAGAACTTGAAATTCCTTGCGTCTTTTCTTCGATAGAGGCAAAATTTCTAAATGGAAAACATATAAGTTCAGTTTCTATAGACAATTTCAGCGCCGGTAGAGAGGTTACCGATAGGTTGATTGAGCTTGGACACAGGAAGATAGCGTTACTTGGTTATTTTGGCTCTGTGAGCGATTCTACGGGTCTTAGATTCTACGGCGCTAAGGAGAGTATGGAAAAGCATGGAATAGCATTTGATGAGCAGCTTTATGAAGAATGCGATTTTACTCTTCCTTCAAGCTATGCCGCGATGAGCAGGCTGCTTAAGCGGAGGGAGGATTTTACCGCGGTATTTGCATCTTCAGATATTATAGCAATAGGCGCTACGAAAGCGCTTAGCGATAGGGGTTATACTGTTCCCGGAGATGTATCCGTTGTAGGCTTTGACGGAACCGAGCAGGCGGATTATTGTATCCCTTCGCTTGCTACCATGCGTCAACCATCTGAGCAGATGGCGCATATGTCAGTAGAACTGCTACTTGAGGGCATGCAGGGAAAGGAAGGCAGGCATGTATTGCTGCCGCCTAAATGGATTGAAAGTGAGTCCATACGCAAACTATAAAAGCGCTTTAAAATGTCCGCGAAAACTCATAATAGGTATAGCAATCGCTCATACAAATGGTGACCGTTTATGATATTGTGAAACCGTTTCCGCTGTGTTATACTCAGCATAAATAAATTGCTCATAAATTCTAGAACGGTTTTGAGCAACAATATAGGAGGCAAAAATGTTCTATCGCCCGCCTACTCGTAAAGAGCGAGATGCGTTTCATGAAGGCAGCAGTCGGCATGCGTATACTATGCTCGGTGCACATCCCGCAATCAGCCATGATTTGCCGGTCTGGAATTTTGCCGTCTGGGCTCCTCGGGCGAAGGCGGTTTCAGTTACTGGAGAGTTTTGTTCCTGGCAGGTAGACGCCTATCCCATGAAAAAACGCTATGACGGCATATGGGAATTACAGCTTGAGCGTCAATTATTTGACCCTTTGAGCGATGAAGAAAAATACAACTACGAAGGCGCAAAGGAAAAATTGCGCAGCTATAAATACGCCGTTTTAGGTGCGGATAATCAGTGGCGCTTAAAGGCGGATCCATACGCATTCGCAACTGAGCTTAGACCCAATAACGCCAGCCTACTTTACGATTTGGACGGCTATAAATGGGGGGACCAAAAATGGCTCAACCATCGCAGGAGTTGGAACGCTTACCGCAGCCCTATAAATATATACGAACTTCATCTTGGCTCTTGGAGGCTTAGTGAAGATGGCGAAATGCTATCTTATATAGAGATTGCAGAGCAGCTAATACCCTATATAAAGGAAATGGGCTATACACATGTTGAGCTATTGCCCGTTATGGAACATCCGCTTGATATGTCTTGGGGCTATCAGGTTACGGGCTTTTATTCGCCCACATCAAGGTTCGGCACACCTAAAGAATTTATGCGCTTTGTTGATATGCTCCACCAAGCAGGCATAGGCGTAATATTAGACTGGGTACCCGCGCATTTCCCGCGCGATGAAGTGGGGCTTCGCCGCTTTGACGGTACACCCTGCTATGAACATGAAGACCCTCGCCGCTCTGATATGCATCAGTGGGGCACTATGATGTTTGACTTTGCCAGAGGAGAGGTATGCTCCTTCCTGCTTTCAAATGCTTGTTTCTGGTTTGAGTACTATCATATAGACGGCATACGCTGCGATGCGGTAAGCAGTATGCTTTACCACGATTTCTGCCGTGATGATGATAATTGGCTGCCAAATGAATACGGCAACAATGTAAATATTGAAGCTATAGCCTTTATGCGCCGCCTTAATGAAACCATATACAACGATTTCCCCGGCGCTATGACCATAGCAGAAGAATCCTCCGCTTATCCCTTGGTAACAAGGCCTACCTACCTTGGAGGGCTGGGCTTTGGTTTCAAGTGGAATATGGGCTGGATGAACGATATGCTAAGCTATATAGAGCTGGATCCCGTGTACCGCAAGTGGCATCATGATAAGCTTACATTCTCTTTCTTCTATGCTTTCAGCGAAAACTATGTGCTGCCATTCTCGCATGATGAAGTAGTCCACGGTAAAAAGAGTATGCTGGATAAGCAGCCAGGCGATATGTGGCGCAAATTTGCAGGGCTTAGAACGCTATATGGTTATATGATGGCGCATCCCGGCAAAAAGCTGCTATTTATGGGCGGGGAGTTCGGTCAATTTATCGAATGGGATGAAAAACGTCCGCTGGACTGGTTCTTGCTAGTTTACGAGCGCCATCCGGATTTGCAAAGGTGTGTAAAGCATCTAAACCACTTCTACCGCAGACACAGTATGCTCTGGGAGATTGACGACAGCTGGGACGGCTTTGAATGGCTGGTTGCAGACGATAATAACAACAGCGTAGTAATATTCATGCGTATGAACAAGAAAGGTGAAACGCTTATATGCCTTTCAAACTTCACACCGCAGTATATCGAGGAGTATCGCTTTGGTGTGCCTGATGAAGGCAGTATAAGAGAGGTATTCAATACAGACCTTGTTGAGTATGGCGGCTCGGACAAACAAAATTCAAAGCTCATACCCGTTGAAGAAATAAACTGGAACGGCAGGGAGTATTCTGCGCTAGTTACTGTTCCGCCGCTTGCGACTGTATATTTTGCATATGACAGGATTCCAAAAGTACAAAAAGAAGACAAAGAAGTTAAAGAGAACAAAGAAGATTCAGCGTCTGAGCTTGATGGTTTGGAACAAGATATAAACCCATAACCCATTGCTGCTTTGAGCAGCATTAATTTTTTACACTACAAGGAGGAAAGGCAATGCTTCAGAAAAAACAATGTGTGGCGATGCTGCTGGCAGGTGGTCAGGGTAGCAGGCTGGGAATATTAACTCGCCATACCGCAAAACCTGCGATACCGTTCGGTGGAAAGTACAGGATAATCGACTTCCCTGTGAGTAACTGTACTAACAGCGGCATCGACGTAGTGGGCGTACTAACGCAGTATAGACCGCTGGAATTGAATGCCTATATAGGCTCCGGCACCCCGTGGGACCTTGACAAGAACACCGGAGGTATATTCGTACTTCCCCCTTACTCAACCGGTAAAGACGGCGAGTGGTACAAGGGTACGGCAAACTCAATTTACCAGAACATGACCTTTATTGACCAGTACAATCCGGACTATGTTCTGGTGCTATCGGGCGACCATATCTACAAGATGGACTACTCAGAAATGCTCGCATACCATATCGAGCAGGAAGCCACGGCAACCATAGCTGTTCGTCAGGTTCCTTGGGAGGAAACTCATCGCTTCGGTATAATGAACACCGATGCAAACGGCGTAATAACCGAATTTGAAGAGAAACCCGCCAATGCAAAGAGCAATAATGCAAGCATGGGCGTATATGTATTCACATGGGAAAAGCTCCGCAGCCACCTTATTGCTGATGAGAATGACCCTAACTCCAACAACGACTTTGGAAGGAATATAATCCCCAATATGCTCTCCCAGAATGAAAAATTAGTCGCTTATACATTCGACGGATATTGGATGGATGTCGGTACTATAGATAGCCTATGGGAAGCCAATATGGACCTCTTAAAGGATCCGCCGCCCATCAACCTGCATGATAGAAAATGGCGTATATACGCTCGTAATGTGGGCAGACCGCCAGGCTATGTTGGCGAAAAGGCTAAAATATCAAACAGCCTTGTTGCCGAGGGTAGTGATGTAAACGGTGTAGTAGAAAACTCCGTGTTGTCAGGCGGTGTAGTAGTCGAAGAAGGCGCAGAGATTTATGACAGCGTGCTTATGCCCGGCGCTAAAGTATGCTCGGGAGCGGTTCTAAATAGAGCCATAGTCGGTGAAAACAGCGTAATCGAAGCTGATGCGGTTATAGGCGAAAAAGATGCGGAAATAGCCGTAATTGGCAATAATACCGTAATTCCGCAGGGGCATAAAGTTGCACCCGGCGTACAGGAAGGGAAATAGGGGGTACACCATGAAAAAGAATTTAGCCGGCCTTATATATACAGGCGAAAAAACTGACCGTCTAAGGGAGCTTACGGTAATGCGCTCATTAGCCGCGCTGCCTGTCCTTGGACGCTACCGTCTGATAGACTTTTTGCTTAGCAATATGGTAAACAGCGGTATAAAAAATGTTGGCATAATACTACAGAGCAACTATAACAGCCTGCTTGATCAAATCGGCTCCGGCAGGGAGTGGGATTTACATGGCAAACGCAGCGGAATGACGCTTCTTCCGCCCTTTGCAACCACAGATTCCAGCAACAGCTATGCGGGTCTTCTTGACGCGCTCAAGAGCAACATGAACTTCCTAAGGAGAAATGAGGAGCGTTATATAGCAGTTTCTGAAAGCTCCTTCCTGTATTCACTTCACTATGAAGATATGCTTAAGTTCCACCTTGACAACAATGCCGATATAACTCTTGCCTATACTAAGGATAGGGATGCCCGCAGGCACGGCAGTGGAAGGTATCTGGGGCTTGACGATGCTGGTGTAGTAACCCATATAGAGGTAGACCCATCACTTCCAAGGTACGGCAATACTTACATAGGCGTATTCCTTATGAGAAGAGAGCTTCTAATAGACATGGTAGACAGAGCCACATCACAGGGTCTGCACCACTTCACAAGGGAAATGCTAGTTAAATCACTCGCTCAGGGCTATACGAAGATAATGGGCTATGAGCTTGATTCTAAACCTTTCTATATCGATACCGTTGAGGCTTATTACAAAGCAAATATGGCAGCACTTGAGCCTGAAATAAGAAAGAGCTTCTTCACCCCCGAGCGCCCTGTATGGACAAAACTGCGTGATGAAATGCCTACGCAATACTCTGGCGAATCAAAGGTGAACAATTCTCTTGTTGCAGACGGATGTATTATAGAGGGCGAAGTTGAGGATTCTGTTATATTCAGAGGCGTTACCGTAAGGGAAGGTGCTAAGATAAAGGGCTGCATAGTAATGCAGGATTCAATAATCGCTAAAGGCGCTCAAATAGAGAACTGCATACTGGATAAACAGACAACTGTGCGCGAAAATGCAAAGCTCTCTGCTACTCCCGGATACCCCTTTGTAATTCCTAAGAATTTGACAATCTAATTAGGTTTTGTTAAATTATCTCTGTTTGCTATTATTGCAAATAAATCTGATACAAAGGAGTGTTTAACATGAAAATTCTTTTCGTTGCGTCAGAGTGCGTGCCGTTTATAAAGACGGGCGGTCTGGCGGATGTTGTTGGCGCATTATCAAAGGTGCTGGCATCTCAGGGGCACGATGTGCGTGTAATGATACCAAAATACACTTCAATACCCGAAAAGTATTCAAATAATATGTCCCACCTCGTCGATTTTGAGGTCGAACTCGGCTGGCGCAAGCAGTATTGCGGCATAGAAGAACTGCGTCAGGATGGCGTAATCTACTACTTCGTGGACAACCGCTACTATTTCGGCAGGAACTACACCTACGGAATGGGAGGCGATGAGTATGAGCGCTTTGCGTTCTTTAGCCGTGGAGTACTTAACAGCCTTCCTTTAATAGGCTTTAAGCCCGATATACTTCATGCCCACGATTGGCAAGCCGGTATGGTGCCTGCGCTGCTAAACATTCAGTATGCTCATCTGCCTAATTACAGCGGTATCAAAACCGTTATGACCATACATAACCTGCAATACCAGGGCGTGTTCGGCATAAAGGATGTACAGGATGTACTCGGTCTTGGAGATAGCCTCTTTACCGATGATAAACTCGAATGCTATGGCGCTGCCAACTACCTAAAGGCGGGCATAGTGTATGCGGATGAGGTAACTACAGTAAGCCCCTCATATGCTGAGGAGATACAGACAGCCTACTACGGCGAGCGTTTGGACGGTCTGCTCCGTGCCAAGAGAAACCGTCTCTCCGGCGTGCTCAACGGAATAGATGTAGAGGCATATGACCCCGCTAACGATAAATATATCGCTGCAAAGTACTCAAGCGATGATTTGTCGGGCAAGGCTATATGCAAACGCGCTCTTCAAACACAGCTCAACCTTGATGTCCGCCCTGAAGTGCCCATCATTGGCATGGTAGGCAGGCTAAGCAACCAAAAAGGTTTAGACCTTGTAGACTATGTAATAGGCGATATTATGCGCGAGGATGTACAGCTAGTATGTCTTGGCATGGGCGATTCTAGGTATGTAAACCTGTTTAGCTGGGCAGAGCAGAACTATCCCGGCAGGGTTGCAGCGCGCTTTGTTATGGACAATCCGCTTGCACACCAAATCTACGCAGGTAGCGATTTGTTCCTTATGCCTTCTCAGTTTGAGCCTTGTGGCTTAAGCCAGATGATGGCAATGCGCTATGGAACCATACCTGTAGTTAGGGAAACTGGCGGGCTTCGCGATACCGTGCTCAGCTACAATGAGTACACGGGCGAAGGCAACGGCTTCTCCTTCTTCAACTACAATGCGCATGATATGCTTCATACCATCCAAAGAGCGCTCCATTACTACTGGAACAAGAAAGATGTATGGAGTCTACTGCAGCAGCGCGGCATGACCGCCGACTATTCCTGGAAGGTATCAGCGGAGAAATATCTTGATATCTACAATATGCTTCTAAATGAAGATAAGCAGGAAGCCGAAAAAGCTGACTCTGCTGAGGAAAAAAAAAGCCCTGAAAAACCCGTAAAATCAGCAGCCCCAGCTAAGAAAGCGGCAGCTCCTGCAAAGAAAGCAGAAACACAGGCAGAAAAACCTGCAACAAAAACTGAGGAGGCGAAAGCGGAACCCGCTAAAAAGCCTGCTACAAAAGCTGCTACTGCAAAGAAAACAACTGTTACTGCTAAAACAACTGCTACAAAGGCAGCGCCCGCTAAGAATACTACCACTAAAACAACTGCGGCAAAAACTACTGCTGCAAAGGCTGCTCCGACTAAAGTAAGTACTGCGGCTTCTACTACCAAGAAAGCGGCAACTTCGGTAACTAAAACAGAAGCACCGGTAGAGAAACCTGCTGCAAAATCTGAGGAGTCAAAAGCGGCGCCCGCTAAAAAGCCTACTACAAGAACGGCTGCGGCAAAGAAAACAACTGCGGCGGCAGCCCCTGCAAAGAAAACCACCGCTACCGCTGCTAAAAAACCAGCAGCAAAGAAACCCGCTGCAAAAAGCGAAAAAGCTGATAGCTAAACAATAATTAATCAAAAAACGCCCGCTCAAGTAGCGGGTGTTTTTTCTGGGGTTATTTCTATTTATTGAATAGGCGTTTTAATATTACCAGTACGCAGGGAGTTGAGTACTGCAAGTATCATAACCCCTACATCAGCAAATACTGCAAGCCACATTTCAACCTGCCCGAAAGCGCCGAGTAGAAGCACTAATGCCTTAAAAACAAGCGAGAAAGCAGTATTCTGCTTTACAATGCTCATAGTTTTTCTTGTAATATCAAGCGCAAGGGGGAGTTTAAGCAAGTTATCGTCCATAAGCACTATATCTGCAGCTTCAATTGCTATATCGCTGCCAAGCGTGCCCATGGCTATGCCTACATCGGCCCTTGTTAGAACAGGGGCATCATTTATGCCATCGCCTACAAATGCAACCTTGTTGCCGTCCTGCATAATCCGCTCAGTTATTTCAACCTTGTCAGTTGGAAGAAGCTCTGCGTAATATTCATCTATCCCTATAGCTTTAGAGGTAGCGTCTACAACAGGTTTTCTATCTCCGGAAAGCATAATAATTCGCTTTATTTTCTTTTCTTTAAGTTTGTTAATAGTACTACTTGCCTTGTACTTAATACGGTCGCTTATAACTATATGTCCCATATAATCATTGCCTTTTGACATATGCACTATGGTGTCGGGGAAGCTGCATTCTTTATAATCCGCATTTACAAGCTCCATAAGAGCGGTATTGCCTATAAAATACTCATTATTATCTACAGTTGCCTGAATGCCTTTTCCTGCATGTTCAGCTATACCGCCTAATCTACTTATATCTGGTTCTTTTGAGTATGCTTCTTTAAGCGATGCCGCAATGGGGTGCGTGGATTGGCTCTCTGCTATGGCTGATATTTCTAATATACTGTCCTTATCTACATTATCGCTATGAACATCGCTTACTGTAAAGCTGCCCTCGGTTAGCGTGCCGGTTTTATCAAATATAAATGTATCAATTTCGCTTAGCTTTTCAAGCTCGCTTGCGCCTTTCATTAGTATTCCGTGTTTTGAGGCGGTGCCAAGCCCTTTAACGAATGAAAGTGGTATGCTTATAAGCAGGGCGCAGGGGCAGGAGGCTACGAGAAATACAAGCGCTCTTTCAAACCATTTTAAGAAAGCTTCGTTAAGTACAAGCGGAGGAATGGTAGAAAGTAAAATAGCGCTTACTACAACAAAGGGAGTATAATATCTTGCAAAGCGTGTTATATATTTTTCTGATTTAGATTTTTTACCAGCGGAATTTTCAATAAGGTTCATAATCTTTGCGATTGTGCTGTTTTCATACTCGCTTTGAGCTTTAAGCAATATGCTTCCGCTTAAGTTAATAGAGCCTGAATACACTATATCGCCTTTAGCTACATCTTTAGGAGCGCTTTCGCCTGTAATGTCGGAAGTATTTAGTGAAGTTGAGCCTTTTATTACTATGCCGTCTATAGGTACTCTTTCGCCCGGTTTTACAATTATTGTATCGCCTACATGTATGTCTTCGGGCTTTATAATTTCTTCAGCACCATTTATAAGCCTTGTAGCGGTTTCGGGCGCTAAACTAAGCAGTTCCTCTATAGATTTTCTGCTCTTTCCAATAGCTATGCTCTGGAAAAGCTCTCCCAGTTGATAGAAGAACATAACCGCAAAAGCTTCTGCATAGTCCTTAAGCGCAAACGCACCTATGCTGGCTATGCTCATAAGGAAGCGTTCATCTAGCCACTGACCGTGCAAAATGTTTTGAAAAGCGTAGAAAAGCACATCATATCCGACCAAAAGATAAGGTATAAAAAAGCTTAAAAAAAGTACCGCATCGTTAAAGTTTAACGATAGTGCAATAAAAAACATTATAAGCGCAATAATAAGTCTTATAGATAGTGTTTTTTGTTCGCTATCAAGCGTACTTAAGTACCGCATATCAGCTTATTATCTTGCAGCTAGGCTCAATTCTGCTTACTGCTTTGTTTATTTCTTTTACTGTTTCATCTAGATGTTCCTCAGCTATTTCAATATTAAGCTTTTTAATTAAGAAGTTGATTTCAGCATTCTCAACAAAAGGTAGCTTTGATACAGCCATCTCCATGCGGTCTGCACAGGCAGGGCAATCTATCTTGCTTAGTTTAAAGCTGCGTTTCATATTAATCCTCCTCTATATAGTTTAAGTTATTTCTTTCCTCTATCAGGTGCTTAAAGCCTTCGGCAAGTATGGTGTGTACATGCTCATCCGCCAGAAAATATACTACCGTTTTTCCCTCCCGCCTGTTGCCAACGAGGTTTGCGCCTCTAAGCGTTCTTAGCTGGTGCGATATAGCGGACTGCGTCATATTGAGCAGCTCCGCAATAGCGCATACGCACATTTCGCTTTCCAAAAGGGCAAAAAGTATTTTAACCCTAGTAGAATCGCCAAACAGCTTAAATAAATCAGCAAGGTCGCTTAAAAGCTCGTCTGTTGGCAAATCGTGCCGAACTTTTTCCAATAATTTTTCGTGGTTATGAACCATCAACTGAACCTCCGTTCATATGTACATCCATTCATATGAGTGATTGCTCATATGATAACCCAATATTTTTACTATGTCAATACTTTATTTGATGAATTTTGCCGCTATGGACAAATTAGGCTAATGATGTTATCATAAATCAGCTTTAATGAATGAGCTTTTGAAACAGGAGGGGTTATGGTAGCCGGCACGCAGATAGCAATAGCCCTGACCCCTTGGTTGGGTACGGAGTTTATATCCAAACAGGAGGAGATGTGCAGCGCGATAGCGCTTAAGTTCAACACCTTTATTTTGGGGCGTAACACTATAGATGGCTTAGCCTCTTGGGTGGATGACGAGATATTCTTCAAAGTACGCCTAGATACCTCCGGTAAAATGGTGCTGCGTATGGATACGCAAAAGCTTATAAGGCTTCGCATGGACGATTTTACTATAATGGCTGATGAGCTGCTGTATTTATTGTTTCAAACTTTTCCAAAGGATAGGGAGCATTTTTTGGCAGTTCAGGAGTATTCAGTTAAAAAAAGCTCGCTTTCAGCGCTTCGCGCGTTATATATCGATTTTTCTGGCTTTCAAAGCGAGGAAGAGCTATTAACCTTGCGTAAGGTAATCACTTCCTGCTACGATAAATATCGCTGGCGTTTCTGGCTATAAGATAATTAAGAGGGGTAATGATGGGGAAAGTCATAGCAATAGCTAACCAAAAAGGCGGTGTAGGTAAGACAACTACTGCAATTAATTTAGCTACCTGTATAGCAGACTTAAAAAAAGGCGTATTACTGTGCGATTTAGACCCGCAGGGTAATGCAACAAGCGGCATAGGGGTTAGGGCAACAGATAAAACCAGCTATGAAGTGCTAATAGGCGCTACAAGCGCTGAGGAGGCTATAGTTAAAACTTCAGTAGACGGGCTAAATATACTGCCGGCGGATATTCGCCTTGCAGCGGCTGAGGTTGAGCTTGTTGCATTTGAAAACAGGGAATATTACTTTAGAAATTCAATTTTGCCTGTAAGGGATAGCTATCATACTATACTTGTAGATTGCCCTCCATCCTTAGGGTTACTTACAATAAACGCGCTTGCCTGTGCGGATAGCGTGCTGATACCTATACAATGTGAATATTATGCGCTTGAGGGTGTAACCCGCCTTATAGATACGATAAATAGAATAAGGCAGACATTAAATCCCGCTCTTCAGGTGGAAGGCATATTGCTCACCATGTTTGATGGTCGCACTAATTTATCATTGCAAGTGGCGCAGGAGGTTAAAAAGTATTTTAGCGGTAAGGTATTCTCCAGCATTATTCCACGAGCGGTACGCATAGGTGAAGCTCCAAGCCACGGCTTGCCAATAGAGAGGTACGATAGCAAAAGTGTAGGTGCAGAGGCTTATCGCAACCTCGCTAAAGAAGTATTAAAATCATCAGGTAAAGGTATATAGTGTAATGAAGAAAAAAGCGCTTGGCAGGGGGCTTGACGCTCTTTTCCCACAGGTAGAAACATCTGCTGATAATATTATAGATTTATCAATTGCTGATATTGACGCAAACCCTTACCAGCCAAGGAAGGTTTTCGATGAGGAATCCCTACAAGAGCTGGCGGATAGTATAAAGGAGCTTGGCATAATTCAGCCTATATTGGTTACAAGACATTTAGACCGCTACCGTATAGTAGCGGGCGAGCGCAGGTTCCGTGCGGCGCAGATTGCGGGGTTTTCAAAAGTGCCTTGCATCGTAAGAGAAATAAATGAAAAAGAACAGCTTGAGATAGCTCTAATAGAAAACCTTCAGAGGGAAGATTTGAACCCTATGGAGGAAGCTGAGGCTGTGCGCTCTCTTATGGATAGCTGCGCCTATACGCAGGAGGCTGTTGCTAAGCGCCTTGGAAAATCCAGACCTGCTATTGCTAATTTATTAAGGTTACTTACCCTGCCTGATGATATTAAACAGCTTATTCGGGATGGCAGGTTAAGTGCGGGGCATGGTAGGGTGCTGGCAGGCGTTAGCACGCTTGCAATAAAGCGTGAGCTTGCGGAAATGGTACTCAACGATAATTTAAGCGTGCGCCAGCTTGAAGCTCTAGCTTCAAAAACTAAAAAGCCTGAAAAACCTCCCCAAGTAATGCCGCCTGAGATGCGCGCTTTTGAGGAAGATTTGCATAGGGCATTTGGCGTACGCACAAAGCTAAAGGGCAATATGGAGCAGGGTAGGGTTGTTATTACATATCGCAACAGGGAAGAGCTTGAAGCTCTGTTCGCTGCGGTGCAAAGCCTAATTGACAACTAGTTAAGCTTTATGGCCTGCAAGCTATAGCCCTTGCCTCTCTCGGTTTTTATTAGTTTTCTGCCTATTTTCTTGCGTAGCCTAGCTATATGCATATCAACGGTGCGCGTTTTTATTGGGTAGCTACAATCCCAAGCTGTGAAAAGCAGTTCTTCTCTAGATATAGTAGAGCATGGCTTTTTTGCAAGGGTGAGAAGTAGCAGGCATTCCTGTTGTGTAAGGTCAATCGTATTTTTGCCTATGTTTACGGTTTGTTCTTTGGGGTTTACTCTTATGCATGTATGCATGGGTTTTTCATATGCCGGATAAAGCGTCATAAAATCACCTCACTGCTTATATAACGGCTCAGGAATATAAATCCTTGCATAACAAAAAATTCTTTTTTACATAAAACAAGGAGGACGGTATTTTGCCTCAATTAAAGGCTTTAGTAGTCGCAGATCATGAAAGCAGCTATATATGGGACCATTTTGATAAATCGCGTTTTAAGGGTGTAGATGTAATAATATCCTGTGGAGATTTAAAAGCCAGCTATCTTTCGTTTTTAACTACTATGGTTGCCGCTCCCCTTTATTATGTGCATGGTAACCATGATGGAAGGTATTTAGAACACCCGCCAGAAGGCTGTATAAGCCTTGAAGATAAAATGGTAGAGATTAACGGTATAAGGATATTCGGCATGGGAGGCTGTAAATCGCATAGCCCAAAGCCCTTCCATTTTACCGAGAGGGATATTGCCCGCAAAATAGTAAGGCGTTTCCCGCAGATATGTTCATTTGGTGGCTTTGATATTTTTGTTACACATGCGCCTGCGGCAGGGCTTGGCGATGGTGAGGATAAATTCCACCAAGGTTTCAGTAGCTTTCGCGCGCTGCTAAATCAGTTTACACCGTATTATCATTTCCATGGACACCAACATTTAAACTACGGTGTTAAAAGCCGAAGCATAGTATATGGAAACACGCAGATTATCAATGCCTATGGTTACCAGATTATCGATATAGATGTTCCGATAGTCAATCGGAAAAGACTGTCCTATATTAGAACTCGTTATGATTGGGGGAAGTATAATGCAGCGGAGCTATGAAAGAGAAGCGAAAATCGCATATGAAAGAGCCTTAAGGCTTGGAAAAAGAGAATATTCTTCACGCGTTGCACAGGGCAAGAAGGGAAACCTCATAGCGCTTGACGAAATAGTCGAGCAGAACAAAATGCTTGCGTATGTTCAGCAACCCACTATGGAAATACCCCTATCTTCCATTGTGGGTACATATACTTCAGGCCGTTCTCATTCCTTCAGTGCAAACTTTATGCCTTTGCATAATGAAGTTAGTGAGTTTGCCAGCAAGTGGACGGCCCTTTGTGTGGCTCATGTAAGTGAAGGGCTTCGTGACCCCATAGAAGTATACGAATATATGTGGCAATACTATGTTGTGGAGGGGAATAAGAGGGTGAGCGTGCTAAAATATTATGGCGCAGCTACATTCCGCGCACAGATAACAAGAATGATTCCACAGCTTAACGAAGATGACCCTAATACTGCGCTTTATTATGCCTTTCTCCGCTATGATAAAAACGGCTTATTTAAGGGTATACGCATGAGCCGCCCTGAAAACTACGAAGTACTAAGTGAGCTTGAAAAAAATATAGAGCTCAGCGAGGAAGAGAGTAGTATTTCCAATATCAACAAGATATATATGCAATTCGTAACTGCGCTTGAGCAGCTACAAATTGATATACCCGTTGGAGATGTAATACTGCAGTACTTACAGTTATATGGTATGCCAAGGGGAACGGTGCTGTCTGAAATAGTGGAACATATTCAAGATATGATTCCTCAACTTAAGCTCATAAGCAAGCCGCAGGTAGAACCTACCTTAGTGCTTGAGCAAAAACAGGGTACACAGCCAAGCCTAGTGCAGCGCCTGTTCAGCACAAGGCGCACGGCTAAGGTTATGTTCGCATACAGTGAGGGCAGAACCGAAACTAACTGGATAGGCGCACACGAAAAGGGAAGGCAAAAAATGCAGGAGGAGCTGCAAGACAGCGTTAAAACCTTTACTCTAGATGGCTTAAATGAAGAAAACTGCTATGAAGAGCTTTCCAAACATGCAAAGGATTGTGACTTAGTGCTTGTAACATCAACTAGGTTGATGAAAGCAGCACTTAGGTTTCAGCTAGAGAACCCCAATATTATGACTTTGGTATATTCAAGAGTAAGGGAAGATGCAAGCCTCAGCACTTATTACGGCAGGTATTATGAAGCTGTGTTCCTATGTGGCGTGGCAGCGGGTTACGCAAGCAAAAACCGCTGTGTGGCGTATATTACGCCTAAGCTTTCTAAGCGCCATACTTCAGATATTAATGCCTTTGCACTTGGGGTAAAAACCGTCTCACCCTTTGCTAGGGTGCTGCTTGTATCAAAAGATGTCGTACCCTATGAGACTGAAAGCAGTATAAACGGTATAAAACATGCTGTAGAATGCGGTGCTGATGTAGTAATGAGCCCTGTAGCATCATCTATGCATTTATCAGATGTGCCTGAAGATGCTTTTTCCGCTGTATTTGCTGTGGATGAATATGGGCAGCCGCTGCGCTATATTGCATCCCCCGCATGGGATTGGGGCAGGTATTATACAGAGATTGTACGCTCCTATCTAAACCAAAGTCTTGACTTTTTGAAGGATATTAATGCTCAGGAGGTGGGCGTTGCGGGTCTTTGGTGGGGCTTTGGCACAGGAGTGCTTAAGCTAAGGCTTTCTCAATTCCTACACCCTGCAGCGGAGAGCCTTATACACTATTTACGCAGCAGCATAGCTTTGACACGCTTTAACCCCTTCCATGGTCCAGTTAGGGATAACGAGGGTAAATTGCAGATAGCCGCCCATTCAGACCTTAAACCCTATGATATTTTAAGCATGGAATGGATAGCTGATTTTATAGAACTTGCAAAATAATGCCATGCTTCCTTCACAATGCTTAGCCAAACCAAAAAATCCGCTACAATAAAATCGCTGTTCTAAAAGCAACACAGTATTAAACTTGTAATGCAAATTAAAAGGGTCTATAATTACGCAGTGTCAGGAGGGCTACTATGACGGATGAAATAAGGCTCGATGATGTTGTGCAGATGAAGAAAAAACATCCCTGTGGCTCATACGAGTGGACGGTTACAAGGATAGGCGCAGATATTAAAATGCGCTGTAATACCTGTGGTCGTGTTGTAATGTTAGACCGTATGGTTTTTCTGCGGCGCAGAAAAAAGCTGCTAAAACAAGGCCCCATACCTGCCGATGTAACACTTGGGTTTGCAGAGCAAGAAATTGAAGGAGATAATTCTGATGACTGAAGACAACAATAACAAAGAAAATATAGCACAAGAGGGCACAAAAGAAGGCGTTTCGCCTGAAACAAAAACAACAGAACCGGCAAAAATAGAAAAACAGCTTAAAAAAGAAAAGAGAAGTAAAGTGTGGGATGCAATATTTAGCTGGGTAGGCGTAATATGCACTGCTGTGCTGCTTGCTACCGCTATACGTGGTCTTTTGGCAGAGCCAATACGCGTTGACGGTGGCAGTATGAAAGAAACGCTTGTCGATGGCGAGATAGTAATTGCAACAAAGCCAAGGGTGCTAAGGGGCGACTTAAAACGCGGGGATATAGTAATATGCCATTATCCCGGACGCAATGAAAAAACAATTAATATAGGTACTAAATTAAATTTCAGAGTAGATACCGCTTTTATTAAACGCCTTGTTGCGCTCCCCGGCGATACTGTAGCAATAATAGACGGAGTGCTATTTATTAACGATAAAGCAGTTGAGGAAGATTATATAACCCATAAATCCCTGCAAAGCTATCCAAGGCGCGTTCTTGGCGATGATGAATATTTTGTAATGGGCGATAACAGAGCCAACAGCCATGATAGTAGGTCTAGGAATGTAGGCACAATAAGCTCCGATATGATAGTCGCCCATGCAAAGTGGGTAATATATCCTTTTAATAATATACGCAGCCTAGACTAATTTGGATAAGCTGGGCGTTCTTAGACAATATTTTGGGCATAGCTCCTTTCGCCATGGGCAAGAGGAGCTTATTGATAATATATTAAGTGGCAGAGATGTGCTTGGGGTGCTACCAACAGGCGCAGGCAAGTCCATATGCTATCAGATACCCGCAATACTTTTAGGGGGAATTACTATTGTGATTTCTCCTCTTATTTCGCTTATGCAGGACCAAGTATTGGCGCTAAATCAGGCGGGCGTGCCTGCTGCGTATATAAATAGCTCTCTTAGCTACAATCAGTGTATGGAAGCGCTAAGGCGTGCTTCTAATATGGCATATAAGATTATTTATGTAGCCCCTGAGCGTATAAAAACTAAGGCTTTCATTGATTTTATTAAAAAAGTGCCCATATCCCTTGTTGCAGTTGATGAAGCGCATTGCGTATCGCAGTGGGGGCAAGATTTTAGAAAAAGCTATCTTGATATAGCGGATTTTGTAAGCGCAATATCCCCAAGACCAACCTTAGCGGCTTTTACCGCAACCGCAACAAGACATGTTAAAGAGGATATATTAAAGCTATTAAGCTTAAAAGACCCTTTCGTGCTTTCAACAGGCTTTGATAGACCTAATCTATATTTTGAAGTAAGGCATGATAAGAATAAGGACGATACGCTTCTTAGTATTATTCAAAAATGGCAGGGGAAAAGCGGCATAGTATATTGCTCAACCAGAAAGAATGTAAACAAGGTATGCGATTTTTTAAGGAAAAACGGTATAAGCGCTGTTCGCTACCATGCGGGGATTTCAGATGAAAAGCGTAAACAAGCGCAGGATGATTTTCAGTTTGACAGAGCCGATGTAATGGTAGCTACTAATGCCTTTGGTATGGGGATAGATAAATCCAATGTGTATTTCGTGGTGCATTATAATATGCCTATGGATATAGAAAGCTACTACCAAGAAGCCGGAAGAGCGGGCAGGGATGGCGAAAAGGCGGACTGTATTCTGCTTTACAGTAAGCAGGATGTAATAATAGCTAAATACATACTATCTAAAGGGAACGATAGGGCAGAGCTTGAGCCTTTGGAAAAAACTTTACTTGAGCAAAGGGACGCGGAACGCTTAAAGCGTATGACGTTCTATTCCACTACTAAAAAATGCCTGAGAAATTATTTACTTGCTTATTTTGGCGAATATATAAATGAAGATTGCGGCAACTGTTCATCTTGTATCGGCAAGAGTAAACTGCCTAAGTTTAGCCCCAAAACCTATGTGGTTTCAAGTGGTAATGAGCTTGTGTTCGCTGCGCTTCGTATGCTGCGTAATAGAATTGCATTAAGCAAGAAACTGCCTGCATATATAATCTTTCAGGATAGCTCGCTTAGGGATATGGCGGATAAAATGCCAAAAACCATACAGGAATTTGAAAGTATAAGTGGCGTTGGAGATAAGAGGAAAGAGCAGTATGGAGAAATCTTTATAGAGCTTATTAAGGCGCTGGATATTGCGCTTAATGAAGGTAAGCTGAGCTCATTGCAGGAAGCACAGAATATAGCTAGGGATGTATTCAACGCCTATAAAACATAATAATTATTATGTAAAACCAACTTAATAAATGTCATATCAAATAGCAAATTAACGCACACCAAATTCACATCAATTTTACATTAACTTCACAGAAAATACTTGAGAATTATTGCTTTTTTTAGTAATATATATATGTAAAATTTAATGGGAGGGTGTTTATGAAAAAGGAAGAGGCACGCGAATTACTGTCTCAACTTATGGAGCTTAGAACTCAAGTACAGAGCGATGGCGATGCGCTATTTAACAAATGGAAAGGCAGGATTAAAAGAGAGGTTTTTGAAGTAAGTGCAAAGAACCTTGCAGAATACCTTGCGCTTAGAAAAAATGACCTGCGCGAGCTGCAATGGGAGCTTATTCCCCTTGGTCTATCATCACTTGGCAGGCTGGAAGCGCGTGTTATGCCGACGCTGGATTCGGTGGTTGCTTCCTGCGCCCGTATAGCAGGTGAGGACAGCTCTTCTTTTTTCCATGATACAGCGGATTTTCTTTGCGGTGAAGAAATTTTAAGCCAAAACACAGAGGAAGTACTAGGCAAAGAGCCTGAGGAACGCTACACCCGCATAATGGTAACCCTTCCAACTGAAGCGGCGTATGACCCCCTGTTTGTAGAAAATCTCGTGGCAAAGGGCATGGAAATTGCACGCATAAACTGCTCCCACGATAGCGAACCCCTTTGGGAAATGATGATAAAAAATGTTCGCAAGGCATCCGAAAAGCTTGGCAAAACTTGCAAAGTAAGCATGGAAGTGCCCGGTCCTAAAATCCGCATAAGCAGGATTATGACTACTATGCGAAGACCTAGGGTAATCGTTGGGGATACCATATACCTAACCGCGAGCAAGCTTATGTACCTGCCGCAAGGTATTTCACTTGCAATCTGTTGCAGCATACCCGAGATAGTAGATTATTTAAAGGTTGGCGAGCCTGTAATGATAGATGACGGTCATGTTGAAGCTAGGGTTGAAGAGCGCCTTGAAGAAGGCGTGCTGCTTAAAATAGAGCGCGTTGTAAGGGAAAGCGGCATAAGCCTGCGCCCTGAAAAAGGCATAAACTTCCCCGGCATGGAATACAGAATCCCCCTATTAAACGAGAGAGATGCGGAAATACTCGATTTTATATGTGACCATGCGGATATAGTAGGTCTTTCATTCATACGCGATACCAATGATGTTACTATGCTGCTAAACGAAACAGAAAAGCGCATAGGCGATAGGGAGCCTATGCCCGTTATAATTAAAATAGAAACCTTGGCATCTGTACGCATATTGCCCGAAATACTAGTCGCTGCCGCGTCAAGGGTGCCTATAGCTGTAATGATAGCTAGAGGTGATTTAGCAGTAGAGGTTGGCTATGCAAGGTTGTCCGAATATCAAGAAGAAATACTCTGGATTTGCGAAGCAGCTCATGTGCCTGTAATATGGGCAACGCAGGTGCTTGAAACGCTGGTTAAAACTGGTATACCCACAAGGGCAGAGATATCCGATGTAACCCTTGGCGCCAAGTCCGAATGCATTATGCTTAACAAAGGCGAACATATTGTAGATGCCGTGGTATTTGTAGGAGATGTGCTTTCTAAGTTTGAAAAGCATGTGTACAAGAAAACCGCAATACTTAGGAAACTTACCATAGCAAGCGATATATTCTCATAAACCTGCTTACATAATAAACAAAATATATTGGAGGAAAAATGAAAAAACTTTTAGCTCTTATAATGGCGATTGCCATGATGCTGCCTTTCGGTGTGTCTATCGCTGAAGAAACGATAAACTTTGATATTAAACTGCCTACAGAATACTCAAGGGGCAGCTTAATTAACTACAATAACAACATCTACTTTCAAGACTATTCTAAGCTATATATATTGGATAAAAATACAGACGAACTGAAAACTGTTGCTGATATGATAAGTGTAGAATACGAAGGCGAGCCTGCACGCGTAGGATTTCTTATAAATGATGGCGATAAGCTTTACGCCGTAACCTTTGGGGAAGAATGCGTAGCATATTCAGCTTCCATAGAAGGTGAAAGCCTAAAGCTTTCAAACCGCATAAAGCTTGATACCGAGCATTTAGAAAACCTCGCCCAGTCTTATACTATAGATGATGAGGAAGTACGCTATGCGCCATCACCTCAAGTCGCTACAATAGTAGATGGCAAACTTTACTGCCTATTCAATGGAGATTATCAGGTAACCCAGAACCTTATGCTAATAAGTTTTGACCTTGAAACAGGCGAAAGCAGACAATTTGAATCCGAGTTTATATTCGCCATATGCCCGTATAAAGATGGCAAACTCCTTGCGCTCACTGTGGATTATGATAAGCTCTACTCAACTGATGAGTATGATAATAGACCAACTCTATGCGTGTTTAGCCCGCAGGACGATAGCTTAGAAGAAATAGGAAAGCTAGATAAAGTTATGCATGGCAATATGTTTGGCGGAATGCTGTATGAAGAAGATAGGGATGCGCTTTTGTATATAGATTCCTACTCCGTAATGCGCAGGTTTATGGACGGAACCACCGAAAAATGCGCTCATTTGCCAACTGAAAATATTTGGGGCGGCGTGAACAGCATTATATTTATTGAAAGCGGGCGTATAGCTGTTGTAGATGAATCGGCTATATATGTACGCTCAACAGACCCTGAGAAACTTCCAGAAAAATCTTTAACAGTGTTTGGGTATTTTGATGAAGAGCTTGCAAAAGCTGCAGCCCGCAGAATGCCCGATGTAGCTATAAATGTCCTTCAGGATAAATGGTTCTCAAGCGCGCAGGACCTTGGGCAGGCGCTTATAAGCGGAGAGGACGGTATAGATGTAATAGTGCTCTCTCCCACATGGATAGATTTTAATAGCTTGCTTAGCAAAGGCTATGCGGAGAAGCTAAATGCAAGCGAAACCATTAGGCAGCATATGGATAGAACTTATCCCGTGCTTAAAGAGCCGGGCATGTTTGAAGAAAACATATACGCAATACCTATATGGCTTGAATTAGCTCCCATATGCTATAACCCTTCAGCTTTTGAAGAGCTGGGGCTTACAAAACCCGAAAACTTCTTTGATATATGCGATATCATGCAAAAATGGCATGAGGATTGTGCTGATGAAAGCGAATATTTATTGGATAGAAATGCTATGCGCTATGAGCAGCTTTTATCTATTATGTTAAAAACATATTTGCTCAATAGCTTAGGCAATGGCGAAAAAATAGTGCTTGACACCCCGCTCTTTAGGGAAATGGCGCAAAGGTGCGAGAGCTTAAGGCAAATATTTGACGATATGGAAGAAATGCCTAGCTTCAACGATTCGCAAGCCATGGATGAGTACTTTAGCCGCAAAGCATTGCTTGGTTTTGATATGTATGTCAGCTTAGAAAACATATCCCAGTACATAATACAAGGCTCCGTATACGAAGATGATGAAATCGATTCATGGTATGCTGCGGAACCCATAATGCCTGTATGCATTTGCGCAAAGAACGGTTTAAGTAAATTTATGCCTATAGAAACCACTTATGCGCTTGTAAACTCCCAGTCTAACAATAAAGAAATAGCCATAGAGTATCTTGAAAATATAATAAAGAGCTTTAATGACATACAGCAGATAGAATTATATCTCGATAATAATGAGCCTATAATAAACGAGGATTATGAAAAAAATATTAGTGATATGCAGTTAGGCCTTAAGAAACTCGAAGGTACACTCGCAAAGGCTGAGGGGGCTGAAAAAACCACAACCGAAAACAACATAGAAACTATTAAAAAATATATAGAAAGGTACGAAAAATCGTCTAAGTATAAAATAACAGAGGAAGCGATAAAAGTATATAGGGAGCTAATGGACTGCGCCGTATTGCCGGAGTTTTCAGATAGCACCCTTATAATGCAGGGGGATTTAAATAACCTTCTATCCCGCTATTATGACGGGCAGTTAAACCTTGAGCAGTATATAAAAGAGGCGGATTCAAAGCTTAAACTTATAGAGCTTGAAGGGCAGTAATTCTTTACTGCACGTGCTTATAGCATATGCGGTTTTTTTAGCGAAAGAAGAGAAAACATAGTTAAATATGGATATATATGAGCTCTTGAGCGGTTTTTATATGTAAAATGTTTGGTTTTTCATAAAATCTGCTTGACATGAGTAAAATCATATAGCATACTGAGGACAATTAAATACTCTAGCGGAGAGCTTTATTATGAAAGGAGATGAAAATAATGAAAATTAGCAAGAAACTTATGGCGCTGCTGCTAACGCTTGCTATGCTTGCTGCAAATATTTCTTTTGCTCAGCCGGTATTTGAAAGGAAGCAATATACATTCCCTGATGAACTTCCCGAAAATTCCTATATGAGCAATATCGTATACATAAACGATACCCTCTATGCGCTTGTAGATATGTGGAACATATACAGCGCTAGAGAGGGCGATGCAGAGTTTAGGCTATACGCTAAGGAAAGCAGCAAAATTGAAGAGGATTGGCAAAACCAAATTACCGGTCTATACACCGACGGAGCAAGGCTTTACGCATACTGCGCTAATATAGGCGAGTTTTTTGAAGTAGGCGTAAACAATGGGGAAATAGTCCGTCAGAACCAAGTAAAGTTTAACCTTGAAAACCATAAGGAAATCTATTACGAGGAGGACGGGACGGAGTCTATCCATTACTCTTCCCCGCATGATACCTTGCTCTACAATAGAAAGCTTTATGTTATATATGATAATACAGAAAACTCCGGAACTATGCTTTGCTCCTTTGACATTAAAACCGGTGAAGAAACCATGTATAGCCCCGGTAATGTAAGGGGATTCGCGCCCTATAAGGATGGAAAGTTAATACTGCTTGTACAAAACTACGATAGTTTATACTACTCCTACGGAGCGGAAGATGGAGCCGCTATGCTATTTGTGTTTGACCCCGCCACCCATAGCGCGGATGAAATAGGACCTCTGCGTATAGAAGAAACGCCAACGCATTTCCACGGCTCAATACTCTACGATGAATACCAAGATGCAATAATGTACTTGGATGATACTGCGCTTATGTTAAGGCTTAGTGATGGCAGCGCCAAAAAATGCGCGCATTTAATAAGGAGTTGTTCATTAGCTGGAAATTGCAGCTATACAAAGCTACCGGGTGGTAGGATTGCCGTATTGATTGGAGATGCGGTTTTTATAGAATCTACAGACTCTGCAGATTTGCCCTCAAAATCGCTGAACGTTTATAATGCCTTTTCAAATAACAATGATTACGCCGCAAGGCATATGTTGGATACTGCAATTATAATGCATGAATTTAGCTGGTTCTCGTCTGAGCAGGAATTAAAAAGCGCTCTTATGTCAGGCGAAAACGATGCGGATATATTCACGCTCAGCAGCGACTATATAGACATTAACAGCATGATAGATAAAGGCTATGCTCTTGATATATCAGGGGCTCGTGGAATTAACCAATTTATGGATTCACTATACCCCTACATAAAGGACGCCTGCGTAAAGGATGGTAAAATATACGCTGTACCATTGCATCTATTCCACCGCGCATATTTGCAGAACTCTCTGCTTTTGGAAGAGCTTAACATAAGCCCTCCTAAAACCTTTGGCGATTTATGCGATATAATTGCTAATTGGTACAGCGATGCGGATAGGGCAACCACATATGATTTATGCGATCATTATGATGTTAAAAATTTCATGTGGGATGTGCTGTTTCTTACATATACAAACCATGTATTCCTATCGGGCGAGGATATGAGCTACGACACCCCCACATTCCGCTCTATGGTGGAGCAGCTTATGAAGGCGCTTGAAAATGTGCCGGATCCTATCGACTTTGAAATGCTAGACCCGGATGAAGAATATTATGGAAAACCCATGTTGTTTGGAAGCGCTCCGCTGAACCTAAGTAGCATGAGCTATGCAGCGGATAATAAGCAGAGGATTGAAATGTTTAAAGCTCATCCTGCATTTGCAAACACAGAGGGTAATGAAAGCTATAGGCGCTACGGTTTCTTCTCATCCCCAGACAATCCTATGGTACTGAAAGCTACCGAACATTCGCCCGAAGGTTTTCGCGCGGATTTAGGATTGGTGCTTGTAAGTTCCCAAACGCAAGACCCTCAAAACGCCTTAAGGTATATAGAGCATTTTATATCAGGCTATATTGAGCAGGATAAAATTATACTATTCAAAGACTATGCAGAGCCTAAGCTTAACAAATACTTTGATGAAAGCTTGCAGAGCGAAAATAAACGCATGGAAGCCCTTAAAAAGGAAATTGCACAGGCTAGTGGTGCTGAAAGAGCCGAGCTTGAAAAGCAGCTTGCAATGCTTGAAGTACACTGTCAAATAATGCTTGAAGCTACAGGTAGATACGAATATACACAGAAAGCTGTAGATGAATATAAGAGCTACTTAAACGATGTATACATTTCCACTCATTATTGCAATCTCTTTTTATACCATGAGCAGATATCTTCGCTAAGCGAAAGCCTTATGGATGGGGAGATAGACCTTGAGTCCTTTATAAGGGAGGCGGATACAAGTCTAAAAATGATAGGTCTATAGAGCAATAATTTCCTGCCGCATGTGCATATAGCATATGCGGCTTTTTAAGTGTAAACGGATATACATAAAATCTTATACTTATCTCAGCCTAAATCAGCTTTATCTTGTGCGCCTTTTCCGATTTGTCTTTGCTTTGCTCAGTCAACATAGCGCAACTATGTTTCCTTCGCCAAGCTTCGCCAAATCAAAAAAATCGCCACAATCTATGCGCTGCTTTAAACTGAGAAAAGTATTACACAAACTGTAAGTGTTATTTTTGCGCTGTAGTTGTTACAATGGAAACGAAGGGAGGCTTATGTAACAATGTAGTAATATTTGAAGCGGCTAGTATTATTATTACAGGAAAATTCATCGATATAAAATGCTATTGTACGCTTTATGTCCCACTCAATAATTTTCAATTGTAAAATGTTAAGGTTTTGCATCAAATTGGCTTGACACGCTTAACATATAGTATCATAATGATAGCAATTGGATGCCCAATAGGGAAAACTAACGGGCGGAAGGAGAGGAAAAACTAATGGTAGCAAACAAAAAACTTATAGCGCTGCTTATGGCGCTGACTATGCTTACAGCAAACATATCGTTTGCAGAAGAAACATTTCAAAAGAAGCAATACAAATTGCCTGATGATATTGTTGAAACTGCCTATATGAGCAATATCGTCTATATAAACGATACTTTTTATGTGCTGGTAGACATGAAGGAAATATACAGCCTTAAAAAAGGTGAGGAAGTGTTTAGCTTCTATGCAAAAGATACCAACGACATCGGCGTGGATTACAGCAAGCAAATAAGCAACCTTTATACAGATGGTGAAAAGCTTTACGCTTTTTGCTCCCAAAGTGGAGATTTCTTTGAAGTAAACGAAAAGGACGGGGAAGTTGTTCGCAATAACTTAGTTAAATTTAACCTTGAAAACCATACCGAAACCTATGAAGATGGAAGCGGCAAGGAGCGGAGCTATTCCCGTGTTCCAAATGATTCAGTGTTGTATAACGGAAAGCTCTATGCCATATATCAGAATATGAATAACTTCGGAACTTCATTAAGTTCGTTTGATATTGCAACGGGCGAAGAAACCACATACAGCGTAACAAATATAAAAGCCTTAGCGCCGTATAAGGATGGCAAACTTATTCTAGTTACTCAAGACGAAGAAAAGCTTTATAATTCCGATAAACCCGAAGAAGGTATAGCAAAGCTGCTTTTGTTTGACCCCGCTGCAGATACTGCTGAAGAAATAGGTCCAATGCTTGCTGATGATGGAGAACCAAAATATTTCTACGGCAGTATGTTCTATGATGAAAACAGGGATGCCGTGCTGTACTTTACAGATAACGGTCTAATGTTAAGGCATGAAGATGCCAGCGCTGAAAAATGCGCACATTTTCCAAGCAGCTTTCTTAGTGGCAACAGCAGCGGCTATACTGTGCTTCCGGGGAATTATATCGCTTTAATAATACAAAACACCGTATATGTAGAATCGACAGACCCTTCGAGTATGCCAAAAAAATCTCTGGTGGTTTACAATGGCTATTCCAGTAATCATGACTATGTAGCAAAGCAAATGCTGGACACCCAAATTACAATGTATGAGGGCGGCTGGTTTTCTTCTGCGCAGGAACTGGGACAGGCTCTTGTATCAGGTACAAATAATATAGATGTTTTTGCGCTGAGCGGCAATTATATGGATACTAACAGCATAATAAACAAAGGCTATGCGCTTGATTTATCCGCCGCTAAAGGCGTTAGCGAATTTGTAGATTCTCTATACCCCTATATAAAGGATGCCTGCGTTAAAGACGGCAAGATATATGCTCTACCTGTATACCTATACCACCATACATATTCGCAAAATGATATGCTTTTGGAAGAGCTGAACATAAGCTCGCCTAAAACCTTTGGCGATGTATGCGATATTCTTTCCGCTTGGTATAGCGATGATGAAAGGGCTGCGGAAAATAATTTAACTGAAGATCCTAATGTAAAATATTTTATGTGGGATATGCTGTTTAATCTATATGCAAACCATGTATACCTATCGGGCGAGGAAATGCGCTTTGATACCTCTGTGTTTCGCTCTATGGCAGATAAGCTTATAAAAGCGCTTGAAAATGTACCCGACATTAGTGATAGCGAAATGCAGTATGATGAAGAATATTATCAAAAACCCACATTGTTTGGAATGCAATCATTGGATTTATACCAAATGAGCAATGAAGCGGAGAGTAGACGCAGGATAGAACTGCTTAAAAACCATCCCGCATTTGCAGAAGATGAGAGCTATAAAAGCAGAGATTCTTATGCATATCCTTTTAACCCTATGGTGTTAAAAGCTACAGAAACTTCACCAGAAGGCTTTTCTGCGGAATTGACTTTAGTGTTTGTAAATTCCAAGACGCATGACCCTGAAAACGCCCTAAAATATATAGAGAACTTTATACATGGATATCAGGACGAAACAAAAATTTCTCTATGCAAAGACTATGCAGAACCCAAGCTTAATCAATACTATGAGAAGGGTATGGAAAGCCAGAAGGCGCATATAGATGCCCTTAAAAAAGAAATTGAAGAAGCCGAGGGCGCTGAAAAAACAGAGCTTGAAAAAGATTTGGCAAGGGCGGAAGTAGGCTATCAGCTAGACCTTGAAGGCTTAGGTAAATACCAATATACGCAGGAAGGCATAGAAGAATACAAGAGCTATATAAACAATGTGTATATTTCCACTTACGATAATAGCCTGTTTTCAAGGCAGGAGCAGATACTCACCCTTAGGCAAAGGCTTATAGAAGGTCAAATGGACCTAGATTCCTTTATTAAGGAAGCGGATTCTAAACTTAAGCTTATAAAGCTAGAAAATCAATAATTTATTTTATTGCTGCCCTGCCTTATAGGGGCGGGGCTGCATAATTTAAGAAAGCGAAAAGATGTTTTACAAAAAGAAAAGTCTATGGTTGTTTTTGCTCCCGGGTTTGTTTGGGCTGATGTTATTCTATTTTGGACCTTTTGTGGGCGGAATATATTTCAGCATGACGGACGGCAGCGTAGATAACAATTTCGTTGGGATACAAAACTATCAAAAGGTATGGGAAAATGAAGTGTTCAGGTTGGGTCTTCGCAATTCCCTTGAGCTGTCGCTAATATGCGCACCGCTTATTTTTGTGCTGTCTTTTGTTTTAGCACTTATGCTGCGCTCACTTGGCAGAGCTTCGCTCCCGTTTAGAAATATACTTTTAATGCCGTACCTTGTGCCTACGGCGGCACTTCTTATAGTGTGGATGCTTATTTTTGACTATGGCGGTCCTATAAACCGTATACTGGCACTTTTTGGTGTAGACAGGGTACTCTGGCTTGAAAGCGAATACTTAAGGGTGCCTGTTGTGCTGCTTTATGTGTGGAAAAATGTAGGTTTTTCTATAGTAATATTTTCTGCTGCGCTTGAAAGTGTACCGGATGAATTGTACGAATTTGCACGCCTTGAGGGAGCTAGCGCCTATAAAATGGCGACCAAGATTACCCTTCCTTTAATACTGCCTACGGCGTTTCTTGTGTTTGTACTCGCATGGGTAAATGCGTTTAAGATATTTAAAGAGGTTTATTTTATAGGCGGAGCTTACCCCAATGAATCCGTCTATACACTCCAACATTTTATGAACAACAAATTTTCAAAGCTGGATTATCAGGATGTAACTACCGCTGCCTACTCATTTGCGGTTATAGTACTTGTACTGTTCGGCGTACTATATGCACAAAAGGGGGTGCGTGGTCATGACTGAGCTGTCTAAAGCTAGGTATCGCCCCGGGAGCAGCAGATTTCTAAGGTTTTTATCTTATTTGCTGCTTATTATTACAAGCGTGCTTATACTGCTTCCTATAGTGATTACCTTTCTTTATTCGTTTTTCCCTGTAAAGGAGATGACGGGCTACCTTAAACTGCGTAACAACTACTCAAACGAGCAGTGGATGGATATATTGCTATCCCCATCTATAGTATCTTTAAGGCAGTATTACAGCCTTATGATAGAAAAGCCCATATACCTAAAGCTGTTTGTAAATTCCGCCATATATACGGTTAGCGTTATTATAGGACAGGCGCTTATAATACCCGCACTTGCCTATTCGCTTAGCTGTTTTAGGTTTAGGGGAAGGGATACCCTGTTCTTTGGGGTTTTAATGCTTATGCTGCTGCCCTTCCAAGTTACTATGGCACCAAGTGTGCTTATAATGCGAACCCTTGGGCTTATGGATACTATATGGGCTATAATACTGCCTATGTTAGTTTCGCCTTTCTATGTGTTCTTAGTAAGGCAGTATATGGTTACTATTCCAAGGGATATGCTGGAAGCGGGACTAATGGACGGCGCCGGCACGGTAAGGACATTCTTTCATATAGTTTTGCCTATATCAAAACCCATACTTGGCGCTGCCTGTGCGCTGTCATTTGCCGATACTTGGAACCTTGTTGAGCAGCCGCTTATATACCTTAGCAACTCAAGGGATTTGATGCCGCTTTCGGTAATGTTTAACGCCCTTAGTACAGAGGAAGCGGGAGTTGCATTTGCGGGCGCGGCGCTTTACATATTACCTGCGTTGCTGCTGTATACATATTTTCAGGAAGATATTCTGCTTGGCATACAGCTTAGCGATATGAAGTGAGGAGAAACACTATGACTTTCAAACAAAAAGCTTTAAAAGGCCTTGTTATTTTAGTGGTGGTGCTTGGCGTAAGTATGTTCTTCAGCCGCACTATACAGACTATAACCACCCCAAAGGTGCAGAAGATAAGCGCCTCGCGCGGTAAATTAGAGGAAAAGATACCTTTTACCGCTCAGGTGGATTTTTTAGAGGGTGAAGCCATAACCATTGATAATGCCGCGGGTCTTGGCGCTGTTGCGGAAAAGGTTACCGCAAAGAGCGGTTACAGCGTTAAAGAGGGCGATTTGCTTCTTACTTTTAAAGCTACCGAGTACGATTCTAAAATGAAGCCTCTAAAGGAAGAATACATGAAAGGCGTTCGCGAAACCACCGAAAGGATAGCCAAGAGCATACGCATACGCCAGCATTCTGAGCATAATGATGCCTATAATGATATGATACATACAGCAGATGCTTATTTTGAAAAGCGTTTTGATACCCTAACCATGGCGGTTGAAATGGGCTATGATATAGATGAAGATATAGATACTTGGGGAACTCCTCCTACTGAAGAAACTGAAAATAAAAAAACGACAACTGTAAAGAAAAAACCTGATGAGGCGGGACCAGAGGATCTTGCTCCAAGCCCTAAGCCTGTGGTATACCCCGACACAGAAAAATACCCGGGACTTAAAGAAAAGATGCAGGAAACATACAAAGCTTATTTAGAGTATATAAAAGCCAAAACTTTTCTAAATGCGGTATATAGGAGTGCTGCAGGCGTGAAAAGGGTGGGCGATGGCACATTTGACTATATTAAAGAGCGCGACGGTTTGATAGAAAAACTTTTCAAAAAAGAGGATGAAATAATAGAGCTTGAAAAACAGCGCGCAAGCATTATGGAAATACGCGCGCCAAGGGATGGTTTCCTTACAAAGTTTGAAATTAAAACAGGCGACAGTTACGATGGCGTAAAACCGCTTTACTATATAAGCCAAGAAGGCGATACCCCTATGCTTAAATGCGATATAACTTCTACCAAGAAAACCATAAAAAAAGGTATGAAGGTAAGCGTAGAGGGCGTAAAGGGCGAGCTTAACATAGATGAAATAAGGGTAGATGCCGATAGTAAAAAATATGCATATATAAAGCTGTCTGAAAAACACATTTCACAGCTTGGCGGGCTTGCCTCAATTATGAATAGCCAAATACCCGTGCAGATTATATATAAGGCGGATAAGACAACTACGCTTATCCCCGCAAGCGCAGTGCGTACGGATACAGACGGCAGCACATATGTATTTACTATTGAGAGAAGCTGGGGCGGTCTGCTTAGCAATGCCAGTGAAACGGTTAAAAAGATGTCTGTAAAGGTTATAGAAAAGAGCGATAAACTTGTAGCCCTTGAGGACGATTTAAGCTATCAAGACATTGCGGACAATGAGGACCGCACAATAAAAGACGGTCAACAGGTGATGGAATATGTCGATTAGCAGGGGAGTAAGCCTCCTCATTCTGCTTTCACTTGTTGTGCTTATAAGTTTTTCGGTTCTTGAGCCGGAAAGTCATATATCCTATGTATTTAAAGCCCCAAAGGCAGGTATAGAGGAGCATAAGTCTGAAGAAGGCGAGGAGGGGGAAAAACAGAATAAAAAAGCTTTGCAAAAGAGTGAAACGCAGCTTTTAATTGAAGGGCTGGATAAACTGCTTGAGGATTATAGCGATGTTATAAGCGCTAAAAGTATATGTTCCTATAAGGATGGCTGCTCAGTAACGAGCGATAGAGAATCCTCAGAAAACGCAAGGCTAATTGGCGTATGGGGTGATGTATATATGCTTAAAGCCCCCGTGCTAACATCAGGCAGACTGCTATATAGAGAAGAAATTGACGAAGGCGCGTGTGTAGCCGTGCTGGATGAAAAAACTGCTGTAAAGCTATTTAGAACCGGCGAACCTATAGACAGGTTTATTACTATTAGCGATACAAAGTTTAGAATAGTAGGCATAATAAAGCACTCAAGGCAGGCAAGCGATATGGAAGAGCTAAGGCTTACTATACCTCTTGCTGCGCTTGATAAAGCAGGAATACAATCTGATGTGTATTCCGCCAATTTTAGAACGGTTCCGGGCAAGGGAGCTTATTCTAAGCTAAAAAATGTGCTGGGCACATGGCGGGAAGGCGGAGCTATATATAACCTAACTAAAGAAAAACAAAGGAGCCTTCTTCCTGTGCGTTGGGGATTAAGCGCTATAGGTGTCCTTGTGCTGTCGCTGCTATTAAGGCTTTTACGTATATTTTCAAAGCGCCTTATATTGCATGAAAAAAGCAAGCTTGAATATAGCTATTTCCAGCGCTTACTTCCTATTTGGATAATAAAAGGTATAGGAGTGCTTATACTTTGGGCGGTATGGATTGCGCTTGTTTACCAACTGCTTAACTTTACTATATACCCTGTATATATATTCCCCGAATGGGTGCCATCGGTGCTGGTTGAATGGAGCGATATAAACACCGCATTTTGGAACAACAGACAGGATGTATCTAAGCTTGTAGAATATAGAATACCTGCACTTATACAGCTTAGGTTCTACCATAGGGCGCTTACTCTACTTTGTGCAAGTATAATAGCATTGCTGTTAAAACCGTACCATAATTTGCAGACTAAAATAAAGGAATTGTAATTATTATTTAGTTATTAGGGGCTTATTTGTTTTACGAGGGATGTAGCTTATGCAGCAGCCCTATTATTCCTCCTCATCAGGAAGGTTGGCATTGTGGTATACGGAAACCACATCATCGTTATCATCTAGCATTTCAAGCAGCTTTGTAAGCTTTTCCATAGTTTCTTCATCGTTTATATCATTTTGCATTTGCGGCACATATGCTCTTTCAGCGGAAGCGAAATTGTAGCCATCGTTTTCAAGCGCATCGCGTATGGCGGAAAAATCACCGGGGGCGGTTATTATTTCGTAGCCCTCATCACTTATTTCTACATCTTCAGCGCCTGCTTCAAGTGCGCTCATCATAAGCTCATCTTCTACAATGTCTTTGTTTTTCTCAATAAGTATTATACCTTGGTAGTTGAATAGATAACCAACCGAGCCGCTCTGCCCTAGGCTACCGCCGTTTTTATCGAAAATATGGCGCACATCGGATGCAGTGCGGTTGCGGTTATCAGTTACAACTTCAAGCAGTACCGCTATTCCGCCAGCTGCGTAGCCTTCGTATGTTATTTCCTCATAATTTACATCGCCAAGCTCCCCGGAAGCTTTTTTTATGCTGCGGTCTATATTGTCATTAGGCATATTATTTGCGCGCGCTTTGGCTATTACATCGCGAAGTCTGCTGTTGTGCGCAGGGTCGCTCCCGCCTTCTCTTACCGCCATAGCGATTTCTTTGCCTATTTTAGTGAATATCTTACCGCGGGCTGCGTCTGCCTTGCCCTTTCTGTGTTTAATATTAGACCATTTAGAATGTCCTGCCATATGTGTTCCTCCTAATTAAAAATAAAATTAAAGGCTTTCTCTAAGCGCTATCGCTCTATCGGGGTAATTGGTGATAAGTATATCAGCGCCTGCAAGTATTACCTTTCTCATATCGGGTTCTTCGTTTACTGTCCATGTATTTACCTCAAGCCCTGCTTCATGCGCTTTGTCGCACTCTTCAGGGGTAAGCAGTATCTCGCTGTAGTGCGGGTGAATAGCATCTACATTAAGCTTTTTAGCGTATTCCCAAGGGCGTATAAGGTGGCAGTTGTAAAGCACCCCGCAGCGTGCGGCGGGATTAAGCTGTTTTAATTCTAGCATACTGTAGTGGTTGAAGGAAGAATATAGTACCCTATCTTCCATGCTAAGGCGCGCCACAAGCTCAAGGCAGGCTTCCTCAAGCCCTATATAGGGAATTACGCTGTTTTTAAGCTCTATATTTATATTTAGATTTGTATCTTTAAGCAGCTCTAAAACTTCAGATAGAGTGGGCGCTTTTTCTTCCTCATAGCCTATGTGGTTTATGCCGAACTTACGCTTTTTAATATCTTTAAGGCTTAAATCGCATACTCTGCCACTGCCATCGCTTACCCTGTCTATACGCTCATCATGCGTTACAATTATGTGTTTATCGCGGGTAAATTGCACATCAAGCTCAACGCCTTCAGCTCCTTGTTCTACTGCAAGCGAAAAAGCAGCGAGAGTGTTTTCAGGCGCATAGCCTGAAGCGCCTCTATGTGCGTATATTAGTGTGGACATATATTAATCCTCCTTAACTGTAAACTTTGCAAGTTTTGCGGCTGTTAATGTTGATATGTTCTGAGCATTGTATGGCTTAAACACAAAATTAAAAGTGTATGGTTTGTTTAAGTATAGACGGTCTTTTTCTAGCGGCTCAGGTCCACAGGAGTTGCTGCCAAGCGGTCCCATTTTGCCGTCTATATATACATGCGTATCTCCGCCTCTTACAAGCTCATGCGCGTGCGTTTTGCTGTGCAGCTCTTCTTGACTATAATCATGCGCGGTAAATGAAAAGCTTTCTCCGCTTATTATAAGCCCCGCGCCGGATAAGGTTTTTATAGATACGAAACTGGTATCCTCATGCGCGCCGTTTTCCTGCGGGTAAATATATTCTTCGTGCAGGTTTTGAATCGTATCTTCGTATAGCCCAAATAGCGCGGAAGTTTTTTTATCCGGATAGCTTTCATGAGGACCTCTGCCAAGCCACATTACTCTATAAAAGCATTCAGGCATGGTAAAGCGTATTCCAAGGCGGGGTAGGTACATTTTTGTGAATAAATCCTTAGGTGCTGCCGATATACCACTTTTGTTCCATTTAAGAGGAATAAAGGTGAGTTTATACTTAATTTCGCCTGTTGGTAGTATATAAAACTCTTGTACGCTTTTAACTATTGGCGGATAAATCTTAGGTGCATGTACGCTTTCTATTGTAATTGTGTTGCTTTCTCCTGAAATATTATAAGAAACTACCCTCTGCTGGAGTTTATCAAGACCGTATCTCTCCCAAAGCTCAGCAATGTTTACGAAGCCTCTATCGTTATCAGTGGTGGCTCTGAACAAATTGATTTTAACAAGAGAGTTTATTATATCTTCCCCTGAAAGGGAGATTTTTTCAAGTCCATTCCTGCTGAAACTATATTCTATTTCTCCTACTGATATATTGTGCAGTCTATCAGCATTATTGTGTATGATAGGTTTAATAGGCTCATGTATATTTTCTGTTTCATCATAACCTTGTTCAAGTTTAAGCTGGTCACGGCATATTACATAGCCTTCTTTTGCCCAAGGGGTAGAATTTACAAGCGAAAAGCTTAGGTTTAGGAAAGAGCCCTTGGGATAATCCCCAAGCGGAATCTTTATTGTGCGCCTACTATTTGGGGGCACATTAAGCGCATAGCTGCCGGATGCATATGTTTTGCCTAAATATTCTACATTCCAACTAAGTGAAAGTGTATTTAGGTTGGTGAAATTGTAAAGGTTATGTAGCCTTATTGCCCCCTTACTTTCATCTACCATTTGTGCGCGCACAGGGCGCACCACATGAGCGTATTCAAGCATTGCGGTATGGGGCTTTCTTTCAGGGGAGAAGAAAGCGTCTACACAGAAATTGCCGTCGTGTGGGTATTCTCCAAAATCGCCGCCGTATGCGTAGTAGGGGATGCCTTCATCTGTGTGACAAAGCAAGCCATGGTCTACCATCTCCCAGCCGCAGCCGCCTATTAGCCTATCATAGCGGTATATTGCCTGCCAATAATCCTCAATATTGCCGGGGCCTTGACCCATAGCATGTATGTATTCGCACAGGAAAAATGGCTTTGGGTTCTTTTTTTTGCCTTCAGCTATTACCTGTTCAACGCTTGAATACATTGGCGAATATATATCGGCTACCTCAGCTTGTCTATCCTGCTCATAATGCAATGGTCTTGTAGGGTCTATGCTCCTAATACTTTCAGCCATTACAACATGGTTTATGCCAAAGCCGCTTTCATTGCCAAGCGACCAAAATATAACGCAGGGATGGTTTCTATCGCGCTCTACCATGCGGTTGCCTCTATCTACCATCTGCTTTTGGAAGCGCTCATCCCTTGCGATTAAATGACTGTCGTCTATATATTCAACGCCGTGCGTTTCTATATCCGCCTCATCTATAACATAAAGACCGTGCTCATCGCATAGTTCGTAGAACTTAGGGTCAGCAGGGTAATGGCTTAGGCGCACTGTGTTCATATTGTAGCGCTTAAGCAGCTTTACATCCTTTTCCATGAGGGCGAGCGGGCTGTATGCGCCTAGAGTATGGTGCGTATCGTGGCGGTTCATTCCCTTAAGTTTTACGGATACGCCGTTTATAAGCAGCTTTCCATTGTCTATATCTATACGCCTGAAGCCGGTCTTTATTGCCTGAGCTTGACCTTCTATTTCTATTATAAGCGTGTATAAGTTTGGCGTTTCAGCAGTCCACTTTAGTACATTACCTATTTCAGTTTCAAATATAGCCTTATTATCTTTTACTTTGACATTATCAGAGAATATGAGTTTTTTGTTTTTATCGTAAAGGCTTATATTAAGCGAATCCACATCAACAACAAACGCCTCAACATTTAAAGTGCCAGTTTTCATATCGTCAAGCAGAGAAGCGGTAGCGACTATGTTTTCTATACGCTTATCGCCAAAGCTTAGCAGCGAAACATCTCTAAAAATACCGCTCATGCGCCATTTATCTTGGTCTTCTAGGTAAGTTGCGTCTGACCATTTAAACACAAATACATCAAGCTTGTTTTCATAGTCTACCAGATATGGGGTAATATCAAATTCGCTTGTTAAATGAGAGCATTTTGAAAAACCCGCAAATTTGCCGTTTACATATACATAGTGGCAGGAATCAACCCCCTCAAAGCGCAGTGTGGTATTTCTACCCTTAAACGATTCGGGCAGAGTAAAATTGCGCCTATACCAGCCAACGGGATTATCGTCGGGCACATAGGGCGGGTCATAGGGGATAGGGTAGCGGATATTAGTATATTGGTGGTTATCAAAACCCTGCGTCTGCCAGCTGCCTGGAACCTGTATTGATTCCTTTGGGTTTAAAGACAAAATATCGCTGTTTATTTCTCTGCTGCTATTAAAAAGCTCAAAACCCCATTTCCCGTTTAGCGAAAAGAAATATGGGGATAGTGCAGCTTCTTTAAGCACAGCTAAATTGCTATCGGGGTAGGGAACGCTAAAGGTCCTCATATTTAGCCTATGCTCATGCAAACAATCCGTATTCTGGTGAAGGTCAAATCGCATGTATCTTCTCCTTTAAGTATTGCAATGTAATAATATCATAGCTTAACTAAAAACGCTATTAGGAAGGGTTTTTTGTTGCACAAATCGTATTTATAGGCTATAATTGTACCAATAAAGACGGGGTGAAAGTAACCCTGCGAAAAAAATAGGAGGAAGAGAATGAGAAAATTTCTATCCATCATTTTAGCCGCAATTCTTGTGCTGGGATTAATTCCTGTGCTTGCGCAAGATAAGCCAATCGAAATCTCCGTGTATTATTCGGATAACGCTACGCTGCCCTTTAGGGAAGACTGGCCTGCTTTCGTAGCGATACAGGAGAAGTACAATGTAAAGCTTAACATCGACCCTATCCCTATTGCTGACTATCAGACAAAGGCGGGGTTAGCGCTGTCAACTGGTCAAAACGCGCCTGATGTTATACTTTACTCGAGTACCGCCGGTGCAAATGCATCACTTGCTCTAAACGGCGCAATAGTCCCGATATCGGATTATGCTGATTGGACACCGAATTTCAACGCTAGGGTTAAAGAATTTGGCTTAGAAGATGAAGTAAATTCACTAACTCTAAGCGATGGCAAGCGTTATTACTTGCCTGCGCTTTATGACAAGCCTTTCTATGACGGCGGTCTTATTCTGCGCGAAGACTACCTAAAAGAAAAAGGCTTTGATGCACCCAAAACCTATGACGACCTTTACAACATTCTAAAGGCATACAAAGAAGACTATCCGGATTCCTATCCCCTTACAACCATAGTTGCGCCCCGCGTGCTCTATCGTATGACTATGCCTTCATTCGGTCTATCAGTTGGGCTTAACGCGGCAACAGGCACCGGAACGCTTTCTTGGGACTACGATAAGAAAGAATACTTCGCCGGCGCAATATCCGATGAATACAAAGCGTACATCACTTATTTTGGTAAGCTGTATAAAGAAGGTCTGCTAGACCCCGAGATGACACAGGATGCCACAAGCACCTCTCAGAAGCTTGCAACAGGTAAAGCAATGGCAACCTATGGCTATTATGACCAAATCGGCGGCTGGGAGCAGGGCAGCGATATTGAGGGGCTTAAGCTCCAGATGTATCCGCCGCTTGAAGGCAGCAAGGGCGCGCACCATCAGCCCAAGAACCGTACTGGCGTAGGTCCGCTGTTCCCGATTGGCACTTCAAAGCGTGATGACTTTGAACAGGTAGTTCGCAAGATTGACGAAATCTTCTTCTCAGAGGAAGCTGCTACAATATGGTGCATAGGCATAGAGGGTGATTCCTACACAATGGAAGGCGATACCATAGTATATAACGATGCTATAAAAGCCGCGCCCGAGGGCGTGTATAAATACATGCAGAATGCCTATGGCTGCGGTGGCGACTGCTTCCAGAAGGTATGGTATAATGCCCGTGAGATGACCAAATACGACGAAAACTACGCAGCAATCAACGAAGCTGTTGCAGCTATGCCCGATGCAATACAGTATGTGCCTCCGACACCTGCATTTGATGATATTACAGCCGAAGAAGCATCGCTTCTGCAGACAAAACTGCTCGATACCTTTGAGGTATGGAACGATGCTTTCCTAACAGGCAAAAAGGATATAGAGAAAGACTTCGATGCCTATGTAAAGGAAATGCAAGAAAAAGGCATAGATGAGTTCCTGAAAATCTACAACGATAACAAGAAGATGTAATTGCTAATTTAAACTTTAAGGCGGGGGCATTCGCCCTCGCCAAATTACTATTTATGAGGAAATATGAAACCAAATAAAAATAAAGGTAGGATAGTTTTGCCATCTGCAAGAAGGCGTTATATAAACAATTATTGGCAGCTCTACGCAATGATGCTGGTGCCGCTGCTGTATTTTCTGCTGTTTAAGTATGTTCCCATGTTCGGCAATATTTTGGCATTCAGAAGGTATAAACCATTAACGGGACCTTTTGGCGTATCATGGGTGGGCTTTCGATACTTTAATATGTTCCTTAAGGACGAAGGTTTTATAAGGGCGTTCAAGAATACCCTAACCCTATCGAGTATGAACCTTATTATTAACTTCCCTATACCTATAATATTTGCGCTGCTTTTAAACGAGGTGCATAATCTTAAGTTCAAAAAGCTTATACAGACTTTCAGCTATATGCCGCGTTTTATATCAACGGTAGTTGTTATATCCATACTAACTGAGCTACTATCGCCATCAAGCGGGGTATTAAATAGATTGCTTCAGGATACATTTGGGCTTCAGCCTATATATTATATGAATGAGCCTGATTATTTCCGCTCGCTCTATATTATTACAGATATGTGGCAATATACGGGTTGGTCTGCAATAGTATACCTTGCAGCAATTACAGGTATAAATGCGGAGCTTTTTGAAGCTGCGCGCATAGACGGCGCAAATCGCAGACAGCAGATTCTTTATGTTACTATACCTACCATAATGCCAACTGTAATGGTTATGTTTATTCTCAAGGTGGGGCATCTGTTGTCGCTTGGTTTTGAAAAGGTGCTTTTAATGTATACGCCCGCAAATTCTACAGTGAGCGATATTATAGATACCTATGTCTATCGCATGGGCTTTCAATCAAGCGCGAACCAATATTCCTATGCAACCGCAATAGGTTTGTTTTCAGGGATTATTGGGTTGATACTCGTTTCGGGCGCCAACTATCTAAGCAGGCGGCTTACCGGAGAAAGCGTATACTAGGTGAAATATGAATAGCAAAAGAGTTTATAGAATAAAAGATAGAAGCCCTATATTTACTGTGATAGTATACACTGTAATGTTCTTTGTATTGCTCGTATGCACGCTGCCTTTCCTTTACATTATAGCGATGTCATTTTCGTCTTCGGATGCAATACTAAAAGGCAAGGTATCGCTTTTTCCGGTGGACTTCAGCGTAGAAGCATATAGGCAGATATTTGCCTATCCTCATTTTTTTAGAGCCTATAAAAACACAATACTATATACCGTATGTGGAACCGCAATATCGCTTGTGCTTATGGTGCTGTTCGCTTATCCGCTCAGTAAAACTAGGCTTAAAGGTCAAAAATTTGTAATGAAGCTTGTGGTATTCTCCATGTTCTTTTCAGGCGGAATGATACCAAACTACTTGCTTATATCAAGCCTTGGTTTAACGGGCACAGTATTTGCAATGATACTGCCCTTTGCGATAAACCAGTTTAATTTAATAATACTTGTTAATTTCTTTAAATCCATCCCTGAGGAGCTTGAAGAAGCCGCAAGAATAGACGGGCTTAACTATTTTGGAATACTTATACAGATACTATTGCCCTTATCCACAGCGGCGCTGGCTACAATAGGCTTATATACTGCGGTATTCTTCTGGAATGACTGGTTCTATGGGCTTATATACCTAAACAGCGAGCTGTTCCCTGTTATGCTGCTGCTTAGGAACATAGTAAACGGCACCACAATGGTAGGCGAAGCAGGGGGAGTTGGGGATAAGGCATCCGTTGCAATTGCGGTAAAATCCGCAGTTATTTTAACCTCTACATTGCCAATAATATTGCTATATCCCTTCTTACAAAAATACTTTGTAAAAGGTATGTTGGTTGGTGCTGTAAAGGGTTAATTTTTTCATACAAAAAAGCCACTAATAATAGCACCGCGTTTTGCGCGATGGATGATATATAGTGGCTTTTTAATTTGTTATTATACTTATCTCAGTTTAAAGCAGCGTATAGATTGCAGCGGATTTTTTGATTTGACAAAGCTTAGCGAAGAAAACATAGCGACACTATGTTGACTGAGCAAAGCAAAGACAAATCGGAAAAGGCGCGTAAGATAAAGCTGATTTAGGCTGAGATGAGTATTAAATTAATTGCTTTTACAAGGGGACTCTATAATGACTTTCCTATCCGTGGCAGAGCATATCTTCTTTATGCCATGTTTTCCTTTAGATGGCTCAATACATACTATACCCGCCTCTGCCAAAATTTTCATATGCATCGTTATAGCTCCTGCGGTTATCCCTAGCTCTTCAGCAATTTCAGTCATACCCATGGGACCTTTATTTGCAAGCAGCTCTACTATGGCTATACGGGTTTCAGAATCAAGCGCCTTGAATATGGGAAAGCCGTCACGCAAATTGTGAATATGTACCACGAGATTACCTCCTCCCATTATTTCACTTTACTTAAATAATTATACCACAATTGAGCTTAATTGTACATTTAAATATTTGCTCAATTAGCTGCGGTTTGTAGAGAAGTCAAACATTTGTGACACAGACCCCTTGGGTAATAGTGTTGGATAAAAGCTGTTGGCTGCCATTCATTTTCTCTGATTANTCNAGTCG
>JGI24708J26588_10000116_pt1 | contig 58352 bp, 50 predicted proteins | sample BioPla1DNA2_FD_26588 | JGI IMG/M metagenome (IMG submission 26588) | reverse complement strand
GGAGTAGATCAATAACGGGAAATTCCGTGTCAGGGGCTAGTTCCGAGCTATTGGCGCCGACCAAGCCACAGACATTGCGGGCAAATTCAATAACAGCGCAGTGCATTCCCAAACAGATGCCGAAAAACGGCACCTTGTTTTCCCTGGCATATCGAATGGCCAGGATCTTTCCCTCTACGCCCCGGTGGCCAAAGCCACTAGGTACTAGTATGCCATGGCAGCCGCCTAAAATCTCATCTAGATCAGCATCTTCTGCTTCCAAACCATCGGATTGGATCCACTCTATCTCTACTCTACTGTCGGTCTCAATCCCAGCATGGCAAAGTGCCTCCGTGACGCTCATATAGGCATCAGGCAGCGATACATACTTGCCAACAATGCCTATCCGCACTTCCTGCTTTGGGTACCGTATTTTTCTGACGATCTCTTTCCAGGCCTTGAGGTCAGGCTCGCCTTCGTCTAGGCCCAGCCGCTCGCATACGATTTTGGCGAGATTCTCCTGCTCAAAAATTAGGGGCACCTCGTAAATGCTGGAAGCATCTACGTTAGGTATTACCGCTTCTTTGTCTATGTCACAAAATAGCGCAATCTTAGCCTTGATATCGTCGGAAATCGGTTCCTCAGAACGACACACGATTATATCAGGTTGTATACCGATCCCCCTCAGTTCCTTTACGCTATGCTGGGTAGGCTTGGTCTTCAACTCTTGTGAAGCCTTAATATACGGCACTAGAGTGACATGAATATATAAGCATGAATCTCTGCCCACATCGTTCTTTAGCTGGCGAATGGCTTCGAGGAACGGAAGGCTTTCAATATCCCCCACAGTTCCGCCGATCTCCACCATGACAATATCATTGTCTCCCTTTTTTGCCAACCGCAGAATACGCTCTTTGATCTCGTTGGTTATATGAGGAATCACTTGGACAGTGCCACCCTGGTATTCCCCTCGCCGTTCCTTGCTTATTACAGACCAGTAGATTTTGCCAGTGGTAACATTGGAAGCCTTGGTCAAGTTCTCATCAATAAACCGTTCATAATGCCCCAGGTCAAGATCGGTTTCAGCGCCGTCTTCAGTAACAAATACTTCACCGTGCTGGAATGGGCTCATGGTTCCCGGGTCTACGTTGATATATGGGTCTAGCTTGGCTATTGTAACCCGAAAGCCTCTGCTCTTAAGTAAGCGGCCTAAGGAAGCGGCTGTAATACCTTTGCCAAGACCGGATACAACGCCCCCTGTTACGAATATGAATTTGGCCATGGGCACACCCCTTTCTGGAATGTAATCACTAAACCATTCTATACCTTATTTCTCCTATGGTAAACCTACAGGAATTCCCACAAAAAAGAAGCCCCCTCCCATGGAAGCTGTGTTCGTAAATACATAGCTGCCTCGTGATAGCCAGCCAAACTAAAAGCTCAGGGCAAGCCAACAATAGGCTGCCCATATGATTGTGGTCCTACCGGGCAGGAGCCAATCAGGCTTGTTCTGCCCCTTCTATAGCTATCTCCTCCTCATCATCTTCATCGTATTTTTGCATCAGCACACGATAGGCAATATTTTGCAGGAAGGCAATAATGCCCATCATCAATAGCAGTACAGCTGCGGCCAGAATAATGCTTATACCAGCCACCAGTACCACCGATACCGTTAGAAGTATAGTCACAACTAGGTTGTCAAGGGCCAAAAGTGCTGCTCGCTTCATAGTCAGGAAGACACCAATATCCTGGTTAACTAAAAATGGGAAGATATAGTTGCTCATCAGGGCCCAAAAGATGAAAAAGTAAATCCAGATACCCGATAGCATCCGCACGAACTTATTCGGGTGATTGATGGTAAAAACAAAGTCCGAAGCCAAAATCGCCAGAATTAGCACCCCAAGCAATACAAGACCCACGCTCCTGGCAAAAAAGTGCCGAAAATGCCGAAAGAACTCTCTTACCAAGACCTCTTCTTTGTCCAAAATCCTGGCCATCATTGCATGAACCGCCGCAGTAGCCGGTCCTAGAGTAACCAATGTAAGCACTATGGCAATCCCAAACACAACGGGGTTACTAATATGCGTATGAAAGGTCGTCACCGCCAAGAGCGGCATGAGTCCTATGAAAAACCATAAAGCGCTGGCCGCCATAACCATGCCGATATAGTCATAGGAGTAGCGAATGCCTTTGCGCAATATTAGCCANGACTTACTAAATGATTGCCCTGCCACACGCCTCACCTCCCTNGCTAATCACATCTTCTCCGGAGCCGAGATACCTAAGAGCCCCAGCACAACCTGAAGCACCGTCTTAGTGTTTTGCACTAGTGCTAAACGAGCTCCTTGCAAGGCTTCGTCTTCACCCAAAACCCGACAATGAGTATAAAAACTGTGAAAGGTCGAAGCTAACTCATGGGCGTAACGAGCCATGCGGTGAGGCTCCCGCCTTTGGGCTGCTAGAACAATCTCCTCTGGCAACTGGGCCATTTTCATGATCAGGTCCAGCTCCTGCTCACTCTGCAAAAGCCCCAGATCCGCACTGTCAGCCGAAGGACACTGGATGGAGTCTTCTTCAGCTTGCCGGAGAATACTGCTGATTCTAGCATGGGCGTACTGAACGTAGTATACGGGGTTTTCTTGGCTCTGTTCAGCAGCCAAAGCTAGATCAAAATCTAGATGACTATCGGGAGCACGCATCAAGAAGAAGTAACGGGCAGCATCCTTGCCCACCTCCTCCAGCAGCTCAGTCATGCTTACAAACTCCCCGGCTCGTTTGGACATTCTCACCTTCTCTCCGTGGCGTAGAAGGGTAACAAGCTGCAAAAGGAGGACTTCAAAACTATCGGCTTCATAGCCCAAGGCTTGAATAGCGGCAGACATCCTCCCGATATAACCATGATGATCAGGTCCCCAGATATTGATTAGGTGATCGAATCCCCGCCGATACTTGTCCCAATGATAAGCCATATCCGCTGTTATATAGGTGGGAAGTCCATCGGATTTGACCACCACTCTATCTTTGTCATCACCNAAACGGGTAGAGGCAAACCAAAGTGCACCATCTTGCTCGTATATGAGNCCTTTATCATCCAGATAATCGATGACCTTCTCAAGCTGTCGGGACTTGTGTAAATCCCGCTCCCGAAACCACACATCGAACTCTACCCCAAAGGCTGCGAGGTCATCTCTTTGCAGCGCCACCATCCGGTCAGTGCCCCATCTTTTGCAGAAGGCTTCTTGTTCCTCCTGAGGCTTCTCTAATAGGTCCGGTACTTCCTCTCGCAAAACTTTCGCCATTTCCGTCACATAGGGGGCNGGGTAGCCATCTTCGGGAAATTCTACTGCAATGCCTGCCAACTCTTTGTATCGAGCCAGCAAAGACAAACCAAAAAGGCCCGCTTGGCGACCAGCATCATTGACGTAATACTCACGACTAACATCGTACCCAGCAGCTTCCATGAGATTAGCCAGGGTGTCACCTACTGCGGCAGCCCTAGCATTGACCACATTCATGGGGCCAACGGGATTGGCGCTGACAAACTCAAGCATGATCCGCTGACCTTCGCCAACCCGTGAGCGTCCATAGTCAGTGCCTTGTCTAGCAATATCCCGCATTACCTCGTATAGCCATTCGTTACTCAACCGCAAGTTAATAAAGCCTGGCCCCGCCACTTCCGCAGTCTCAATGAATGTCCCCTCCATATTCAGGTGCCCAATGATCTCCTCAGCTATTCTACGGGGAGGCAGCTTAGCATCCCGGGCTAGTTGCATAGCTATATTGGTTGCTAAATCTCCATGGGCTTTCTCCCGAGGCACTTCTAACTCTACTAGCGGTATAGCTTCTAAGGCCCACCCCCCTGCCAAAGAGGCCTGTCGTACTGCGTCAGCCAGGGCGTTCTGGATGCGAGCCTGCAAATTAAGGGCCACACTCATCACTATCACTTCCTTGAAAGAATAGGTANGTACAAACGCTGTATATACTGACAGGCCTGTCGGTAACAAGCCTGTCTTGCGTCTCACTAGACTTCTTCGATTACATGGAGCAGTCCTGCTCCTTACCCCTGTGCGAAAGACTTAGCAGTACATCCCCCGGTTCTGAAAGGCTCCGCTTTGCCCTCGCCTATGCGTATACCATGCCCTCAGCTTCCATGACAACCCGCCTCTGACAGTATCTGGTGCACAAAAGCAGGTAAGCTAAAGGCTGCCTTATGCACATCTGGAGTATAATATCGTGTATTTAATGGTTGTAAGCGCCTTCCATCGATGGCTAACGGATCATGCCCTTTAGTCCCGATGGTGAAACTCCACATCCCACTGGGGTACGCAGGAATATGAGCCAAGTACAGCTTGGTGAGGGGAAAATTCCTGCTTACATTGGCGAAAGTGCGCTTGACAAGCTGAGGCTCGTAGAAAGGCGATTCTGTTTGGGCCACCATGACACCATCATCTGTCAAAGCCTCGTAGACATGTCCGTAAAACTCTGAGGTGAAAAGGCCGACCGCTGGACCCACGGGATCGGTGGAATCAATGATAATCACATCATAGGTGTTCTTCGATTCTTTGATATGTGCGATACCATCTGTGATCAAGATGTCTACGCGCTCATCATCCAGGCCACAGGCTATCTCCGGTAAATATTGACGACTAGCTTGGATCACCAGTTCATCAATCTCCACCAATGCTGCCTTTTCCACGGAATCATGTTTGATGACCTCTCGAATCGTCCCACCGTCTCCGCCTCCGACCACAGCCACACGCCGGGGATTAGGATGGGTGTTCATAGGTACGTGGGCGATCATCTCGTGATAGGTAAATTCATCAGCGATGGTGGTTTGTATAACCCCATCGAGAAGTAGCATTCTACCAAATCCTTCAGTATCAATGACTGCCACTTCTTGATAGGGTGACTGCTTCCTCATCAAAGTCCCCTTGACTTTACAGGTAATACCCACATGATCCGTTTGCTTTTCCGTAAACCACAGCTCCATGTGATCGACCTCCCCCCCGTAGTAATTGTACCTCTAAGCCCAAGCCAGCTTTGTCCAACGACGGAGCAATTCCTTAGTACCAAAGGGCTACCGCCGCAAANGCACAGCCCGAACTAACTACNTTGTGGTCAACGGACTTGACCACTATGCGATCCAACTCGAGTTTGCGAGTATGTAAGGCCTCCCGGACCATATTTGTCACTACTTGTTCCGCTTCTTGGCGGGAGCACCTGCCAGCATATTCCATAATCACACCGAAACTGCCTTGAACAAGACCCACCCCAACGGCGGCAGCAATCAGCTCTCTGGGCTCGTCACTGGCAATGGAACCGTAGGCCGTGGGAATCAAGGACCCCGGCGGAGCATCGATGTGATCTACATATTGAGCACCAGGAGGCAAAATGCTACTAACCTTGAGAAGGTTGAGATTACCAATGCCAGCTTCCAGTAAAGCGTTGTCAAAGGCATTTAGCTTTGGAGACCCCTCTGCGGCACCTACACACAATGTGAATTTCTTAGGAGTAGGCAGCATGGTCGTATACTCCTCCCCGGTGGTTTTCTTTAGACAACTACCCGTTAGTATACCAAATGGTCTCTGGAAAATAAACACCAATTCTTCTGGTTCTTCGGCTCACCGCCATGTGAGAAGATGCAATCTGCCCTGATTGATATAAGCTACAGCCTGGGCTGCATTGGACAAATGGACAGCGGAATTTCCCTGGTTGACATTGGCTAGAACATGCTTCTCTAGGGATGCAACCTCCAAGATACTGATGGCACATAAACCATCATTACCTTCATCAACATAGGCAATATACTCCCCATGGGCTGACCAGGCAGGGCTGCTGCCAGTCAACTTGATAATCAGCTCCCTTGATTGCACATCGATAATCAGCACTTCTTCAGATAAGGCAACGGCCAAATGTCTGCCATTCGGTGACCAAAAAACAGACTTAATACTGTCTACGGCATATAACTGTTGCACAGCCCCCGTAATCAAGTTATATAGCCAAACTGCCCCATTTCGATAGAAAACCATCTGCTTGCCGCTAGGGGCAATTTCGGGCACTGTCGCCCCAGTCAATAGCGGCACACTTACTTTCGTCACTCCCCCGTAGACCATGCCGTTTTGACCAAACAACACCAGGTCACTGCCGGGCAGCCATGTAGGTGAATGGATATCCGCCCCCTCTGCCAGCAAATCCGGAGACAATGACCCACGATCTCCCATCGCCGAGATATTGATGGGTATGATCTGCAACTGTCTCCTACCCCTTTGGGTAGCTGTAACAACAGCAACGGCAGAGCCATCACTCTTCCAGGCTATTTCCCGTACAGGATCTTGAAGAACCGTTGCACGCTCGCCGGTAATGGTATTGAAAACCCACAGCCCTCCTTCCGCCCCAGATGCCCCATAGGCAATCAGATCTCCCGCCGGCGACCACTGTAATACATCGGTATGCTCATTAACACCATGATCGGAGCCGAGGATAGCCGCCCACGTCTGTACAAATCCCTTGTTTTCCCAAACAAGCATGGACTCCATGTGCTCATAGTACTGACCCAAGGTCAACAGCGTAACATCAGTATAGTAATGATATAGAATCTCTTCATAACCGTAGCCCAAGCGGGACATGTGGAGGGCCCCTGCTTGGGATAGGCCCAATCCGTGGCCGTTGCCTTGGCCTACGACCGATACCTTCTCGAGCCTATCACGGGAACTATGGGTCTCTAGCTTAAACCGGGTACTGGGCAAGATGCTGCCATCGGGCTTACGCAAGACCCACCGGATCTTATCCTTTGTAACCAAGTATTCGCTCTTTGGTTCTTCCTCCTCCGACGTCTCATCCTCATAGACAATAATAAGCCGCTCTACCCTACCCAAAGGGTCTGTCTTGTCGACCCGCAGGTCCTTGAGAACTGCCGAGACGGGAACCTTAATGGAAAGCTCTGCAGCCAGGTGACGCTGGAGAATATCGCTAAGCTCGTCGGCTTGCCAAGTGATCTCCCACTTATAACCAGGACGATCTTGACCGAGCTTGACCATGGTTTCTGTCGCAGGGTCTATGACTTCGTCAGGCACGGGACGTAAATAGCCCGAGTAACGGGTGGCCCATACTTGCTCAGCACCGGCAGTGGCTCCCCCACTGCTGGAGTGATAGACTGCACTAATGGCCTGGCCCCCATAGACCAAGATCTGCCCCCAAGTCGTATCCACAGCTTTGCGAATGAGCTCTGATTCCCGTTCTACACCCTGATATACCTGGCAATGCACTGTTGCACAAAGATCATATCCTTCCCCTTCATGCTTGCCAAGGTTTTGAATAGTGTAGGTTCGGGCAGCTACCGCTTGGGCGGCTAAAGCTGCCTGCTCCTCCTTGGAGTTGCTATATAGCTCAGCGCCCACAACGCCATAGAGATACTCCTCAAGTCCAACGAGATTGACCACTCGGATCTGGTTTTGCCCTAGGGCGGTAAGGCGCAACCTGCCCCGATACTTTCGGAGTGGGCTACCGCTCAACTGCAACGCAAGCGGCTCTTTGCCCTTGGGAGCCACCACCAGCTCATGCCTGGTAAGATCTACTAGTAGATTCCCATCTATACCATCTTCTATGCTGAGGGTTGGGATTATAGAATTACTATCGTCGGAGACAGCATCGGCCACAGGCGCCTCTGCTTTAGAGATCCATGCATCCTCATAGCCCAAGCCAATGATCTTTTCCTTTATCACCTCAGCTTCTGCCAAACTAGCGGCATCGCCCACCTGTATCTTATACCAAGGCTCTTCGTGGAGGACATAACTTATCATACCGGCCTCGGCCTCCACTTTGCCCTTGAGATCCCAAGCGGCCTGCTCATCCCGGACTGCCTTAACTTGTACTCGCCAAACAGTCTGCTGTCTCTCTACCTTTCGGCCTTTTCCTGCAGTGATACTAATCGCTTTGGCAACATCAGTGAGATGTTTGCCATCAGCAGTGAGGATCTCGAGCCCCTCCGTAGACGAGATACGGATGCTCCCTTGACTTTCACCCAACCCTATGGCTATCTCTTCATTTTTGTCTCTAAGTTGGAGCACCCTAGAGGGCAGAGCCGCATCGACCGAACTAGCCCAAAACACAGGAAGACTCAAGACTAACCCCAGGATAAACCATCCATATTGAACAGCGGACCGCTGGGCCCAAGAGTTTCGCACCCTACGGTACAGGCGACCCAGCCAGGTCAGGGTCCTAGTAAAACTATTCAAGAATCCTCCACCCCCCTCCCCTAGCTGCTACTTCCCATGGGTTTATCGAATTCAGCTACCTTTCGGCATGCCCGACAGACAACTACCGAAAAACCTCTCGATCTCGATCAGGGCGTTGGCCGGTGAATCAGCGGCATGAACCATATTGTACGGAAGCCGGACTGCAAGATCACCTCGAATGGTACCCGGTGCCGCCTTAACTGGATCGGTGGCTCCTACCAAGGTTCTCACCTGACTGACAGAATCGTTGCCTTCTAGAACTGCAAGGACCACGGGTCCTCGGGTGATAGCTTCAATGAGCTGCGAAAAAAACGGCTTGTTTTCATGATGAGCGTAATGCTCCTTGGCCAGATCCTCACTTATTTTGGTAACCCTCAAGCCCTTGATCTCCAGGCCTTTTCTTTCGAACCTTCCGAGGATCTCCCCCACCAAACGCCTTTCTACAGCTTCAGGCTTTATTATTATAAAGGTCTGCTCCACTGCCAACCCCACCCACTCCTTAATGATTTGCAGACTCTCTCTTCGTGCACTGACCGTCGTCTTACCCTATGATAATCCGGTAATAGTCCCGTCTGAATCTATATCAATCCGATTGGCTGCTGGCAACCTGGGCAATCCCGGCATCGTCATCATATCTCCCGTTAGGGGTACTAAAAAGCCTGCTCCCAATGAGGCTCGCACTTCCCTGACAGTCAAAGTCCAGTTGCTAGGAGCACCTTTTAGAGCCGGATTGTCCGATAGAGAATGCTGAGTCTTGGCTACACAGATAGGTAGATTGCCATAGCCCATATCTGTAAGAGCTTGTATATCTTGTTCGGCTCTAGTCGTATATACGACACCATCAGCCCCGTAGATTTCCTGAGCCAGAATATCCATTTTTTCCTTTATAGGTCGACTCCAATCATACAGTGGCTGGAATCGGTTCTCTTCTTCAGTCAAAGCAGCAAGCACAGCTTCTGCCAACTCCCGACCACCAGGTCCGCCCTTGGAGACAACTTCCGAGATAGCCGCCTTAACTTCTAGCTCAGCGCAGGCTCTTTCCACAAGCTCCAACTCCGCTGGCTCATCTGTAGGAAATCGATTAATAGCCACCACTACTGGCAAACCGAATTTCTGCAGATTGGCAACATGCTTTCGTAAATTGCTTAACCCTTGTTCTAGAGCCTTTAGGTTGGTTTTTGCCACGTCCTCCCGAGGGACTCCCCCGTGCATGTTAAGAGCTCTAACCGATGCCACCAAAACCGCCACATCAGGAGTCAAGCCGCTATATCCGTGGACAATATCAAAGAATTTCTCTGCGCCAAGATCGGCAGCAAATCCACCCTCGGTTACTACATAATCAGCTAGCTTTAGAGCTAAGCGCGTAGCGACAATACTGTTGTTTCCGTGAGCAATGTTGGCAAAGGGCCCCCCGTGGATGAACGCCGGCTGACCTTCTAGGGTCTGAACCAAATTGGGCTTTAGGGCGTCTTTGAGGAGAACCGCTAGGGAGCCTACCACCCCCAAGTCCCGGGCATAGACAGGTTGCTTGTCCCGGGTATACGCTACCAACATTCGTCCCAGGCGATTCTTTAAGTCATCCATATCCTCTGCCAGGCACAAAATCGCCATGATCTCGGAGGCTACAGTAATGTCAAAACCGGATTCTTTGGCTACACCGTTACCAGGTCCACCTAGCCCCACAACGATATTGCGCAGCTGGCGATCATTCATATCCATCACCCGGCGCCACAACACACGTTTAGGGTCTATATTCAGCTCATTCCCCTGAACAATGTGATTGTCGATGATAGCGGCTAGAAGATTGTGGGCTGTACCTACGGCATGAATATCACCGGTAAAGTGCAGGTTGATATCCTCCATGGGTACAACTTGGGCATAGCCTCCTCCTGCTGCTCCTCCCTTAATACCAAAGGTGGGACCTAGAGAGGGCTCTCTGAGGCAGACCATTGTTTTCTTACCCAACTGGCCTAGTGCTTGTACTAAGCCGATGGCAGTACATGTCTTCCCTTCTCCGGCAGCCGTGGCCGTTATGGCTGTTGTGTAAATCAGTTTCCCATGGGAATTGTTCTTTACCCTATCCCAGACATCTGAGCCGATCTTCGCTTTGTATTTCCCGTACAGCTCCAGATCATCGGGACCGAGGCCAAGCTGGTGGGCAACCTCCTGAATCGGCCGCAACTTGGCATTTTGGGCAATCTCTATATCACTTAACATGGGCAGCTCCCTTTCTATAAAAGCTATATCCGTCTCCCGTCGACACCCCAATATCCATGGGCTTATTTAGCACCTGCCAACAGTATTTCCACACCAAGATAAAAGGATCCTTCCCGATCTATGGGCCTATACCAGTGCCTGCCATTTCCCTTAAGGTTGGAGGATTTTTCCTATTGTATGTAGGAAAGATTGTGTCCATGCAGAATCTAGTACTAGTATCTACCAAGAATATCTTTATCCGGAAACGAGCGGGGAGGAATCTAGTTCATGAAGGTGAATTGGAGAAAGCTCATCGTAGGTGTTGTATTTATCGGGATTTCCACGGCAATCATTCGTTTTCTGAAAATAGCTGAGTCATTGCAGGAGATGGCATGGGTCGTAGGCATATTGGCAGTCAACTTCCTTTTGGCCGGCTTTGGAGTCTTCATGGGAAAGCAAAGAATCGAAGATATAGAAGAAGTTACAAAGCAGCTGGCAAAGGGCGACTTAAGCTCCGCAGATAAGCTGGCTGCCAACGAGGATCGACGTCTTGGCTCCCTAGGCCAATCTCTAGTCAGCCTAGGAGACAAACTGAAGAGCTTCTTCGGAAGTGTGCAAGGGATCTCCCAAGAGCTACTTGAGGCTAGTGAGAACCTACTGACCTCTTCAGAAGAAATTAATGCATCTGTTCAAGAGGTGGCCAGTACTGCTAACCAATTTGCCAGTTCGGTCCAGCAGGTTAACGCTACTTCCGGGGTGTTGGCAGAATCCTCTCTAAAGGTGGGTGAAATCACCGAAGACCACTTAGCGTTGATCCAAGAGGTAGTAAATCAAATGGCTCAGATAGAACAGGCCATTTCCGAGCTAGCCGAAATAAGGAAAGATTTGGGACAACGCTACGAGCAAATCGATCGGTTTGTCGGTGACATAACTGATATTGCCGACCAAACCAACATGCTAGCACTCAATGCCGCCATCGAAGCAGCGCGAGCCGGTGAGCAAGGTCGGGGATTTGCCGTGGTAGCTGAGGAAGTTAGACAGCTTGCGGAGCAATCGGGGCGAGCAGCCAATGAAGTACAGCGGGTAGTTGCCAACATATCTGAGGGTGACTCCCAGGCTGATGCTGCTGTGGATATGAATGTCCGTGCAGTAGAAGGTGGTAGAAACATTCTTAGGCAGCTGTCAGAAAGCTTTAGCGCCGTTAAGAAAGAAGTCGATAGGTCGGTTAGAGAAATGCAGAATCTCAGCTCCAATATCCAGCATCTAAGCAGCGGAAGTCAGCAGATTGCAGCCGTAGCCGAAGAACAAGCTGCCTCCATAGAGCAGATATCACAGAGAGCTCAGACTTTGACCAGTATGGCAGAACGCATAAAAGATCAGGTGCAGGAGTTCCGAGTTTAAACCGGCCTCTTTTCCTCTGGCGGTGGCATCCGCCTTCCACCGCCGGAGGATCGATAAAGGAGCCCATAACGATCTTCGCTCCGACCAACGTACCTCCCTACAGATCCCACAGCAACCTTTCGGCTGCTATAGAACCTTACGGAAAATACGCTGATCTTCGCCCGACCACCACGAGTCACATTCTGAACCTATAGTGACCTGATGGCCACCATAGATCCTTGGGCAACTCGGGGTGATCTTGGCCCGGCTACTGCACATCCCTGCAGAGCCAGTAACAGCTTCTACAGCCGTTACCAACCCCTATGAGACATGCAATAACCTTGGCGCCGGCGAAAACCGATCCCCGATTTGGAACCGGTTTTGGCCTTTGCTCGACCTATGCAGATCCCCTACAGAACCTGCATAGATCTGCGCTCGACCGCTATGGACCCCTTTACCCAACCCAACTGACATACTGTGGGTTGCATTTATGATGGTGCCCGAGTTCCTACTGCAATATACGTCCTGGCCAAAGATGGTCTCTCCAGTTTCTCCCAGTTAACGCGATCATTACCCATGGATGTAATACGCTAGGCGCTGTAATTCCAGACTCAAATCGGCGTTGGCAACATGCACATCGCTGGGAAGGTCTATGCTGACCGGAGCAAAGTTGAGAATCGCCTTCACACCTGCCTCAGCCAGCAGATTCCCCACTTCTTGGGCGGCATCTGCGGGGACAGTCACGATTGCCATTTGAATATCCATCTTCGCAACAACTCGAGAAATGTCCGTTATGTGGTGAATTGATACACCATCAAATGTTGTGCCAACCACCTTAGGGTCCGCGTCAAAGAGAGCCACCAAGTTGATGGTAAAAATCGGGTCATCCCGGAAGCGGCGACGGTTATAGCGAGTTAAAGCACGTCCTAAACTACCTACACCCACTAGCGCCATATGAATAGGCGCATCGAGGTGAAGGATCTTCCGTAGCTCATCCTGGAGAAACTCTACATCATAGCCTACCCCTTGTTTTCCGAACTCTCCAAACCAAGCCAAATCCTTACGCACCAAGGCCGGTGTAACACCAGCTTTGCTTCCTAGCTCCTGGGAGGAGATGGACGACTGTTTGCTCTTGACTTCCTCAAGTACCCGGAGATATAGAGGTAGACGCCGGATCACTGCATCGGAGATCCTCTTCCACGCCAAGTCTGCTTCCCTCCCTAAGAAATACCGTTATCCCTTTTTCGATACTATTCCAGCTTGACCATTGTTATCCTGCATCAATACTGAGTGATCTAGTAAACTAGCTTGTCCCCGAGATATTCTACGAGCTCAGCTATGGGCAGACGTATTTGCTCCATGGTATCGCGATCTCGTATCGTGACAGCTTTATCCTCAAGAGAGTCAAAATCAAAGGTAATGCAAAACGGCGTCCCGATCTCATCTTGGCGACGATANCGNCGGCCGATGCTGCCAGCATCATCATAACCCACCAAGAAATGGGGTCTGAGAAGCTCATAGACTTTCTCCGCTTCGGGAACTAACCGCTTTGAAAGGGGAAGCACAGCGGCTTTGAAGGGAGCTAGATACGGATGCAGCCGTAGGACGTTACGGGTGTCTCCGCCTTCTAACTTCTCCTCTTGGAAAGCATCAGCAAAAAACATTAGAAACAACCGATCAACACCCACCGATGGCTCAACACAATAGGGTGTATACTTCTCATTAGTAAAAGGATCGAGATAAGAGAGGTCCTCCCCCGTTGCCTCGCTATGCTGGCGCAGGTCATAGTCGGTCCGGTTAGCGATTCCCCACAACTCGCCCCAACCAAAGGGATAGCGGTATTCGATATCCGTTGTAGCTTTACTATAGTGGGAAAGCTCTTCGAGGGTGTGATCTCGCATGCGTAAATTGTCGGAGTCGATACCCAAATCCAGCAACCAGTCTAGGCAAAACTCCTTCCAGTATTCGTACCATTCCATATCGGTACCAGGTTCACAGAAGAACTCCAGCTCCATCTGCTCGAATTCTCTGGTGCGAAAGATGAAATTGCCTGGCGTTATTTCGTTGCGGAAGGACTTGCCAATCTGCCCTATGCCAAAGGGTATCTTCTTGCGGCTGGTCCGTAGAACATTTCTAAAATTGACAAAAATCCCTTGAGCAGTCTCTGGCCTTAGATAGATTTCCGATTTCGCATCTTCCGTGACACCTTGAAAAGTCTTGAACATGAGATTAAACTGGCGGATGTCTGTGAAATCCCGGCCACCACACCGAGGACATGCCAACCCCTTGTCCTGAATATAACCCGACATCTGATCCTCCGACCAGCCGTCCACGACCTGGTCCTGATTCACCTTGGTCATGTGTTCCTCAATAAGCTTATCAGCGCGGAATCTGGCCTTACACTGTCTGCAGTCAATCAAAGGATCACTGAAGCTACCCACATGCCCCGAGACCACCCATGTCTGAGGNTTCATAAGTATGGCGGAATCGAGACCGACATTATACGGTGATTCCTGGATGAACTTCTTCCACCAAGCGTTCTTGATATTGTTNTTCAGCTCTACACCCAAAGGCCCATAGTCCCAAGTATTGGCCAACCCACCATATATCTCCGAACCAGGGTAGACAAAGCCCCGGGACTTGGATAATGCAACCAGCTGATCCATGGTCTTCTCCGTCATCGTTTGGCTCCTTCCCANCCTCTATATAATTTGATATGCTTCTAGGTTCTTGCCCTATTATACCCGTACCTNGCCATGTTCTGCAAATAGGTGTGGTCAGCTCCCTCTCTTGCCAGTATGTTTGCTGGAAAGGAAAACTTTGTTGGGTGCCGAACGTTTTTGGTAGTATGAAAGCACCAGACAAATCTGGGCGCTAGAGGAGGAGATACGTCAATGTCTCAAATTACTCTAGGCATGATTGTGGGCAATCGGAATTTTTTCCCCGATAGTCTCTGTGAAGAGGGGCGCCGTGATGTTCTGGAGATCCTAAGGACCCAGGGTTTCCAAGTCATATCCCTCACTCCCCAAGATACAAATCTCGGAACCGTGGAGACGTGGGATGATGCCCGAAAGTGTGCTAACCTCTTCAAAGAGCATGGTGACCAAATCGACGGTATCTTGGTAACGTTACCCAACTTCGGCGATGAGCGAGGTGTGGCCAACGCCATACGGCTATCAGGCCTAAAAGTGCCGGTATTGGTGCACGCCTTTGCCGACGACCCCAACAAGATGGATCTCGCCCATCGACGAGACAGTTTTTGTGGTAAACTCTCTGTATGCAACAATCTCAAACAGTACGGTATCCCATTTTCCCTTACCAGTAAGCATACCGTAGCACCAGCTGACACATCCTTTGCCAAAGATCTGGAATGGTTTGCAGCAATCTGTCGCGTCGTTAAAACGCTTCAAGGTGCTCGCATTGGAGCCATCGGTACCAGGCCACCTAACTTCAATACTGTACGCTACAGCGAAAAGTTATTGGAAGCCGCAGGTATCTCTGTGGAGCCTTTGGACTTATCAGAGGTCTTTGGTGAGATAGAACGCCTCGCTGACACAGAACCCCAAGTTCAGAAACTACTGACCGATATAGGTGGCTACATCAGAACTACTGGAGTTCCCCAAGATGCTCTACTTAAGATGGCAAAACTTGGTGTAGTAATCGACCGCTGGGTAGAGGAGAATGAGCTAATCGGCACTGCTATCCAGTGCTGGACATCCATGGAGGAGTTTTTTGGCATAGTCCCTTGCGCGGTCATGAGCATGATGAGTAACAGGCTAATCCCCAGTGCTTGCGAGGTCGATGTTACCGGGCTCATCGGCATGCTTGCGTTACAAGCAGCGTCGCAAAAACCTAGTGCCATAGTGGACTGGAATAACAACTATGGGGATCATCTTGACAAAGCTGTAGCTTTCCACTGCAGCAATTTCCCCCGGGACCTCATGGAAGATCCCTCCATGGGTTATCAAGACATTATTGCCGGTACTGTAGGAAAAGAAAACACCTATGGAGCAGTCACGGGTAGGATCAAACCGGGCCCCTTTAGCTTCGCCCGGGTAAGCACAGATGATACCAACGGAATTGTTCGAGCCTATGTAGGAGAAGGTGAGTTTACCGACGATCCTTTGACCACTTTTGGAGGCTATGGTGTTGTTCGGATCCCCAACTTGCAGCACCTGCTTCACCACATCTGCAGCAATGGGTTTGAGCATCATGTTGCCATTACCCCATCCCAAGTGGCCGCTGCCATCTATGAAGCTTTTGACAAATATCTTGGCTGGGACACCTACTATCATCGGGCATAACATGGTGAATCTCCTTGCTTCGTAGGACAGCCAAGGGCGCAAGCCCTTGGCTTCTTTGATCAGCGATGATACGATTCCCCTCTGGTGATGGTAAACCANCGGTAGATCTGCTCCAAAAGGATTAGCCGCATCAGCTGATGGGGGAATGTCAAGGGGGAAAAGGACAAGCGCAANTCGGCGCTAGATAGTATGGAGGAATGGAGACCCAGTGCTCCCCCGATGACAAAAGTTATGTGGCTAGAACCTTCGACTCCCAAACGCTCTATGAAAGCGGCCCATTCCTCAGAAGAACGCATTTCGCCATGGATGTCCAATGCGATAACATAGCTCCTTTGCGGGATTGCCTTCCGCAAACGCTCCGCTTCTTNAGCCATAACCATCTGCAACTGGGCCGGGGAGTACCCCTCTCGAAAAGGCTCATCTTTCACTTCCACTATGCTAAGCTGACAATAAGCGCGGAGCCGCTTGGCATATTCAGCAATACCTTTGGCGAGATAAGCTTCTCTGACCCTCCCTGCTGCTGCTACTGTAACCTGCAATTAACATCCATCCCCCTTCCGTTAGTTGAGGTCTAGAAGGGGGATGCCGGGGAGTTCTGCCTAGAGACTAGCTGTTACCGCTAACTTAGCATTCCCTCGGAAAAACACGATACCCAACTTCCCACCATGACCTGCTTTCTGCACCTCTTCAACTAGTCTTTCCATGGTTCGGATATACTGGCCGCCAGCCTCGGTAATTATGTCACCGGGCTGCAAGCCTGCCTTAGCCGCCGGGCCATCAGCAACCACTTCAACCAGATAGATGCCAGCCTGTACCGGTAGAGTGGCGCCGGTTTCCCGCTCATAGCGCGCTACAAAAACGTCATCAATGGCACCACCCAAAATACCCAAGCGTAAGATCCTGCCGTGGGCGATCAACTCAGTCATGATCTCTCGAGCCGTATTAGTAGGTATGGCAAAGCCTATCCCTTGGGCCTCCGCTATGATGGCAGTATTAATGCCGATAACCCGTCCCTCGAGGTCTAATAGTGGACCTCCACTATTGCCGGGGTTTATCGAAGCATCTGTTTGGATTACGCCTTCGATCTGCAAACCATAATCGGGATCGACTAGCAGCCCTCGGCCAAGGGCGCTTATCAATCCTAAGGTTACAGAATTCTCAAAACCATAGGGATTGCCAATGGCGATGACTAGCTGACCTACCCGCAGCTTATCAGAATCGCCCAGTTCAGCCACGGGTAGATCCTTACCGGCAATCTCAATGACCGCCAAGTCAGTAAAGGGATCGGCACCAACTAGACTCCCTCGATAGGGATCCCGACGTTGAGGCAGAAAGACCTTGATCTCAGAGGCTCCAGCTACAACATGGTTGTTGGTGAGTATGTGGCCTGCTTCGTCGACTATTACTCCCGATCCGATACCTTCTCGCTCTTGCACGATCCTTCCTACAAAGAAATGATCAACTATTGTCTTTTCTGTAGTTGCGATCTTCACAACCGCTGGCCCAACCTTTTCAACAACACTAACCGTAGTGTCTTCTAGATCAGTGAGGAGCCCCGTCCTAACACTGTCAGATGGAGACCGAGGCTCCTCTTCTGCTCTTATTTCTTCTGGGGCGGGAGGAGTGGACCTAGCAGACCATCGCTGATCGACCCACCAACCCCCGGCCAATCCCACCACAGCACTGATAATAAGTACAATGAAAAGCTCCCGGCGGTTGCGGAAATGTCTCCATTCCATGACCATGTCCTCCCTCACAGGCTTTTACTTAGTATGCCTGTAGGGCTAAAGACTATGTGGATCAGAGGCGGATACTATTAGTGGCTCTCCACGAATTCCCGCACGGCAACTGCCAGTTCTTCTACTATCGTCTCAGAGCTAGCCTCGATATACACACGCAGTAAAGGTTCTGTGCCCGATGGGCGCACTAAGAACCAGCTTCCATCCTCAAGAACAAGCTTCGCACCGTCAATGTCAATAACCCGCTCTACGCTTCTACCAGCTATCCGAGGAGGAGGCGCGCTAGCAAGGGTTTTAACCAAACTTGCCTTCTTTACCTCCGGGTAGCGAAGATCAATACGTCGGCTATAAAAAAAGCCCACGTCATTCATAATATCCGTTAGTACTTCACCCAGCGCTTTACCTCGAGTGGCTTGCATTTCAGCCATAAGAAGATTTGCCAGGATACCATCTTTTTCCGGGATGTGGTGACCAATACTCAGCCCACCACTTTCTTCTCCACCGATAACCACCGATTGCCTGCGCATCAGCTCGCATATGTACTTGAACCCAACCGGAGTCTCGATTAGCTCCAAGCCATACTTTTCCGCCAATCGATCTAGCAAATGGGTGGTTGCCACTGTCCGTACAACAGCACCAGTGTACCCCCTTCTCTCCACCAGGTGAACAAGCAATAAAGCAATGACCTGGTTGGGGGTAATGTACCGGCCGGTACCATCGATGACGCCAAATCGATCGGCATCCCCGTCGGTGGCCAAACCAAGATGGCTGCCGGTAGCCTTAACTTTGTCTATCAGAGGTGTCAACTCTTTCTCCGTTGGTTCCGGCAAACCACCACCGAACAACGGATCCCGATATCCCCGGATTGTCTCCACTTGGCAACCATTCACGGCTAAGATTTCCGGGAGATAGTGGCGGCCAGATCCATACATGGGATCGCAAACTAACCGCAAACCACTCTGTTGAATTGCATCAAAATCGACTANTCGACTAATATGGTCAAAATACTCGCCNCNGGNATCAATAAGCTGTAATCTCTCTTGCTGTCGGGCAATCTCCAAATCCACGCTGTCCGCGGATACACTCGTAAGCTTGTTTAGATTGGACTCGATAGCGCCAGTGATATCTGTAGAGGCTGGTCCACCGTACTCAGGTATGTACTTGATGCCATTATACTCCGGTGGATTATGGCTGGCTGTAAACATGACAGCCCCTGCGGTTTGGTAAAGGGTGACGGCGTATGCCACAACCGGCGTAGGTGCATCCTCATTAAACATGAGAACTTTGATGCCGTTTGCCACCATGACTTTGGCCGCCTCTTCAGCGAATCGCTCCGCCAAAAACCGGGCATCATGGCCAATGACTACCCCTTTGTGGGCCTTGCCGGAATCATGTATATAACTTGCTATAGCCTGTACGACCAGGCGTACATTGGCGAAGGTAAACGTGTCACACATTACGGCTCTCCAGCCATCGGTGCCGAACTTGATTTTCTGAGGAGTTTTTTGCATAGTTATAGCCGCTCTAGCACATGGAATCCCAAAGCGGCTTACCTCCCTTCACAAAATTCCCACAAACAACACAATTGCCATTTTATTATAGCACACAATAGCCTAGAACCATATACTAAGCAGGACATATATCTTCGGGCCCGTCTCTGTATCTTAACATCCTCCCTATGGCACCATGCTATGCGCAGAAAACTACTTAGCTCTTGCCTTGCTGCCGACGCAAGAGGTAGAGAAAAAAGGGAGCTCCGGCTAAAGCAGTAATAATACCCACCGGCAGTTCCGCCGGAGCCAGAATGGTGCGGGCTATCGTATCAGCCACAACCAAAAAGATAGCACCAACCAGGGCCGTTGTGGGCAGGAGAATCCGATGATCCGGCCCGGTCAAAAGCCGAACTGTATGAGGAATGATCAGCCCAACAAACCCGATTATACCGCTTACTGACACAGCTGCCGCAGCCATAAGTGAACCTGCCGTGAGTAAGACCACCTTTGTTAGCTCTACATTGACACCAAGATTCTCCGCAGTCTCTTCCCCCAGAAGCATTATGTTCAGCTCTCGAGCATAGACCAATACCACCAGACCACCTATTGCTAGATACGGAAGGCTTGCCCGCACATGGGCCCAACCCCTACCAGACAGACTGCCCATCATCCAATATACAATCTCGTGCAAGGATTGGCTGGCTGATACCATCAAAAATGACACAACGGCAGAAAGCAGCGCGCTAACTGCGACCCCCGCCAAGAGCAAGGTCGTGATAGGTACACGACCACCAATCCTGGCAATATTGTACACAACAAAGGNAGTAAGCAAAGCGCCGCCAAAGGCCATCAAAGTGATGGTGGATAGTCCGAAGAAGGCGAATCTACCCCGAAGGATTACACCCACAGCGGCACCCAATGAGGCGCCAGCAGATATGCCGATAATATATGGATCGGCCATGGGATTTTGCAGCAGCCCTTGATAGGTGGCCCCTGCCATGGCAAGCCCTCCCCCCACCATTGCTGCCAAGATTATCCGAGGGAGGCGTACTCGGAAAACGATGACACTATGGGAGGCGGGCCAGTTCTCCTGTTGGGGAGTGGAAACGCCTGGCAGCCTTTGGATGAGCATCTTAGCCACATCAACTGCCCTGATTTGAGCGGGGCCAGTGGCAGCAGCTATCGCCATAACTATCACAAGCAGCAAACCTAATGTGACGAGCGTCAGTACCCACCGCTGACTACGACCTGTTACTGATGTGTTACCCAGATTGACCACCTCAAAACCCGCTTTCTTAATTACGGGGCAAGGGCTGAACGTGGGGGCGACCTGTAACTCGATTCTCGTAGATAGCTACATCGAGGCCGTATACCGATGAGATATTGCTTGATGTCAGCACTTCCTCGACTGTTCCCCAAGCAGTCACCGCCCCTGCCGATAGCAATAGAAGATTGTCACAGTACTCTGCTGCCAGGTTGAGATCGTGCAAAACCGCGATGGTCACCAGTTGTCTCCTGGCCGTCAAGTGCCGCAGNAGCTGAAATATCTCCACCTCATGATTTATGTCNAAAGAGGCCGTAGGCTCGTCTAGCAAAAGCACTTGGGGTTCTTGTGCCAGAGCCCGTGCAATAATGACTCGTTGCCGTTCTCCTCCAGAAAGCTCCATTACCGAACGCTCTGCTAAGGTCGTTGTGCCGGTAGCCCGCATGGCAACCTTCACTGCCTGTCGATCGCGGGAAGACATTGCTTGGAACCGGCCCAGATACGGGCTCCTGCCCATGTCCACTATTTCACCTGCTGTGAAATCGAATTGTATCTGGTTATCTTGAGGTACTACAGCCAGAGTCCTAGCCAGCCGACGCCGGGACCAGAGGCTGACATCCTCGCCGTTAATAAATACCCTTCCCTGATCTGGCACCAAAACCCGGCTAATCAGCTTTAGTAGCGTGGATTTCCCTGACCCGTTGGGACCGATTATTCCAAGAATCTCTCCACCTTTTACAGACAAGTTGACATTCTTGATAACCGGCCATTCGCCATAGGCAAAACTCAGATTTTGAACAACCAGGCTGTTGGTCATGATACACTAATCACACTTCCTTAGAAGCTGTCTGGATGGAGAATACCGACTAGCTCTACCAAGGCATCGGCTAATCGGGGGGTCGTCCTCACAAAGGGATCTGAATCAACAGCCACTACTCTGCCATTCTTAACAGCTCGAATTTCCTGCCAAGCGCTTCTAGCCATCACCTCACCAACATATGGCCGGGTGAGCAAAATAACCTCTGGATCCCGCTCAACCACGAGTTCACTGCTATACTCTACCCACGAACTGTCAGCATCAGCAGCTAGGTTTCTCCCGCCGGCCAGTTCAATCAACTCCTGCATGAAACTGCCAGGTCCGCATGTCATCAGAGGCTCATCCCACACTTCCACGAAAACCAAAGGTCGGACTGTCTCGGGGAGATCGGCTACAACACCTTGGACATGCTGGATCTTGACCTGCATCTCATCTATAACCTGCTGGGCAGCACCAAGGGCATCGGTGGCTTTCCCTATGATAAGCAGATCCTCCATGACTTCCTGGAGATTCGTAGGGTTGATGGCAAGGAGAGGCAAATCAAGTTCCTCTAGTTTTGCCATATGGTTGCTCACTAGCTGAGCATCACCCACGATCAGATCCGGTTCGAGAAGCAGGATCTGTTCATAGTTGAGCTGGAAAGCATCTCCTACCACGGGTATGTTTTGAGCAGCAAGTGGATAATCGCTGTAGCTACTTACTCCCACTACTTTATCCCCTAAACCCAAAGCAAAAAGATTCTCTGTAATACTAGGAGTAAGGGCAACTAACCGTTGTGGGGGACGGGGTACCGTGACCTCACGATTCAGGCCATCAATGATTGTCAACGGGAAGGAGGCTGCCTTGCTTGGCATAGCCAAAGTGCTACTTCCCAGTATTAAACACATCACCGCTAGCAAGCTAAAAAGTGCCAGCTTCAGCTNTGTATCTTTATGCCTCATAGCAAACACCTCTCGAATAGACTTATTTTGGTACAAAAAATCCTCTCCCCACTTAGGTTAGAGGACTGAGGTAGCCGACAGGACCAACCTAGAACATAGGCCTGTTATGGCTCATGCGTACCATCCCCTTTTTCGCGAAGGTCATAGTCGTTGCCCCTAGGCAGGTCTCCTGGCTGCTGGTTCATCATGATTGCCGCATCCTTCCCTCAAATCGTCGGTGAATGATGACTACTCCCCAGCACAGTGGCGCGACCGCGTGGTTACGAGCTGCATGCACTCGCCCAGCTTCCCTATTCTCCCCCAAGTGAGGGCACCTAAGGGCTGTTGTATGCAATTGTCTAATAGCCAGCTTCCAAGCGGCTATGGCACATATTCTACCCTAACGATAGAACTCCTGCACTAATATCGGTGCCTATAACTTTCTAAGCTGGCGCACAACCTGGATCTCCTCACCGTATTCTGAATAGTCCTTTACCGGAGTCTCCAATACGAAGGGAAGATCCCCAAAAACCGGGTGGTTAATGATGGTGGCTATACCGTCTAGTCCAATCATCCCCTGCCCGATCTTTTCATGCCGGTCACTACCACTGCCCAACCCTTGCTTAGAATCATTAAGGTGCATCATTCCTACCCGATGCCAACCTAGCTTCTTGTCGATTAGATCCACTATCCTATCGAGGCCTTCATCAGTAGTTATATCATAGCCTGCCGCAAACAAATGGCAGCTATCCAAACCTAAGCCCATCTCGTCTGGCCAATCCAAGGCTCTGAATATCGCCTCTAGCTCATCAAAGCTAGAACCAATCTCTGTACCTTGTCCGGCCATAGTCTCCAAAAGCAACCGGGTCTGTCCCTGGTAATTATCAAAGACGTAAGTCAGAGCCTCCGCTATCCGCACGATACCTGCCTCGGGTCCATCGCCAAGATGGCTACCAGGGTGCAGTACCAGGTGCTCAACACCGGCCTCATTGAAGCGCCTTAGATCCTCCAAAAGCGTTACCATCCCAAAACGATGAATATCCGGCCGATTGGTGGCCAAATTGATAGTATACGGCATATGCCCGACTACGTACTTGATCCCTGCACTGATGCGGTATGTCTGAAACTCTTCCATCTCTTCCACAGGGATATCCCGGGCTTTTCCGCCCCGGGGGTTGCGGGTAAAAAATTGAAACGCGTTGGCCCCAATGGATTGGGCTTGGTCTATGGCGACCGGCATTCCCTTAGCAATCGATAGATGGGCACCAATGATCATATTTTCATCCCTCCAGTATCTTCCAAAGCATGAGTACTCTACCAGTATGTCACAATATCGAGCCAGGGATAATATACCTGGGCAAGTTTGTTACAGCAAAGCCCCATATCGAATAGAGGAGGCGCCATTTACGTGGCCAAATCCAAACGTGACAACCAGAATCAGCAGAACCAGCAAGTCTCTCAACAAGCCCAGCAGGCCGGTCAGCAAAGAGCTCAATTTGAGTTGAGCGAGTCCCTGACTAACCCTCAATCTCAAACCCAGAAGATGGCCAAGAAGATGAAAGAGACCAAACCCAGTAGGTAGGCAACAGAAGACCAAGCAAACACCAGCGATTNATGTACCTATCAGCCGGAGAGTNTTCCGTCTTCTCCGGCTCNTTTTGTCGGGAGAGTGACACGCAAATGATGAACCATGCTGATCAATGTCCGGATGATAAACATCTCAGACACTGCCGTGAATGGCTGACCACCACCCTGCTCATTCGGACGGGCTGGAAAGCCCTAAGTATCGCCGGCTTACTAGCAGGAGAGACTATTCTTCTCTTGGTTATCTGTCCATGGGTCGTTAGTGCCTTATTTAGTGGTACAGGAGCCTTTCTTGGGCGACTATCTGCTTTGTGCAAAGCTGTTGCGCTTTGGACCCCACTCATGCTAGTCGCTTCCCTGCTATCTTTGATCGCTGCCCATTCGGCCCAGTGGGGCGAGCAAAACTACCGACGAGGTCCTATGGCTGCTGCCTTCGCTTTAGCACCTGCAGCTCCTTTGATCTTTGGGATTTTTCTTGCCTCACCCATGGTCTCCCTTGCTCCCATGCTAGCTACATTGGTTCTTTGGCTCTTAGGCAGCATCTGGTGGCACTTCTTTCTCTTCTACCTTCGTCGCCTAACCGATTTCGATTACAGGAGTCTGCTAGAAAGAGAAAGCCAACCAGTTAAAGAAGATTGGCTTTATGACCAGCGCCAATACCTAGAGATCAAAAAGACATCCCTCATAGAACGGAAGCAGCGGTGGAAAGAGATGGTCTCTTCTGACCTGCGGAGAGTGTCCGATCCAGCCTTACAACCCGAGCCGAAAATATCCAGCTCAACCAACAAATGGCTTTATTTCACCGGCGGTATCATGGTCATGCTCATAGTCGGCTCCTTGCTCTTGCCGTCAGCTCGAAGAGTATTATCACCGGCCGAACCCGATGTTGCTTCAAAACCCAAACACCTTGTCTTCTGGTACGAAGCCGTCGAACCTGAAGCTTCCTTGATTCAGGCTTTAATCGCCAACTACGCTCAAAAAGGCCCTGTGATCCAGGGCTTGAATCAGATAGAACTCTCCCTAGAGGTACACAGGGCCTACATAACAGGGAACTTGCCTGATATCATGCTAGTGCCAACGGAACTAGCCTATGAGCTGGAAGCCAACTGGACGAGGAATCGTTTACAAGCTGGCTCCGGTGGGAGCACACAGCTTGTTTTTACCCTCTGGCCGGACATCCCATGGCGACAGCGTCTAGCCTTAGTCATCGTACCTACCACCGCCCAGATGCCCGAAGCGCAAGATTTCGTAGCCTACCTGGGCTCCCAGCTAGCTAACTGAGTAAACAGGTCATCAAGCCCGATTTCTGTTTTTGATCTCCTGAATCAGAGCCGGAATTACCTCCTCAACTTCACCGATGATACAGTAGGTAGCCACGCTGAATATGGGAGCATCGGGATCCTTATTGATGGCAACTATGACATCCGCGGACTGCATACCAACCAAGTGCTGAATGGCTCCGCTAATGCCACAGGCAATATACAGTTTAGGGGCGACGGTGCGACCTGTCTGACCAACCTGGTGTGGGTATCCGATCCAACCGGCATCCACCACTGCTCGGGAGGCCCCTACTGCTCCGCCAAGAGCCTTGGCCAAATCTTCGACAAGACGCAACTTATCAGGGCTACCAAGACCCCGGCCACCGGCCACTACGATATCGGCTTCCGCTAGGTTTGGCCCAATGGCGCTTTCCTCTACTATCTCGATAATCCGCACCCAAGGATTGAGGCTGGGCAAATCCACAACTATCTCCTCGCCCCTCCGATCAGGCTGTCTCGCAGCTGCCGCAAACACCTTAGGCCTCACTGTAGCCATCTGAGGCCTGTGATTCGGACATCTTATGGTGGCCATCAAATTGCCGCCGAAAGCCGGCCGAGTCTGCAGCAAATTGCCTTCCTCGTCTAGATCAAAGCCTGTGCAGTCAGCAGTAAGACCTGTTCTTAAACGGGTTGCTACCCGAGGAGCTAAGGACCGGCCATTGGCAGTTCCCCCCAAAAGAAAGATCGTGGGTCGGTACTTACTCACTATATGCTCAATCACTTGAGCATATAGATCGTCACGGTATGATTCCAACTGCGGATCCATAGCTAGATATACCTGATCGGCACCATATTCCATGAGCTCATGGGAAAGCTGTTCTACTCCATCACCCAAAAGTACGCATCCTAGCGGCTGGCCCAATCTATCAGCTAAGCGCCGGCCTTCACCTAAAAGCTCCATCACTACACCGGCCAGCTTCCCGTTGTGCTGTTCAGCAAATACCCATACACCTTGATGCCGGGCCTTGCCGTCATGGGGTGCCGTGGACGCTGCGGGCTCAGCTGCATCCCCTCTTTCTTCTGCCTGATAAATTGCGCCGGTAGGACAAGCCTCGATGCATGCACCACAGAAAGTACAGCTTTCGTTGAATTTAGGGCCCTCGTCTCCCATTTTGATGGCATCAAAAAGACATTCTGCTACACAAATTCCACAGATTGTGCAATCGTCTGCTCTAACACGCATGTCCATTTTTCTCGTTCCTCCTGATCGACTTTCTCCGGTCAACTACAAGGAGCGCAGCCGATCCAAAAGTAGAGCTGCCTGCTCACTAGGTGATCCAACCAACATCTCGCCTTTCTGATGTCTGGCCGGCTCAAAGGTACGCCACACCTGGGTGGGGGAACCATTAAGCCCAACCCGCTTAGGGTCCACATCGAGTACTTGAGAATCCCAAAGCGGGATCTCGGCTTTTTTGGCTCGCATCATGCCCCGCAAGCCAGGAAGGCGTGGCTCGTTGATCTCCTTCACTACTGTAATAACGGCAGGCAGGCGGAGGCCAAGGACTTCATATCCGGTATCAGTCAACCTCTCTACCACAGTCTCCGTAGAATTTAGCTGACGGATTTTCCGCACCTGGGTCACATGGGAGAAATCCAAATTGGCAGCTAGACCAGGCCCTACTTGGGCGGTATCGCCATCCGCGGCTTGCTTACCACANATGATGAGGGCAACATCTCCCAGCTTTCTAATAGCCTGTGCCAAAGTNTAGGATGTGGCCAAGGTATCTGCACCGGCAAACTGCCGATCACTAAGCAAGATCCCGCTATCAACACCCATGGCTATCGCATCCTTGAGCACCTCTTTAGCTGCTGGCGGACCCATGGAAATCGCAGTCACCTGACCACCAAAGGACTCCTTTAACCTTATGGCTTCTTCTAGTGCGTAAAGATCGAAAGGGTTGGTTATCTTATCCACACCCTCCCTGATTACCAGACCAGTGTCCCGATCGATGCGGGCCTGGCTGGGATCAGGTACTTGCTTAACACACACGACAATATGCATTGGACACCTACACCCCTTCACTTGCCTTTGCGAGCGGCTTCTTTGATCAAATCCAACGCAATTATGCTGCGCTGGATTTGGTTGGTACCCTCGTAAATCTGGGTGATCTTGGCGTCACGCATCATCTTTTCGACTGGGTACTCCCGCATATATCCGTATCCGCCTAGGATCTGTACTGCATCCACTGTGACTTGCATGGCAACATCGGAGGCAAATAGCTTAGCCATGGCTGCTGCCCTAGAGACATCTCTGGCCCCGCTGTCAACCAATCTTGCCACAGAATAGACTAAAGCCCGGGCCGCTTCCACCTGAGTTGCCATGTCCGCCAACATGAACTGAATGCCTTGAAAAGAGCTAATGGGTTGATCAAACTGTACTCGCTGACGTGCGTACTGTACTGCCTCGTCGAGTGCACCTTGAGCGATTCCCACCGCCTGGGCCCCAATACCTGGTCGGGTCTTATCGAAAGTCTTCATGGCAATTATGAATCCCATGCCTTCCCGGCCTAAGAGGTTCTCTTTGGGGATCCTACAATCCTCAAAGATCACTTCCCGAGTCGACGAAGCCCTAATACCCAGCTTCTTCTCCTTCTTCCCAAAGCTCAAACCCGGTGTGCCTTTCTCCACTATGAAAGCACTGGCTCCTCGGGCACCCTTAGATTTATCGGTTACGGCAATAACCGTATATATATCGGCCTCGCCTCCGTTGGTAATCCATTGTTTGGTGCCATTGAGTACATACTCATCCCCATCTTCGATGGCTGTAGTCGCAATGCTGCTTACATCACTGCCAGCGTTGGCTTCTGTCAGTGCAAAGGCAGCCAGGCGTTTCCCACTGGCGATGTCTGGCATGTAACGCGCTTTCTGCTCCTCAGAGCCAAATAGCAGGATGGGAAAGCTGCCGAGTCCACTGGCAGCATAGCTTACGGCAACGCCGCTACAGGCCCGGGATAGCTCTTCCACTACCAAAGCCTGTTCGAAAACTCCTCCACCCAACCCCCCGTACTCCTCAGGAACCCAAACAGCAAAAAGATCGGACTCTCCTAGAACTTTCATGAGCTCCCAAGGGAACTCTTCCCGCTCATCTAGTTCGGCTGCCACCGGTCTAATTCTTTCATCAGCAATCCTGGCAGCCAGCTCTTTGATCATCTGTTGTTCTTCGGTGAGAAAATAATCCATGCTATCCCTCCTTAGTACATACTTCTATGATCAGGTCCTAACTCGTCCTCAATTCGCCACTAATCACCAGATTCCTGCTACCTATAGCAAAGGCTGCAGCTCTCACCCGTAACTAAAGCTGCAGCCCCCATGAATTCGGCTAGCTTGGGCCTTCTAGGCAACACCGATGAGCTGTTTGGCAACGTCCACAGCTGTACTGGAATCAGGAGCATATCCATCGGCTCCAATATCATCGGCAAAGCTCTGGGTTACAGGTGCACCGCCCACCATGACCTTAACCGAACCCCGTAGGCCTGCGTTGCTGAGGGCCTCGATAGTCTCTTTCATAGTAATCATGGTAGTAGTCAAAAGTGCAGAGAGGGCGACATGGGTGGCTTCATGCTCCCGTACAGCCTCGACAAACTTCTCCGGTGGTACATCCACACCCAAATCGATTACCTCGAATCCAGCACCTTCCAACATCATTGCCACTAGGTTCTTACCTATATCATGGAGGTCTCCCCTGACGGTACCGATACATACTGTACCTAGCCTCGCTGCCGCTTCAGCTTCGCTAAGCAACGGCTTAACAATGGAGAGGCCTGCTTGCATAGCCCGGGCTGCAATCAATACCTCTGGCACATAAATCTCGTTCTTCTTAAAGCGCTCCCCTATGACGGCCATGCCGGGAATTAAACCTTCCTTGATGATATTCCCAGGAGTGATACCCTCAGCAAGAGCCTTTTCAGTTAATTCTTTGACTCTATTAGCATTGCCTACAACCAAGGCGTCAGCCATTTCCTGTAAGACCATCATATACTCATACTCCTCCTTCGATGGACACGATTACAATAGGTGCTGGTTATACACTTTGTGCTTTATATTGCCCGATCCCTTGGTAGCTTCTTGTCAATCCCGGTACTATCTTGCGAAACATGCGATACATGGGGAAATAGCATAGCCTCCATAAAGGCTTCTTGGAAATCCGATCGCCCTGACAACTCCACGTATTCGATCTTCCGTGCTAACCTGGCGGCTTCCTCCAATTTGGCCTGAGAGATAAGGCAAAGCCTGGCACCTACTCGAGCAGCATTGCCTACAGAGCGGATTCTCTCCAAAGGTACCGGAGGTAACAGTCCCATACCCATGGCGCTCTCCTTGCGAATATAGTTGCCAAAGGCTCCCGCCAGAAGAATCTCATCTAGGTCCCCATCTTGTATTGATAAGAACCTCTGGAGCACTATAGTACCTGCTCGAATAGCGCCTTTGGCTAACTGCAATCTCCTAATGTCTCCTTGAGTCAAGACTATGTCATTGGCCTCGGCGGTTGTGTCGGCCCAAGCCACGACAAATTCATTGCCCAATTCACTAGTGCGGATACGCTGGCTGAGTTCGGAAGATAGACCCTGCAGTTCATCCTTGTTCTGCAGTCTACCGGTTTCATCGATAATTCCTACCCGCAGCAACTCAGCAACAAGATCAATAAGCCCTGAACCACAAATGCCCCGAGGCCGAGTACCTCCGATTACCCGCATCTCCACATCATCATCTATCTCTACAGACTCGATAGCACCCTCACCGGCCCGCATCCCCCACGTTATTTCCGCTCCTTCGAAGGCGGGTCCTGCCGCAGTAGAGCAAGCAACCATTCGACCTTGATGGGACATAACCAATTCCCCATTGGTACCAATGTCGATTATGAGAACCCGACCGGACGAATTGGCCAAACCAGTTGCAAGAACTGCTCCCACAGTATCAGCACCTACAAACCCTGCGATATTGGGTAAGAAGGTCACGGCTGCCTCGGGACAAATNGACAGGCCTAGTTCACGGGCAGTGATNTCAATCTGGCAGCTAAAAGCCGGGGTATAAGGAGCACGGGCAATATAAGTAGGGGAAACCCCCAGGGCCAAATGCTGCATGCATGTATTACCCACAATAATGCACCGACCGATTTTGCCAGCACTAATGCCACTTCTTTCTTCCAGTTCAGTCACAATGCCGTTTAGGGTATCAAGAACCGCCTGTTGCAGCCGACGTCGCTGGGATGCACCGTTAGAAGCATACTCAACTCGTGATATTACATCGGCCCCATAGGCGGCTTGACCATTGAGACGAGCTGCTACCGCTAGCTCCTTACCTATATGCAAATCTACCAGGCTACCAACAACGGTAGTGGTACCGATATCAAAGGCCAACCCAAAGAGGCTGTCCGTAGTATCACCACTCTCAACAGCCAGTATCCGGTCTTGCCAGTGGGTAATCGTTATACGGTGATCCTTCTTGCGTAGAGTCTCCGGCAGTTCAGCCATGATTGTCAAAGGTATAGCAAATATATCCTTTCTCTTTTGGCGAACTGCCGCCAGCAACCGCTCCCTATCCCCCAAAGGGTTNTCCAGCTGTGGCTTCTCTACAACTACATAGGTCTTGTCTATATCGGTCTGCAAACCCACCAGTTGTCCGGAGCCCTCGGTAAGAATCTGCATTAGTTCAGTATTACTAGTAGGTATGTCTACCTGAATATCGCCACGAGGTCTGGCATAGCACGCCAGCCTAACGCCCCCGGCTATCTCCTCCGGGGTAAGCCTTAGTGTTTCACCCTCCGCCAATTCATTGATAGCACCACTTACTATCACCTTACACCGCCCACAGCGTCCTCGTCCTCCACACGTGGCATCGATTTCAATGCCGTGCTCCCGCGCTAAGCCAAGTATCGTTTTGTCACCACTGGTTTTTACCACTCGTTCCTTCTTCTGCCAGCGCCCATTGCGCTGCTCCTGCCACACAAATCTCACTTGCATAGCGCTCCCACTCCGTTTCGGGGCCAAGCATTATGCTTGCATGGTGAAAACCGCTTTAGGATATCCTTTTTGCCGCGATAACTGTATTACAGAGAAGCTCGGCGATGGTCATAGGACCAACTCCTCCGGGAACAGGAGTTATGTACCCGGCAACGGCCCGAGCCGATTCGTCCACATCGCCACAAAGCACCCCATCGACTCGGTTCATTCCAACATCGATAACTGTTGCACCAGGCTTAATCCATTCTCCCTTGATAAATCTAGCCCGCCCAATCGCTACCACCAAGATATCTGCCTGTCGACAGTATTCCTCCAGTTGCCGGGTATGGGAATGACATATCGTGACCGTTGCGTTCTTGTGAAGCAGCAAAGCAGCCATAGGTTTGCCCACAATATTGCTACGTCCAATCACTACAGCATTACGACCCGCCGGATCTATGTCAGTCCGACGGAGGAGCTCCATGATACCTGCGGGCGTGCAGGGTGCGAAACCTTCCTTCGAACCCGCCCATAGATTGCCCACATTGATCGGATGAAACCCATCAACGTCTTTGGCCGGGTCGATTGTTCTAATGATAACGTCAGTATCAATATGGCGCGGCAACGGCAACTGCACCAAGATGCCATGGACCTGGGGGTCCTGATTTAGTTCGTCAACCAATGATACAAGGTCATGTTGGGAAACATCTGGGGGAAGTGTTTTCACTTCCGAACGAATACCAACCTCAGCACATGCCCGCTGCTTGGAGCGTACGTACGTTTGAGAAGCAGGATCCGTTCCGACTAATACTACTGCCAATCCTGGGACTATGCCCTGTTTACGCAACTGGTCAATCTCAACCTTCAGCGCCTGCCTAATCTCGGCAGCTATAGCTTTCCCATCTATGAGCTTGGCTCCCATTACAATTCCTCCTGGCAAACGGTTTATCTCGTCTACGCCGCCAACTTCCGTCCAGTAGTCTCTGGTTATGCAGCCCCACCACTAGTTACATCCCCTACTGTAAAAACTCCTTCTCCCGTGGTGGCAACCGTCCCACTATGAGTAACGATTGACTCGTTCTCGGTACAATTAGAATACCTCTTCTAGTCCCTAGTTCAGATACCTGCCATACAACACCCATCAAAGGGTAAGTAGAAACAAAGTCAGCGGAGGTTTTCCCCCGCTGAAGAATCGTACTATCCATGCTAGCGCCGAGGGAAAAATCCCCGGTAATGCCTATTAGTCAACCCACCAAGCCTCAGCTAAAGACTCCTCCATAACAACTTCCTTGAGGAATTCCACAGCTTTACCAAAACCTTCATCGATGGAGGCCAAAGCATCCTCGTGCTCAATGCTCAGCACGTAATCATACCCTACCAGCCTAAGGGCGCTCACCATATCTTTCCAAACCTGGTACCCATGGCCATAACCAACTGTTCTAAATAGCCAGGAACGCTTGGAAAGCTCCGTGTAGGGAATCGTATCTAAATTTCCGTTAACAGGTGAGTTCCATGCATCTATGGCTGTATCCTTTGCATGGAAATGGAAGATAGCATCGTTTTCACCGAGATATCGGATGGCTTTCACTGGATCGATCCCCTGCCAGAAAAGATGACTCGGATCAAAGTTGGCGCCAATGGATGGTCCCACAGCCTCTCTGAGTTTAAGCAATGTATAGGGGTTATAGACAGAGAAACCAGGATGCATTTCGAACGCTATCTTGGTAACCCCATGGTCAGCGGCAAACTTGCTCTCTTCTTGCCAATAGGGGATTAGCTTCTCCTCCCACTGCCATTCGAGGATCTTCAGAAAATCAGTGGGCCAAGCACAAGTCACCCAGTTGGGATACTTTGCACCCTCATGGTCACCTGGGCAGCCGGAAAAGCCCGTTACAATCTCCACTCCTAGCTTCTCTGCCAGTAGTATGGCATTGCGCCAATCTTTGTGGAACTGCTCAGCAATCTCTTTTTGGGGATGGAGTGGGTTCCCATGGGCACTGAGGCAACTAATAAACATACCACGGTCTTCTAAGGCTTTCTTCCAGTCCTTGAGCTTAGCTTCATCGGCCAATAGGACTTCTGGATCACAATGGGCTTTGCCAGGAAATCCGCCGCATCCGATCTCCACAGCTTCCAAACCATAGCTCTTAATCTTGTCCAATGCCTCGGCAAAAGGCAATTGCCCATAGAGAACCGTTAAGACACCAATTTTCATACAATGACCTCCTTGTGCTTCTTCTAACCCTTTCGTCCAGGCTAGTTTGTCCCAAACCAAGAGGTAGACTAATCGCTTTNTATCTTTATTTTATTCTTCGCCAGGAGCCCTACTATTCCTCCCGCNTCTTTCCATACCGTCTCCATCCATGCCAGCTCAGCCATGCAACGGCAACAATGACAACTACACCCATGGTAAGTGCATTGAAGTAACGTTCAATAAAGCCGATAACTTCTTGGCCATAGATCATGACTAGGCCGGCTTCAAGGAAAAACCTCCCCCCTCGGCTGATAATGGAAGCCAAAACAAAGGTATGTAGTCTAAGCCGAAACGCACCGGCAGACACTGTAAACACTTTATATGGAATAGGAGTAAACCCAGCAATTCCCACTGCCCAAAACTGATACCTTTCGTACAAGTCAGCGACTTTCTTTAACTTGTCACCGGAGGCGAGTTTCTCTAAGAGGGGACGCCCTCCCCATAAACCGAGAAAATACCCGATCACGGCTCCAATAACTGATCCCATGGTAGTAAGCCCAGCAAGTACCATGCCTTTCTCTGGATTCATGAGAACTAACGGTAACAGCATAGTGTCGGGAGGCAGCGGGAAGAAAACGGATTCAATAATAGATAATACGAAGAGATTCGTGGGATTAACCACGCCGGTCAAGTAATTGAGCCACTGGATAATCGACATCTTGCCCATTGCCCCCTCTGCTCCGGCTCCATCTTAATCTTACTTCAAGATAGCATGGCCCATGCAGATTCCATGGAGTAAGAAAGCCACCGGAAAAGGAATCGGTGGCTTTCATTATGGTGCGCCTAGCAGGACTCGAACCTGCGCTCCCGGCTCCGGAGGCCGGTGCTCTATTCCGCTGAGCTATAGGCGCTTGATGAGATTAACTACCACCTCATTATAGCAAACGGATTCATTTATTTCAATCCCCTTCTGCGAAAAGCCCCGTTCCCTCCCACCAACACAACTTCCCTAAAATCCCACCAAAGTCCTTTGCTGTTATTGCCAACATTTGCAGCTTGTGGGATAATCAAACTATATGTCCTATGTGCTTTGTTCTTATGGACAACTACTTCTAGGATGGTGGCCCTCATGCAGATGACAGAAACTCAATTGGTACACCTGCTCAAGCAGCTTGTCGCCGTGCCCAGCGTTAATCCAGGTTTTGCGACCCCTGAAGACGATCCCTCGTTCTTTGGGGAAAAACGCTATGCCCACTATCTAGCCGACCAACTGCGCCAGATTGGTTTTCAAGTGTGGCTCGATGAAGTGCTCCCGGAGCGATATAATGTCATGGCTCGTTTGCCGGGGACCCAAGGCAAGCATAGTATAGCACTCCAAAGCCATCTCGATACAGTTCAAATCAGCAACATTACGGTACCGCCTTGGGGCCAGCTTGAGGGAAATAGACTATATGGGAGAGGAAGCTCTGATCCCAAAGCAAGCACAGCCGCTCAATTGGCTGCCCTCGGGGCCCTGGCTAAGAAAAGAAGAATGGCCAGTGACCTATACTTCATCGGTACCATAGATGAGGAAATCAGTGCCAAGGGGTCCCTCTACGTCAAAGACAACTACAGGTTTGATGCCTGTATCGTAGGAGAACCAACGGAGTTAGCACCCATAGTAGCTCATAAGGGATCAGTCCGCTTCGAACTCATAGCCGAAGGGGTCTCCTGTCATAGCTCCAACCCAGAGCTAGGTCGCAATGCTATCTGGGAGATGATGTCCCTTTTATCGGCATTGCGCGAACCATTTACTGCCTACACAAAAAGCAACACCCACCCCCTCACGGGGCCGGCCACTTGGACTCCCACTTTAATTCGTGGTGGTGAGGGGCTAAATACAGTGCCAGGCACCTGCCGAGTGGCCATAGAGCGAAGATTAGTTCCCGGCGAGACTCCAGAGCAAGTGTTAGATTTCATCGATGAATTTCTGGCCCAGCAAAACCACCTAGGTAACCGGTGGCTCCGGGGTGAAGTGTTTGTGCTTTCTCCACCGCTGGAATGTGACCTAAGCAGTCCATTAGTTCCGGCCTTGCAGCAAGCCCTGACTAGTTNTGGCCTTGATCCCAAGCCACGGGGAGTTGCATACGGNACTGATGCCAGCAAGATAGCCCAGTCGGGCACCCCCTGTGTCGTTTTCGGCCCTGGAAGTATCGATCAGGCTCACGGTGCTAATGAATGGGTGGACGTAACCACCATTGCCACTGCCGCGAAAGTNCTTATAGCAACCGTTGAGATCCTGGATAAGCGCTTGTCACAGGGATCACAGCTTCCCGGAGACTAAAGAGCTCAAGCCCTCAGGAGCATGCTCTCTGCTTACGCCGGTAACGGTAATCCCAGAATATTTCGGGCCACGATCACACCGCTGGCAGAAGCTTGCATCAGCCCTCTGGTGATACCTGCTCCGTCTCCAATGGCGTATAATCCAGGGATCTCCGTTTCCATATGGGGCTGAACATCGATTTTGGCCGAGTAGAATTTGACTTCAACCCCATAAAGAAGCGTATTCCTGGAGTAGATGCCTGGTATTATGTTTTCTAACGCCCTTAATGTCTCAACAATAGACATCAAGTAACGATGGGGTAAAGCATAACTCAGATCTCCTGGCACTGCACTGGACAGAGTCGGTATGGTCGTAGACTTCTTGAGTCTGTCCTCATCAGTTCGGCGACCTTTTAGAAGGTCACCCAAGCGCTGAACCATGACACCGCCACCAGTTAGCATATTTGCCAGCCGAGCAACGTATTTGCCGTATTCGATAGGCTCATTGAAGGGCTCGGTAAACCGAGTAGATACTAAAAGGGCGAAATTAGTGTTGTTTGTTCTCAACTCTGGATCGTTATAGCTATGGCCGTTAACTACGGCAAGATCTCCCTCGTAGCGCTCCTCTGACACAACTCCACCGGGATTCATACAGAATGTACGAACCCTGTTATCGAAGGTGTCGGAGTAATACACTAGCTTCGCCTCGTACAGATCCCGAGTAATGTGATCCATGATGGCATTAGGTACCTCTACCCGCACGCCGATATCAACTTCGTTGTTCTCAGTAGTCAAACCTAGCCGTCTGCTTTCTGCCAGCAGCCAGGCTGCACCGCCCCGGCCAGGGGCCACAATCACATAGCGAGCCTTGATATCTATTGGTGCATCCCCTTTCCGCTGGAGACGGACTCCCGTGACTCTCTCGTTTTCCTTTAGGATCTTCAGCACCGTAGTCAGTTCTAGAAACGTGATGTTTGGCTGGGATACAAGATACTCATACATGGCTTGCAAAACTACGAAAGAAGCATCCGTCCCTAGATGCCGAACGGGACAGGGGACTAGCTGAATGTTGAACTTGGAGGCTTCATACGTAATATCCTCCACGGCTCCCTCGTTAAGTCCATAGACTGTGTTGGGGGCTCCAAATTCCTGATAAATATCATCAGCATAGTCGATAAGCCGCTGCACGGTCTTTTCAGGTAAGTAGTCGGTCAGCCGGCCGCCAACACTCGAGGCTAGGCTGAGCTTGCCATCACTAAAAGCTCCTCCACCAGAAAAGCCGCTGGTGATAGCGCATGGATCGCATGAGGCGCAGACTCCTGTCTTGCGGGCTGGACAAATTCTTTTGCTCAAAGACCTACCCTTATCTATTAGAAGAACAGATAAGTCCACGTGACTGCGAGCCAACTCCATAGCGGCAAAAATGCCGGCAGGCCCGGCACCAACTATTACTACATCATAGAATGTCCGCACGTTTTTTCCTCCTAGACCGGTCTTTCCTCTGTACAAACAGCCTCCCCAACGTATCTAGACTAGCTAATAGTACATCCCCTACAGAATCAATGCCCCGCTCCCGGAGTCGAGCTTCTAGCCACACATCATCTAATCCTGCCTGTTTGAGATTCACTCTGTTTATTTGCCCATCCATGATAATGATCAAAGGCAAACCTTCATATTCGGTTTCTATACCGAGGTCAGCTGGGATAACAGGCCTATATTGGGATTTGAGAATCACACTCAGTTCACCGTTGGTTTCCAGAATGGCTGCCTCCACATCGGCAATATTGCTGACACCTTTGAGGCGCAATTGCAGCATTAGATCACTTAAGTTATAGCGCACCCGGCGCATTTCGCTTTCGATGATCTCTCCACCCCGGATTATAATGCTGGGGGCTCCAGTAAGCAAGAGACGCAATGATTCGCTCTTTAATGTCAGATAAGAGACTGTTATCTCAGCTAAGGTCAAAGTAAGTATAGGTACAAGAGCATTTAGAAGACCAATATCCGGGTTTTCCATAGGCAGTGCTGCCAATTCAGCAATCATGATGGTAACCACCAAATCAAAAGGAGAAAGGGAGCCAATCTCTCGCTTACCCATGATCCGCAACAGAAGAAGCAAAATGGCATAGAAAATCAACGTCCGAGCAATGGCCGTGCTAATACCCAAAGCCTGTCTCCTCCCATAGCTTAGTTGCCCCGCCGCTCAATAAACGGCTTTTAGCTCAAGTCTCAAACACAAAAGGTCGACAAGGGGTCTTTGGGGCTGATAGACTCTGGACGAGTCTGCCACTTGCCGAGAAAAGGACGTTCGGGTAGAGTGGCTCGAACTACTCTGAGTTTCGAATCAGGTCCGAAAGACATTGCCGACCTCTATCTGTAATCTATCTCACCCATACATCGACTATACATTTCGGGGAATGGTAAATAATTCACTTTTTTNTTCTATCAAATCGTTCTTTACACCACAGCTAGGTCGCGATATAATAGTATTGCAGATCTTCTTGGTCGCATAGCTCAGTCGGTTAGAGCGCTACGCTCACATCGTAGAGGCCTCTGGTTCGAGTCCAGATGCGACCACCATCAACAAGGAGAGCCCTTCGGAATTCACCTCCGAAGGGCTCTCCTNGTTTCCCACAAATTNACAAACTCCGCACCAGCACCTGGTTACGGAGTCCCTTGGAGCCGGCGAGCGGAATTGAACCGCTAACCTACGCATTACGAATGCGTCGCTCTGCCGATTGAGCTACGCCGGCATAAAAATGGAGCGGATGACGGGATTCGAACCCGCGATCCTCGGCTTGGGAAGCCGATGCCATACCACTAGGCCACATCCGCTTGTGTCTTTCATTATATCCGGATCGCCTTTTAAAATCAAGAGTCACTTCCAAGAGGGTCACATGATTTTGTGTTGACAAGACAGCTGTATAGACAGATAATGAAGTGGACAGGATGTTGGTCCAGGCAAGGGCACGCCAAAATGAGGCGAGTCTCAAGAGGGTGAATGGCCCTGCATATCATCGGCGGAGATGCAGCTAGGTTCACTTATCTTTCAGAGGTGATGCATACCCGCTCTATCACAAAAGAGGTGTGGCAATGCTAATAAAGAAGATCTTGCGCCAGGCACTGGAGGAGGACTTAGGCAGAGGTGATGTAACAAGCGATGCCATTGTTCCCCGGGATTCTGTGGGAAAAGCAAGTTTCATCAGCAAGTCCACGGGAGTATTAGCTGGTTTGCCCATGGCTCAGCAAGTTCTGTGCCTAGTCGATCCAAACATAGTTTTCACCCCACTAAAACAAGATGGGGACAGAGTCCATAAGGGGGATGTGATAGCCACAGTAACCGGCAACGCCCGCAGCATACTTGCGGGTGAGCGGGTAGCTCTCAACCTGCTACAAAGACTCTCTGGCATCGCTACGGCTACACAAGAAGCAGTTGAGGCGGCAAAACCCTTTAATGCCACCATCACCGATACCAGAAAGACCACNCCAGGNCTCCGCGCATTGGAAAAATATGCTGTGCGTGTGGGGGGCGGTAAAAACCACCGCTTTGGTCTAGATGACGGAGTCCTCATCAAGGATAATCACATTGAAATAGCCGGTAGCGTGGAAAAAGCCGTTAAGCTGGCCCAAGAGCGTGTAGGTCACATGGTGAGAGTAGAAGTGGAAGTAGAAAATCTTGCACAGGTCAGGGAGGCAGTGGCCGCGGAGGCTGATGTTATTATGTTAGATAATATGGATCCAGGCACAATGAGCGAGGCTGTAGACATAATCAAGGGGAGAGCCATTGTCGAAGCCTCAGGCGGCATAACTCCCAAACAAGTTTCCCTGGTAGCCGCCACCGGCGTTGATGTCATATCCCTCGGTTGGGTTACCCATTCCGCCCTTCCTTTGGATATCAGCCTGGAACTACAAGCCCATTGATAAGGAGAATGAATATGGCTCGTGATACAGTAGCCCATGGCTCTTCAAGCATATCGTCCAGTCCCAGATTGCGGCCAGAGGTTCTGCGTGCCCGTATACAAACTATTCGCAAACAGCTGGGTGCAAAACTACTCATTCTTGGTCATCATTACCAACACGACAGTGTCATCGAATTCGCCGATCTCAGGGGTGATTCTTTCCTCCTTGCCCGACACGCTGCGGAAAACAAGATAGCCCACTACATCGTCTTCCTTGGAGTAAGATTCATGGCCGAAACGGCAGACATAATCACCTCCGCCCAGCAGACTGTTATCTTGCCAGAGCCCGGAGCAGGTTGCATGATGGCAGATATGGCCAACGCCCAGCAAGTCCGAGAGTGTTGGGAAGTAATACAAAGCCGCTTCAACCAGGAGTTTATCCCCATCACGTATGTCAATTCTTCTGCTGAAGTCAAAGCCTTCTGTGGTAAACACGGCGGGTTAACCTGCACTTCGTCTAGTGCTGTGAGAATCTTTCGCTGGGCCTTAGCCCAAGGTAAGAGAATACTCTTTCTACCTGACGAACACTTGGGCCGCAACACCGGCAGGCTGGTGGGCATTTCCCTTGAGGCTATGTCTGTTTGGGATCGCCACCGACAAGAGCTGTTGGGCTCTTCCGATCCGGAGCTCATTTTGTGGAATGGCTATTGCCCAATACATGCAAAATTCAACCCCAACCAAATCTACAAGCTTAGGCAAGAACACCCTGGTATCCAAATCATAGTGCACCCGGAATGTCCCCATGACACCGCCAAAGAAGCTGACGATAGTGGCTCTACGGAAGGTATCATTGGACGTATACGAGCCGCCTCCCCTGGCTCTTCTTGGGCAATCGGTACGGAGATCAATCTAGTTAGGCGATTGGGCAAAGAGCATTCNGAGAAGAATATTCGGTCACTGGACGAGCGGGTAGAGCCATGNTCCGATATGATGAAAACCACTCCTGNCACCCTTTTATGGTGCTTGGAAGGTTTGCTTGCTGGCGAGATCAGAAATCAAATCACTGTTGATAACGAGATTGCCCAGTGGGCACGGGTAGCCATCGAGCGAATGCTCAAAATAGGCTCTTAGGGTGATGACTTTATGAGCGGGAAACGCCGGGAAAACATTCTTCAGAAGCTGTCAACAACCTCCACGCCAATGAGCGGTTCTGATCTAGCGAAGGATCTAGGTGTCAGCCGCCAGGTTATCGTGCAGGATGTAGCCATTCTAAGGGCCAAGGGGTATGACATAATGGCTACTCCTCAAGGGTATCTTCTTCCCCAAGGAGAAGCCGCCAATCAAGCCGTCCTAGCTGTCAAACACCAGGCGCAGGATACCGAAGATGAACTCAACATCATGGTAGATCATGGTCTCAAGGTGCTGGATGTCATCGTAGAGCATCCTCTCTACGGCGAACTGCGGGGATGCTTAATGATGAGGTCTAGACAAGACGTGAAACGTTTCATAGAAGCACTAGCAAAGGAGGAAGCAACCCTACTCTCATCGTTAACTGATGGCGTACATTTGCATTCCGTTGAGTATGCAAGGTTAGAAGACCTGGAAGAAGCTCGTCAGGCCCTAGCCCATCGAGGCCTCCTAGCCACCGACGAAGATAGCATTATTTAGGTGCCGGCTTGCGCTTTGGCCGAATGGACGCATACGATGGGGTAACTCCCTTATCGGTTGACGGCTATAACCATTTCTGCTAAGCTGAGGACGCAACCTGTATGCACATGTATACAGGTCGGGCAGTAGCCACTCGTAGGAGGTGGGACAATGCTTGATCCATCCAGTCCTGTGCCACTATACTACCAGATCAAAACTACCCTCTTGGATCAGATATTACAGGGCAGGTGGACCGATGGCGAACTCTTGCCCTCAGAGAGTCAACTGGCTGAGACATGTCAAGTGAGCCGGGCTACCGTTCGCCGTGCCTTAGCAGAGCTGCAAAGGGAAGGGTGGGTTATAACTCGTAAAGGCATTGGGAGTACGGTTGCCAAGCCTAAGCTGGAACAGGATCTCCTTCGCTTCTATAGTCTAGCACGGAGTTTCGGTGGGGGTCCTCATCGAGTCTCCTCCAAGATCCTGCGCCGGGACGAGACTTATGCCGATTCGATGCTCGCCAAGCGGCTGGGCCTCGAAACTGGGGGATTAGTGATGGTTATTGAGCGGCTTCGTCACGTAGACGAAGAACCTATCATGCTGGAAACGTCCTACTTACCCAGTTCGCTATGCCCCGGATTGACCGAGCTTAGCTATCTTGAAGGTTTGTATGATCTGCTTGAAACAACCTACGGAATCTACATTGCCCGTGCAGAAGAATACCTACAGGCAGTTACTGCAACACCGGATGAAGCAGCTCTTTTGGAGATCCCAAAAGATACACCTGTCTTCTTGGTGGAGCGAATTTCATTTTCCCCGCAGAATCAGCCGGTTGAATTTCGTAGATCCGTAGTAAGAGGGGACCGCTTCCGTTACAAAGTAGAGCTACAGCAGAACTAACGCAACATCATCCACCAAAGGCACTAGAAAGGAGCAATTCAATGGCCCAAAACGTAAAAACCGTACTTAACACACCGCAAGAAGCTGCTTCCACTATGGGGAAAATTCAGCCCAGTCTTTGGTCGGTTTTCTGGACATTTTTCAAGATAGGGGCATTCACCTTTGGTGGTGGATATGCCATGATCTCCCTCATCGAGCAGGAGCTAGTGCAAAGACAAGGCTGGATGCAGCCGAATGACTTCCTAGAATGCTTTGCCAGTGTCCAGCTGATTCCCGGGGCTGTGGCCATCAACATGGGACTCTTCACTGGGCACAAGATGCGAGGTGCTGCCGGTGGCTTGGCAGCCGCGGCCGGGGTCACGTTGCCTTCGTTTATTATCATATCCCTTATTGCGGCTGTATTTCATAACTTCCATGAGTGGGAGATTGTGTCCAGTTTCTTCTATGGCGTTCGACCTGTAGTAGTTGGTCTAATCTTGGCGACAGCCCTGCGCATAGCCCGCCAGACCCTCGATGCTCGCTGGAAGTGGTTAGCCGCTGCAGCCGGCCTGGTAATTATGTTTAGTGTTAATGTCCATCCCATTGCCATTGTTCTTTTGGCGGCAATCACTGGCCTTTTACTAGCCTAGTAATGAAGCATCAAACCTTGCCATAAAACATGACTACAAGGGGGAAAGCGCTGCCTGCTTTCCGCAAGGAACAAGCAAGGCGCAGATTGACATGAACCTAGCAGCATTATACTTAGCTTTTTTCAAGGTTGGGCTGGTTGCATATGGCGGCGGATACGCCATGATTCCTCTGTTCCAGCGAGAACTGGTGGCATCGGGCTGGCTTACCCTACAGGAATTTCTTGATGTGGTAGCCATCTCCGAAATGACACCAGGTCCCATCGCCATCAACACTGCCACCTTTGTTGGATACCGCCTCTTCGGCCTCCTCGGAGCAGCCGTTGCCACTTTGGCAGTCATCTCCCCATCCTTGATTCTCACCTTTGTTTTGATCTACTTCCTCAACCGATATCGGGATCACAAGATTACCGGGAAACTGATGTCGGGTATTCAAGTAGCCGTCGTGATCTTGATCGTCTCTGCAGCTCTTTACATCTTGCCTTCCGCTGTAATCGATTCAAAAACTGCACTCTTGGCCATAGCCACCTTCATACTAATGACGAGAACTAAGCTCAGTCCCATTCTACTCATATTCCTAGGTGGAATGGCCGGAATCTTGCTGAATTTCTAACCATGGAAAATGGGGTGTAGCGCTATTGGCCCGCAACACCCCATTGTTTTGGTGATGCTATTCGAGGTTGAATACCCGGCGTGCGTTCAAAGTAGTCATCTTCACCGCTTCTTCGTAGGTAACCTCTTTGATCTCCGCTAGCTTTTCCAAGATGTACTGCAAATTGGCGGGCTCATTGCGTCTTCCCCGCAGGGGCTCTGGACTAAGATACGGGCAATCGGTTTCCACAACCAATCTCTCCCAAGGTACTTGAGTGACTACTTTCTGCAAGCGACTAGCGTTCTTAAATGTGATAGGCCCAGCGAAACCGATATGCAGGCCCATGTCTATGCAGATCTGAGCCGTCTCCCAGCTACCGGAGAAGCAGTGCATCACACCCTGTAGGGGGGCATATTCCCGAAGGACTGCAAGTGTATCCTGGGTAGCGTCACGGCTATGAATTACCACAGGCAGTCCAAGTTCTTTGGCTAGCTCCATTTGGAGATGGAAAGCCTCCGCCTGAGCAGCCCGGGGAGAGTTCTCGTAGTAGTAATCGAGCCCCATCTCACCTATGCCTACTACCACCTCATTCAAGGCCAAAGCCTTTAGTTTGGTCAAAGCAGCATCAGACATAGTACTGGCATCGTGGGGATGAATCCCAACCGTTGCTCTCATCCCCGGATACATAGCTGCCTGCCGAACGGCTTTCTCCGAAGAAGCCACATCNAAGCCGATATTGATCAGCTGCTCAACACCGGCCGCCCTAGCTCTTTGTATAACTGCTGGAGCATCTGTGTCATACTCCCCATCATTGAGGTGACAGTGAGTGTCAATGATCCCCATATTATCCTCCTTAAGACTACTTCACACGGGCCCCGCTGGGCAAATCTTTTTCAATGGTTACAAGACTAAGATTGTCTGCGGTGGAAGCTGCTAGGAGCATGCCCTCTGAGACAACTCCCCGGACTTTAGCTGGTTTGAGGTTAGCCACTACTACGATTTGTTTACCAACCAGTTCATCGGGCTGATAGTGCTGAGCGATGCCGGCCACAATCTGGCGCTCCTCGTCGCCAATCTCAATCTGGAGCTTCAGCAATCGGTCTGCCCCGGAAACGGGTTCTGCCGCCTTTATCTTAGCAACCCGCAGATCTAGCTTGGCAAAATCATCGATGGACACCAAAGGTTTGTCTGAAGATGCCACTTTCTCCATAGATTCTTCTCCTCCTGCCTTCTGCCTGTTATCTGGTGCAGCCACATCCTCAACTTCGTTGACAGCATCTATCTCAATCCGTGGAAAGATGGGGTCGCCTTTCTTCACACGAGTACCAGGCTTAAGCCCACCCCACCTAGTATCGGCAAATGTGGTGAGCTCCAAGTCATCGCCTATCCCCAACTGTGCCCATATCTTGCTACCGGTAGTTGGCAAGAAGGATTTGATAAGTAGTGCCAGGATACGCAGAATCTCTCCCAAATGATAAAGAACTGTATCTAGGCGCTGGCTATTGCCGGCCTTGTTTAAGGACCAGGGCTCCGCCTCATCAATATACTTATTGGCTCTGCCCACCAAACGCCAAATAGCAGATAGAGCAGCGTTCAGTTCCAAGGCCTCGATGTGCCGCCCTACTTCCCTGGCAGTAATACCAGCCAGTTCCTGGACTTCCTTCTCTAGCTTGGTCAAAGGCCCAGTTTCGGGGATAACCCCATCCCGATACCGAAGAATCATCGCCACGCTGCGATGGAGCAGGTTGCCGAGATCGTTGGCAAGATCGGCATTAACCCGATCTATGAGAGCTTGTCGGGTGAAGCTACCATCTTGGCCAAAGGATATCTCCCGTAATAGGAAATACCGAACCGCATCGACGCCAAACTCATCAGCCAATTCCATGGGGTCAACTACATTGCCTTTGGATTTGGACATCTTATCTTGGCCGAAAAGCAGCCACCCATGGCCAAAGACCGTTTTCGGCAACGGTAGATCCAGCGCCATGAGGATGATCGGCCATATGATTGTATGAAACCTAACTATCTCTTTCCCTACCAAGTGCAGGTCTGCAGGCCAATAGCGGTCAAAAGCAGCATCATCGTCTAGAAAGCCTGCCCCCGTTAGATAGTTGGTCAGGGCGTCAAACCATACGTAGATTACGTGTCCTTCATCAATTGGTACCGGTATTCCCCAGTCAAAAGTGGTCCTGGATACACAGAGGTCCTCCAGCCCGCTCTTGATGAAGTTCACCATCTCGTTGCGACGACTTTCCGGCCGAATGAACTCTGGATTATTTTCAATGTGCTGAAGGAGTCGATCTGCGTACTTTGATTGACGGAAAAAGTAGCTTTCCTCTTTGACAAGCTCCACCGGCCGTCCACAGTCCGGGCATCTGCCATCGACCAGCTTGTTTTCCAGCCAAAAAGCTTCGCAAGGTGTGCAGTACCACCCTTCATAGGTATCTTTGTAGATATCGCCTTTGGCATAGATTCGCCGAAATACCTCTTGTACCACCTTATGATGGCGGTCCTCTGTAGTGCGAACGAAGTCATCGTAGGATATATCGTACTTATCCCACAAGGTCTTGAACGTACCTACAATTCTATCAACATATGCTTTGGGCTCAACCCCCAAAGAGGTAGCAATCCTCTCGATTTTCTGCCCGTGCTCGTCAGACCCCGTCAAGAACAAGACATCCTTGCCATTAAAGCGATGCCAGCGGGCGATGGAATCAGCAATAGTTGAAGTATAAGCATGCCCGATATGCAACTTGTCACTGGGATAGTAGATAGGAGTAGTAATATAGTATTTCCCCTTGTCACCCATGGGCCATCTTCCTTTCTCTTTATAGTATCTTTAGCATTAGAGTTCCCAATAAAAAAATCCCTCGTCCTGCTTAGCACAGGGGCGAGAGATCACTCACGCGGTACCACCCACATTATACCGTTACTTCACAGCAACGGCCTCACAAGGTACTCCAGCCGCTTGTCTCGGCCTTTTATACCCTGGCACTATAACGGGTGCCTCACCTTCCTAGAGGTTCCCGGCCCATCCTACTCGCCTCACCCTACTGATAAGGCTTTCGAAGAGCAGCTCCCGGGCCATGTTCGTCACCACGGAGTAGAATCGGCTTGCACCTTATCCGACTCTCTTTGGTCTACTCGATTGGGTGATTACTCCTCCCGTTCATAGCCTTTATACTATCAGTTGTTAACCCAACTATACCATAATCTATCCAGCTGTCAAGAGCCTGCGACTTGAGTCCTATTATGTCAATCGTTAGCCCCTATGTGGTAGGTAACGCCTGTTTGAGCAACGTGAATTTTACCTCGGAAGTGACAAGCCGCTCGCTTTCTTTTGTCTTCAGTGTCGGTTCCGGGCAAGAAATGCGTTAGCACCAATTGGTCTACGTTAGCCGCCGTGGCCAAAATACCCGCCTGCTCTGGCGTAAGATGGGATGTCTGGCGCCCGTGCTCCTCCGATGAAACAGTGGCCTCACAAAGGAGCAAGTCGATCCCTTGGAAAATCTTAGCGAGGTTCGGGCCTTGCTTAGTATCACCAGTATAACCCAGACTATCACCGGAAGTGGATTCCAGGACGACCCCATGGCAATTCATCCCATGGTAGACCTGATGGAAGCAAGCTTTCCATGCCCCTATCTCCAGGGACTCAGCATCGTCGAACTCTCGATAGGCAAATACCTGATCATAGTGACAATTCAACCCACCTAGGGCGCGAAGCATCTCATTGAACGTCTCTATCCCACTTGGAGGCAGGAAAACAGGGACGCGCCCTTGCCTTAGGCCCTGCATCTTGGCGTGTTGAAGGGCAAAACCTAAGGGCAAAAGATCAAGGAAATGATCCGGATGTAAGTGACTAATTATCACTCCATCAAGCTCTGCCAACTCATAGTTTTGGAGATACTTGGCCACAACGCCGCTGCCACATTCAATCAATATGTGACGATTGTTATCCTCTAAGACATATCCGACACCGGCCTCATCTGGCCCGGCATACGGTGAGCTCCAACCGATGACCCGTAGCATCATATAAAGTCACTCCTCATTGAGCTTGGCACGCCCATGTACATCACGCCAGTATACTCGGGACAATATGGCTAAGGTTGGTTGCCGGCAGGGATATCGATTGCAGTCCTATAAACATCCCGCTTTGGCAGCCCCCNCTCCTCTGCTACTCTTCTAATAGCTGCCTTCTTGTCCATACCTTCGGCCATGAGCTGCAGGATTGNTTCTTTTACAGATATCTCNTGGGATGCCTCACTTTCCGTTGCCCCATCTACCNGCTCCTCTTGAGGCGATAGCACTAACACGAATTCGCCCCGTGGGCGAACCTTCTCGAAGTGCTCCAATAGNTCTCCAGGCAAGCCCCTNATCACTTCTTCATGGANTTTCGTCATCTCTCGGCAAACCGCCAGAGNGCGCTGTGGTGCCACGGTCTGCAAAGCCTGCAACGTATCTATTAATCGATGGGGCGCTTCGTATAGCACTGTTGTATGGGGACCTTTGCATATCTCCTCAAGAAAACGCTCCTTGGTCCTGCCCTTCCGGGGCACAAAGCCAGCAAATAGGAACGTATCGGTCTTGTAACCCGCACTGATTAGGCCAGCAATCACAGCGCTGGGACCAGGTACGGGGCTCACAGCAATACCGGCTTCGATAGCGGCTTTGATCATCTCTTGTCCAGGATCGGAAATCCCAGGTGTCCCTGCATCTGAGACCAAAGCGACATTTGTCCCGGCCTTCAATTCATCCAAAAGCTTGGGGATCCTGGCCGGTGCATTGTGCTGATGGTAGCTAATCATGGGAGTATGGATATCGTAGTGGGTCAGCAGCTTGCGGGTCCTACGGGTATCTTCTGCCGCAATCAGATCGACTTCCCGTAGTATCCGAAGAGCCCGAAGGGTGATATCTTCCAGGTTGCCGATGGGCGTAGCACATACAAAAACCGTTCCTGCAGACTCCTTCACGGCCTTCCTCCCTTATGTCTAGATGAAATATCTTCATACGCGTGGATCAAACGCAGTTTAGCAGCCCTTGACTTGGCCTTAATCTCTTGCTCTCGCCGAAGGGCACTGCCCTTAGAAATATGGGCTTCAGTATACACTAATCTTACAGGCAGCCTGCCTCTGGTGTATTTCGCCCCCTGCCCTGCGTTATGAGCCCTGATCCGGGCCTCCACATCTTTAGCATAGCCAGTATAAAGCGTCCCGTCACTGCACTTCACAATGTAGACAAAATGCTGAGCACAGGCCCCCGATGCTTCTATTGCATCCCTCATCGCCCTGACTTATCCTCGCCCTTTGGCTGTTGACCCTTCTTCGGTCGATTGCGAGGTCGTCTGTAACGTTTCTTGCGATTGCGGCTACCCTTGCCCTTGGAGTGCTCTGGTTTCTCGGCCTCTTTATCGGCAGACTTCTCCTGGGCGTCGTGTGTTGGCTCTGAATGTGCCGAAAAAGACTGCTTCTGCTCTTTCTCCCCACTGCCCCCATCCCCCGCCGAATCTCCCTCAGCGCGGAGGGGACACAAACCGTTACCTTCACTAGCGGGCTTCGTATCCGGCTCTTTCCCGCCTTTGTATAATTCGGTTTCAAACTTAAGACAGCACATTAGCCTACCGCAAATACCAGAAATCTTGCTAGGATTGAGTGACAGGTTTTGCTCTTTGGCCATTCTAATGGACACCGGCTCAAAATCACCTAAGAAAGTAGCGCAACACAAGAAGCGTCCACACGGTCCTAGCCCGCCCAGCATTTTCGCCTGGTCTCTTACACCGATTTGTCGCAGCTCAATGCGGGTTCTAAAAACACTGGCCAGATCCTTAACCAGTTCCCGAAAGTCTACACGTCCGTCAGCGGTGAAATAGAAAGTGATTTTGCTCCCATCAAAGGTATACTCCACATCAACCAGCTTCATGGGAAGACCGTGTCGCTCTATCTTCTCCAGGCCAATATTGAAAGCAGTTTTCTCTTTAGCGGTGTTTTCTTCCCTCTTCTGGACGTCTTCTTCGGTTGCCTTCCGCAAAACTTGCTTGAGAGGCTGTACTACATCATCCGCCTCTATTTCCTTAGGGGCTACTACCACCTCTCCATACTCTACTCCCCTAACAGTCTCCACCACCACGGCATCGCCGGCGGTCAAAACTATATCAACTGGGTCAAAATAATAGATTTTCCCAGCATGTTTGAACCTAACTCCTACTACTTTTACCATATTTATGGTTCTCACTCGCTTTTAAAAAGGAAGTCAAATCGGATAGCAGGTAAAGCAGTGTGTCCAAGGCTAATCGTCGATTGGCATTGGCNCTGATTGCCCTTAATGTATCTTCGATTTGGTAGATCGCACTGTGGTACGCATGCTCATTATATAGCTTGCCCTCTTTAGACAAAAAGGCAAAATAATCTTGGTTTACTATTAGCTCCTGTGGGCACCCGATAGCTGCCAGTAGCATGTCCCTAAACCATGAGCCCATGACTTCGAAAGCGAGCTCTATAGCTTCAGGTTCATCATCCAACTCTGCCGCCAATCTCAGTGCCTCTAGTCCCCGCCCATCTTCATGGGCCAGTACAGCCAAGACTCGCTCTCTCCAGGCGAGACTCTTTGGACTAGCTACTTCCATAGCCCTTCCTAGTCGCCCATCAGCTAAGCCGGCCACAACCAGAGCAGTTTCAGCAGGTATTTCCTCTTCTTCCTCTAGATAAGCTGCTATCTGCGTCCGGGAGAGGCGCTGCATCTTAACTACCTGACAACGGGAGACTATGGTTGGCAGTAGCTTAGAGGGACTCGAACTAAGGAGAATCAGAACAGCCTGACCGAAAGGCTCCTCTAGAAGCTTTAGCAGACTATTAGCAGCAGCATCGGTCATGGTCTCTGCATCGATTATAATGCCAACCTTCCAGCTGCCCCCATATGCTTGGAGGGCAAATCTATCCTTCAGGGTGCGAATCTCATCAATACGGATTCTTCCCCCTTGTGGCTCGATGACAGCCACATCAGGATGGGTACCCTGCTCTATCCGACGGCAATTACTACATACACCGCAGACAGTGGCAGTCTGCTCTTGGCAAAGAAGTGCCTGGGCAAAAGCCAAGGCTAGAGTCTTTTTGCCGCTCCCGGCTTCTCCACTGACCAGATAGGCGTGGGCAACTCGGTGGGATTTGATAGCTTGTTGTAGGCTTTCCACCAACCCCCCCTGACCAGCCAAATCGGCAAATCGTTTCAACCCAGCCTTTCCCTCCTCTACCAATTTCTAGCTGTAAATATCTAGTAGCAAACCCCTAATCTCATCAAGGCGACTAACTAGATCGATATTTGCTGATTGGGAATTGATTACTTCACGGGTCAGTGCTTCTAGCTTAGTATCGATCTCCTGAACGATCAGATATAAACGACGGTGGCCATATTGATCAAAGCCTGTTTCCTGCCGTACGGCATAGGCACTGGCAGTAAGCATTCGGATAAACTCTCTAACGAGGTCTTTATAGCGCTTGAGATTGCGCAAGGTCACTGACCGACGTAGAGTCTCAGCCGCCTCTTCAATGGCTGCAAAAGCCCGTGCCAAGGAATCCTCATCCTGCTCACCCATGGTGGCCTGTAATGCGGTAAGAAAGGGTGAACGCTGCATCGAAACGTCGTGGTGTGAGCCGTGAGCCTTCCCCGGGGACATCTCCCGCCCCAGTGACCTCTCTTTCTGTGACCTGATTTTCATAGCTTGGCACAACTTACCCTAAGCAGTTGCGCCTCCTCTCTATTCATATCCTTTGCTGGTAGTTCACTATACCTTTTCAAATCTCTCCACATCCAAGATAAACACGGTGGCCCCACCTACTCTTACCTCTACCGGTTGAGGAATAAAGGCACTGATGGAGCGCCCCACTGCTGCCAAGGGTGTCACTAGCTGCGTTCTTGCCTTACAGGTCTCCCGGAGGTACCCCATGACATCCTCCACTTGGTTTTCCTCCACTCCGATGAGCAGTGTTGTGCTCCCAACCTTCAAAAAACCACCGGTACTAGCTAGTTTCGTTGCTCCTATTCCATTGTCCAAGAGTTTCTCCAGCAGTCTGTTAACATCCTGATCCTGCACTATGGCAATGATCAATTTCATGGCCTTCTCCCTCCTTTAGATAGGTCTTGCTTGTACATTCAGGAATACAAAACCGCCTAACAACGACCTCCCATGCTTGCTGGGCCACAATATCTGTTTTCAGATCAGTAGTATCTATGGTGTAAAAGCGTTCACCATATATTCGCTGTAAGCTGTGATATCCTTTACGCACTCTTTGATGAAAACTCAATTCTCGTCGTTCAATGCGATCTAGTCCGGGAGCACTGCCGCTAACGTTGGACGCCATGGCGTGCCTGGCCAAACCAACCTTGGGCTCCACATCCAATAGCAAAGTCAAATTAGGCCATAGCCCACCTATAGCCACCTCGTTGATAGCAAGGACTTTTGAAATATCTCCCAGCAGTCCGAAGCCCTGATATGCCAGGCTAGAATCAATATAGCGATCGCAGATTACGATCATATTATTCTGCAATGCTGGCTTGATCACCTCTTCAACATGCTGAGCGCGGTCCGCGGCCATCAGCAACACTTCTGTCATTACTGCCAATTCTTTGTCAGGATTAAGCAATATCTTTCTTAGAGCCTCACCCAGCTCCGTACCACCTGGCTCTCGGGTAAGGAGTACGGATAATCCGCATTCCCTAAGCCTCTCTGCTAGCAAAGCCGCCTGGGTGGACTTACCGGAGCCATCTGGGCCTTCTAATGTAATAAACACTCTTCGCATTCTCTCTACTTACCCTCATTCGAGGAGTGTGTAGGCAAGATCCTCACCCTTCGCTCTGAGTCTTGCCCAACACTCGTTGACTGTAACTGGTACTTCTCTATCAGCTGGTGCTGAAGACGACGAATATATGGGTTCTGGGGCAACAAGTCCACCGGCTTGGCAAAAAGCCTCACTTGATGCACACCTCGCTCGGCTTCCATCATTGCCTGGCTCTCTTCATCATTTGCCAACTCAGTGACGAAATCCTGTATCTGTGTCTTGGTGTTACTGCGGAGCACATACACAGGTTTACCCCGGGCCTCCGCCTCCCGCAATCGCTTAGGCATCTTTCGGTACTGCCCTTTGAGTGTAAGGACAAGATCCGCGAAATTGAGATCTTCAGTTATCTCTACTGGCACCCGGGCATCATTGATAGCCTTCTCTAACCGATTGCGACTGATAGCATANGGAAACACTCTAATCGGTTTGGGTATACTGGTCCGGGGTGCANCCGCGAATGCCGTTCCGTGGCCTTGCGCATAGTTATCAAGTACTGTCTCCCTCGGCAACTCCTCCAAATTACTTTCTTGTACTATCTCTATGTCTCCCGTAGAAGAACGTTCTCGTATCTCAGGGCGAGGCTCAACCCCCCGTAGGAGCAAATCAACGGTCTGAGATACGTCGTGATGGATAGCCAATCGCTGTTTGCTTTGAATCTCGATGACAACATCAAATGTGGGAGGAGCTTTGCGCTCCAGTACCGTCTTTTGAGTGCCTCGCCGGCGGGCCTCCTCGTCTCCTAAAGTAACGGTTTGGATTCCTCCAATCAGATCGGAAAGGGTCGGGTTCAATACAAGGTTATCTAGTGTAATTCCGTGGGCGGTGCCAATTAGCTGTACTCCCCGTTCCGCTATTGTCCGGGCAGCCTGGGCCTCGGCTTCGGTACCAATCTCATCTATGACTATAGCCTCGGGCATATGATTCTCCACACCTTCAATCATAACCGCCGCTTGATCTATGGGTCGAGGTACTTGCATTCGCCGGGCACGCCCTATGGCAGGGTGGGGAATATCGCCATCGCCGGCAATCTCATTCGATGTATCAACAATCACAACCCGCTTTAGGAACTCATCGGCTAGAACTCGGGCAACCTCCCGGAGCATAGTAGTCTTGCCTACACCTGGCTTCCCCAACAAAAGGAGGCTTTTACCGCTCTCAATTACATCCCGAATAATATCTATGGTGCCGAACACTGCCCGGCCCACTCTACAAGTCAAGCCAATTATCTCGCCCTGCCGATTGCGTATAGCCGATATCCGATGCAAAGTACGCTCTATACCGGCCCGGTTATCCAGGCCGAAATCACCTACCCGCTTGAGAACCGTATCGATGTGCTCTCGGTTAATCTCGGCCTTAGATAAGTATACGAATCTATCTGGATAACGGGCTTCTGCCGGTCGTCCCAAGTCCAAAACAATCTCGATCAGCTCATCTAGATCCGGTTGCTCTTCAATCGCCTCCCGGACAAACTGAGGCAAAACCTCCAATAGGCGATCTAGGTCATCAACTATCTCTACTTGTTGTATCAATCGTCGTCCACCACCCAGATTGTCTTCCTGTCGGGATGAGCCCAACCTCTGATCTCGATTCCCCTTTGCCAACAGCCTCTTAAGTACTCAATACTCTCATCCGAAATCTCTTCACCGGGTACTAATAGGGGAATACCAGGTGGGTAAGGAGTCACACTGTTGGCAGCAATCTTACCCCTTGCCTCTCCTAGTACAACCTCCCGCCAGGGCGCTAGTGTCGCCTGTCTGGGCGACAACACCATTTTCCCTGATGATGGTGTCTTGGGTATAGGTTGGAGGTGCTTCTTTCCATCATGAGTCCGGGCCGTGCCAAGCTCCCTCAATGCCTGCAACAGCCTGTCCACTTCCTTTGGGCCATCACCGATGGTAATTAAGACTAGTATGTGATTGAGGCCGGCTAGCTCCACCTGTACACCGGCTTGTCGTAGGTGTCGTTCTGCTTCGGAACCGGACATGCCTATCCCATCAACGCGGATAAGCAGCTTGGTGGGATCCCACCAATGTGCTCCTGGTTTGTCTAGTACCTCTTCATCCAGGCATCGTAGCCCCCGAATTCTATTGATGCTATCTCTAGCCATTTGAGACATTTCCAAGGCTCTTTGCCAAAGCTTGTACCCCTCAAGGGCCATTTGTCTACGCCCTGCATCCAAAGAAGCGTAAAGCAGGAAAGACGGGCTTGTACTCTGTAGTATGCTCAAAACAACAGACATCAGCTCATCTAGTCCCGGCTCGCCGATATGCAAGAAGGAAGCCTGTGTTAAGACTCCAAGGGTTTTATGAGCACTTTGGGCAACAGCCGCTGCTCCCAAGCTTAAGGCAGTAGGAGGAAGCGCTTCGTGGAATCCAAAATGAGCACCATGGGCCTCGTCGACCAACAGCAACCTACCTGCTGTAGTATACCTGGCTATTGCTCCAATATCTCCTCCAATACCATAGTAATTAGGATACGTATCGAGCAAAGCCACTACGTCATCAATTTCTGCTACTGCCTGCCAAGCCTTTGAGGAAGGTGGTAAAGGTATGTTCCACTCTGTATCCCAATTCTCCTCCACGAAGCGGGGCGAAAGCCCTGCCAAGATCAATCCGCCAAATACCGAACGATGTACGCTGCGGGGGACTGCAACAGTGGCTACGTCCTCCAGTAACCTTTCGGAAAAAGAGGTATGGCTCTTTTGTCTAGACCACCAGCTTGCTGCCAAGAGCATAGCTTGTATCCCTGCAGTGGTCCCGTTATGCAAAAAGAAAGTCCGCTCCGCTCCAAAAGCGTCAGCAGCCAGCGCTTCTGCCTCCAGCAGCACAGCTGCAGAGTCATTCTCATTGTGAGGATCAGAGATCTCATCTGAAACATCGATCAAAAATGGTTTGTCTCCAAGGGCCCGACGTAAGGCAGGGTCCAGAGCTCTGCCTTGTTTGTGTCCGGGAGTATGAAATGGAATGACACCATCTATACTATATTGCACTAGTCCCTCCAGAAAGGGTGCCTTTCTTTGATCTAGTCTGTAGGTGGGTCTGCCCATACTCCAACCTCCCCAGGGGCCAGGTCCANAGAAAGTTCACACCGGATGCCATCCTGATCCCTGCGCAGAGGTACCCCTTGCCAGATGGCTCTTAGACCTATCACATATTTNTCATAACCGGGTCCTTCTGCCCTAGTCTCTACGAGGGCTGTCTCACAAGCAGAACAGATACGCGATCCCAAAATGGAGATTCCTGTGACACATTGGCTCCCACATACCATGCATCTTGTAGAGCAAAGCTGTCCCTCCAAAAGTATCACCGTCCTCTCCCCCAGCATATTCAAATTGATATCCACCGGTGCCTTCTCAAAGGCGCCTCTGGACAAGGCCTTCTTTATTTGTCACTATTAAACATCGCCTGGACAAAATCCTTCGCCCCAGCAGCTCTAACATTTGTCGCTCGGTCAATGCATCTTAACTGTGTAGTTCTNCTTATCTTGTGGTACATTCTACGTGTACATTANTGATTGACTGTATAGTAAGGCTATGATAAACTGGCAATAGGTATTGTCTGGCTATTTATGCCCTGCTAATCCGCCGATCTTGCAGAGGTTCTGGGGTCTACCTCAAGTCGGCCAATTATGTTAATGGCATGAGACCCTCCCACCCATCCTTGAGGAGGTTAGGCATGACTGAATCGCCTTGTATCGGTCAGAAGATCCGTGCCTTGCGTAAAAAAAAGGGAATGACCCAACAGGAACTGGCTGGTGATGCTTTCACCAAGAGCTTCATTAGTCAGATTGAGAAGAACCATGCTCGGCCTTCTCTCAAGAGCCTTCAGATAATTGCCGACCGGCTAGGCAAACCTGTAGCTTACTTCCTGGACGAAGATTATGGCCCCCGACCGGATGATCCCGACAAAGTGGACCATCTAATCTTACTTGCTACCCGCCTAGAACAAGAAAATAAGAATAGCGATGCTGCTAACTACTACAAAGAAGCCCTAAGCCTAACAGACAAAAGGGACTACCAGCGACGGGGACGGCTCTACCTTCTCCTGGGAAAAACCCATCATAGGCTGAACCAACCTCAAAATGCCATGCAAATGCTGGAACTAGCTGTTGCGGAGCTGGAACTAACCAGAGATTGGGGACTGCTTAGTTATGCTCATGTTGCTTTGGGCGAGCTCTTACTAGCAATGGGAGATCTAGAGCAAGCTACTCATTCTCTTGAGAAAGCTTTGGACGCTGCGCAACGCCATCCACAGCTGTTACACGGCCTGGAGAGTAGGATTCTGGCCAATTTGGGGATCGCATACGCCCGATCCAAACAATATGAGATCGGTGAGACAAATCTGCTCTTGGCCCTGGAAAAAGCGGAGGAAGACAACAGCTTCTATATGTATGGTGATGTCTGTGCTGAATTGGGCCACATCTACTTCCACCAGCAGGCACTAGAGAAGGCCGGTCATTTCACTGATCGGGCCTGGTATTTTTACTCTGCCATCAGTAACTTAGAGTCACAGATCGAATGCCAGATAAGGCGAGGAGCTATCAAGCTGGCCCAGGATGACTTGGCCCTAGCAGAAAGATATTTTCTCGAGGCAGCAGAAAAAAGTAAAGAAGCAGGCTATGTATCGCAGCAAGCTCATGCATTAGAAAGCTTAGCTCAGGCATACCTTGAGGCACCATCACCTCACAAGTTAAATGCCGCCCAGGTTATTCTCGAAGAAGCATACCATCTTTATACAGAGCCTACTCAACAAGCCCGAGCTTTACAGCTATTGGGTGAGGTTTACCACAGGCAAGGCAACCTTGATAAAGCACGGCACACTCTTGAGAATGCTGCTCAGGTACTAATGCAATCGGCGGAGAAGCCACAGCTGGCAGAAGTATATTCCCGCCTAGGGGAACTCTCCCAACTTCAGGGCGATACGGACCAAGCTGCTACGTTCTTCCAGCAATCGGTAAGTATCTTCCGGGAAATGCAGCTTAAAGGGAGCTGATAGCGGTAACAATGGTTACAATGCCAAATACCGCGAATATGCTCGCGGAAACCCATTTGAGGGTTGCTTCCGATATATTCTTTCCCACAAAGTAGCCTATTCCCACAGCCAGTGATATAGCCAGCATCATACCTGCACTGGCACCTAGCCACACCGGCCAAAATGCCTGATAACGTGCCGCCAGGGTCAATGCCGCTAGTTGCGTCTTGTCACCCAGTTCTGCCATGAAGAAGGCTCCAGCCACCGCCAGCGGAGAACGTAGTGGGCTGCTGGCCTCGTCCTCTTCACAAGACTCCTTGCTTCCCCTTAGGGTCCAGGCGGCGAATAGCAAAAAAAGAACCCCTGCTCCCAGCTTGATATGGGTCAGAGGTAACGCCATGCCAATACCTGTTCCAAGGAGTGCCGCCATGAGATTCGTGGTGAGTAACCCGAGAATAACACCACAAACAACGGTAGGTAGAGGGCATCGAGCTGCAAAGGCCAAAANCAATAACTGGGTCTTATCGCCCATCTCCGAAGCTGCTACAACCAATAGCGAAGCCANAAATTGCTCTACCACTGTCTACTCTCCTCGAAAGACTTGTATTAAGTGAAGCATAAGATGGCTCCCCGGGTTGGATTCGAACCAACANCCACCCGGTTAACAGCCGGGTGCTCTACCGTTGAGCTACCGAGGANCGAAAAGATATCTGGCAACTAGCTACTCTCCCACCGGGTCGCCCCGGCAGTACCATGGCCGCTGGAGGGCTTAACTGCTGGGTTCGAGATGTAACCAGGTGTGACCCCTCCGCTATGGTCACCAGAATAGTATTTGTTTGTCTTACACACTGAAAGCTGCACAATGGGATCTAAGGTCAAGCCCTCGACCTATTAGTACCAGTTAGCTAAAGACATTACTGCCCTTACACATCTGGCCTATCTACCTCGTCATCTACAAGGGGTCTTACTAGCTTACGCTATGGGAGATCTTATCTTGGGGATGGCTTCGCGCTTAGATGCTTTCAGCGCTTATCCAGTCCGCACGTAGCTACCCAGCCGTGCACCTGGCGGTACAACTGGTAGACCAGCGGTGCGTCCATCCCGGTCCTCTCGTACTAGGGACAGAACCCCTCAAATCTCCTACGCCCGCAACAGATAGGGACCGAACTGTCTCACGACGTTCTGAACCCAGCTCGCGTACCGCTTTAATGGGCGAACAGCCCAACCCTT
>JGI24708J26588_10000115_pt1 | contig 58456 bp, 53 predicted proteins | sample BioPla1DNA2_FD_26588 | JGI IMG/M metagenome (IMG submission 26588) | reverse complement strand
GAGATCCTTTCTTGATAGTTATTTTTGATGATTTATATTATACCAAAGGGTCTCTCGTTTTTCCTTTCTCGTGTCATAAATGTATTGTAGCCTAACATTTTTTGAAATAATCAAAAATACTTTTAAGTCTAGAGTTATCTTCATAGTAATGAGAGTTTGCAAACATGTAACTTATAACTGTATTTAAATTTTTGCTTTGGACATCATGTAAGCCTGATGTTATAAGGGTTTTGTGCAGATAAAGCAGACATGTTATTTGATAAATACGAGGGTTTCTTAGCTTGCTTTGGTAGACATCTTTATTTGTATGTTTAGACAAATCCCTTGTGATATCATAAGAAGGATTATACTTTCTGGTTTTAGTAGACAAATCATTCAAAATGCAGTTGTTATGAGCACAGGCATTACGCAACTTGCTTATGTCTTTTAGAATATAAAACTCATTAAGCATTGGCTTATTGTTGTGCTTTTCCGCTACAAAGCCATAGATGTTTACAAAGGTGCCAAAGGGAATAAGTTCAATCAATGCCCAAATAGGCATGTCGTCTTTGTGCTTTATATAGATATCTTTACAATAATCGTTTTTTTCTGCTTTACGGAATATATCATTATATCTTTCTTTAGAGCAATAAAATCTGGAAGTAGGTGGTAAAGTCATATGTTCTTGCACAATAGAGTAACCATCTTCATCCGATTGTGTAATAAAGGTCATAAGCTTTGCTTTAGCAAAGTGCTCAACATCAAGGCACATCAAAAGCAAACAATATCTTAAATGCATATCTATTTTAGAGAGGTCCTTAAGATAAGCAAAATCAAGGTTTAAGTAATGTCCCTTTGAGTTTGTCTCAAAGTTTTTCCGGTATGCAGTAAGCTTAAAGTAGTTATTAGTTTTACTAAGTGATTCTATAGCCTCAGCTTTAGAGCGGTACTTAAAAGTAACGCCTCGTGCCTCTAGTAGATCTAACTGTTCTTCTATACTAAGCTTAGGCTTAAGATGTTTTGTCATTAAGAATTACCTTTCTGTTAGAATTAGTTTTGATTTGCTTTTACCGCTTGTTTTGTCTTATAACATAATCACACCCTCTGAATTTAAATATCAACCAAATGTATTGTACCACAAAGCCCCATATAGTATAAAGCCCCATTTTCGATTGAAAAACTAAATATAGTATTATAGTCAGCCGCATGTATAGCATATCAAAATATCAAAGGCTCAGGATATGCAGAGGTAATTTATTATTGTAGTTAATACTCTCTGTACAGAATATAAGCTTTATGTTCACAAACACAAAGCCCCGGTTACACTGTCGGGACTTCAAAAATGCCAGCCTACTTTGTGCTTATTCAATTACAATATCGTAATAACCTATAATAACAAAAGCGGTGGAAAACCCACCGCTAAAGCATAATTCTTTTAAAATTCACTATTATGCACAGCAAAACATAACTATACACAAAACAATTAATCCATGTCTATATACACAAGCCTTTATTCAACAAAAAACTTAATCCATATTTCAGGTTTATCTTCAGTTGATTCGTAGTAATAATAATTATCGGAAAGAACAAGCATATTATCCATTGATGAGCCTTTCATCTGCTCTATAAGCTGTGTGCCTTCTTCTTGTATTTGTTCCTTGCTTATTGTTCTATCGCCCGGGTGCTTAAACACAGATAAGAAACACCAAAACTTAATCATGTCTTCGTCTGATAATTCTTTATCAGCATGTATTGCTGCTGAAAAGGTGCCTGGAAATAAATTTATCAAAGAAATATCGTTTCCGTTATACATGGTATCGGTTTCAATGGTAAATGGAGATTTTTCAATAGCAATACCGAATTTTCTTACGTTTTCAAAGTAGGTTTCCATTATTTCTTCCCTGCTTAAAGGGCTTGGTGCAGCTAGCGATACGGGCAGGAGCGCAACTGACAATAGCATAAGGGTTAGTAGTAATGCGAGCGTTTTTTTCATTTTTTTCCTCCAAAAAAATACATATAAATTTCCCCCTTATAAGTTTATTTTAACATACAGCTCAAAAAAAGTTAATATTCTATCAGCAATTGAAAACCCATACACCGCATGTTAAAATAGCCAAACGGAGGTGGGCATATGGATATAGCAAATGTACTTAATATGCAGAGGGAGTTTTTCAACTCAGGCAATACCCGCTATACAGAATACAGGCTGAACGCCTTAAGGAAATTAAAGGCAAATATAAAGCGCATGGAGGGGGATATACTTGAGGCGCTCTATGCGGATTTATCAAAGGCAGGCATGGAGGCTTATATAACCGAAATAGGCATAGTGTACGATGAAATAAACTATATGCTAAGAAATACAAGAAGGCTTTCAAAGCCAAGGTATAAGCTGTCGCCCTTATCGCATATGCCGTCTAGGCTGCTAGAATATAAGGAGCCATACGGAAATGTGCTTATAATAAGCCCGTGGAACTTTCCTTTTTTGCTTACTATATCGCCCCTTGTTGACGCGCTTGCCGCAGGCAATACAGCAATTGTTAAACCAAGCGCAAAGGCTGCGCACACAAAGGATATTATGCAAAAGCTTATAGAAAGCACATTCCCAAAAGAATATGTTTATTTTGTATCTGGGGGAAGGGAGCAAAACGCAAACTTGCTCGATTACCATTACGATTATATTTTCTTTACAGGCTCTAAAAATTTTGGCAAGCAGGTAATGAAAAAAGCTGCGGAACACCTAACGCCCGTAACGCTTGAACTTGGCGGCAAAAGCCCCTGCATAATAGATAAAAACTGCAATATGGATATAGCTATTAAGCGCTCAATGTTCGGCAAGCTTACAAACGCGGGGCAGGTATGTGTTGCGCCGGATTATTTTTTGGTGCATGAAGATATTGCGGAAGAGTTTATAAGTAAATGCAAAGCCCGCATACAGGAAATATATACAGATGATCCGCTTACATGCGATTATTACCCCAATATTATAAGCAAACAAGAGTTTGATAGAATATTAAGCCTTATAGATGCAGACAAAACCGTATTCGGCGGTAAAAGCGATATTAAAAACCTTAAAATAGAGCCTACTTTACTATACCCCGTAAATTTGCAAGATGCCTGCATGGGCATGGAGATATTCGGTCCCATAATACCCGTAATACCTTATAGTAACCACGAGGAAAACCTGTATACAATAGCCCAAAACCCTACGCCCCTTGCGCTGTATGTATTTACAGAGGATAAAAAAGTGGCGGATTACTATATAAGAAAAGTGCGCTTCGGCGGCGGTTGCATAAACGACACCCTTATGCATGTAGGCACAAACAAAATAGGCTTCGGCGGTGTGGGTCAGAGCGGAATGGGTCTGTACCACGGCAAATACGGCTTTGATACCTTCACACACAAAAAAGGCATGGTGGATACCTCCACCCGCTTTGATATGCCTGTAAGGTATCTGCCGCCTAGCAAATGGAAGAAGAGTATACTAAAAAGAGTGCTGAAATAGCTATGATGTAATGGCTGTTTATGCCGTTTCCACCCAAAAGAACGTGTGTTCGATTAGTGGGTTTTGGGTATAAAAAGCATCAAATAAGCTTGTTTGTGTTATTTTGTCTATAATGCTAAAATTAATCACATCTAATAAGATGTAAAAAGTATTTTTCAAATAAAGGAGGCTTAACATGAGTAAAAAATACTGGCTTCATCGTATATCGAATGAATGGGATGTTTCTTATAAGCTATTAGATGATGGGTATCTTTCCGTAGGATGGTCTGTTCTTGCTAGTTCTGGAATAGAAAAAGTTACTTCTGAAACTGAACGTTCAATTATTATGTCCAATGAGGGCTTTAAAACAAAAACAGAACAGCGGGGTTTAGATATTTTCTTACAATTCAACCAAGGAGATATTGTTGTGGTTCCACTTTTTGACGGAAAGTTTTCCATTTATGAGATTGTTGGAGAGCCAATGCCTATTACAAAGCTTGCTGGATATACAGAATTTATTTCTAAGGATAATAAAAAAATTGTACGTGGTAAGGAAGGATTACTTTGCCGTTCTGAAAACAATAAAACTGTTGATGTAGGATTTGTTGTAAAAGTAAAGTCACTAAAGAAGAGTATCTCACGCTATGATTACGCAGATAGCAAATTGACATCAAAAATGCGTTTCCCAAAAACAAATGCCGATATTTCTGCTATATCTGAAAGCATTGAAAAAGTTATTAAGGCTGAAGAACCTATTAATTTTTATGCTGAAACAATTGTAGAGATGGTAGAAGTGTTGCTAAAAAAGATAAAGGAGCTAGCTGAACCGAATAAACTAGAGAAGCTTGTAAGGTGGTATTTTGAAAGACTAGGAGCATCAAAGGCTGAAATACTAGCAAAAAATAGTACCGATAAATGGGACGGCGCTGATGCAGATGTAGTAGCTGAGTTTGATTCTCTTAGAACTATATTCTATGTACAGGTTAAGTTTCATGACGGTAAGACCAATGAATGGGCAGTAAAACAAATTTCCATGTACAAGAAACAATGCGAGCAAAATTCAGATGAGTATGCTGTTATACCGTGGGTAATTACAACGGCTGATGATTTTTCAGATCGTGCAAACATTATGGCAGAGGAAAACAATGTACAATTAATTACAGGCATTGAATTTGCAAGAATGTTAGTTGATATAGGCATTACCGATATTAATAAGGCATTTGAATAACAACCGATTAATTCTAGATTTTTAATTCGTTTATTGCATAGTGCCTTTATAGAATTATTTTTGACCGGAACAGTTTGTTCGGTCAATTTTTTACATTTTAATACAACAACGGTTGTTAATATGCTCTCTCTAGCTTACAAAATCCCCCTTAGGCTTGTGTACAGGCGTTAATTATGGTAAAATTGTTCCCGTTATGAAGGTTTTTAACAAGCTTCGAATAATTTTTGATAAAGGGGTAATATTATGGCAGAATTTTTGACAAAGGACATCCGCAACGTCGCCCTAATGGGGCATGGCAGCGAGGGCAAAACCACTCTTACAGAGGCAATGCTCTACGCTGCGAAACATATCGATCGTATGGGCAAGGTAGAGGACGGCAACACCGTTACCGACTTTGATCCCGAAGAGCAAAAGCGCGGCATATCCATAGGCGCGGCTGTAGCTCCCGTAGAGTGGAGGGGTACTAAGCTAAACATAGTTGATGTACCCGGTTATTTTGACTTTGTTGGCGAGCTGTTTGGCGCGCTTAAGGTTGTAGATACAGTGGCAATAGTAGTAAGCGCTTCGGGCGGGCTTTCCGTTGGCGCTGAAAAGGCGTGGCGCTATGCCGTTAAAGAAAATGTTGCCCGCATGTTCATAATCAACCAGATGGACAGGGAACATGCTGATTTCAAAAAAGTACTTGATGAGCTTCGCGAAATGTATGGCAACTCCGTTGTTCCGCTTATTATACCCATAGGCTACGGCCCGGATTTTAAGGGCGTAGTAAATGTGCTGGAAAACGTCGCCTTTGAGGGCACAGGCAAAAACATTAAGGAAGTACCCGTACCTGAAAACCTTGGCGATGTTATAGAGCAATATGTAGAGGAAATAACAGAAGCAGCGGCTGAAAACGATGATGATTTGCTTGAAAAATACTTTGAAGAGGGCGAGCTCACTACCGAAGAAATAGTTCAGGGCTTCCTTAAGGGCATGGCGAATGGCAAAATAGTGCCTGTGGTTGCGGTATCCGCGGTAAACGGCATAGGCGTAGAATCCCTGCTGCATGTTATGAGCAAATACCTAAACAGCCCCGAAAAAACATCAACCGAAGATGTAAAAGGCGAAGAGCACCCCTGCAAGGACGATGCGCCATTCAGCGCGTATGTGTTCAAAACCGTTACAGACCCCTTTGTAGGCAAGCTTTCGCTTATTAAAGTTATGTCGGGCAAGCTCACCCCCTCAACATCGCTATATAATCCCCTTAAGGAAAAGGGCGAAAAGAGCGGCGGGCTTTTCATAATGCGCGGCAAAAAGCAGCACAACGTAGAGGTATTGCACGCAGGCGATATAGGCGCGCTTTCAAGGCTGCAGCTTACCGAAACCGGTGATACCCTATGCGAAAATGGCAATAACATAGTTTACCCCGCAATCAATTACCCCGAAGCCTGCTTCTCTAAGGCTGTGTTTGCGGCAAAGCAGGGTGAGGAGGATAAGGTATTTACCGGCCTTAACCGTCTGCAAGAGGAAGACCCCTCTATTAAGATAGAAAAGAACGTAGAAACCAACGAAACCATACTATCCGGCCAAGGCGAAATGCACCTTGATGTTATAACCAGCAAGCTTTTGAGCAAGTTCGGCGGCAACGCGGAGCTTAAGGACCCCCGCATTCCCTACCGTGAAACCATTACCAAAACCGTATCCGCACAAGGCAGGCACAAAAAGCAGACAGGCGGTCACGGACAGTTTGGCGATGTATGGATAGAGTTTAGCCCCATTGGCGATACCAATATAGAGTTTGAGTTTGAAGACGCAGTAGTCGGCGGCGCTGTACCGCGCAACTTTATACCCTCTGTTGAAAAGGGACTGCGCGAAAACATAAAGCGCGGCGTGCTTGCGGGCTATCCCATGGTTGGCTTACATGCCAAGCTTTATGACGGAAGCTCCCACTCGGTAGACTCTTCCGAAATGGCGTTTAGAACCGCAGCTAGGATTGCATACAAGAAGGGCTGCTCGGAAGCCAACCCCGTATTGCTTGAACCCATTATGGAAGTAGATGTACTTATTCCCGATGAGTACATGGGCGATATTATGGGCGATATTTCTAAGCGCAGAGGCCGCATAATGGGCATGAGCCAAGTTGAAGGCGAGCAGAAAGTTAGTGCGGAAATCCCCATGGGAGAGATGGCGCAATACGCAACCGACCTGCGCTCTATGACGCAGGCAAGGGGAAGCTATACGGCAAAATTCCTCCGCTATGAGCAACTGCCCCATGATGAGGCGCAGAAGGTAATAGATAGCGCGGAGAAACTGGAGGACGAAGAGGATTAAGTTCCGACAGGTGTCTTGCGACACCTATCGGGGAAGTTTCAAAAGGCGTCATACGACGCCTTTTGAGTTACCGCCATTTTCTGAGGAAAATGGCTTGGAAGCATTTTTCTGCGCGCAACCTTCGGTCACACTTGAAAAATGAAGGTATGTATTGCTACGCAATACTCCTCGAACCGTACACGCCGCTTCTGCGGATTATTATGGGGGCGAAGCCCCCAAGCCCCCAAGTAACATTAGCGAGTAATATTATTGTTGCTTGGGGTTTTTGTTGTGGCGTATTTGGGGGACACCCCCATACCCCCGTTAGATTGATACCGCAGCTTGTGTTATGTATAGTTGCGGTTTTTTTATTGAGTATTAAGTTGTACCCTATGCTCCTATTGGGTTTTTAACTTACTCTATAGATTTTAAAGCAGCAGCATATGCGTGGATTTGTGTTGTATCATATATAGGTATTGATGAATCCTCTTGGCTGATCAATAAGCCAATCTCGGTACAACCTAAAATTACTCCTTCAGCGCCATCGGCTTTCAGAGAATCAATTATGCGTACATATTCTCTTCGAGATACATCGCTTATAATACCAAGACAAAGCTCATTGTAAATAATGTCATTTACTATTTCAATATCTTTTTCATTGGGAATTATTACTTCTATTCCGTTTTGTTGAATTTTTTCCTTATAAAAATCCTGTGTCATAGTATATTTAGTTCCTAAAAGCGCTACTTTTTTTACATTATTTTTCTTTAGTGTTTCAGCGGTCGTCTCAGCGATGTGGATAATGGGAATGTTAATTTTTTTCTGAATGTATGGGGCTACTTTGTGCATTGTATTTGTGCATATAACAATATAATCCGCGCCGGCTTGTTCAAGGCGCATAGCAGCATCAGCAAGTAAAATTGCGCTTTTATCCCAATCTCCTTTAGATTGATACTCCTCAATCTCTGCAAAATCAACACTATATAGTATTATTTTAGCGGAATGTAATCCCCCTAATTTCTCTCTAATTGTTTCGTTTATAATTTGATAGTAGGTAACTGTGCTTTCCCAGCTCATTCCGCCTATTAGTCCAATAGTTTTCATGTTCTACCTCTTAAAGTACTATCCTTTTAGCATTTGTTTTACATAAGGGGTTATGCAACCTTAAAACTCCAAACGATAAACATAATCGTCCATGTAATAGCCTTGCCCTATATCATTTTTTTCACTTCTTAGGATTTTAAATCCAAGCTTTTCATAAATCAATGTAGTGCTGTTGTGCTTATTTACATTAAGCTCTATTGCCGCTAATCCCTCTTCTTTTGCCTTCATAATTACAAAATCCAGCATCTTTCTAGAATAGCCTTTACCGCGCTCTGTTTTGTACAGGTATAGCTTGCTTAGGTACATACAGTCTGTTTTGGGATAGAACGCGAGAAATCCTATATTTATTCTGTTTTCACTTACAAAATAATATTGATAGCCTTCTTCAAGCTGACTGCGAATACTATCCGCCGACTGAAACTTATCAAGCATATAGTCGTTTTGAGTTTTTCCAACGATTGGGTCATAGTGCTCCCGCAATATTTCAGTTGCCATATCAGACATTTCTATAATTTTGCTTTCATTTGAAAGCAGCAATTGTTCAAAGTTCATGCAAACCACCTCTGTAAATTCCAATATATTTACAGCATCATAATAAAATATTTTTTATAGTCTTACAAGTCAGCATACAGAAACAACTGCCTTTTTCATACAAGGTTCCTCGTTATCCATTTCTGGTTTCAACGCTTATATAAAAACTAAGGTCTTAGTGCATTAATCGGCACAACATAAACTCCATCTTCTCTCTGATAAGCAAAATTACTCAGTCCACAGATAACCGCTAAAACATCTGGGGTTTTTGCGCCTTCAGCTTCTAATGCATCTCTTATATTTATTAATGATTTTGCAGCGTCAGCAATTGCATCTGCTCCTAATTTTATTTCAAAAGCTCCCCATCTACCGTCCTCCAATTGAACAATTGCGTCAATTTCCCTGTTCTTATAATCTTGATAATGATATAACTCGCCCCCTAAGCTCTCCGCATATATTCTTAAATCTCTTTCACAGAGAGCTTCAAACATAAAACCGAATGTGTTTAAATCATTTAGCAGGTCATTATTATTTGCTCCGAGTACTGCGATAGCTAGGGAAGGGTCTACAAAATGTCTTTTTGCGTATTGTTTAATGCGTGTAGATGATCTAATATTAGTTGAAAAAGCCATCTGATTATCAATCAAAAATAGTCTTTCAAAAATGGTCAAATATGTTGATATGGTATCATTGTCAAGTTCGTCATTATCATATTCTACTATATCTCTTCTCAAAGTAGGAATAGAAGCCGTTGTTGATTCGTTTCTTGCAAGCGATCTTAACAGACGGTGCATTTTCTTTGAATTTCTATTAATCCCTTCCAATCTGTAAATATCGTGATTTATTACTGAACTTATGTATTCTTTAGGAATTAAGCTGTATTGTTCATAATTTAAGCCTAAACTACCCGGCCACCCGCCTCGAATTGTTAAATTTATAAGTGTTTGTAAATCAACTTCCGGAGTTGCTTTAGCTTCAAATGTTCCGTCAAATAGAGACTGCAAAGAAACATCTCCAGACGAATCCTTTGATTCAAATAAAGACATAGGTCTCATCCTAATCGTAGATATTCTACCTGCACCACTATGTAATATCCCTTTTTGTATCGGAGTTGATGAACCTGTTAATATGAACTGTCCCTTTTTTCCTCTTTCATCAACTTCATGTCTAACTATATCCCAAACCGAAGGCACTTCCTGCCATTCATCAATCAATCTGGGAACTTCTCCTTGCAGTGCTGTTTTAGGTTCCAGTTTCATCAGTTCTTTATTTTGAAAATTTCTACTGGGGTCACCTAAATATATAGCGCTTTTAGAATGGTGTTTTGAAGTCCAAGTCTTTCCGCACCATTTAGCGCCTTCTATACAAACAGCTCCAAAGGTTTCTAACTCCATCTTAACCTGCTTATCTACTAATCTTGGTAAATATGTCTTATTATTCATACTATCCTTCCTCCAGAAACAAGAATAACACAAACCGGTCGTATTTGCAACTTCTATTCGGTTATATTTATTATTTCTATTCGGTCATATTTCGATTTATTAATCGGTCATATTTTGAATTTCTGTTAAGTCATTGCAAATTATAAAATCATGCTTAAAAAAACCAAAAAAATTGCAGTGTTTTGGAAATCATGATAAACTGAATAGAGGTAGTAGCTTCACTTTGATTATTGCCTAAAGAGGTGAGTACAATTATTGAATATCTTTATAGACAAAGTGAGGCTCAAAAAAAGAAATGGAGGACATGCAATGCAAAAAAAGCTACAAGCACTATTGTTAGTTATCGCTATGCTACTTACAGTTTGTGTAGGATACGCTGAGGGCGCCTATAAGGCGGGTACCTATGATGTTAAGGTTGACGGCTTTGGCGGCGAGATGACTGTTTCCGTTACCTTTACCGCAGACAAGCTGGAAAGCGTTGTTGTTGGCGACAACAGTGAAACACCCGGTATTGGAACTCCTGCTATCGAGCAGCTTCCCGGTGCAATTGTTGACAACCAATCCTTGGCAGTTGATAGCTTAACAGGCGCTACTGTTACCTCTGATGCCATAAAGAAGGCAGTTGAGGAAGCGATTGCGGAAGCAGGCGGCGATGTTGAGGCATGGAAGACCGCGGCAGTTGATAAGGGTCCCAAAGAAGCCGTTGAAGAAACAGCGGATATTATCGTTATCGGCGGCGGCGGCGCGGGATTATCAGCAGCAGTTTCCGCAGCTGAAAATGGCGCAACCGTTATACTGATTGAAAAAACCGCGGCTCTTGGCGGTAACACTGTTCGCGCAGGTGGTCCCTTCAATGCTGCTGACCCCGCTCGTCAGGCTAACTTCCCGGCGGCATCTGAAGCCGCAATGGCAACGGTTTACGCACTTGCTGAAGAAGAAGCCAAATCCCCTGAACACCAAGCGGTTATGGATCAGTTGAAGGCTGACCTTGAAGCTTATGAAGCGGGCGAGAAAAACTATCTGTTTGACTCTATTGCCCTGCATACCCTGCAGACCTACGCAGGCGGAGACTATTTGGGCTATTTTGACCTTATCCAGAAGATGACAGGTGAAGCGCTTGAAACCACCGAATGGATGGCAGGCAATGGCGTAGTCTGGAAAGATGATATCTCTACCGTGCCCGGCGGACTCTGGCCTCGCACCCATGTTCCACAAGGCTCTGCAGGCGGCGACTATATCAAAGCCGGTCAGGAAAAATCAGAATCCCTTGGAGTTAAGATAATACTAAATTGCAAGGGTGAAGAACTTATCGTTGAAAACGACCGTGTTGTCGGTGTGAAAGCCGAAATGACAGACGGAACACCGGTTACACTGAATGCCAATAAGGCTGTTGTAATTGCTACCGGTGGTTTTGCGGCAAATAAGGAAATGCGCAAACAGTATGATCCGAGCCTAAATGAGAACCTTGGCACAACCAATACGCCTGCGGCAACTGGTGACGGTATCTTCATGGCTCAAAAAGTTGGCGCTAACCTAGTCGGTATGGAATACATACAGTGTCTGCCCTTGGGCGACCCGGAAACAGGCGCACTTAGCGGCTGGATGGGCGCTATCGGTGTTGAATACTACTATCAGGTAAATAAAGAAGGTCTTCGTTTCATGGCGGAAGACGGCAGGCGCGACACTATGACGCAGGCTCTGCTTAAACAGACCGATTCCATGAGCTATGTCATCACCGATACCAACAGTGAAGGAGCAGATAATGGCCTTAATCTCTGGGGCGATGATATTGAGGACTTGGTAGCCAAAGGACGTATATTCCGTGCGGATACCATTGAAGAGCTGGCTGAAAAAGTTGGTCTTGACCCTGCGGTGCTCAAAGCCACCCATGACCAGTTCAACGCTTATGTTGCGGCAGGGGAAGATGCGGACTTTGGCCGCAGCCTATTTGGCGCTCCTATTGACAATGCTCCCTTCTATGCATCTCCCAGAATGCCCACCGTACACCACACAATGGGTGGTATTGAAATCGACCTTAAGGGCCATGTACTCGATGCAGATGGCAACACAATTCCTGGTCTCTACGCGGCGGGCGAAGTTACCGGCGGTATCCACGGAGCTAACCGTCTCGGCGGAAATGCCTTGCTTGACATTCATGTATTTGGACGCGAAGCAGGTAAAAACGCAGCTGCTGAATAATACATACAATAACGACGACGAGACCTTGCCATGTGCAGGGTCTCTTTGCTTCTGTCAAGAAAATTCTGGAGTGATTTGTGGTGTTTTGCTGGAGTAATTTGCGATTAATACTTATCTCAGTTTAAATCAGCGCATAGATTGCAGCGAATTTTTTGATTTGGCAAAGCTTTAAGAAGGAAACATAGTGGCGCTATATTGACTGAGTAAAGCAAAGACAAATCGGAAAAGTTGCGCAAGATAAAGCTGATTTAGGCTGAGATAAGTATAAATTGTTGTCCTTTAGAATCGACATGCCTTCGGTGTCAATTTATGGCACCGATTAAAAAATATCATGTTTGAGCAGTACTTTTTGAGATTAAAGCTTTGTTGAGGCTTTGAACCCCTTTTAGTTACATAGTTCCTCTCCTGAATCGGGGTCTTAGATATAGTCTGCTTTCACGAAGAATAAAGCGAAAAATCAACATGACAACTATCAGTTTTTAAGCTTGCCAGTTTTTACATACATCAATCCAGCAAATAGAACCCGAATGCTTTTCTAACTCCGCTATGGAAAGTTCAATAGCGCTATTGCTGCTGCCACAGGCGGGAAATACAGACGAAAACCTTTTAAGCGAATCATCAAGATATACTGAAACGTCTTCGTTTATAGCAAACGGGCATACACCGCCCACAGCATGACCGACTAAGCTTTCTGCCTCATTAGGTGTGAGCATCTTTGCTTTCGTGCCGAATTGAGCTTTATATTTGGGGTTGTCTATTTTTGCGTCGCCTGCCGTAACTATAAGAACGGCTTGCCCGTTTACCATGAAGGAAAGCGTCTTTGCTATACGGCAAGGCTCGCACCCAAGCGCTTGAGCCGCCAACTCCACTGTGGCGCTGGATACATCAAACTCTTTTACTCTATCCGCCATTCCGTATTTTGAGAAATACTCTTTTACTTTTTCAATAGCCATATAGCCTCCTACACACTCTACCAGTGCAACAAATATTTATAAAACAAGTTTACCGTGTTTATCTTGTTTTTACTAATCAGCTTCATCTTCTAAAGCTTCCAATAGAAAACTTACAGGGCGAAAACCGTCATTACAGGAAATCATAGCGGATTTTTTGTTCTTCATCCAGCCGCTGTATATATCTTCGCCGCCATGAGCTAAAGTCATTACAAAGGGCGACATAGTTTCCCAAGCGCTGTCGCACAGTTCTTCCGGTTTTCGCCAGCCGTTTGCGACAAAAACCTGCCCTTCTACTAAATTGCAGGCATTATCAATAGGGTTCTCATATTCATTTATGAGATCCTTATGCACTGCTATTTTCTTTACCGTAATCTTTACTTTTTTCATAATTCTATATCCTTAAAATTTAACACCCTTATATAAGCTTAAGTTTTATTTTGACCAATCACCAATACCTCTTTTTAGGGGCTTGCTAATATTATACAAGATATTCCTTAAGTTTGTATACTAAGGGTAGGGGTAGACTATATGTGTTTGTGTTTTCCACTATGGTTATTTCGTTCATTTCCAAATTATTCCCATGATTTTTGCAATTATTTGAGGAATATTCCTATCCTTTTTGCGGATATTTTCAAATTATTCATATGGATTTTGCGATTATTCTGGATTTATTCCTATGCTTTTTGGGTTCTGCGCTTTCTTTGGCGTTATCGGACAAGCTCTTTTTCGATTATATAATCATTTTTTCATATGTAATACGCAATACTCATTATCATCTAACGCATATAGGAGGTTTTCTCTTGATAATATCTAAAATATTACACAATACCTTCTCTCCTAAAGTTTTATCCCGCTGAAATAGTGACATATAAGTCAAAACATTGGGATACTGCGACAGCAAGCATAAATTACGATAAAGCGGCAAAGCTATTTTTTCTGTTTCATTTAATGTATATTCACTCAGAATGATAGCTAAATTCTGCTGTTGTTCATTAAGCCAGCAGGAGATAACTTTCTCTATATTTTCCTCTTTAATATTGGTGAAATCAGGAAATCCATTGCTTTCCGCACAGAAATTATTTACATTTACTTCTGTTCCTGCCATGTTAAAATCTATTAGCCCGACAAACTTTCCGTCTTTTATTAAAATATTTGAGCTGTTCAAATCGCCTTGAATTACTGTTCGCGGCAAATTCTTATATATCTTTTTGAGCATATTTCTGCTTTCTTCGTTAGCTGCTACAACAGCCGCCGCAAGCTCGGGAAGCTCTTGCTCCGAAAGAAAATCAACTAAAATATCCAGATTTTCCTGTTTTTCATCGATTTTTTCATCCAGCGGAGCAAGCTCGAAAATTGACCACATGCTCATAGTTTCTGATAAATCTATCCCGCTAAATTCGCTGGAAAATCGACCTATCATTTTTAATATATCAGGCATAATTGTTTTGGCAAAGATATGCTTATCCATATGCTCACAGGTTTCATAATCCAAGTATTCAGAAACATAGGCAATATGAGAATCTAATGGCAGCATGTATTTATCGGAATTATTTTTGAAAAGCCTTGGCGCAAGTACATTGATTTTACGATAACGCTCTGCCAGTCTGTCAATTTCTGCCAGTCTTTTTTCTGTTATTTCATTGCTGTTAATCCGCAAAACATATTTATTATCAATAATGATATTCAACCTATAGTCATTATTTTTACTAGAATCAATAATTTTATACACTGAAAAACTATCTATGCCATAGCGACGTAGTGTTTTTGCCATGTTTTCTCTGTCCATTTACATAAACCCTCGTTTATCCGAAAGCACTTGTTTTGTTACTTTTGCATTATATGACAGGCTCCCCCTATTATGTCAAGTTATTTCAAAAAGCAAGTTGTTTTATAAAACCCACTTTCTGTTTATATTGTGCTTACTAATTAAAAATAATGCTACGGAAAAAAACAGCAGCATACAGAAAGACAATACCGGAGAAAAAATATTCACTCCCGTAATGGCGCCTTTAAGTATATCCGCTCCGTAAGTTAACGGCAAACAGTAGGAAATAGGGCGTAAAAACACAGGTAAATCTGATATTGGAATAAACAATCCGCAGAGAAACAGCATAGGAAAGCGGAAGAAATTTGAGAAAGTTTGCGCTTCAAATACTTGTTTGGCGGATACTGCAATCATCAGCCCCATTAATGCTGAGCTTAAAGCAATCATAAAAACAGCAGGCAATATTATTCCAAAGTTTACTCCTTTTAAATCTATAAAGAAACTTGCAAAAACTATAGGAACAAAGGCGTTAAACATACCGAATATAATCGTCCCCGCTATTTTTGCTAAAAGCATTAAATTTAAGCTTATAGGCGCCAGCATTAAACGCTCAAAAGACCTACCGCTGCGCTCGAAAGTAATAGTTACAGCAAGCATTGATGTTGTACCGAATAAAATACTCATAGCCATTAAACCCGGAAGCAGTTCCAAAATATTTTTTCCGGGAGAGCGAATAAGCTGCATTAATGACCACGATAGCGGAAAAATAATCCCCCAGCTTATATTAGGCGGTTTAAGATAATAATTCTTTATATCTTTTTTCAATATATTCCAAAAAGCGATTAGGCTCTTCATTTGCGCCCTCCTTTTTTATCGTCCCTTTTAAGCTCTGAAGATTCTATGCCGGTAAGCTTAACGAATACATCTTCTAAGGAAGGGCGCAGTTCTTTTGCCTCATACACGTCAATTCCTTTATCATTTAGAAAATTCATAACAGGCAGCAGTGAAATCCTCTCTTCCGATTCCATAATAAAAGTATTGTCGCCTTGAACAGCTACTTTGCTTCCCTTAAAATTATTTTTAAGTTCAGCAGTAATATTTTCAGCGGATTTACTTGTAACAAACCGAATAGCATGGGCATGAGAAACGCTGTCCATAAGTTCTGAAGTAGTACCGGAAGCGACGATTTGCCCATTTGCGATAAAAGCGATACGGTCACAAATACGCTCGGCTTCTTCTATATAGTGGGTGGTTAGAAAAACTGTTGTTCCTTGCTCTTTCAAAGCTACTATCATTTTTCTAATTTGCCTTGAACTTTCAACATCTATGCCGGTTGTAGGCTCATCTAAAAACAATATCTGCGGCGAATGTATAAGCGCTGCTGCAATTGTAAGTTTGCGTTTCATTCCTTTGGAATAAGCTTTAAAAGGACGCTTGCCGGCATCTTTAAGTCTGAATTCTTCTAAAAGATGCCGGGCTTTTGTTTCTCTCTCGCTTTTTTCCATGCCGTATAAAGCGGCGCAAAAACACAAATTGTCAAAGCCGTCCATTTCGTTATAGAGGTTGCTTTCGTCAGCGACAATTCCCATTATAGATTGCGCTTTTTTAGTTTGCTTTATTGCATCTATGCCGTTGATTAAAATTTCTCCGGCTGTGGGTCTTGCAAGACCTATCATCATGTTTATTGTGGATGTTTTTCCTGCTCCGTTCGGTCCTAAGAAGCCGAATATCTCTCCTTTTTGTACTTCAAAAGAAATATTGTTTACAGCAGTAAAATCACCATATGTTTTTGTTAAGTTAGTAACAGCGAGCATTTCTTTAGTCCTTTTATTTATTATCAACTATTTTTGCCGTGGCAGAATTCCTTTACCTCATCACTGCATGTGCCTTTTTTGGGGCATTCTTTCTCTTCGTTAGCAGGGCAGTCATCGCGTTTTTCGGGTTGACAGGCTTCCTGCTCTATAGCTGCCAGCTCTTTTATCTCTTTAGCCAGTTCGTGCAACACTTCTCTTTTTACAGTATAGTGCATATAATATCCGCGCTTTTCCCCAACAAGCAAACCTGCCTCACGCAATACCTTTAGATGTTGCGATACAGTTGCCTCTGTTAGTGCGAGTTCATTTGCCAAAGCGCGCACGCAATAGTTGTGCTTTAACAGCAATTTCAAAATACTCATACGCGAATCATCTGCAATAGCTTTCAATACTTTTGTTTTGTCCATAATAATTCTCCTTACAATCTAATTAGACGCTTAACTAATTAAATTGTAGCAAAAAGAATCGATTAGGTCAACACCTAATTAAATGTCGATAAAATATAAGTTTTATATACCTTTTTCTGCTTAACTAAACATGAGCTATTCTTGCATATATGCTGAAATTTAACTTTTCAAGCACCTTTTAATAATCATTTGTTTTTTATATGTACAAAGAGCAGGAAAGCTCAATTTTACTGTTATTTAAGCGGTAACAAACAAAAACCCAAAACATCTCTTTGGTTGACAAGGAATATCCTTCCTGTTATCATGTTAAGCACTAAGTAATATTCTGGCGAGGGTCGCCTTCGTTTTTAATTTGTAAGATTTCAATTATGCGTATCCGTCTTTTGTTTTAAGGTATAAATAATGCATGTTCGTGCATTGAAAAATATAGGAGGAATAGAATGATTACAAACAACGCAAACCCTGTAGCTGAAATTGTGGACGTAAACCGTGCGCAAATTGAGCACCGCGCCACTTGGATGGGGCTTATCTACGATGAAATGGTAAAGGCCGGCATAGATGCCGAACCCATACTGCGCCGCGCCATTTTCCGTACTGGCAAAATCCATGGTGAAAAATTTAAGTCGCAGTGTCCTGACCCGAGCAACTGTACCGACTTTAAAAACGCCTTCTTGGGCGACGAAAGCGCTGTGGGCCCTCAGTCTTTCAACATGAAGAACATTGAGTCTGATTACGACAATGTAACGGTAAACTTCAACTATTGCGCGCTTGTGTCCGCCTGGCAGAAGCTTGGTTTTGATGACGAAACCTGCGCCCTGTTGTGCGATATAGCCATGGACGGCGACAGGGGTATTGCCGAAGCCATGGGGCTTAAGCTGGACCTTAGCAAGACTATAGCACAGGGCGATAAAACCTGCGATTTACATTTCCACAAATAAAAAAATATAGAGGAGGATATTATGAAAAAGTTTGTATCTTTACTGCTGGTGATGGTGCTAGCGCTATCCCTAACTGTGCTGCCCGTATCCGTACAGGGCAAGGGCGTAATTAAGCTTGGCGGTCTTGCTCCCTTAACAGGCAACTATGCCGAGTATGGAAAAGGCTTCCAAGTTGGCTGGCAGATGGCCATTGATGAAATCAACGCCGGCGGCGGCGCAAATGGTTATATGCTAGAGATTGATGTAAAAGACACCCAAGGCGACACCGTCGTTTCCTCTACCATGGCAACCGCTTTCGCTGAGGATGATGACGTTTTGGCAATACTTGGCGACTTTACTTCCGGTTCCTGTAAAGCCAATGCTTCCATAGTAGACCGCTATGGTATCGTCCAGCTATCTCCTACAGCTTCAGCTCCTGACTATGCAGGCATGAGCCCCTTCTGCTTCTCCATAATGGGCAGGCAGGACGGCGAAGCTCCTTACCTAGCAACATATGTGCTTAAGAAGTACCTAGGCGTTGACAAGGTTGCGGTTATACGCGTAGATAGTGACTGGGGTCTTGCATGCTTTGAAAACTTCAAGGCTCAGGCAGATATCGAAGGTCTGGAAGTAACAGAAGAAAAATATAAGTCCGATGAAACTGATTTTAGCTCAATAATCACCAAGGCGAAATTGGGCGATCCTGATGTGCTGGTAGTAATGGACCAAGGCGCAGCTGTTTCTGCTATATTCAACGCGGCTGACGCTGCTGGCTGGGATGTAAAGCATGTGGCTTTAGGACCGGGTACTTCAGAGCAGGTAGTAAGCCAGCTTATGACTCCCGATAACATTATCGTTACCTCACCCTTCTTCTTTGACCCTGAAAATGAAGAGCTCACCAAGTGGAAGGAAGAGTTCACAAGTAAAGCGGGCTTTGAACCCACCGTACACCCTGCCTGTGCATATGACACGATGTATCTTATAAAGACTGCCATTGAAAACATAGGCGATGGCAAGGTCACCCGCGATGCTATACGCGCTGCCCTACAAGATTTGGAAATGCAGGGTATAACCGGCCGCATAAAATTTGAACCTGCAGGTGATATTCAGCGTGACTATATGATTTGCGGTGTTGAAGGCGGCGAGTGGTTGGTACTTAAAGGCTTTGACTACGTAAACGAATAATAGCTTTTTCCGCAACAGCGGTATAGTTTAACCGATAAGCGGGGCGGAATGTTCCGCCCCGCTTTCAATTGATATGGCGTAATACTATGTTGCTTTTAGAGGGGCGATTTTATTGCAGCGGTTTTTTCGGTTTGGCTAAGCATTGTGAAGGAGGCATAGTGAACCCTATGCTGACTGAATAAGGCAAAGCAAAAATGGAAAAGACGCACAAGAAAACGCTGAGTTAAAGGCAACATAGTATAAACAAGCGCTATTAAGGAGGGTGCATGGAGTATTTTCTCAATCAGCTGGTGAACGGTCTGTGCCAAGGCGCCATATACGCACTTATGGCTATAGGGTATTCCGTAATAGTTGGTGTGGTAGGCATGGTAACATTTGCCTATGGCGAAATCATGATGATAGGAGCATTCGGCGCCTACTATGTTTTCCAATTCGTGGGTATTAATCTGCCTATAGCGCTGCTTGCGGCTTTTGCAAGCTCCTTTCTGTTGGGCATAATAGTGTACAAGCTATGTTATGAGCGTTTTTTCAATGCCCCGCGCCATATTTCGCTACTTTGTACTATAGGTTTTAGTATGCTTATAAAAAATCTGGTGCAGATTGTATTTGGCCCTGAAACCAAACCTGTGCTAAATATTATTGATAACCGTACATTTAATATACCTCTTGGCGGCGCAATATCTATAGACTTAAAATTGCTGCAAATAGTGGTAATGATACTGGTAGTAGTGCTTGCTGTTACGCTCACTCTGTTCTTTAACCGCACTAGGGCGGGAGTAGCTCTAAGGGCGGTAAGCCAAAATAAGGACGCGGCGTATCTTATGGGTATAAACGTTAAGCGCACCGCCATGCTGGGCAACTGTATAGGTTGCGGCTTTGGCGGCATTGCGGGTATACTGCTTGCAATTTACTATTATTCGATATCCACCACCACATGGGGAGGTTTCAGCATGAAGGCTTTCGCCGCTTCGGTATTAGGCGGGCTGGTGGATTTACGCATGTCGGCGCTTGGCGGGTTATGTATAGGTATTGTAGAGAATCTAGGTATAACTATATCTTCTGCCACATTCCGTGATGTGTTTGCCTTTGGCTTCCTTATTATCATGCTGGTTTTAAGACCTCAAGGCTTTGCAAGCAAGAAAGGTAACAGGGTATGAGTAAAGTAAAGGAATTATTTAACAAATATCAGGTGTTGGCATATATTGTGCTGCTGGCATTGCTTTGCGTTGTACCCTTTGCGCTGCCAAAGGCAGTGTATGTGCGCTACGCTTGTAATATATTAATGTATGCTACCTTGGCGGGTTCCCTCAATATTATTAACGGCTACTCGGGGCAGACATGCCTAGGGCAGGCGGGCTTCTTCGCCATAGGCGCATATACTATGGGGGCTTTATCTACTAAATTCGGCATAAGCTTCTGGTTGCTTTTGCCCTTAGCGGGCATACTTGCTGCTTTTGTGGGCTTCCTAGTGTCGCTTCCAACTTTAAAACTTAAGGGTATATATCTATCCATAGTTACCTTAGGCGCGTCGGAGATTATACGCATAATCGCCCAAACTTGGACACCCGTAACGGGCGGCGCTATGGGTATAAAACAGATTCCCTATCCCGAGATGTTCGGTCTTGATACCTTTAGACCCAAGTACTATTATTTTATTTTCTTGTTTATTGGCGTTATATTTCTATTCGTCACAAAGAGGGTTTTGCAATCCCGTGTAGGTCGCGCATGGATTTCAATAAGGGAAGATGAAATTGCCGCGAAATCCCTAGGGGTGCAGACGAGCTTCTACAAATCCCTCAACTTTATGTACGGTGCTTTTTGGGCGGGGGTAGTTGGCTGCGCCTATGCGCCATTTGTAAACTATATTGAGGCATCTCAGTTTTCCACTGATACGGGCTTTAATGTTCTTGCGATGATAGTTATAGGCGGCCAAGGTACGCTTATAGGGCCAATAGTGGGCAGCACCATAGTTACCCTGCTTACTGAATCCCTCCGCTTTTTGGAGAGCTGGCGCTATGTAATATACGCAGTGCTTATTATCGCCATGATGTGGCTGCGTCCGCAGGGCATTGCCGGCGCTTCGCGTTCCATATTAGCTGGAGGCAAAATCAAGCGCAAGAAGCAAGCGGCAGGCGCAGAAGGGGGTGCGACAAATGGCTGATACCAGAACACCATTGCTTGAGGCTAAGGGCATATGCAAATATTTTGGAGGCCTTAAAGCCGTAGAAGAAGTAGACATGCAGATTATGCAGGGAGAGATTTTCGGTATTATAGGTCCCAATGGAGCGGGCAAAACCACTTTCTTTAACGTGTGTACTGGCATATACCCGCCCACTAAAGGGAAAATATATTTTGAAGGCGAAGATATAACTGGTATAAGCCCTGAGAAGGCTGCGCAGAAACGCATTGCCCGTACCTTTCAAAATTTGCAGCTGTTTAAATTTATGACGGTGCTGGATAATGTGAAAATAGGCTGTCATATAAAGACAAGCTCCAATTTGTTTGACGCAGTTGTGCGCACAAAAAAATATCACCGCGATGAGGAATACGCTATAGAAAAAAGCCTAGATATCCTGCGCAGTATTGACCTATATGAATATAGGGACACTATGGCGGGTAATCTTTCTTACGGTATGCAGCGCAAGGTGGAAATCGCCCGCGCGCTTGCGCTAGACCCTAAAATACTTTTGCTTGATGAGCCTGCTGCAGGCATGAACCCGCCTGAAACCCGCTCGCTTATGGAATTTATAAAGATGCTAAACCAAGAAGGGTACACCATTACCGTAATTGAGCATGATATGAAGTTTGTAATGAACTCCTGTAGCCGAATACTTGTGCTAAACTTCGGCGAAAAAATATTTGAAGGAACGCCTGATGAGGTAAAGGTAAATCAGGAAGTGCAGAGTGCGTATTTTGGGCGCGGCTTAGTTGCGGGGGAGGCGCTTAAATGAAAGAATTGTTAAAGGTAGAAAACCTCACGGTATATTATGGCTATGTTTCCGCTCTACAAAAGGTAAGCATACTGGTAAACGAGGGGGAGATTATCACCCTTATAGGTGGCAATGGCGCGGGTAAAACCACCACGCTTATGTCTATATCCAACCTAGTGGAAAAGGCGGAGGGGCGCATAACTTTCAAAGGGCAGGATATAACCAACATGGCGCCCGATAAGATTGTAAAACTTGGCATAAGCCATGTGCCTGAGGGGCGAAAAATATTCCCCCAATTAACCGTGTATGAAAACCTAATTGCCGGCACATTCGGCAGACCCGGCATGAGCAAGGATAGAGTCCAGCAGCTTATGGAGCAGAGTTTTGCACTATTCCCAAGGCTTAAGGAGCGCACCAAGCAAGCGGGCGGCAGTCTATCAGGCGGAGAGCAGCAGATGCTTGCAATCGCAAGGGGTTTGATGATGGAGCCTGCATTGATTATGCTTGACGAGCCTTCACTAGGTCTTGCCCCCATAATTGTGGAGGAGATTTTTGACTTAATTCTACGCATACGGGAAACCGGCACTACTGTTCTTCTTATAGAGCAGAACGCTTCTATGGCGCTATCCATAGCGGATAGGGGTTACGTGCTTGAAACAGGTCATATGACATTGACAGGTACAGGCAAGGAACTCTCTGTAAATGAAGATGTAAAAAAGGCATATCTTGGGGCTTAGGGCAGAAATATGGAACTGGGTTTACGTGGCAAAACAGCGGTAGTTACAGGAGGAAGCCGAGGCATAGGGTTTGAAACGGCAAGGGCTTTCCTGCAAGAGGGCGCAAATGTTGCCATATGCGGGCGAGATACAATAGCTTTAGATGAAGCGCGAGAAAAATTATCCCCCTTAGGGAATGTACTTGCTATAAAGGCGGATGCTACAAGCCGAGTGGATATGGAGCGTTTCGCCCTTAAAACAGCTCAACATTTTGGGGGTCTCTACTGCTGGGTAAACAATGTAGGCGCAAGCATAAAAAGAGCGGGCGAGCAGTATACCCCTGAAGAAATACGAAAAACTGTTGCAGTATGTTTTGAATCCGCTGTGTATGGCTGTCAGTCTGCTTTTAAATATATGAAGGATACGGGCGGCGCTATTGTAAATGTGTCTTCTCTAGCGGCGCGCTGCGGCACGGCGGGACGCAGCACTCTATACGGACCTCTTAAAGCCGCTGTTCGGGAACTTGCGGTAATGTTCGCTGCGGAATACGCAGCATATAATATCCGTGTAAATACGGTGCTGCCGGGTTTTACCATGACCCCGACTGTGGAGCGCACTATTTCCTCTGAGGAGCTAGCCTACAACGAAGAGGGTACATTATTGCGCCGTATGGCAAAGCCGGAGGAAATAGCTTGGCCGATAGTATTCCTGTGCTCCAACAAGGCTTCTTATATAACCGCTACTTCCCTTGAGGTATCGGGCGGGCGCAGTGTTGTGCTTAATCCCGGCTTTTCATACGGGGAAGATTGATATTATTTAGTTATTTCTATGAAATATAACAAAAAGAAAAAGGAGGAATGACATGAAAAAGGTAATTAATAAACCGGAGAACTTTGTAGACGAAATGATGGAGGGTATAATCGCCGCCTATGGGGACAGAGTGGGCTTGCTCAATGGAGATAAGCGTATACTGCTGTCCAAATACCCTGTCAAAGATGATAAAGTGGGCATAGTTACAGCCGGAGGCAGCGGTCATCTGCCTGTATTCCTAGGCTATGTAGGCGATGGGTTGCTGGATGGCTGTGCTGTTGGTAATGTGTTTGCATCTCCCTCAGCCCAGAGGATGGCAGATATGATTAAGGCATGTGATAGGGGCAGGGGAGTATTGTGTCTGTATGGCAACTATGGCGGCGATAATATGAACTTTGACATGGCATGTGAAATGGTGGAGATGGAAGATGACATTGAAACTATGACAGTGCGCGTTAAAGATGATGTGGCTTCCGCCCCTAAGGAAAATAAGGACAAGCGGCGCGGTGTTGCAGGTATGGTGTATGCCTTTAAGGTAGCGGGCGCAGCTGCTAAGGAAGGTAGGGACTTAAAGGGAGTTGCCGCTGCAGCGCAAAAAGCGCTTGATAATATCCGCACCATGGGCGTGGCGTTATCCCCCTGTATAGTGCCGGAAGTTGGCAAACCCACCTTCAGCATAGAGGAAAACGAGATTGAAATCGGCATGGGTATACATGGCGAACCCGGCATTGAAGTGCGCGAAATGATGACTGCGGATGACATCGCCGACCTGCTGCTTGAAAAGATTTTAGACGATATGCCTGTAAACAAAGGAGACAGGGTATCAGTTATGGTAAACGGTCTTGGCGCAACTCCCAAGGAAGAGCTGCTTATTGTATATCGCCGCTTAGCGCAGGTGCTTACAGAAAAGGGCGTAGAACTTGTAATGCCCCATATTGGAGAGTACGCTACTTCAATGGAAATGGCGGGACTATCCGTAACTGTTATGCTACTAGATGAAGAACTGGAAGGGCTAATGCGCGCGCCTGCTACTTCTCCCTTCTATACAAACGAAAACATCTGAGGAGAAAGACATGGTAAATGCTGATAGCCTGCGCCGCGGTATGCGGGAAGTTGCCAATATCATGGCGGAAAACAGGCAGTATTTAATAGAACTTGACCAGCGCAATGGAGATGGAGACCTAGGTATATCTATGGCAGATGGTTATGCCGCCGCATCCGCAGCGCTTGATAATAGCGAGGAAAAAGATTTAGGAAAACTTATGATGGCAGCAGGTAAAGCCTTTAATGAGGCTGCGCCTTCATCTCTAGGCACTATAACCTCTATGGGCATGATGGGCATGGCAAGGACGCTAAGAGGTAATGAAAGTGTGAACGTTGCCCTGCTGGCTGAGGCGTTTGAGGCGGGCATAAACAGGATTATGGAAAGAGCAGGCTCAAAGCCCGGTGAAAAGACCATACTTGACGCTCTTGACCCTGCCGCCAAAGCACTAGCCGCTCATGCGGAGGAAGGACTTCTTCCCGCCCTTGAAGCTGCTTCTATAGCTGCCGCTGAGGGTTCTGAGAGTACCGCCAATATGAAAGCGGTACATGGCAGAGCCGCCTACTATGGAGATAAAACCATAGGATTAATTGACGGCGGAGCCGAGGCGGGAAGATTGTTGTTTTTGGCTTTGTATAATGCAGCAAAGAAGCCGAAAGGTGAATAGTGTTACCTTCCGAAAGTCAAAAGGCGTCGCATGACGCCTTTTGATATCCTCGTTTTTCTGCGGAAAAACAAGGGGTAGCATTTTTCTGCGCGCAACCTTCGGTCACACTTGAAAAATGAAGGTGGCAGATTTTCTCCCGAAAAAATCGTTACAACAAAATCGTTGCTCTAAAAGCAACATAGTATAAGACATGAACCAACATAAAAACTCAATCTTTTATTTTTATATTATAGTATACACAATCAGCCTAGTCACAAGGCTTATCCTAGTCAAACGGTTTATGCTCAGCAAGCTTCTTTCTGATTGTTCGAAGGGCAGGAGAACCTACAACTGTAGCTCCATTCTCAACATCATCCAACACAACGGAACCCGCCCCGATTTTAACATTATTTCCAATATTAATTGGACCCAAAAGAATGGAGCCTGCACCGATTAGAACATTATTTCCTACTGTGGGGTGCCTCTTGACGTTCTTTTCCTTACCCGCACCGCCCAAGGTGACCCCGTGGTATATGGTGCAGTAATCGCCTATTACTGCAGTTTCCCCTATAACAATGCCCATTCCGTGGTCAATAAATAGGAATTTACCAATAGTAGCCCCGGGGTGAATCTCAATCCCTGTCTTGTTCCTAGATCTTTGGCTTATCCATCTGGCGATAAAGTAAAAGCCTTTGTTATAAAACCACTTCGCCCTGCGGTGGCTTGAAATAGCGGCAATAACAGGATAAGTAAATATAGCCTCGGCAACAGACTTGCAAGCCGGGTCAACCTTCATAAGATATTTTCCGTATTCAATCTTTTCTTTGAGTTTCATATTTATTCAAATAATGCTGTGGATAAGTATTTTTCCGCCCCGTCCGGAAGCACAGTTACAACCGGTCCTCCAAGTTCCCTTTCCATTTCTACAGCGCCTAATACATTAGCGCCGGCAGATATGCCTACAGCAAGCCCTTCCTCTATTGATAATCTTTTTGCCATAGCTATGGCGTCAGGGGAAGATACGGTTATGACTCTATCCACATACTCTTTCCTATAGTTTCCGGGAATAAAGTTGGCCCCTATCCCCTGAATACCGTGCAAACCACACTCACCCTTACTTATAAGGGGCGACTCTTTTGGTTCAAGACCCCATATTTGTATCTGATTGTCTTGGCTTTTTAAGTATTTGCCAACGCCTGACAGGGTTCCGCCGGTGCCTATTCCTGCAACAAATCCCTTAATCTTAGGCAGAGCCTTATAGATTTCCGGTCCGGTACTCTCGTAATGGGATAATAGGTTTGCAGGGTTGTTGAATTGGTCCGGCATATAGTAGCCACCTGAAGCCACCAGTTCCATTGCCTTATCTACTGATGCCTGCATTCCTCCAGCACCCGTTAGTATGAGGCTGGCACCGTAACCCTCCATAAGCTTGCGTCGCTCTATGCTCATGGTATCCGGCATAACTAAGACCACCTCAAAGCCTAGCTGCTTCCCAATAAGGGCAAGGGCTATGCCCATGTTGCCGGAAGTAGGTTCTACAATTTTCATACCATTCGTAAGCTCGCCCTTGGCTATCGCTTCCTTTATCATTTTATAGGCAGGTCTATCCTTGATAGAGCCGGCAGGGTTTACCCTCTCCATTTTTACATAGATGGAGCTGCCGATACTGTTTAGTTTTACCAGAGGAGTTCCCCCTATGGTTTCCAATATATTCATACCTACCTCCTTATATTAAAAAAAGCAGTCCTTTTGTGTCCCTTGACTACACCGTTTTAAGACATGTCACCTATTATGGTGTCAAAAACCGAACTTGGCAAGCTTTCTCCATTTTTTTAGCCATATAGGCGAGTTGTATAATAAACAATAACATTTAAAATTTCAATACCAAGCTTGTATTGTTTTTTTGATATTAAACATCACATCTGCTAAAATTAGCCTTGCTTAAACAAAGCATTAAAGGAGCAATGTTATGATTATAGCTATAGGCGGGGGAGAGCTTTCAAGCAATCAAACCCTTGAAATTGATAAATACATAGTAAAAAGCGCAGAAAAAAAACAGCCTAAACTGCTGTTTATACCTACCGCAAGCAAGGATTCGCCTACATATGTAGAAGCGGTTAATAGTGTTTACGGCTCTTTGGGCTGTTATGTAGATGTGCTTTATCTATGCAATGATTATGTTGATGGCGATAAAGTTAAAGGCAAAATAGAAAAAGCGGATATTATATATGTAGGCGGCGGAAATACGGAATTTATGATGGATAAATGGAGAGAATATTTTGTAGACAAGTATTTACTTGAGGCTTACGAGCAAAACAAAGTGCTGTCGGGGCTTAGCGCAGGCGCTATATGCTGGTTTATAGCGGGGCACAGCAAGAGCGAGTTTAAGACGGAAATTGAAAACCCCAAGGATAAATGGGTTAAAGGGCTTGGCATAATACCCTACCTGCACTGCCCTCATTACGATAATGAGGATAGAAAAAGCTTTGATGATACATTCATGCAGGGGCAGAGTATGCCCGCAATAGCAATAGAAAATCGTGCGGCTATAGTTTGGGATAATGGAGATATAAAGGTTATAAAAGCCATCCCCGAAAAGCATGTGTACTACATTGCTTGGGAAAATGATACGCTTATAAAGCGGGTTAAGGGGTAGGGTTTTTATACAAAGCTTAACAAATGTTGGCTTGTTTCTTATAAAAAGGCTGTTAATAATGCTGTGAATAATATTGTACGCTATGCACACGGAAAATATCAATCGTTACTATAGTTGACGATTCAACTAATAAACAGTATATTAAAGCTCGAGTTAAGCTATGAAAGGGGCTTTTTTGTGCGGTATTTTTACAAAAAACATTTGTGTTAAGTTTTATGTGCTTCATAGCATAATGAAGTCCTTTTTTTTATTCAATACTTATCTCAGCCTAAATCAGCTTTATCTTGTGCGCCTTTTCCGATTTGTCTTTGCTTTGCTCAGTCAACATAGCGCCACTATGTTTCCTTTGCCAAGCTTCGTCAAATCAAAAAATTCGCCACAATCTATGCGCTGCTTTAAACTGAGAAAAGTATAAGCAACTATAAGAAACGGTAATAGGTATATATGAAAGCAGCTAATTTAATTTCTGACCTTCGTCCCCATATATCAAGGGTATGGAAGCTTAGCGTACCCGCAATACTAACGCAGATAACCACCGTTGCTATGCAGTATATAGACTCGGCAATGGTGGGCAGGCTTGGCGCGAACGCCTCCGCGTCTATAGGTTTGGTATCTACAAGCACTTGGGTTATGAGCGGCGTAAGCAACGCTGTTGTAATAGGTTTTTCCGTGCAGGTTGCACAGTGCATAGGGGCGGAAGAAGCGCCTGAAGCAAGGCGTGTTTCAAAGCACGGGTTTATTACCGCGCTTATTATTTCACTGCTGCTTATGCTGCTTGGGGTTGCAATCTCTAGCCCCTTGCCTAGGTGGCTAGGCGGGGAGGAAGCTCTATGGAAGGATTCAAGCGCATATTTTTTTATGTTCGCCATTACCATGCCATTTATGGTGATTAACAGAATGGCGGCAAGCTTCCTGCAAAGCGCGGGCAATATGGTGGTTCCAAGTATATTAAACGCCCTTATGTGCGTGCTTGATGTAATATTAAACGCAATATTTATACCCAAATATGGCGTACTTGGCGCAGGGCTAGGTACATGCCTTGCGGTTGTAATTGTTTGCTTTGTGGAATTTTGGTTCTGCTGTTTCCGCTATGAACCGCTGCGCCTTAACCGAAAGGAAAGCTGCCCTTTTGATGGGGGCGTTCTTAGGCGCGCGCTTAAGATTGGCGCGCCCGTGGGGGTGGAATCCATGGCGTTATCCGGCGCGCAGGTGGTATCAACTACTATAATTGCGCCGCTTGGAGCGGTTTCAATAGCGGCGCATTCCCTTTCTATTACTGCGGAAAGCCTTTGCTTTATGCCGGGCTACGGCATTTCTACCGCCGCCATGACGCTTGTGGGGCAGAGCGTGGGCGCAAAAGATTATACCTTGGCAAGGCGCTACGGCTATATTACCGTGGCTTTCGGATGTGCGGTTATGGCGTTTACGGGAGTATTAATGTACATATTCTGCCCCTATGTGTTTAGAATGCTAACGCCCGTTAAAGAGGTGCAAGATGTTGCCGTGCGAATATTGCGTATAGGTTTAATTGCAGAGCCCCTGTACGGCGTAGCTATGGTATCTTCCGGCGCGCTGCGCGGCGCAGCGGACACACTTGTACCCAGCATACTTAACCTTTTCAGCATGTGGGTAGTGCGCCTTGGCCTTGCTTTTACCCTAGTACCCCTATATGGCATTTACGGCATGTGGACAGCTATGGCAATAGAGCTTTGCGTACGCGGCATACTTATGTTTACAAGGCTTTTGCGCTCTAAGCATATGCGTTATGATTTGGTTTAGGGGGAATAATAAAGGGTGCAGTAGCTATTTGTGTATAAGTAATGTAACTGTTGAAAATTATACTGAAAAAGAGATTGTTGTGATACCATATTTTAACTTAAAAAATTGACTTTTAACTTGTGAGAGGTTAAAATGAATAAAAGCAAGTTAAAAGGAGTGTGAACATAAATACTTACAAACATCTTTGGAATATCGATAGAGTATGAGGAATGGAATAAAGAGCATTCTTTGCCAATATATATTGCGGAAAGCTATGTTTTTAAGTCTGCATTCATAGATAAGCAGAAATTCATTATGCTGAAAGTGAAAGATGAACTTGCAACGCTTCCTGCACTAAAAAAACATATAACTAGAATCCAGGAAATTGATAATGCTCCGGCGGTTTTAGTATTGCCAAGCATTTCTTTTTACAGAAGGAAAAGCCTAATCGAGAATAGGATACCGTTTATAACAGACAAGCAAGTGTATTTGCCTTTTATGGGAACATTTTTAATGGAACAAAAAGAGTCCTCAAAAAAAATTGAAAAATTTATGTTTTCAACACAACAATTAGTTTTGCTATATATATACAATGGAGAGAAAAAATTATATATGGCTGAAGCGACAAAAAAACTTCCATTCACAGCAATGACTATAAGCAGAGCTGTAAAACAGTTAGAGGAAGTAGGTTTATTTAATGTAACAAAAGACGGTGTATATAAAGTAATTGAAGCAAAATATAAAGGTTTGGAATTATTTGAAAATCTTGAAGATTATTTGTCAAGTCCGGTTCGCGTATTCGGATATTTGGAAAAAACAAATTTAACAGATGATATGGTAATTGCAGGGGAAACGGCATTATCAGAAAAGACAATGTTAAACCCTAGCAGAGTAGAAACCTATGCTATATATCATAATCAATTTGATAAAAAGCTGCTGACTAAAGAACTGGTTGACCCTGATAAGCAGGTATGCCTTGAACTTTGGGAATATGACCCAAAGCAGTTTTCAAATGGACATGCAGCAGATACCCTATCAGTTGCATTATCGCTTATGGATAATAAAGATGAAAGAATAGAAGAAGCAATACAAACATTGCTGGAAAGAGAGTTAGAAAAATAAATGGTTATAGGGCTTTCAAAATTCAAAGAAAAGTTTCGAGGATTGGAAGACCAGTATGTTTTGATTGGCGGCACAGCCTGCGACATTATTATGAAAAATGAGGAACTTCCTTTCCGTGCCACAAAAGATATTGATATTGTTTTGATTTTAGAATCAATAACGGTGGATTTCGTAAAGCGATTTTGGGAGTTTATTAAGGAAGGCGGCTATGAGCATAAAAACAAAAGCACCGGAAAAGCACAGTTTTATCGTTTCACATCTCCAAAAAGCAAAGAGTATCCGTATATGATAGAGATTTTTTCTAGGAATCCAGAATTTATTATTCTTGATGAGGAAGCGGCGCTTACGCCTTTGCCAATAGATGAAGAAATATCAAGCCTGTCAGCAATACTTCTAAATGAAGCTTATTATGAGCTGCTGAAGAGCGGCAGAAAAATAATAGACGGTATCCCGATATTACAAGAAGTCTGCTTGATACCATACAAAGCAAAGGCTTGGCTTGATTTAAGTGAACGAAAGGCAAGTGGATATTCTGTAGACAGCAAAAACATAAAAAAGCATAAAAATGACATTTTCAGACTTGCACAGTTGATTACAACAGATACAAGACAGATTCTCAGCGCCGAAATTAAAGAAGACATGAAATTGTTTTTAACTGCAATGGAAACTGAAGATGTCGATATGAAATCTTTAGGAATTCGAGGGATAAGCAAGGACAAGATAATTGCGTTATTGTTTCAATGCTACGGAATAAAAGAATAAATATTTTAATGAAATATAAGCAGGTTGTATGAAATTATCGATTTTAGTGATATAGTTTTTATTGTAAGGAAGAACATGTGGCTTTATGTATAAAAACACAAATTAGCAGGAGGTAATTATGGGTTACAAGAACAAAAAAACAGGGTATCGCGATGGCTTACTGGAAAGCCGCGCGGTTATAGAGCCGGGAAAGTATGCTATTATCCCTCATGACGGTTTAGTTCGCAATTCAATACCGGGGTTTGAAAATGTAAATATCACTATTCTAGCTTCTCCAAGGCTAGGGGCTTCTTTTTCTGATTTCATATGTGAATTTTTAGAGGGCGGTAAAAATGAGCTGGGCTTTGGCGGAGAGGGGATAGAATCCTTTGTTTATGTAATATCGGGTAAATTAGAGTTAAGCGACGGCGCTGATACATATATCCTAGAAAGCGGCGGTTACGCTTTCTTTCCGGCGGGCGAACTTATGTATTTTAATAATGCTCAAACCGGCATTACGGAAGCGTTCCTATACCAAAGGCAATACAACGCTATTGAAGGGCACAAGGCGTACAGAGTGCTTGGTAATATAAAAGATTTAACTCCTGTAAATTATGAGGGCATGTCTGATGTCCTCTTGTGGGATTTTCTGCCTACAGATGATTTGGGCTTTGATATGAACATGCATATACTTTCGTTTGAGCCGGGAGCTTCGCATGGCTATGTAGAAACACATTATCAGGAGCATGGTGCCTATGTGCTTTCAGGCAAGGGCATGTATAACCTAAATAACAAATGGTATCCTGTAGAAAAGGGAGATTATATTTTTATGGGTGCCTATTGCCCGCAATGCGCTTATGCTGTGGGGCGCGATGAGCCGTTTGCGTATATCTATTCTAAGGATTCTAACAGACATCCGGGGGTATAAAAGAGGGTTTTGAATGAATAATAATATTGCTATGATACTGCTTATATTTGCACTGATTGTAATTATCCCAACTACTATTGTAGCGATTGTTATTTCAACCCTTAGGCGCAACCGCAATAGAAAGAAAAAACTGTATTCAGGATTTACCCAAGGAAGGATAGATAGAATCCAACACAAAGGCTTAGATTGCTCGGATATCGTTTATGTTAGCTATAATGTAAATGGCGTTGAATATAGTATAAAGGAAACCCTTAAGCTTAAAAGCGAAGCGATAAAACTTGGAGGTATTCCTATTGGGCAAAGAAAAACTTATAAACTTGGGAAGATTTCAGAGGGAGATTATGTAACCGTGCAGTATGATGAGGCAAATCCCCAAAACGCAATCATTACAGATAATGATGGTATAATTAATGCGTGATACTTATCTTAGTCTAAAGCGGCGCATAGATTGCAGTGAATTTTTTGATTTGGCAAAGCTTGGCGAAGGAAGCATAGTGGGGCGCTATGCTGACTGAGCAAAGCAAAGTCAAATCGGAAAAGGTGCGCAAGATAAAGCTGATTTAGGCTAAGATAAGTATAAATAATAGGGGGGAAGTGCTAATTTTCCTTAGCAGTTTATTATTTGAATGTGACTATTTATGAAGCTATTATTTATTAGGGAGAATTTATGAAACAAAAAATGTCCGGTCATTTGTTGGCTTTGTTTTGCGTAATTGTTTGGGGTTCTACTTTTGTTGTAAGCAAAAGCCTTATGGCAGTTCTAACGCCGGTGCAGCTTATGCTGCTTCGTTTTACTTTAGCCTATGTTGCGCTGTGGATTATCCACCCCAAATGGTATTTTTGTTGGCGTGAAGAATGGCGGTTTTTACTTATGGCAATTTTTGGCAACACCCTATATTGCTGGGCGGAAGTTACTGCGCTCACCATTACGCAGGCATCCAATGTAAGCATACTCGTTTCCACTGCTCCAATTATTACTGCTTTAATTTTAGCTGCTTTGCGAAAGGATGAACGGTTAACCCGAAAACAAGCGCTGGGTTTTGGAGTGGCATTCTTTGGCGTAATTTTAGTAGTATTTAATGGCTCCATAACTTTGAAGGTACAACCCGTGGGAGATTTGCTTGCATTGTTAGCAGCGGCGTCTTGGGCGGTATACGGTATTTTATTGCGCCGCTGGTCTAGCCTATACGATGGAGTACTAATTACTAGAAAGCTTATGTTTTATGGAGCGCTGACAACGCTGCCATTGGTTGTTGCTTATGGGCAGCCTATTGATTTTTCCGCTTTATTAACATTAGAAAGCGTATTGAAATTAGCTTATCTCGCCTTGGTGGGCAGCGCATTATGCTATATTTTATGGAACAGAGCTATACAGGAAATTGGCGTGCTGAGCGCCAGCCTATATATATATGTGGTTCCTCTGGTTACATTGTTGCTGAGCGCCGCAATTCTAAATGAGAGAATCACCGCTATGGGATTAGCAGGTATTGTTATAGTAATTTCAGGTATGGTTTTTGCTACTGTACAGGAAAAGTATATAAAGCAGGTAGAATAAGCTTTAGTCAAAAAATTCAGGTATAAAGCACAAAAAAGATACCGAACAATCAATAAAAAACATGTTACTGCTTAATATTTGTGTTAAAATGCGTATTGATAAGTTCCTTAGCATTTAGCTTATAAAGAATAAAATTGCGGCACTGCGCCGTGGCAAGGAGAGCAATATGATAGATTTACGCAGCGACACCGTAACAAAACCCACACAGGCTATGCGGGAAGCCATGATGACCGCGCCCGTGGGTGATGATGTATATGGGGATGACCCTACTATAAACCAGCTTGAAGCGCTTGCCGCAAAGGTTTCAGGTAAGGAAGCGGCTATATTTGTATGCTCGGGCACCATGGGCAACCAAGTGGCTATAATGAGCCATACCTGCCCGGGGCAGGAGATGATAGCTTCTGTTCACAGCCATGTTATTGTACATGAACAGGGCGGTCATGCGCGTCTGTCCCACCTTTCAGCAGCTCTAGTAAATGAGCCTCATGGCGTATCCGCCGAAGCGGTAAAGAGCCTGTTTAGAAATCCGCATGATGTACATGCGCCCATAACAAGCCTTTTGTGCCTAGAAAACGCACTGGGCAATGGCACAGTGGTGCCGCTTGAAAAAATTCGCGATGCGGCGGAAGCTGCGCATGAGCTAGGCATGAAGGTGCATATGGACGGCGCGCGGCTGTTCAACGCCGCGACAACGCTTGGCGTACCCGCTAGCGAAGTAGCAAAAGATGTGGATTCTGTAATGTTTTGTCTGTCCAAAGGTCTGTGCGCGCCTATTGGCAGTATGCTTTGCGGCACTAAGGAATTTATCTCAAGGGCGCGGCGCAACCGCAAAGTGCTGGGCGGCGGATTGCGTCAGGCAGGCGTGCTTGCCGCTTGTGGACTACTTGCTATAAATGATATGACTACCCGCCTTGACGAGGACCACCGCAACGCCAAAACGCTTGCCGCCATGCTGGCAGACATACCGGGTATAAAGGTGGATTTGGATAGTATACAAATTAATATGGTGTTTTTTGAAATTGAAAAGCCCAATTTTAACCATAAAGGCTTTGTGGACTATCTCCACAATAATGGTGTGCTTGTAAACGGCTTAGCAGGGGGACAATACCGCTTTGTTACGCATAATGATGTAAGTCGAGAACAGGTTATTATAGCTGCGGGATTGGTAAGAGAGTTTTTTACTGCTTGATTTATGGTTATTCAAGCGTGGTTACTGAAAATTTTTGTGTTTGATTATAATTATGCTCATGCGTGTATAGGTGTATGTGTTTGATATAATACTCTGAAAACAGGTCAGTAACTAAAACATATCTGAACAAGAATTCGCTAAGTTTACTTGATAAATAGGTAAAATGACAGCACAAGCGGAGTTCAAAGTTGCGAACATTACTTGACAGTACCAAAAGCTAAAAACCTTATTTATCAACAAAAAATGAGAAGCCAGCAAAATACCAACTTCCCAATTTGGTGGAGGTGAGGGGAGTCGAACCCCTGACCAATGGTAGATTTTCGTTGATAAATCAACACTTTTTTCTTGAATTGGTGTACAAATTGGTGCATGATTTATTTTATGAATGGAATTCAATCGGGTTGCAATATTGGTTCTACTTCTAAGCTACAACGGAATCTTTTGTAGATATAGATTCATTTTAAATGAGTTATTCTCGGTAGGTCGATTTACTGATAATCGCTATCACTAAGTTTAGCATTGTTAATCGGATTCTTTTAATTGATTGACTTTCCAAGAGCCGTAGCGTTTGCCACCTTCACGGGTAATGCGTCCATCGTCAGTAAGTTGTTTCATGGCACGCTTTATCGTTGCGATGGAAGAACCCGTTTGTAATGAGATTTCCTCTTGCGTTAGCCTGTTATTCTTTTCTAAAAGCATCAGAATTTGTTTATATAAAGCGTTTTCCAAAGTATCATCCAAAGTATCATCATGATACTTTGGGACTTTTAAAGATGATTCTTTGGCGTCTAAACGGGCGTATAGTTTTACAGTCAAATCGTTACCAAGTATCGTGTAATCTGGGTCCGATGTACCTAGTGCACGGCAAGCTTCAATCATTTTTTGGATGCCCCGTCCCCAAGCTTCAATATATCCGGCACGATAAAAGGCGTTGGCGATGGAAGGATTATAGGGGACGGATTTGTGCTTTTGCAGTAGCGTGTCTAATGTCCAGTCTTTTGGCAGCACACAGCTGTTGCTGATGTACATGGCGTCATCTTCGATGCGAACTTGTATTGGCACGCCATCTGCATAGTTGTTATGCCCTAAGGCATTATAGATAGCCTCACGAACAGCTTCACGGGGAAAGGGATAGGTTTCTACCCGTAAGTCATGCTGATAGCTGATGGTAGCCTTCAGATACTTTGTATAAATCAGGTCAATCACTTTGTCCGCAATATAGAATAGGGAGCCTTCCACAGTGTCTTGGTATTGTAGGTCCGCTCCTTCGCCGAACCTGCCAATTTTAATGTAGCTGCCTGTAGCGATTCGTCCGGGCTTGCGGTGAAAAAGCATCACGGCAGCCCGTTTCAGTTTTTCGTTTACCAATAAATCTAAATGGTCCAGCAATTCTATGTCGCTGATGTTTAAATCCTCTTTGGTCATACGCCCATTTCGTACGGCTTCACGGCGGAAAATCTCAAAACTTTCCCGGTCAAGATCATTTACAGTAATTCCTTCCACCGGTACTGCGTCCCACTTGTAGCCAGTTTTTTCCATTAGGAAGGCTGTCAGGGCATGGCCACTCAGGTGTTGTTTCGTGCTACCGCTGCGGATATGGTATTCGCCTTGATAATTGACCGGATAGCTACTGGGATTCACATTGATTTCAATGTATTCCTTCCCATCCTTTTGCAACAAGTTTACATCGGTAAGAATACCCATGGTGTTTCTTATTTTGTTGGGAATGTCTTCCATTAGCTTTTTGCTGTTGGCGACCCCAACCACCTGCCCATTGTCTTTAATACCAATATAGATGCGCCCTCCTTGAGCATTGGCAAAGCCGCATACCCATCTAAGGTACTCGTCCCTCCAGGATTCTTTATATTCAATATTTTGTGTTTCTGCCATGTTGCTCTCCTAAAACGATGAGAATGATTGTTTTTTGGGCTTTTCATTCCATAAGCTGCATTTACTTTTTGTTTTTTGCGAAAAACCACAAAAACAATATCACGACTAAAGACAAGAAAAGTATATCATTCATTCTTTAAAAGTACAATGAATTTAGAGACGTTGTTAAATGATGGCGAATTCTCATTCGTTTAGTTATTGGGTTCTATTTAAAACCTAGTCAACAAATTTTGATAGAGCACACTAAAGTTCGCAACTTTATTCAGGGCTATTATGCTAAAGCCACAGGAATTCCGCTATAATGTATGTTGTCAAGACATTCAAAAGGAGAAGAATGCCAATGGCTTAAAAAGGCGCTAACTATTTGGCTTGCCATTATTCAACTGCTCATCAAGTCTGCTTATAATATCCGCTGCCTCTTTTGCGTCCTCAGCGCTTACTCCGCTATGGAATACTAGGCGCACCATTTCGGTAAGCACCGGGCGGATATGTAAGCCCTGATTAAGGGCATCGGCGCAAAGTTGCTCAGGGGTGTATCCTGTATTAGCGGTGCTAATCATTACAATGTTGCTGTGTACGGGGGTTTGTACTTGCAGATGGCGCAGGTTGCCAAGGCGCTGTAGGAACAGTTGAGCGTGTTGGTTGTCTATTTCTGCGTTTGAAATATTATGTTTAAGCGCATACATGCCGGGCGCCGCTGCAACGCCTACTTGGCGCATGGTTCCGCCTAATAATTTTCGTGTTTCACGCAAGCGCTTTGAAAACTCAAAATCGCTTACTACTAGTGAGCCTATGGGCGCGCCTAAGCCCTTGGACAGGCAGAACATAATGCTGTCTGCATTTTTGCATAGACGGCTTACCGGGGTGCCGGTATAAGCCTGCGCATTAAAAATTCTAGCGCCGTCCAAATGCACAGGCACATTATACTCGTGCGCTGTATCGCAGAGCTTATCCGTTTCATCAGCATTAAGGCACAGACCGCCCCTAAAATTATGAGAGTTTTCAAGCAGCAATAAGGCGGGCTTGTGTTCCAAAATAAGCTTTTTTATACTGCCTAGACAGGGTGTGCCATGCTCTGTTACATCGTAAGATATAGGCACAAGCTGCCCAAATCGAGGGGAGAAAGCCGTCTTCTCTGACTTTACAATGTGCAGCAGCGGCTCCATCAATACCTTTTGCCCGGGCTCTGCCCATGTAAGCAGGGCTGATGTATTAGCCAAGGTACCTGTTGGAAAAAATACAGCCGCTTCCTTGCCGAACAATTCCGCCGCATAATCTTCCAATGCGTTGACGGTTGCGTCTTCCCCTCTGCCTATGGCGTTTGCCCTGCCGTCATCACCAAGCGGCGCAGACATAATAGTGTTGAGCATTTGAGTGCTTGGCAGGGTTACTGTATCGCTTCTTAAATCAATCATTTTTATTTCTCCTATTGTTTAAATTAAGAGCCCGACCATATGACCGGGCTCCCCAAAAATATTTTATAGTTACTTAGTCTTCAGAAATGCTGAAAGGTTTTACCTGACGCACTACGTCCATTACTGTACCATCGCGCGCCTCCACAATAGCCACAACGCGATCTTCAAACTGGATATCATCAGGCTGACCTACAATGCTATAAGCCTTATCACGTAGAGTATGGATATCAACATGTTCAATACCAGCAGCGTTCAGGTGTTTAATCAAATCCTGGCGCAAGGGATTCACAGCGATTCCGTGATCCGTTACCAGCACATCAATGGAATCGCCTGCTGTTGTTACAGTTACTACACGGTCACATACTGTTGGAATTCTACCTCTAACCAGTGGTGTTACAATAATGCAGCATTTGGCGCAGGCGGCAGTATCTGGGTGTCCACCGGCGGCGCCCCGCAAAACCCCATCAGAACCAGTTAGAACGTTCACATTAAAGTCAGTATCAATTTCTAGTGCTGATAGAATAACAAAGTCAAGTTTGTTAATAAACGCTCCTTTATTAAAAGGATTGGCATACTCCGATACGCTGATGTCAAAGTGCCTTGGGTCTGTTCCTAAAGATTCTATAGCGCCGAGGTCAAAATCCTGAACATCTGCGATACAGCCAACTAAACCTTCCTTCATCAAATTTACCATATGTGTAGAAACACCGCCAACAATCCAGCCTATCTTGATACCAAGCTCCTTGAGGTGTTCACGCAGGAAAATAGTCGTTGCAATAGAAGGACCACCAACGCCCGTTTGGAAAGAGAATCCGTCTACAAAGTAAGGCAATGCTCTCATTACCCGTACACAATCTTCCGCAATCATCAAATCCTTTGGGTTTGTAGTCATACGGGCAGCAGCGCTGGCAATTTTTTTGGGATTGCCAATCTCATTTACCTCTACCACATAATCAACATAGATGCCTTCAATGTGAGATGGTTTATTAGGAAATGGAACCAAGGTATCTGTAATTACAACAACCTGATCAGCATACATGACATCAATTTCCGCATAGGACAAACTACCGCAGTTGCTTTTTCCGCCTTTACCAGAAGCATTGCCATATGCATCGCAGCTTGGTGCGCCAACAAACGCAACATCGATGTGAATTTTGCCCTGTTCAATGGCACGGATTCGTCCGCCATGCGTTCGCAGAATTGCGATATCCTTAAGTTTTCCGTGCGACACAGCTTCACCAATGCGGTCTCTTATGCCGCTTGTTGTAAGACCGGTCACCACTCCTGTTTCTATGCAATCCGCCACAATAGGCGCCGCACTTCCGATTGATGAACAGGCTAGCTTCATGTCACGGAAGCCTAGCCGAACAATTTCCCGCATAACGGTTTCCACAATATAGTCACCATCGCGGAAGTGGTGATGAAACGATAGTGTCATACCGTCTTTTAGACCACAGGCTCGAATAGCTTCTTCTATGCTATTGAGCACTTTTTCTTCACTTCCCTGGTCTGCAACCTTTATCTTTGGACCGACCTTCTGAAACTCCGTACCGTTGTATGCATCCTTGCCTTGATATGGTTGCCATCCCTGTTCTATCAGTTCCCGGGGAATTTCCCGACCAACACTGTTTTTCATGCTATAAATCCCCCTTATAAAGACCAGAAGCCTTGGCTAGAGCGATGGTTCGTTCCGCTCCTTCCATAAAGGCGATATCCAACATCTTTCCATCCATTTGGAAGATGCCTATTCCCTTTTCCGCATTTTCGCGGATAGCAATCATGACACGCTCTGCTTCTTGAATTTCCTCTTGACTAGGCGCAAACACCTTGTGGACAATTTTGATTTGTCTTGGGTTTACGATGGACTTGCCGTCAAAACCCATATGCTTTATAAGTTGAGTCTCTTTTTCAAAGCCCTCCAAATCATCAAGGTCTGTGTAAACCGTATCAAAACACTGTACGCCCGCTGCTCTGGCTGACAGAACCATCAATCCCCTAGCAGTGAACATATCCACGCCACCGCCTTTCCCGGTTGTGCGCATACAACGTCGGAAGTCTCCTCCCGACAATGCGATACCAAACATTCTTGGAGAAGCTTTGCTAATCTCTAAAGCGTTTAGAACAGCAAGCGGGCTTTCCAATGCAGCCATCAACAGAACCGAGCCAATGGGGCGTCCAAACTCTTCCTCAGCAGCCGCTACTGCTGTTTCTACAGTATGCACATCCTGCGCGGATTCGCATTTGGCTATTCGAATACCATCTATTCCAGCTGCGACCGAAACCCGAATATCTTCCTGCCAATGCGGAGTATCTAGTGCGTTAATGCGAACCAACCGCTCAACGCCATGGTAGTCAATATTTTTGATGGCGTGGTATAGGGAAAAACGGGCGGAATCTTTTTGATTCTCAGCCACTGCGTCCTCTAGGTCAAAAATAAGGCTATCCGGCGCAAAGAGATATGAATCGCGAATTAGGTTTGGGCGTTGCGCGCTGAGAAACATCATGCTTCTGCGCAGTCGGTTTTTGCGGTCAGTTGAAATCACACATTATCCCTCCCCCATGGTATGTTTTCAGTAATACCGACTGAACGATATACCGCACTCTCCAATCGTGCCTTGAGCGTACAGTCTAACGCTCCCTGGTCAACAATGGTAACTTTCGCGTCTATTACGCCTAGGCGTTCCATTGTTTCTAAGGCGGTTTGCTTGATAGCTCGTCCAAACTGTCGAATGACCGGACTGGTGATTGACAATTGGATACCTTGTTCAGCAGGTTCTACTGTAACCATGACATCGCTGGATTCCAGCGTGCCAGCCATGGCTTTATGCTCTATTCTCATAGCAACTCACTCCCCTTACTATTATTTGCTATATGCTATGGTTGTTGAGTCTTCTGTTTTTTCGCATTAGAGCGTTTCCTGAGCATAGAGAACACCTGGAATACAGTGACCAATGCAAACAGTACAACAATACCCGTAAATATAGGTCTTTGGAAGAAGCTTCCTACATTGCCGTACATAAGTAAGCTACGCCGGAAGTAGTATTCCATATCTCCGCCCAGCACCATACCTAGTATGAGCGCTGAAATGTTAAAGCCGTATTTCTTAAAGAAATAGCCAAATGCTCCTGCTATAAACATGACTGTCAAATCAAACATATTGGATTGGTAGGCATAGGTACCGGTTAGCGCCAATACAAAGATTAAACTGCCAAGGATATAGTAAGGTACCTTTAGCACCTGAGCAAACACTTTTGCAACGTAGATGGAAACAACAACCATGACAATATTTGCCAGTATCATGGACATAAATGTAGCCGAGAGATACTCCGGCTGCGACCGCAAGAGCAGCGGTCCCATCTGAACACCATGAATGGACAGCGCAGTAAGCATCATAGCCGCGGCATTGCTGCCGGGTATGCCCATGGAGAGCAGTGGTACCATAGCTCCGCCGGTTGCAGCATTATTTGCCGTTTCAGAGGCGACGATACCATGCGGGTTTCCCTGTCCCATGGTTTCAGGCGACTTGTTTAACTTGGATTCAACTGAGTAAGACATGAAAGACGCAATTGTTGCACCCGCGCCGGGAATAATACCTACAACAGTTCCTATTACAGCGGAGCGAAGGGCAGTCCATTTTGTTTTCATGAAATCAGCAATACCCGTTACTTTAAATTTTCCCTCGACGGCATCCTTGGTCATGTCCTTGGTGTCTTCAGGGTTACGAATATTGTCCAAAATCTCCACCACCGCGAACATACCAATCATGAACGGTAGCGATTCAATTCCATCCAATAATTTTACCGTGCCAAAGGTAAAGCGTGCCACAGATGAAAACCTATCCTGACCAATGGTCGCAATCCATATTCCGATAAGCGCCGATACAAAGGTATTCAAAGGACGATCCGAATCTACAAAAGACAAGATTCCAATTCCCAGCGCGCAAACCGCAAACTGCTCGGGAGAGCTAAAACGAAGGGCAAGCTTCATCAGCGGTTGTGTTAGCATGAACATAACTACTGCTGAGAAAAGCCCGCCGAAGCCGGACGCTAACAATGCCAATGTAAGCGCTTTGCCCGCTTCGCCTCGTTTTGCCATGGGATAGCCGTCCAGCGTAGTAGGCGCGCTCGAAGGAGTACCGGGTATTTTAAACAATATTGCCGTAATCGAGCCGCCTGTTATGGAAGCACAGTATACTGCAGCCAAGAAAGAGATTGCGACGACCGGGTTCATAGAGTAAGTAAAACTAATACAAAGCACAATAGACATCGTGGCGCTCACTCCAGGTAGTGCGCCAAAGACAACGCCGAGGAGAACACCCATGGCAATTACTAAAAGGACTTCCAGCTGGAAAACCACCTGAATACCAGTCATTAACAGTTCCATTAATATACCCTCACTTTCTACTTGGCATCAGGCTAAATTAGGTATTCCAGCCAGATGCTGATTTTCTCAAGAAAGCCTATACCGCGCGGCGGATGGACATCTAAGCCCCAAACGAATACAGCCCATACCGCAATTGTTATTCCAATACTGGATAGGGCAATAACCGACACTTTTCTAGCGCCAATAAGCCAAGCCATGCCTGCAAAAAATATTACCGTTGACAGTGCATAGCCACCATAGGGCAACGCGATGATATAAAGCAAAAGCCATCCCAAAGCGAGCAACAGCTTCTGTACCCCAGGATCATTGAGTTTAAAAATTCCAAAACTGAACTTGCGCTCTTCTTTGGGAAGCGCTTTCCAGATTTGTGCGATTTTCACACATATAAGCACAATGACTGCACAAATCATTATCAGAGGCCAGTAACGGGCACCGCTATGCTCATCGACAATTTTAATATCAAAGGAGTAAGCGCCCATCACCACAAAGAATAGCAGCAGCAACACATTGAACAATAGTTCGCCCATAGTTAGTCTCCCTTCTAATTTTTACTAAAGCAAATTGTATACTGCCGGAATAAATCCGGCAGGGATATAACCGTTGGTTGTATTATTGGCTCAACTCTTGCGCTTTTTCATAGGTACTCTTTATAATACCGTCAAGCTGTTCCGAAGTCCAAACATAGTCATTTGTCATACCGTTTATACCTAGCCACTCAATCCATTCGGGGTCTTGCGCAGCTTTTTGTACCGCTTCAGCAAATGCAACTACAGCTTCATCCGGTGTGCCCTCAAGCGCAGTAAATACACGATAGTAGCCTAAAGTACTGTCAAATCCTAAATCCTTAGTGGTAGTAACATCAGGATACGCTTCGTTATGCTCGTCTGCCATAACAACGGTGGCAGTAAGATCGCCGCTGTCTACGTATGCACCTACGTCACTCCAGGTGTTAATGCAAACGTCGATGTCACCTGCAATAACTGAGATATAGCCTTCGGAAGAGCCGGATGTAATCCACTTCATCTTAATGCCAGCTTGCTGTTCAAATTCAGACAATATGGCGCCGCTGATGCCGTTGGGAGAGTCTACCGCTACAGTTACTTTGTCAGGGTTCTCACGGGCATATTCAATCAAACCTGCGGCATCTTCCCAAGGAGCGCCTTTGCGTGAGAACAGCATGCCCTCAGCCATAACAAGACCTGATACCGGAATGAGCACATCCATCAACTTAAAGCCTTCAAACAAGCCCTGAGCATCGGAAATGATAGCAGTGGGGGCAGTGAATTGGTAGGCATAACCATCATTGGTGGAATTGTAGCTCCAAGTATATCCGGAAACGCCAACCGTTCCACTCTTGTTAATTATGGATACAGTAGTGCCCAGTTCTTTTTCCAGATAGGTTTTGAATTTGCGAATGGTAGTGTCCAAACCGCCGCCTTCAGAGGCAGGAACCATTATTTCTACTCGACGGTTCCACTTCCATTCGGGAGCTTCTGCCAATGCGCTGAGGGATATGCCGCTTAGAAGCACAATGCAGAGTACAAAGGATAGAATTCGGGTCATTTTTTTCATAGATACTTCCTCCTATTATTTTTCCTCATTATAGAGGTATATTCAACATGACCAATGGTGCATGTTGTTGACATCCATATAAATCATCATCCAGAAAGTCACCGGATGGTACTGCGCGGGGGTAAGAGAATTTTACAGCATTGGCTAAAGGCAATTCATAGCGCTGCATTTTGTCTTTTTGTATACCATACAGTTGGGCAATAGCCTCTTTATCTAAGGCGCCGGTCGCCAGAACTGCTTTATAGCTTTCAGCATCCGGGAAAATAACATCCAGCGTAATGGTGAAAGGACCTGCGTTTTTGGAGCGAATAAGCTTGGCGATTTGATATAACTTCTTCACAGTTCTTCCTCCTCAAAGCTCATGGTAAGATATTCTTGCGGTTTCCAGCGGATCATCCAAAGACAACACGTGATTTAGGCAGAAGCTGAAGGTTTTCCCCCCGTTCTGGGTTTCCAGTGTAGGGGGCGAGAAAGGAAAGGCGGTCTGACTCTGTGCGCCTTGCCAGTCTCGGATGGGGACATGAAGCGCTGTGTGCCAAACATTGCTTATGATACCGTTTGCCTGCTCGGGTGTAGCAGCAATCACATCAAACATCAAGCCGAGCGCATTATCTCCAACTTGCTCTGGATCGCCAAAAACCATATACCTTAGTCGATAATCTGTATCGTTCAAGCCCATGCCGCGTGCAATCTTCGACTTTGTTTGCTTAATAGTATCATCAATCCACGCGGAAAACTGTTTTAAAATCAGAGGATCCCGTACACCGCAAATAGCTACGCGGCGGTATCCTTCAAAACGCACACCTTCCAATTTTACTGTGTAAGGGATTCGGGTCATGGTTGTGTTAGTTATTCTAACAGTTCGATCGTCTTCTGCTGTATAAACTGCATCTTTTGTATGGATTTTTCTGCCAGGCTCAATTAGATTAAACGGATCTGCATTTTCATACAAGGTATGAGATACAACTGAAACGGGAGAAGCCTGCATCTGGGGGTTTCCCGGCGCAATGCTTGCAGAATCCTCCCGAATCCAGGCTAACATACTGCCGTGTTTCACTTCAAATACACTGGCGAGGGAACCGCACTCTAAAACCTTGGCGGCGTGCCAGGCAAAAGCATTGTCTAATCCGGCGAGTGCAGGTACCGCAGTAAAAATCGAAGTGTCTGTTGTACGACCTGCAATAATTACCTGGGCACCTTCACGCAGCGCTTGCATAAAAGGCTCAGGTCCAACAGCTGACACGCATCGAACAACTTTGCTGATTTCTTCCCGAGTAAGCGGCTCAGCGCCAGGCAATGGTAGTATCTTACCATCTTCCCAATATGACATTAGCATATCTTGGGGGATTTCTGTTTTTATGACCGCTAGTTTAAACCGCAGCTTTTGTTCTGAGGCGATTTCCCGTACAATGTCTACCATCCAGTCTACATTAGCATCTGCCCCGGCAGTACCTGCGGAACCTACCAACACGGGAATGCTACGAGCAATGCCTTCAGTAATCATGAGTGTTAGATCGCGTTTTGCCGCAGATCTGTTCATACGGGCAACGCCTGCGCCAAGATAGTAGGGACCTGAGTCGGTCGTGCCGGAGTCACAACCGATCATGGCAGGGTTAGCTTCCAACGCATGATAAAAGGCTTCTTCATCAAAGGTTGATCCTAGCATACCGGCTGCCGCCATAATACATATTGTGCGCTTCTCACTCATCGCTTAACCTCCTTAGGGAGACAGGAAAACAGGATATATTTATAATATATGGCTATATTAACAATATTAATATAATAATACCTTTCATTATTGTTTTACACAAGAAGAAGTTTTCTATATAATATATAAAGAGTATTTATAACGGGGGGATATATATGGAACTTTTGGATTGGCTGGTACTGCAGGAGATTTACCGGCAAAAATCACTATCCAGCGCGGCAGAAGAGCTGTTTCTTTCGCAACCGGCTATCACTTATCGGGTTAATAAAATGGAAGAAGAGTTCGGGCAAACATTGTTTGTCCGTTCACGGCAGGGAACAACATTAACTGAAGCAGGCATGAAACTGCTTAGTTTCGCTACGCGTATGATTCAATTTGATAGAGAGATGCGAGATTCTATGACGGGGGAAGCCTCGGCTAAACGAATGGAAATAGAGGTAGGTACGACAGGCAACTTCTTTAATCAATATCATGTGAAGCAGGTTAAAGCCTTTCAGGATATGTATCCGGATATTCATCTGCACATTAAAGTTGAAAACTCCAGCAGGTTATATAAACAGATTAAAGACGGCAATCTTATGGTGGGTGTATTGCGTGAAACGGAAATGAGCCATTGGAATGAAGAGTATTTCATGATATTCAATGATGCTTTGCAAATTGTCGCAGCTCAGCCCATTACGGAAGAGTATCTAATGAGTGCGCCAATGATTCGTAACCTGATAAACCCTTATCTAGCTAATATTGTAAGTGAATGGATTATGAGCATGTACGAGCGCTTACCCGTTAAAAGCTATATTGATATTACCGGTGACTCCAGAAATGTGGTGGCAATGATTAAAGCAGGTCTAGGTTGGGGTGTTCTGACAGAAAGCCGACTGCAATCAATGGACAATTTATTTTTGAAACCCATTCATAAAACTGATGGTACACCATACCGCCTAAACACATACTTTGTTTATCGCAAGGAAGCCTATCAATATGCAGCTTATTCCACGTATATTGATCATTTCTGTGCATACTTTACACAACAAAGACTCAAGCCTATACACGAATAGTATACAACATTAAGTGATGCTGTAATTAGCCTAACCGATTTTATGACATATATTTCATGTGGATAGAAATGGTAATAGAGCTTTGCGTACATGGCATACTTATGATTAATACTTATCTCAGCCTAAATCAGCTTTATCTTGCGCGCCTTTTCGGTAAGCACGGGGCGGATATGTAAGCCCTCCCGCAATGCATCAACACACAATTGTTCAGGGATTTATTCTATATGTTTTGCCCCTTAACAATACCGGCTCAAAAGCTGCACTGCCTGATATAAGTAATGCAGAACAAAATTTTTCCCTCGCTGCAGTGTTAAGGTGATTTCATATGCCTGTACGCTATCTTCTTCAGTGAGTATAAGCTCATCAATCAACGCAAGTGCGGGTATTTTTGGGTAGGAAAGTGCGGGGTCATTCTTGTATATGTTTCCGGTTGTAAAGTTAAGGGGCACTAGCAGACGACCAAGCTTTAGCAGGCATTCGTTTTTCTGCGCGGCGTCCGCATCGCAATCATAAAAGGTTTGCAATTTGGCTTGCAGCTGCTCTGCAAGCGACAGGCAGTCGCTAATGTCAAAACGCTTACCAGCCTTTTTCTGCCATGCAGCTAACGCAGAAGCAATCTCCTGTGCGGTTTTCCTGAAATCTAGAGGATACACATCCGCGGTAAGAAATGTAAAAAGGAAAGCTGTAAATATTTTGGCATCGCGCAGCAATATGTCAGGGTCTACCTGCTCTATGGTGTCGTCTTCAGTGTGCCACCACCAGCCCAAATCTGAGTTGCCTTTGCCTAGGGTAAGATTGCCATTTTCATCAGCAATATAAGGCTGCTTGGAAAAGGAAGCGAAGGCGCTTGAAACCCCGGCAATCCAGAAGGATTGGTCGGCGTTACGCAGGTAGCGGGTGCCGACAAAGTCTATACCCGTTTGCTCTTTTATTATGCTGGCGGCAAGGGGTTTGGTTTCGGGCATCATGGCGCCTCGGGTTATATCTGTTGCCCCACGCCCGCCTATACTGTCCGCGTTTATATTTACAATACAGTTGTTGTGCAGGTCCAGCCAATGTGTATCCGCATACCATGCGGAGCCTGCGTAGCGCCCTTGAGAATGTCCGGAAAAGAACACTATGCGCAGGTTCGCCTTGAGAGTTGCTGCCTTTTCCTTAGCGATACGGGCTATTTCCAGCTGCATAGCGTTTACCGTGCCGTTGTCTATTGCGCCGTAGTACCAAGAGTCCACATGCCCTGTAAGCATAACAAACTTATCTGTGGGCTTAGGGGCTTTTATCTCGGCAGAAAGGGTGGGTATCTGCCGCCAGCCGGCATCCATAGTTGTGGTAATACGGGCGTGTATAGGCTGTACGCCCGCCTGCGCTGTAACCGTCTGCCACTCCGTTTGCGCTACAGATACCAGAGGGATTTTTGGCAGGTATTGCTTGTCTTCGGGGGTAGGGCTGCCCCATGCGGCGGATGGAATACACTCCCGCACGGGTTCTTCCTGTACGAAAATCATCCCTATGGCGCCGGCGGCCTCGCCTGCTGCAAGTTTTGCATATACCGCCCTGCCCGGCATTGCGACAATTTTTCCCTTAAGGTTCTGACTGGCAGTAATTGTATCGCAGTATATAACCTCACCTTCCACTCCATTGGAATCGGTAGCCGCGCTCATGGAATGTGTACGGGAATATATAAGCTCGCCATTGATGATTAGGGTACTTGCCTTGGGAATGCTTATGTATGCGGCATGGGTACTATACTTTACCTCACAACCTAAGCCTTGAAGGGTATCTCTAATATAGTCAAAAGCCTTGCGCTCCTGCTTGGTGCCGGCGTGGCGCTCGTATGAGGCAATTACCTTTAGGTGTCGCATCATGTTTTCTATGGATAAAGACGATAGATAGCTGTTCATTATATATTTTCACTCTCATTCATAAATATGTTGACAATAAATATCCGGGCATGCGTTGCATGCCCGGAGCGTAATTTTAGATTATTCGTATACGACTACATTCTTATACTGATGGGCTCCAATGGGACTCATTACAAACCCGTCAACATTGTTGCTAAGACCCACGAGGTTCTGCTCGTAGTACAGGGTTAACCAAGGCTTGTCGCTTGCCATTAGATCTAGGAATTTATCATAGATAGCCGCGCGCTCTGCGTCGTCAAAAGCTGCCCTTGCTTTTTCTCTTAGCTTATCTACCTCTTCGTTGAAGTAGGTGGTGCCGTAGGCATCGGTAGCCAGTTTGGTGATGGCAAAGTCCAAGTCGCCGGCGAGATTGTTATAGAAACTTATGCGCATTTCAATTTCTTCGCCGTCATACACTTTCTGGTTTAGGGTGTTGTTTTCCAGCGTTACGATATCTGCCTCTATGCCTATGTCATACAGTTGAGATTGCAGGATTTGCGCTATTTCAACATATACTTGGCCTTCCTGCGTGTACAGCCCTAATTTAAAGCCATCCGGATAACCTGCCTCGCTAAGCAATTGCTTTGCCTTTTCAGGGTTGAACTCAACTATGTCTTTTTCGGCGTTGTAGCCATTTGTGTTGGGGGTGCAGTACAGGCTGCCGCTCTGACCAAAGCCGTATACTACAGCTTCCATAAGCTCATCCTTGTCAATGGCGTATTCCAGCGCGCGGCGTACGGCGGGGTTGCCTATTGGTCCTACTGAGTTTGCCTTGTAGTAAACTACTGAGAAGCGCTGACCAACCTCATGTAGTAATGTTAGGTTAGGCTCGTCCAACATGCGTTTGGCGTCGTTGGCTCTTATGTCATAGCCTACATCTATTTCGCCGGTTTCAAGCATTATGGAGCGCTGGGAACCTTCGGGTACTACACGCATTACTAGGTTTTGAGTTTTAGCTTTTTCGCCCCAATAGTTTTCATTGGCGGTAAGGGTGATGGATTCAGACTCACTCCACTCAACAAATTTGTAGGGACCGGTACCTACCGGATTGCGACCAAAGGCTTCGCCGGATTCTTCCACGGCCTTTTTGCTAACTATGGTGCAGCAGGGGATGGTTAGGGTAATCATAAGCTGAGAGTAGGGAATCTTCATATGCATGATAAAGTTAAGCTCATCCACTACTTCAACAGACTCGAGAAAAGACACATAGGTAGACACAATCTTGCTGTTTACCATGCGCTCGAAAGAAAACTTTACATCTTCGCTGGTCAATTTTTCACCGTTATGGAAGAACACATCATCGCGCAGCGTAAAGCGGAAGGATTTATCATCAATCTGCTCCCACTCGGTGGCAAGGGCGGGTACAACCTTGCCATCGGCATCTAAGGCGACTAATCCTTCATAGATGTTGGAGTATACACCGAACGAACGAATATTTACGATTGCGTGCGGGTCTAGGGATGTTGCGTCAGCGCTTTGCGCGAACACGATGGTGTCTTTGGTTTTCCTGTCCTGAGCGGTTGTCGTGCCAATAACAGACAACATTAAGAGCAACGACAGGAAAAAACATAGCATTTTTTTCATGGGTATCCTCCTTTTAAATTATAAACCTTTTTGAAAGGTTTGTTACGAAAACAGATGACACATTACAAGGTGTCCGGGCTCAATTTTTTTTATCTCAGGCGACACATTGGAGCATTCCTCCTTGGCATATAGGCAGCGCTTGGCAAACCGGCAGCCCTCGCCAATATTGATGGGGGAAGTAATCTCGCCCGTTAGCGCGACGCGTTTCATGGGTATGTTAGGGTCCGGCACGGGAATAGCTGAAAGCAGCGCTTGAGTGTAGGGGTGCAGCGGGTTTTCGAATATCTGCGATGGCGTACCCAGCTCCACCATCTGCCCCAGATACATTACCAAGATTTTGTTAGACAGGTGCTTAACGACAGAAAGGTCGTGGGTGATGAACATGTATGTAAGGCCAAACTGCTCCTGCAAATCCTGCATAAGGTTTAGAATTTGCGCTTGGATTGATACATCCAGCGCGGAAACGGGTTCATCGCAAACGATAAACTTAGGGTTTAGTACCAATGCCCGGGCAATACCTATACGTTGGCGGCGGCCGCCATCAAGCTCATGCGGGTAACTATTGACTAGGCGCCTTGCCAGCCCTACTAAGTCCATCATTTCAAGTACTTTTTGATTAATCTCATGTTTCTGGGAGGATTTGTACCTCTTCTGAATAAGCAAAGGAGCTGCGATAGCTTGGCTAACCGACATACGGGGGTTGAGCGATTCATACGGGTCCTGAAAGATAATCTGCATTTTGTTTCGCAGCTGTTTCATCTCGGCGGGGGGCAGTTTGGTGATGTTAGTGCCGTCAAAGTAAATTTCACCACTAGTGGGCTCATGCAAGCGCAATATGGCGCGCCCCAGCGTGGATTTACCGCAGCCGGATTCCCCCACAACGCCCAATGTTTCGCCTGTTTTGATTTCAAACGAAATATTGGATACAGCGCTTAGCACGCCGGACGCTGTGTAGAAGTTCTTAGTTAGGTTTTTAACTTTTAATATAGTGTTAGACAAAACGCCACCCCCCTAAATTGAGTCATACAGGTAGCACCGCACATGATGCTCCGGAGATACTTCTTTTAGCTCTGGTTTACTTTTAAGGCAAATAGCCATCATTTGCGGGCAGCGGTCGGCAAACTTACACCCTTGCGGTTTTTGCGTTGGGTCCGGCATAAGCCCTGAAATAGGTATAAGCCGCGTTACATTTACATTTATCTTGGGGATTGAGTTGAAAAGCCCTTTGGTATAGGGGTGCTTCATGCCCGAGAATATCTCCTTAACACTGGCTGATTCTACGATTTCACCAGCGTACATAACGGATACATGCTCACAGTTTTGCGCCACAACGCCTAGGTCATGGGTGATTAGCAGCATTGAGGTGTTAAGCTTCTGGCGCAGTTCTTTTATGGTTTCAAGCACCTGCGCTTGTATGGTTACATCCAGCGCCGTGGTAGGTTCATCCGCGATAAGTACCTTGGGGTTACACACTAGCGCAATGGCAATTACTACACGCTGTTTCATGCCGCCGGAAAACTGGTGAGGATACTCTTCCGCACGGTCTGCAGGTATACCTACCATTTCCAGAATTTCGCCTACTTTCTGCTGGACTTCACTCTTGCTTAGTTCCCCGTGTACCTCTATTGCTTCGGCAATCTGCTCACCTACTGTTAATACGGGGTTTAGTGAGGTCATAGGGTCTTGAAATACCATAGCAATTTGCTCGCCGCGTATATTGCGGATTGCTGCCATGTCTTCCTTAAGCAGGTCTTTGCCTTGGTAGTATACTTCGCCGGATATTACTCGTGCGGTTCGTTCGGGCAGCAGTCGCATAACGCTTTTGGCAAGGGTTGTTTTGCCGGCGCCTGTTTCGCCCACCAGACCGTGGGACGAACCTTCCTTTATGAGCAAGTCCACCTGATCCAGCGCATAAACAAGCCCGTCATCTGTCTGGTAGTTTACGCTTAGGTTTTTAATAATTAAATCGCTATTCATATGCGTTATCCTCTAATTCTTGAGCTTGGGGTCCATGGCATCTCGCAGACCATCACCCGCTAGGTTAAGCGAAAGGACGGTTATCATTATTACCAGACCCGGTATAACGGAGATATGCCACGCATCGCGCATGTAGGTGCGTGCGGAGCTTAAGATAGAACCCCACTCGGGCGTGGGAGGCTGAACGCCGATACCTAGGAAGGACAAGCCGGCAATGTTGAGAATGGCAGTACCAACGCTTAGTGATGCCTGTACAATGATTGGCGCCATAGCGTTGGGCAACACATACTTAACAATGATAGTGGCGTTGCTTGCGCCTAGGGCGCGGGTGGCTTCGATGTATTCTTTGTCTTTTACCGTCATTACAGAGGCGCGCACAATGCGAGCTAGGCGCGGCGCCTGCGGTATGGCGATTGCAAGCAGTAGGTTGGATGTGCTTGTGCCAAGAGCCGCGACAACGGCAACCGCCATAACCATTGAGGGAATTGCGAGGAACACATCCATAATACGCATTATTATATTATCTACATGCTTACCGTAGTAACCGGCTATGGCGCCAAAGGTTCCTCCCAGGAACAGCGCTATCATGATAGAGATAAGACCTATGAAAAGCGAATATCGTGTGCCCCATATAACACGGAACAGTATGTCTCGACCAAACTCATCGCAGCCAAAAGGGTGCTGCCAGCTGGGCGGGTCTAGCTTGTTGCGCAGGTTTTGCTTGATTACATAGTTGTTGTATATTTCTGGATTACTTATATCTAGTACAATTGTTACCAGTGATACCAAAACCAGAAAGAGTATGAACATCAAGCCAAAGAGCGCGGGCTTGCTTTTCTTGAAACGACGAATAATTTCCGACCATGCGCTTCTTGCCTTATTCTGTCCGTTGGCTTTATTTTCGATTGCTTTACTCATTTTTAGTTACCCCCGACCTTTTGTATTGCGCCTTGATTCGAGGATCGATAAAGGCGTATAGTATGTCAACCAGCAAGTTGACTATTGAAAACATAATTGCCAAGGTAACCACACAACCAAGAACGCTGGGTATATCCTGCGTCTTTATGGATTCAACCACAAAGCGCCCAACGCCCGGCCATGAGAAAACGGTTTCTGTAAGCACGGAACCGCCCAGCAATACGCCGAAGTTAAGACCAACCACGGTTACAACCGGTATCAGGGCGTTTCTAAGCATATGCCGTGATGTGATTATCCTGTCATCAAGCCCCTTAGCTTTGGCAGTGTCAACATAATCCTGCCGCATTACCTCCAGCATACTTGAGCGTGTTGTGCGCGCGTTGTTGGCTGCGCCGCGGATACCTATGGTAATGGAGGGCAAAACTAGGCTGCGCGCCAGATCAACAAAGCCTTTACCCATGCCTGCGGAGGGGAACCACCGCAAGTTTAGGCTGAAAATCATGACCATAATCAAACCGTACCAGAAGGCGGGAGCCGCTGCCGCAAACAGCGTTATTACCATGGTTACATTGTCAAATGTGCTGTACTGTCGCTTTGCGGTAGCCACGCCTATTGGAATGCCAATCAATGAAAATAATACGCCACATGAAGCCAACAGAATGGTATTGGGCAGCCTATCGCCAATTTGCGTTGCAACAGACACCTTGTTGCGATAGGATACGCCCATATCACCTTTAAGGAGATTCAGCACATAACGAAAGTAGCGTACCATGAACGGGTCGTCCAAACCCATCTCTTTTCTAAGCTCCGCTAATGTTTCTTCCGTTGCGCTGTCACCCAAGATAACCTTCGCCGGGTCAATAGGCGACATATCCATAATAGCGTACACAACAAGGATAACGCCGAGTATGACGAGAATCATCATCAGGCTTCGTTTGAAGATATACCGCGACATTAGTTTATCACTTCCTTTTGCAGCGTATTTTTTTCTTGTTCATAGTCTTGATAGATTTCCTCCCATAGCCCATCTATCTGAATTATGTCCAGAGCGGCGCCTGCCAGCACCTGCGCACCTACAATCATCGCTTCCGTTGCCGCCTCCGACTTGCCCGCGTCTAAAAACCCTTGGGAATGGGATGGCGTGCCTTCAGGAACAAAAGCCACCCGTATACAGGAGCCGGGAATCAGCTGCATTATATTACCAAAGTCTGTAGAACCCGTGCGCTCTCGTGGCGGGCGTATGGTGGGGGCGTTAATGGCTTTGGCGTTATCCACAAGCACTTGGTTGAGCCTGCGGGATGGAATTTTGTTGGCTACCTGTTTTTTTATTGTGACGGTATGCTTGGTACCCATCATAAGCGCCGCGCCCTCCATAATATTATGGAAGCGCGCTAGTACAGCGTCAAGCGTTAATACATTATTGGAACGGATGGAAAACAGCGCTTTAGCATAATCGGGCACTACATTTACGGGCTGGTCGCTTGAAGAGCGGATGGCGTAGTGTATGCGTACATCATCCGGAATATGCTCACGCAGAAATTCTACCCCCTGAAAGGCGATAAGCAGGGAATCTAGGGCGCTGCGCCCCATTTCGGGCTGGATTGCCGCGTGGGAGCTTGTGCCGAAGAACTCCACCTCTACTAAATAGTTTGCTAGGGATTTTACATCAACAGTGGTTGTGGCGCCGCCATGCATCATGAGGGCGACATCTATATCTTGGAAGCAGCCGCCTTTTAACATAATAATTTTGCCGCTTACGGTTTCCTCGGCAGGCGTACCGTATACAACAAGCTTAAAGGGCTTTGAAATATCGGAGCGTTTTATTGAGTTTGCCGCCGCTAGTATGCAAGGCCCCTGCAGGTGGTGAGCGCAGGCGTGACCCATCTTGTCCAGCGCGTCATACTCGCACAAAAGACCAATTGAAAGACCGTCCTCTCCTTGCTGATACACTGCGCGAAAGGCGGTAGGCAGACCTCCTACGCCGCGCTCAATAGCAAAGCCTTCCTGCTCAAGCCAATCGCACAGCAGGGCGCTAGCCTGATATTCATTAAGACCGGTCTCGGGGTTGTCGAAAATCTTGTCGGACATTTCCTTTAAGTTGGAGCCTATAGAACGGATATACGCGAAAGCAGCATTTTTCATTTTATCACCTAATAAAAAAGATTCATGGATACAAACAACAGATATTAGATGAATAATTATAGCATTAATAAACTGCTTTTTTCAATCCAAAAATCAAATATCGGTATAAGATAAGTTTATTCTAATATGAAGCTGTTGATATTTAGAGGCTGTATTGGGGCTAGGGATATAGTGGCGCGGAAGGAATCAGCGCATAATTATTCGGTTTGAGTTATATACTGTGCGCAGCGTATCAATAAGCCCTTTCATGGGAGCGGATAGGGGCGTATCCTTGCACCAAGCTACGACTACTTTTTCCTTAATGTGGTTATTAACAATGTAGTAATAGACAACCTTTTGATTGCTTGAATTGCGAACATAGCTTTCCCGCGTGAAGGCCAAGCCCAAGTTTTCGCTGGCAAATTGTACAGCGGTTTCAATGTTTCGTATGCCTATGGTACGCATTGGCTTGATTTTCGCGTTGTTAAAAATTTTGTCTATTATTACGCGAATGCTTTGATCTGGTTGCTGGAGAATAAAAGTCTGGTCGCTGCAATGGGCAATATCAATGCTGGGGTATGCGCTGCCATCCGTATGCTGAGCGTATTGGTTTAGCGGGTTATCTCTGGACATGGCTAGCAGAATCCTATCTTCGCCCAGCACTGCATACTCATAGGTTTTTGGCAGAGTGGCAACCGTAACTACAGCCATGTCAATTTCGTGGCAATTTAGCGCCTCCATAAGAGCTTCTCCGGTGCCTTCGGTAATTTCTAATAAGGTTTCGGGGAACATATTCATAAACTGCCGCCAGGCTTTGGGTAACAGAAAGGAAGCGCGCCGCTGTTGAATGCCTATATGTATGCGGCTGGTTTGCTGGTTTAGGAGTTCTTGCATGTCCAGATTAAAGCTATCCTTTAACTTGAGCATTTCTGTTGCGTAGCGCACATAAATCTGCCCGGCGCTGGTTATTAGCATACCTTTGTTTGTGCGTTCAAACAGCTTGACACCCAGTTCACTTTCAACACCGCTGAGAAAAGCGCTAAGTGCAGGTTGGGAGATAAACAACCGTTCAGATGCCTTTGTTATATTGCCATACTTGGCTAAGGTGCAGATATATAGTTGCTCTTTCAGATTCATTAAGCAGTGCCTCCATTAAGCATTAAAGGATACGATGAACACTTCGCCAATGCGTAAATTAAGGGGAATAGCTGCGTATAATTCTTTGCTATTGAATAGCTTTTTAAATAACGCAGCTATCTGCAAGGGCGAATTGCCCATAATGTATACTGTATTTAGTTAACAGTCAACCGCTCATCAAGCCTGCTTATTATCTCCGCTGCTTCTTTCGCGTCATCAGCGCTTACTCCGCTATGGAATACTAGGCGCACCATTTCGGTAAGCACGGGGCGGATTTGTAAGCCTTCCGCTTTGGCGTCGGCGCAAAGTTGCTCAGGGGTGTATGCTGTATTAGCGGTGCTAATCATTACAATATTGCTGTGTACAGGGGTTTGTACTTGCAGATGGCGCAGGTTTCCAAGGCGCTGTAGGAACAGTTGAGCATGTTGGTTGTCTATTTCTGCGTTTGAAATGTTATGTTTAAGCGCATATATGCCGGGCGCCGCTGCAACGCCTACTTGGCGCATGGTTCCGCCTAAAAGCTTTCGTGTCTCACGCAAGCGCTTTGAAAACTCAAAATCGCTTACTACTAGTGAGCCTATGGGTGCGCCCAAACCCTTGGATAGGCAGAACATGAGGCTGTCCGCATTTTTGCATAGCCGGCTTACAGGGGTTCCGGTATAAGCCTGCGCATTAAAAACTCTAGCGCCGTCCAAATGCACAGGCACATTATACTCGTGCGCTGTATCGCAAAGCTTATCCATTTCATCAGCGCTCAAACACAGACCGCCCCTAAAATTGTGAGAGTTTTCAAGCAGCAATAAGGCTGGCTGATGTTCTGTTATAAGCTTTTCTATACTGTCGGCACAAGGTGTGCCACGCTCTGTTACATCGTAAGATATAGGCACAAGCTGCCCAAAACGGGGGGAGAAAGCCGTCTTTTCTGATTTCACAATGTGAAGTAGCGGCTCCATCAATACCTTTTGATTAGACTCTGCCCATGTAAGCAGGGCTGATGTATTAGCCAAGGTGCCTGTTGGGAAAAACACAGCCGCTTCCTTGCCGAATAATTCCGCCGCGTAATCTTCCAATGCGTTGACGGTTGCGTCTTCCCCTCTGCCTATGGCGTTTGCCCGCCCGTCATCCCCAAGCGGCGCAGACATAATAGCGTTTAGCATTTGAGCGCTTGGCAGGGTTACTGTATCACTTCTTAAATCAATCATTTTTATTTCTCCTATCTTTATTATGAAGAGTTGGGGCACAAGACATATTGTGCGCATATCGCCTATCTCTTAAAAGGTTATGGGGATATAGCTTATGTTTATTATATATGACTATGTAGAATAATAGCATTCAATATTATTTTATGCAAGAAGTTTTCTGTGTAAAGAGCATTTATAACGGCAGTAAATTTCCAAAGTAAATGCAA
>JGI24708J26588_10000114_pt1 | contig 58500 bp, 61 predicted proteins | sample BioPla1DNA2_FD_26588 | JGI IMG/M metagenome (IMG submission 26588) | reverse complement strand
TCCACTCGCAGCGCCTCTGCGAGATGCCAGGCTATGGCCTCACCTTCCCGATCTGGGTCACTGGCAAAGAAAATGCGATCTGCCTTCTTGGCGGCTTCTCGCAATTCCTTAAGAACAGGTCCTTTTCCTCTGATTGTGATGTATTTTGGCTCAAAACCATTGTCTATATCGACACCGAACTGGCTCTTGGGTAGATCCCGCACATGGCCGATGGAGGCTTTGACAGTGTAGTTTTTGCCTAGAAATCTACTAATAGTCCTCGCCTTGGCTGGGGACTCCACAATCACCAAAGATTTACCCACATTACTGCCCTCCCACTGTTATTCGTCATGAAGGCTAACCCCCTCCGAAAGGGGAAGGTTAGCCCTCACTAGCATATCTCAATCTACCCCAAATGGCTGTTGAGATACTATCTCCTAATTCCACCAACTGGTCGCCTTTTTGTCGGCTGAAGATAACGGGGCCGTGGACAAAAGAAAAGAACGTATATCGTCTTCTACGACTCGCCCTACGATCCACTGCAGCTCCGGGATGCCTACCTGAGATACCTGCAAAGCGACGGCTTCTCCCAGCACGTGTTCCAACTCAGCATGATCCAACAGATCAGCCGCTACTAGGCCTAGTAGATAGTTCTGGGCCTCCAAATCCAGCTTGAAGCGTTCCTCTGGTGTAAATACCCGCATTGAGTTCTGCCAAGCTGGGTATCTAACGTCTTCAGTTCCAGCCTGCATAATATCGGGCAGGGAAAAGACCAGAGACAGGGCTTGCTCGATCTCATCAGAATCATAGCCTTCACTTATCAACATCTTAACCAACTGGGGACCATCGATGGATTCCTTATCGTTGTGCAATATCTCCGAGACGAGTTTCTGAATAATGGCCATAACCCGTTGCACTGATCTGCCCCCTCTTCCAATGAACTTGCCTCTATTATATTAGCTAGGGCAGACCTTGTAAACATCATCCTCCGTCGGACCTTTCTAAACTACTCAGCTTACCCTCTGAAATACGCCCGCCGACAACTCCTCTACCAGGCCTATTAGCTGCAGGCGAAGCAATGAACTGTTCACCTTGGAAACGGATAGACCCGTCCGCAATGCCAGCTCATCCACGTGTAACGGTTCACCCAAGTGGCTGAGCAAGTCGCCCAGCGGGCCTACAGCCTTTCCTGCTTCTTCTCCCGGAAAACCTTCAAGGGTCGGCAGTGGTAACTGGCGAGCAAGCCGCATCTCATCTAGGACGTCTTCGGCCCCCCGAATTAGCTTAGCTCCTTCTTGAATCAATCGGTTGGGACCGGCGGCCCCGCTGTCAAGGGGATCGCCGGGTACAGCATATACATCCCGATCTTGATCTAGAGCCATAGAAGCTGTTATCAGGGCGCCGCTCCGCTTTCCAGCTTCCACCACAATCACACCAACGCTAAGCCCGCTAATCACACGATTGCGGGCAGGAAAATTCCCCCGCAAGGGCGGCGTACCCGGTGGAAACGGAGTAATAAGTACCCCCGAGTGGGCGATGTCCTTTGCTAGCTGTCTATTTCTTTTCGGGTAATTCACATCCAATCCTGTCCCTAGGACAGCGGCAGTCTTACCGGTCATTAGACTACCTTCGTGGGCTGCAGTATCTATTCCCAAAGCTAGTCCGCTAACAACAGTAAGGCCTGCTTGAGCCAATTCACGTCCTAGCCTGCGAGCCCAACCAAGACCCCGATTGCTAGCCCGGCGACGGCCTACGATGGCTACAGTAGGACCCTGAACACATGCCAAATCTCCCTGACAGTATATCACAGGGGGCGGGTCTGCAATCTGCTGCAAACGGTAAGGATAGTCTGTGTCTAGCCAGGTGACTATTTCCATGCCCTCCGTTGCGTTTAGATCATGCCACTTCTTTTCAATATCCATAGCTGATCTTGCATCGATAATTGCCCGAGCATGGTTTGAATTCATGCCTAAAGTTGTCTGCAACTGCCTTTGGGTGGCATGGAATGCGGCAGACTCGCTGCCTAAGGCGTGGACTAAGCGTTTGATCCTTATGCTACCCAGATAAGGCAAGAGGCTTAAGCCCCAAAGATACATCCGCAACGCCCTACTCTCCTCCTATATGCGAATCTGATACCCCGTTTTAATCAGGGTATTTGTCATCGTCTACACCATGTTCCAAAGTCCCCAGTATCTGTCGCAGCTCTTCTTCCCAGTGCAACTGATACAGACAAAGCTCGTCACTTTGCACTAAAGAACCAGTGCTGCAGTTACTGCACAATAGAGCAAGAGTTTCTCCTTTTTGCCCCCTAATGATATGGGGAGTGTCAGCTTGACAGGTGGGGCAGCTGAAGATCTTCATTTTCCCCACGTTCTGGTCACGTTCCAAAAGTTGTCCGTCCTTTCACCGGAGTTAGAAGCTTGCTCCGTCACCCGGTCTGCATTCAGTTAGTAGCACCATCGGCATTAGCATGGCTTAAAGCCCAAGTTCATATCCCCATATCGGACCCAGCAGATAAACGGCAACCAGGCTAAAACTTAGCCTGTAGCTAGAGAGAAAGGCGGTAGCTTAAGGCCTCGGCCATGTGCTCAAGGCCAACGCAATCANAGTCATGCAGTGCAGCGATGGTGCCAGCTACCCTTCGAGCCTTGGCCACTACCCTGGCCGATAGCCCAAAACGCTCTATGGCGCTCTCCAAAACTGTGACGGCCTCCTTAGTCATGGGCAAAGGCGCTCCATTCAAAGATTTCATTGATTCCCACGCCCGTAGTACTCTCTCTCTAGCCAAAGCAGAAGGCTCCCCAGGCTCTAGATAATCTGTTTTCTCTAAGGGCCCCATCCACACTTGCAGATCGATTCTATCTAGCAGAGGGCCCGATAGACGTCGCCGGTAAGCAGCGATCTCCTGGCTACTGCAGTGACATTCTTTAGTATTTGAGCCCAGAAAACCACATGGGCAGGGATTAGCTGCCATGACTAGCTGACAACGAGAGGGATACGCGACACTATAGCCATGGCGAACCAATGATACTACCCCATCTTCCAAAGGTTGCCTCAATACGTCTAGGACGGAGCGGCGAAATTCCCCGGCTTCATCCAGAAACAACACGCCTCGATGGGCTAGGGTTACCTCGCCAGGGCGGGGCCAGCTTCCACCTCCGATCATCCCAGCGATGGTCGAGGAATGATGAGGGCTGCGAAATGGCCGGCTTCGACTAATCCTAAGCGGAGTTGAACCTTGGGACGCTACAGAGTAGATACGAGCTACTTCTATGGACTCATCTAAGGACAAGGGTGGCAAAATGCCCGGCAAGCAGCGGGCGAGCATCGTTTTTCCGCAACCCGGGGGACCCAGCAAGAGGAGGTTGTGCCCTCCTGCTGCCGCGATCTCCAATGCTCGCTTGGCGGATGACTGTCCCTTTACATCCTGTAGATCCGTCTCCTCTGCTGGTTCCATACTATAATTGACCGGCCTTGGTCTTCGTCCTTGGCCTCCGCTTTCTAACGTCGTAATGGCTTCCTGCAGGCTGCTGATAATGCTCGTGTGCACATCGGGTACTAGAGCAGCTTCCCGTTCATTATCAGCGGGCACTAAAGCCCTGGAAATACCCCTGCCTGCCGCCGCGATAATCATCGGCAGCACCCCGGGAACTCCCCGTACACTGCCATCTAGGGATAGCTCTCCTACCAACAGGACATCCTGCACTTTCGTTGCTTCCAGAATTCCATCTGCGGCTAGAATACCCAAAGCTATAGCCAGATCGAAGGCGGAACCAGCTTTGCGAAGGTCACTGGGAGCCAAGTTAACCGTAAGTCGTTTTAGGGGAAAACCATACCCTGAATTTTTTAGAGCGGCCCTTACCCGTTGACGACTCTCCCTAACTGCCACACCCGGCAAACCTACAATCTCAAAGCCAGGCAAACCTCTGGCTAAGTCTACTTCCACGTCGACGAGGAAACCATCCACTCCGAGAACCGTAGCTGACTTTACTACTGCAAACATGAAAAAAGTCACCCTTCTTTGACACAACCCCTTCAGGTCAAAGAACTGGTGACATCCTCTCACTTATTCTGTGTTCTCTCACAGGCAAGGCAGATCCTGCTAAAATGCTAAAACGGCCTTCAGTGTCAGCCAAAGGCTCCCACAACATGCTGGATACAGTGTCTATCTGGGCCTTTAGTATAAATGGCCACAACATCGAAGCGGCAAAGGGCGTCATGCAGGCGATTAACCCAAAGAAAATGCCGGGCGGTCATGTACAGACGTCGTTGCTTTCGCCAGTCAACAGCTTCTGCAGGAGTTCCGAAGCGGTTCGTTCTGCGGCCCTTCACTTCGACAAAAACAATATACTCACCATGGGCAGCGACGAGATCAATCTCCCCTCTATGGCATCGGTACTGCTTGGCTAGGATCTGGTAACCCTTTTTCTCCAAGTACTTCGCGGCAAGCTCCTCATAGTGTGCACCAACTTGCCTTAGGTTCATTATTACCTCCTTACCCTTGAGGCTTCTCTTCCTTAGCAAACTGACCTCATGCGTCGGCACCTTATGTCGGCTCGATCAAAGCTAAACGCTATACAATCCGGGCAATCTGTTTCTCAGGGTGTTGGCTCAAGGAAAGCTCTTTCGGGGCCAGCAAAGGCTGACCATTGCCATCTCTTTCTATCTGCACGATGGGCTGGTTCGAATCGCAGCTACCAACAATAGTGCCCACCTCTCCGCTTGTTAGCTCTACCTTACATCCGGGAGGATACGGGACAACAGAAGCAAGAAAAGCATCGGCAACTGCTGGATCAAACTGCCGCCGGCGAAGCTCCTTAATGGTCTCTAGGGCGACAAAGGGAGACACTCCCTTGCGGTAGATACGATCAGAAGTCATGGCATCGTAGGTGTCTGCTATGGCCACAATCTTGGCAAAAGGATGTATCCCGTCAATATCCAGGCCTCGCGGGTAACCACTGCCATTAGCCCGCTCATGGTGTTGATAAGCCACATGGGCTACCCTCGCCGGAATACCTGGGCACCTTCTAAGTACATTAAAACCGTGGCGAGGGTGCCTTTTCATTTCATCCCATTCCTCGGCGTTTAGCCTAGTCGCCTTGAGCAAGATGCTGTCCGGTATCATGACCTTACCAACATCATGAAGAATAGCCCCCATGGCCAGTTCTTGTAGCTTCAGTTGATCAAAACCCAAAGCTAACCCCATCACCACAGAAAGAAGACAGACATTGACACAATGGCCAAAGGTATAGTCATCATGACGACGTATGTCGGTAAGGTGGACAGCAACATCCCGATTGATAGTCACCTCATCTATGATGGTATTCACCACATCGATGATTGGATCGATGTTTAATGTTCCAGCGATTTTCACCGAAGTAAAGGTTTCTTGCAGAACGTTCATGGCTTGGTACCTAGTGGTATCAGAGATAGCCTCAGGTACACTGGAAGCTGATTTCGGATCTCCCACATAAACAGCGGGAAAGCCTAATTCCCTTAGACGATATATGTAAGGCTCCTTGAGAACAACTCCTGCATTGAGCAACACGATACCTTCAGTGCTATAGACAGGTTTGGCTAGCTGCATACCGGGCTTGAGGTCATCAAGCCGTACGATCTTCATGGCCGGAATCACCCCTTCCCGACGAGCAATCTCTAGAGTATAACCTGACAGGAGCAAAGGAAGATCGATGGATAGAACACGGGCCATACGTCTTCAGTGCTTCCAAATGCTGATTGGTAGGATAGCCTTTGTGCTCCGCAAAGCCATATTGTGGGTAACGACTATCCATCTTTACCATTATTCGGTCCCGAATGACTTTGGCGACAATAGAAGCTGCCGCTATCACGTCGACGCGGCGATCACCGGACACAACAGGCCGCTGCAATAAAGAAAGGTCCTTAATAGTAAATCTTCCATCAATGAGGCAAACATCCGGTGGGGGCTCAAGGGTAGCTATTGCTTTGCCCATGGCCTCTAGCGCGGCGTGATGAATATTTAACTCATCAATACGACGAGGTTCCACAATTCCGATTCCCACGGCTATAGCTGTTTTCTCAATCTCAGAATACAAGTGCTCTCGCTGGGCCTCACTAAGCTGCTTAGAATCACGAATGCCCAAACAAGCCATACCAGGGGGCAAGATAACCGCAGCAGCAACCACGGGGCCGGCCAATGGGCCTCTACCAGCTTCGTCGATACCCGCTATTTGCCGATAACCCCTTTGATACAGTAGGTCCCTAACCCGATATAGACGCCTTTGGTTGAAGGATTTCTGTGCCAATACCCTTTGCCTGCGGTGAACGGAACTTCCCAATCTTTGCACTGATATCCGCTCATCAGCCATCAAAGCTGTTATCTCTTCATCAGTAAGTGTATCTGTCTCTTCCACAAGGCTTCTTATCTGTACTACTGTTAACTTCTCCAAATCCCACATGATACCACCCGGCAGAATCAATTAATTCATTTCTCCTATATAGTTCGGGTATATCCTACATATCCCTGCCAGGACTGGTATATTTATACTAAACATTGGGGATATCTGGGGGGTCCTCCAAAGTAACAGCCCCCAAGAGGCCTTGTCTGAATTCCCGGAGCAAAAGCAGAGCGGCTTTCTCCAAATCTACTCTACCCCCCGCTAGCAGGAATCCCCGCCGCCGACCTATGGCGTCTAGGAGCTCCTCGCCTTCTTCGAGATCGAGGTCTATTCCATATCTATCCACCAAAGCCTGGGGTTTAGTCTTGGTCATATACTCTGCCAAGACCGCACCTACCTGAACATAATCAAAAACATCATCGCTAATAGCCCCAGTCACAGCTAGGTTGAAGCCCATCTTAGGATCGTCGAACTTGGGCCACAAGACTCCTGGCACGTCCAGTAGCTGCAAGAACCTACTTACTCTTACCCATTGCCTGCCCCGGGTTACACCGGGTTTCGCTCCGGTTCGAGCAGCTGAGCGCCTAGCTAACCGATTTATCAGCGTAGACTTGCCAACGTTAGGCACACCCAGAACCACTCCCCTTAGGACTTGATCTTGCCTGCCCCGCTTGCGCAAATGCTCAATGTGGCTTTGATGTACTGATCGGATCATGGCCTCTAGACCCCGCAGGCCTCGACCAGACAGAAAATCCACAGCTACTGCCGCTAGCCCCTGATCTTCTAGTGCCTTGATCCAGGCCTCCGTCTGCGCTCGTTCTGCCAGATCCTCTTTAGCCAAAATGGTTATCACTGGTTTACCGCTAACCAGCTTGGCAAGATCGGCGTTATGACTGCTCCTAGGTATACGGGCATCCCGTATTTCCAGGACAACATCTACCACTGCTAAACTCTTCTCCAACTCTCGCATGGCTCTTGCCATGTGTCCTGGATACCATTGTATGTTGACTCGCATTCACCCCAATCCCTTTCTCCATCACCATATTTACTTAGAGAAAACGTTCGGTACCCGCACAACACCGATGCTTCCCACCGGCCAATAGCTGGCAACGGCTCGCCCCATGAGCATTTTCCGCTCGACAAACCCAACATCTGGAAATCGGCTGTCATCGCTGTTGTTGCGGTTATCGCCCAACACGAAGTAGCGCCCCGGTGGGACCTTCCGAGGACCCCAATCACCATAGGTAGGCCCATAGATGTAGTCCTCCTCCAGGGCTCTGCCATTGACGTATACCACCGTATCTCGAATCATGATCTCGTCACCAGGTACTCCGATGATCCTCTTGATGAACTTACGCCTGGGATCAGCCGGATAGCGAAACACTACAATCTCCCCTGCAGCAGGCGCGCGAAATCTGTAACTTAGTTTGTCTACTATGAGGCGCTCCCGATGATGTAAGGTTGGCTCCATGGAACGACCCTGTACCACGAAGGACTGGGCGATAAAGGTAATAATGAACAAAGCTAGTACGATAGCAATTGCAAATGCTTCTAGATACTCCCTCAGTTCAGATTTGTGTCCACTCATGCCAAGCGCTCCCTTCGGCAACACTCTAGTGCAAAAAAGGGACTAAAGTAGTCCCTTTTTCTGATCTCTCTTAATCACAGCTACCAGGTACGGCGCTCCCTAATCCTGGCTGCCCTACCTACTCGCTGTCGCAAGTAATATAGTTTAGCACGGCGCACTTTCCCCCGTCTGATTACCTCAATGTTTGCCACACGAGGAGAGTGGACCGGAAAAACTCTCTCCACACCTACACCTTGGGTTACCTTACGAACGGTAAAGGTTTCCCGTATACCACCGCCAGATCGGGCGATGACTACTCCTTCGAAAATCTGGATTCGCTCCCGCTCTGCCTCCACGACCCGGACATGCACTCGCACGGTATCGCCTGGTCTGAAGTCGGGAACATCCTTCTTGAGCTGTTCGTTTTCAATCAATTGGAGAAGATCCATGGCCTGCCGCCTCCCTTCTATACTATGCTAGGACTGGCCGAGTTCGGCCCTTATAGCTTTCAATATCTCAATATCCCGAGGAGCCAGTGCAAGTTTATCCAATAGATCTGGCCGCCTCAGCAAAGTGCGACGCAAAGCCTCGCAATGCCGCCAATCGGCAATCCGTTGATGGTCACCGGAAAGAAGTACTTCCGGCACCTCCATATCTTCGTAGACCCTGGGTCGCGTATAATGGGGGTACTCCAAAAGTCCCTGGGCGAAGGAGTCTGTATGCACAGCGCTAGCTTCTCCCAAGACCCCCGGCAAGAACCGCACAACGGCATCAATAACCACCATGGCGGGCAGCTCTCCTCCGGTCAGGACGTAATCACCTATGGAGATCTCCCTAGTTACCAAAGATTGCCTGATTCGCTCATCAATGCCCTCGTAGTGGCCACAGAGCAAAATCAGCCGGTCTTCTTGCGATAGCTCTTCGGCCAAGGCATGGTCAAACGTCTCGCCTTGAGGAGTCATCAGCACCACAGGTGCATCGTCTCCTCCCAATACATGACGAACAGCGGCAAATACTGGCTCTGGCTTCATCACCATACCGGCGCCGCCGCCAAAGGGATAGTCGTCTACCTGACGGTGCTTGTCTTCGGTGAAATCCCTTATATCCCACAGATGCACTTCAATTATCTGTGCTGTCTGTGCCCGGCCGACAATGCTAGTTTGAAGAGGCCCATTGAACATTTCAGGAAATAACGTAAGGACATCAATCCGCAAAGCTCAATACCTCCCGACCCTAATCCAACAGCCCAGGCAACAGCCTTACTACCATATTACCTTGCTTAAGATCCACATTTAAAATCACTTCAGCGATGGCTGGCAGCAAGATTTCGTTACCGGATGTTTTGGATTCAACTACATACACATCGTTGGCACCGGGCCGGAGCACATCCTTTAGCTGACCTAGGTGCTTTCCATCTTCAGTATAGACCTGCAACCCAATGAGCTCAAAGATATAAAACTCTCCTAATGGCAACTCTACCGCTTCGTCCCTAGGCACCACCAAAAGCGCCCCTCGCAGTGTCCCTGCGGCTTCTCGGGATTCAATGCCACCGATGCGACAGATAAGCTGATCGCCATGCCGGCTGAGAAGAGTAAAACTCCGAAGCTCAGGCTGCACACCTTCTATCTGCAGATAAACCTCATCTAGGGACTCAAACCTGTGGGGATAATCGGTATGCACCATCACTTTCACATCGCCCCGTACACCGTGGGGCCTAGTGATCTCCCCGATAACAACCCAAGGTTGAGAGCATCTCACNACGTTGGCCTTCCTTTCCGCAACGCAACCACTATGTCGTCTTTGNTAACTATCTCGACGTAGAGTATATCATTAAGATCATCTCCGATGGAAACTTCGGCAAAGCTCTCTAGAGTACCCCGGGTAATCTCCTCTCCGTTAGCCAGATCTGCTATCTCTTGCAGCTGGGCAGAAAGCCGGTCTAGATTCTGTCTACGCTTCTGCTTCTCATCTTCAATCTGTTGGCGAAGCTCCATCGCCCGTTTCAAGTTTTGCCTTTCCAGATCAGACAGGATTCGCTTCCCTTGAAACTCCAGTTGCTGAATCTCCATATCGAGACGATTGATGGCTCGTTCNAGTTCTAGCCTCAGTTCCTCTTTCAGCCTATCCGTAACTATAGCCTTCCAAATTACCGGTCGATTGATGGTGAGCGTGTCCGTACCATCACCTCCCTAGAAAGAGCAGGGGCCAGTCTAGAAGCCCACACTACAGGTACCTAATCAATGATCTCCACATGCACCATTTTGCCTTCCTTTGTCGCCGCGGCCTTAACCACGGTGCGCAGAGCCTTAGCAATCCGTCCTTGCTTGCCGATGACTTTCCCCATATCATCAGGAGCCACTCGCAGTTCCAAGATTAGGGATCTCTCGCCTTCCACTTGACTGACTTGCACAGCTTCGGGATCGTCAACTAACGCCTTCGCAAGGAATTCTACAAGCTCTTTCATCTGGTTGCCCTCCTACTGCGCGCTTTTGCGCAATGCCACGAACTTATCCATGACGCCTACCTTTGTCAGCAAGTACCTGGCGGTATCCGAAGGCTGTGCACCTTTTTGTAGCCAGTCAATGGCCTTGTCTTCATCAACAACGATCTTTACTGGCTCTTCTAGTGGATCATAGTATCCGAGAATATCAATAAATCGACCGTTACGGGCTGTCCGTGAGTCGGCCACCACCAAACGGTAAAAAGGGCGTTTCTTGGCACCCATTCTTCTCAGTCGAATTCTTACAGCCATAGCGTAAACCTCCTCCCTTGTTGTCATTATCTATGCCAATGGGTCCTTAAACCACATACAGTTGGATCCCATCAGTCACTAATCTACAACCGCGCTAGGTTATTGAGCCTAGTCACGATCTTGGCTTATCAACCAAGACACGCTACTCTAAGAAACTAAACACTCCAGCCCGGCGTCTTCGCCTTTTCTTATCTAGGGCCCCTACCTGCTTTAGCATCTGTTTCGTCTGGGTAAATTGCTTAAGAAGCCTGTTGACATCTTGTACCCTGGTCCCGCTGCCTGCGGCAATGCGTCGCTTCCTGCTACCATCGATAATCTCGGGGCGCAGTCGCTCTGCCTTCGTCATAGAATGTACAATAGCTTCCACTTGGTGGAATTGCTTCTCGTCTACTTCAAGACCCTGTAACCCTTTCATCCCCGGGATTCCTGGCAGCATATCCATTAGCTGCTGCAATGGACCCATCTGCTTAATCTGCTGCAACTGGTCCAGAAAATCCTCGAAAGTGAAATCAGCAGTGCGCAGCTTATCAGCCATTTCTCGGGCCTTAGATTCATCTATCTGGGCTTCGGCTCGCTCGATCAAGGTCAGAACATCGCCCATCCCTAAGATACGCGAAGCCATTCGCTCCGGGTAAAAAGGCTCCAAGCCGTCGAGCTTCTCGCTGGTCGCTGCGAACTTGATGGGCTTACCAGTAACAGCTTTGATGGACAGGGCAGCCCCCCCTCGAGCATCGCCATCGAGTTTGGTTAATATGATTCCATCAATATCTAGGCTCTCATTAAAGCTATTAGCCACATTGACTGCATCCTGTCCTGTCATAGCATCTACTACCAGAAGTATCTGATGTGGCGACACAGCTTCATCGATGGCACGGAGTTCGGCCATGAGTTCCTCATCGACATGGAGCCGACCAGCGGTATCCAGAAGAACGACATCATTGGCGTGGCGATGAGCATGCTCTACCGCAGCCTTGGCAATATCCACCGGGCTTATTTGATCTCCCAGACTAAAAACGGGAATCTGAAGCTGATCACCTAAAACCTGCAGTTGCTTAATAGCCGCTGGTCGGTATACGTCAGCAGCCACCAGAAGAGGCCGATGTCCCTGTTTCCGTAGCAGGTTAGCCAACTTCGCCGAACTGGTAGTTTTGCCCGCTCCCTGTAAGCCCGCCAACATCACTATGGTAGGAGGCCTGGAAGCCAGTTCTAGCTTACTTCGGCTGCCACCCATGAGCTCAGCTAGCTCTTCATATACGATTTTGATCACCTGATGGGCAGGTGTAAGTGAAGCCATAACTTCCTGCCCGACGGCCCGCTCCCTGACTCGGGCAGTGAATTCGCTTACTACTTTGTAGTTCACGTCTGCCTCTAGAAGAGCCAGGCGAACTTCCCGTAGAGCCTCTTTGACGTCCTGCTCTGTTAGCTTTCCTCTGCCACGAAGTTTTCCTAGGGTTCTTTGAAGTTTTTCGGCCAAGTTCCCGAACACAGCCATGTGGGGCCCTCCTTTGGTGTCACCCGTCTAGGTCAAGGCTCTAAGTGAGTCCACTCGCGGAACGCTCAAAACTCCTGAATAACTTCGGCTATCAGCTGCTCTAGCGCCATCAGTTCATCGGCAGCCCTGCCTGTGATTTCGCCTAACTGTCCTTCTGCCAGCGCTTCGAGCCGGGTTTGGACTGTCTCCAACTTTTCCCGCTGCTTAGCATAGCGCTTCTCTAGTCCCAGCTTTGCCTCCAAATCCAAAAGAATGTTTTCTGAGCGCCGAATGATATCATAGACGGCTTGCCGGGTTATCCCGTATTGCTCAGCGATCTCACCCAAAGAGAGATCATCTTGATGGTACAAGGCAAAATACAGCCGCTGTTTTTCGGTAAGCAGCTGTCCGTAGAAGTCCAAAAGCAAGCCCATGTGCACAGTCTTATCAATCATGTCTACCGCCTCTGTTAAGCAAAAATGCTTTACAGCAGTAGTATACTAGTGTGATCATGGTTTGTCAACTAGTGTGGCTGGGCTCGCTACGCATCAAATAAAGCTGCTGCAAACTCATCGGCATCGAAATCCCGCAAGTCTTCGTAAGCCTCGCCAATGCCAATAAACTTGACCGGCAGCTCTAGCTCAGCAGCGATAGCGATAACGATACCTCCTTTGGCAGTGCCATCTAGCTTCGCCAAAACCAGACCGGATACATCCACTGCCTCGCTAAACAACTTAGCTTGTGACAGCGCATTCTGTCCAGTGGTAGCATCTACCACCAGCAGCACTTCTGCCCCTTCTTCACCTACCTCCCTCTCTACTACGCGCCCGATCTTTTCCAGTTCCCGCATGAGGTTGGTTTTGGTCTGCAGGCGACCCGCGGTATCTATGATGACTACGTCACATTGACGAGCCCGCCCGGCCTGGATGGCATCGTAAGCCACCGCTGCAGGGTCGGCGCCCGGCTGGTGTTTAACAATATCAACCCCTACCCTTTCTGCCCAGATCTCCAGCTGCTCAATGGCTGCTGCCCGGAAGGTGTCACCGGCACCCAAGATTACTTTATGCCCTTCTGATTTGAAGCGATGGGCCAGCTTTCCGATGGTGGTTGTTTTGCCAGCACCATTAACCCCTACCACCAATATCACCGCAGGGGAGGTCTTGGGAAGCTCGAAAACGGAGCTGTGAGTAGTTAGAATCTCATGGATTTTTGTCTGGAGAATAGGTCTAACTAGACTGGAATCGGTAATTCCTTTGGTTCTTACCTCATCTTTTACGTCATCTACCAACCGCAGTGTCGTGTCGACCCCTACATCGGCCTGGATAAGCAGCTCCTCTAGCCTTTCAAATAGCTCTTCATCTATGGCCTTATGGCTGGATAAGAGTGTGTCTATCTTGGCCACGAAGGAATCCCTAGTTTTAGCCAAACCATCCTTTAGACGATCAAAGAACCCTGCTCCATGTTCCACCGGCTGCGATGGAGGCTTTTTGGTCTCAGCCTTTTCGGGGCTTACCCCTTCGGATTCCTTCAAAATCTCCTTGACCGTCGACTCATTATGGTCTTTTCCGTTCTTCGCCTTGCGCTTAAACCACTTAGGAAACGCCATGGTATTCTCCTTTCTCAACATAGGACCGCTTCCCTAAAAATCACCAGCTCCAATAGCCTTTCAAGCATGGGAGTCTAGCGCGACGGCAGCATCAAGCTGAACCGATACTAGCTGAGAGATATTGGCCCTATTCATGGTAACACCATATAGAGTGTCCGCGACTTCCATAGACGCTGGACGATGGGTAATTAAGATAAACTGGGTCTTTCGGGAAAAGTCCTGAAGGAGCTTAGCAAATCTCTCTTGGTTGTTTTCATCTAAAGCTGCATCGATTTCGTCCAAGACACAGAAGGGACTTGGCTTGACCCTAAGCAAAGCAAATAACAAACTGATAGCTGTCAGAGCCCGCTCACCACCGGAAAGGAGGTTCATGTTCTGAAGTCTTTTGCCCGGAGGTCTAGCGACGATGTCCAGCCCAACTGCTTCTGGCTCCGGGGCTGGTGTCAGCACGAGCTCAGCCGTACCGCCGCCAAACAGTCTGGAGAAAATCGCCTGGAATTCTTCTTGAACAACACGGAACGTTTCACGAAACCTCTCTTGGCTGACGGCATCCATCTCCTTAATCACTTGGGTGAGCTGCTCCCGGGCTTGCAGCAAATCCTCTTGTTGATCTTTAAGAAACGAGTAGCGCTCCTGTACTGCTTGATGTTCATCGATGGATTCAATGCTAACCGAGCCTAAAGCCCGTAATCGGTTCTTCAGGGAATGCACCTCAGCTTTGAGCTCACTGATATCGCCTTCCGGCACGAACACGGAAGTTAAGCTCTCGAGGTTTATTTCATATTCATCTTCCATGGTTTCCACCATTCGAGCCCGCCTGATTTCGATTCTATCGAGCTCCCGCTCCATGGCGGCCATTTCCATTTGCAGTGTTTCCCTTTTTTCCTGTCGGGCCTTCTGGGCTGATTCCTTGGCAGCTAGGGCGTCCTTTTTCTCCATGCGAAGCCTTGTGGCCCTTGAGGACTCCCTTTCTATATCCTTCAGGCGAGTTTCTAACTGGTCAAGTTCTATTGCGAGATTCTCCCCATCTTGCCTGAGAACTGCTTCTTCACCTTCTACCATCTTTCGAGACGCCTCTAGTTTCCGACGTAGATCGGCAAGCTCTCGGAGGAGCGCCCGATATCTAGCTTCTTCTTGCTCCATGGCTTCGATCTGACTTTCTCTGGTAGCTACCCCTACCCTGTAAGCAGTGAAGTCCTCTTGTAGCCTGATCTGGTCTTGATCTAGAACACTTAGTTCTTCTTCCACTGCCAGAAATTGAGTTTGCCACTGAGCTTCTTCTGCTGTTAGCCCATCTAGCCTTAGCGTCGCCTCTCGCTTCTTTCTTGCCTCTTGTTCTACCTTGATCTTTAGCTCGCTAATCTCTCCTGCAATCTGAGTTTGCTCACGCTGCCATCGGGCAGCCTCGTTCTTTCCNAGCTCTACTTGTTTTTCCTGCTCCTTGATGGTCAGTGCCTGCTCATGCAACCTGTCTGTGAGGGCTGTTATCTCTAGCTCCATATTTCGCAGCTCCTCGGCCATGGCTGTTGCTTTGCGCCGTTCAGCTACGAGGACATCCTTCTTTGTCTGCACTGCTTCGGTCAGACGAGCTAACTCCTGGCGCCTTTGCAAAAGTCCACTACGTTCTCCCGTAGGCAAGCTACCACCGGTGATGGCTCCCCCGGGGGATACCGTATCCCCTTCTAAGGTTACGATGCGGCTATAGCCACGAAGATTCCTGCCCAAGGCTACCGCGGTATCCAGATCCCGCGTTATCACAACTCTACCCAAGAGATAGTCTACCAATCTATTATATTTCGCTTCATGCTTAACTAACTCCGAGGCAAGGCCAACGATGTTTTTTGCTTGTAGCAAGGAGACATCCCGTCGTGGAAAGGCAGCAGGGCGGAGCCCATCAAGGGGCAGGAAAGTGGCTCGGCCTGCATTGCTAGCTTTAAGGAAGCCAACTGCCTGACGGGCATCGCCATCGGTCTCGGTCACGATATTCTGCAGCCCGCCTCCTAAGGCTATCTCGATGGCCACTTCCAGCTCCTTTGGAGTCTCGATTAGCTCAGCAACTACCCCACAAATACCTGGCAGACGGTGTCGGTTCCGTAGAACGGCCCTAACCCCTTGATAGTATCCCACATACTCCTTCTCCATGCCAGACAGAGCCTCTAGACGGGATGCCTCAACCTGCAGTCTTTCCTCGTGGGCGTTTACTACCTGTTCCTGTTTGGAAAAATCGGTCCTCAGCTGCTTGGCCAGCTCTTCCACGGATCTGAGTTTGTCCTGTTTTGCCAACCAATCCTCCTGCATTTGGTGGAGAATCGATGTGCGCTGCGCTACGCCGGCATCGATCTTCTGCAGTTGCCTGGTGATCTCCTCGAGGCGACGGGATAAGACCCTACTCTGGTCTTCCCACAGCGCCTGCCGCCCTATGCTGCTTTGCAGGTCGGCCTGTATGGAGGCTATGCTGTGCCGTATTTGCTCTTTCTTTGTGCTAATGCTTTCGAGCTGAGCCAAGAAGGCTTGCCGCTTTCTCTGTCCCTCTTTCTGCACCTCGGCTAACCCTGCAATGTTTTGCAGCTCCTGATTCCACTCCCGACGCAAGTGTCGAAGGCGCCAAAGGCATCTTGCCAGGTCTCGTCTATGGTTCTGTCGACGAAGTATGTACTCTCTATCTTGCTCCAGCATGCGCATACCTTCAGCCTCAACATGCCTAAGTCGTTCCCTGACAAGGGCTTGGCTCCGCCGGACTTCACCCATCTCTTGCATAGAAGCTTCCTTGCGATACTGAAGGTCACTAATCCTCTGCTCCAGCTCAGCTATCTCAGTACTCAAAGCTGCAATGGCCAGATCTTCTTGCCTGAGATCATTGCCAACTTCCTCTAACGTTGCCTCCTGGTCTCTTTGCTTTGTCAGAACTTGTTGGGCATCTTTCTCCAGCTTCGCCCACTCGTAAGCACACAATGCTTGTCCCTTTGCTCTATACTCCTCGGATATCTGCACATACTGCCGTGCTCTACTAGCTGCCCGGGCCAAAGGCCTCAGTTGCCTTTCCAGTTCGGCGATGATATCAGCTAAGCGCAGAAGCTTCCCCTCGGTATCAGCAAGTCTCCGATTGGCTTCTGTTTTGCGGGCTCTATATTTACCGATGCCAGCAGCTTCTTCGATAATCAAGCGACGTTCTTCGGGCCGGGCCAGCAAAATCCTGTCGATCTGTCCCTGTCCGATCAGCGAATACCCTTCACGACCTAGACCTGTATCCAAGAAGAGATCCTGGATATCCCGTAGGCGGCATGGTGCCTTGTTAATCAAAAACTGGCTTTCTCCGGAGCGGTACACACGCCTTGTCACCGTAACCTCGTCGAAGTCGAGGCCTAGGCTTCCTTGGCAGTCTCCTAAGGTGAGGGATACTGAAGCCATCCCCAAAGGTCGCTTACCGTCACTACCGGCAAAGATGATATCCTGCATAGTATCCCCCCGCAGGCTTCTAGCGCTCTGTTCTCCCAGAACCCAGCGGATGCCGTCCGCGATATTGCTTTTGCCACTACCGTTGGGGCCTACAATAGCCGTAATACCTCTGCCGAATTCTAGTGCAGTCTTCTCTCCAAAAGACTTGAATCCGTGGATTTCCAACCGTTTCAAAAACATGAGGCCCCTCCTCTCTTCCAGTGGTTCGCGAATCAGCAAAAAGCCCGGCATTGATGCCGGACCTATAATATTCTCTAAAGTCAGCAGCCATCCCTTTTTGCCGTTAGGGTCTTCCTGCTCTACTCGGCTATTAGCTGAGGAGTGCGGATGTGCAAGTACAAGTCCTTTCGTCGACGGATTTTGGCTGGCACTTTCGGGCTGAGCAACGAACCGTGCTCGACCAAAATGCGCCTTAGCTTTAGCCTAACCCGAGTCCGGGCATTATCTACAGTCTTGCCGTTTACGCCGATGGCTGCCTCAATTTCAGCACTTGAATAACCCCTTAGAATCAGTGTAATCACCGTATATTCCAGAATGGATAGATGATCCTCCAGCACGGCATCGAGTTTTTGTTTAACAAGCTTTTCCTCGATAACTTCCTCAGGATCGGCAAAGGCTTCGCAGACCACGTAGTCCAACAATGTGCGGGTCTCTTCACTATTGGTAAAGGCATGGATAGATACGGCATCGTTTAGTGCTTTGTGCTTATTACCATTTGTCTGCTTGATCACATTGTAGATCTTGCGGATAATGCAGATATAGGCAAAAGATGAGAATTTCACCTTTTTCTCAGGTTTGTATTCCTCAATAGCATTGAGTAAGCCAATCAAGCCCTCCTGGAGCAAATCCTCAAACTCAAAAAAACTGGCATAATGATTGCGAACTATGTGCTTAACCAAAGGCACATATTTTTGCACGAGTTCCTCCCGGGCCCCCGCATCCCCTTGCCTAATGCGCCCAATCAGCTCCAAGTCCCGCTTTTGATTCTTCTCGGCCAATGGCAGCCCCTCCTTGTCCATCGGTAGACTCGTATCATATATATCGCTTGTCTACTATAAATAGAACCGAAGGGTCTAAAAAACCACTCAAACAGAGTAGAGACGTGATTGGACGACTAGGATGTCACCAGTCTTGCCTTCTCGACAAGGTCTGGAGAGCACGGCGGGCAGCAGCCTGTTCCGCATCTTTCTTACTTTTGCCTCTGCCTTTGCCCAGGATGTCTCCTTGCCACCTTACAGCCACGTGGAAGATTTTGTCGTGATCAGGGCCTTGCTCAAGAAACACATCATAAATAGGTGTAGAATGGGAATACTGCTGCACTTTCTCTTGCAGAGCACTCTTTGGGTCAATGAAATCTTTACTATCCCAAAGTATCTGCACTTCTTCGCCGAGTAAATCCAGTAGAAAATCTCGGCAAGTGCCATATCCAACTTGTAAGTACATGGCCCCAATGACCGCCTCCAAGGCATCGCTAAGCAAGGAATCTAAGGTGCGGCCACCGGCGTGTTCCTCTCCATGGGCCAAGAGGAGATACTTGCCCAAACCTAGGCTACGAGCCTTATCAGCTAGGGCGTGTTCAGACACTACGGCGGAACGCAGCCGGGCTAGCTCTCCCTCCTGTGCGTCGGTGTAGCGACTATAAAGATATTCGCTGATTACCAGCTCCAAAACGGCATCCCCCAGGAACTCCAACCGCTCATTATCAAATCCCCGGAGGTGTTGCTCATTGGCAAAAGACTTGTGGATCAGTGCCTGATGCAAAAGCTCGTACCGGGGGAAGGCAACACCCAGACGCCTCTCGAGTTCCTTGAGAGCTTCTATCCTCTGGGAATCCAAAGTTCTACCCATGACGCTCATGCATCTAATCTCCTTACCACCAGCACAGCGTTGTGTCCCCCGAAACCAAAGGAATTGCTCATAGCCACATCTATCCTGCCTGCTCGTGCCACATTCGGTACGTAGTCCAGATCACAGCGGGGATCTGGCTCCTCGTAGTTGAGCGTCGGTGGAATCAGGTCATGCTCCATGGCTAGAAGGCAAGCGATCAGTTCAGCACCTCCCGCGGCTCCCAGCAAGTGGCCAATCATGGATTTCGTCGAACTGATGGGAACCTTATAGGCTCTCTCTCCAAACACTCTCTTGATGGCTACAGTCTCGAAATAATCATTGTACTCTGTGGACGTGCCGTGGGCATTGATGTAATCCACATCCTCTGGGCCAATGCCAGCATCTACCAAAGCGGCCTGCATAGCCCGGGCAGCCCCGTCACCCTCAGGGGCCGGTGTCGTAATGTGATAAGCATCGCCCGTCGCTCCATAGCCAACTATCTCACCATAGATCTTAGCGCCTCGAGCTAGGGCATGATCCAATTCCTCCAAGATCACGATGCCACTGCCCTCGCCCATGACAAACCCATCTCGTCCTGCATCAAAGGGGCGACATGCCCTCTCTGGTTCGTCGTTGCGAGTGGAAAGTGTCTTGGCGGAGCAGAACCCAGCCAGGGCCAACCTGCCAATGGGGGCTTCTGCGCCTCCACTGATCATAGCATCAGCCTCGCCTCGTTGGATGACACGGAAAGCATCACCTATGGAGTGGCTCCCAGAACAGCACGCAGTCACAGTGCAGGCATTATGCCCCTTTGCACCAAACTGAATAGAGACTTGGCCTGCCGCCATATCAGCTATCATCATGGGGACAAAAAAGGGACTGACCCGATTAACCCCTTTGGTAATCAGTGTGACGCACTGTTCCTCTAGGGTTTCTATGCCTCCCACACCAGAGCCGATGAGAACGCCTACCCGATCCCCCAGGGGAACCTTCTTNTCTAGACCAGCATCAGCTAGCGCAAGNGCCGCAGCGGCCACAGCAAACTGGGTAAAGCGGTCCATGCGACGGGCGTCTTTCCTGTCCATAAACTGTAGGGGATCAAAATCCGGTACTTCTCCAGCAATCTGAGCAGTCAGTTCACTGGCATCAAACCGGGTGATCCGCCTTACACCGGAACGGGCATTGGCTATACCTTGCCAGAAAGCATCCTTCCCCATGCCAAAGGGGGTAACGGCTCCTATTCCGGTTATCACAACTCGCCTCATTAACGTCTCACCTCAAAACTTGGGTCATCCCCAAGGGGGATGAGTCCCGCGGATGCGGGACTCAAAACCACAGCTTATTCAGTCTTTGACTTGATATAACTCACAGCATCCCCCACAGTGCCGATNTTCTCAGCATCCTCATCGGGGATCTCGAGCTCGAATTCTTCTTCAAAAGCCATTACCAATTCCACTATGTCCAGGGAATCGGCACCTAGATCATCGACGAAGGAAGCTTCGTTGGTGACTTCCTCTAGGTCAACACCCAACTGTTCAACGACGATCTCTTTAACACGCTCTAGAACACTCATCCTGTCCAGTCACCTCCTTAACTACTCCACAAAGTCACCATAGAAACTAGCTATAGGGACTGATTGCCGCCATGGGCAGGCACAGTAACAGTCTATGGAATCAGTCCATAACCAACCCACCGTCAACGTTTACAGTTTGGCCTGTCACGTATCGGGCATCATCGCTGGCGAGAAAGGCCGCAACCGCTGCCACGTCCTCAGGGAGTCCAATTTCACCCAAAGGCACTTGGTCCATTAGAGCCTTCCTTTGTGCCTCGCTCAGTACATCGGTCATATCCGATGCGATGAATCCCGGAGCGATACTGTTGACGGTTATGCCCCGACTGGCCACCTCCCTAGCCAAGCTCTTCGTAAATCCAATCAGTCCGGCCTTTGACGCAGCGTAGTTAGTTTGGCCCGGATTACCCATGAGGCCAACAACAGAGGCTATGTTGATAATCCTGCCCTGCCGAGCCCTAATCATCGGGCGAAGCACTGCCTGGCTAAACAAAAAAGCCCCTTTGAGATTAACATCGAGTACCAAATCCCAATCAGATTCCTTCATGCGTAAGAGGAGGTTATCTCTGGTTATGCCTGCGTTGTTAACCAGAACGTCAATCCTACCCCATTTGGCCATGATCTCATCGACAGCTTCCTTAACCTGGGATTCCTTTGTGATATCAACCTTAAGGGCCAATGCCGCTTGGCCATGCTCTTCTATGAGGGCCACTGTATCGGTACTAGGCTGGACATCACATATGGCAATATGTGCGCCTTCTTTAGCCAGACGCAGGGCAATAGCTTGGCCTATGCCCCGAGCACCACCAGTAACTATGGCCACCTTGTTTGCTAGTCTCATAGTACTATATCCCCTTTCCCCATTTCAAGTACTTTTTCCAGGCTTTCCATGTCTCCACAGGTAACTACACTCACCTTAGGAGAGATGCGCTTAATCAAGCCTGCAAGCACTTTGCCAGGGCCAATCTCTACAAAATGCTCTACCCCGCCATCAACTAACCTAAGGACTGTCTCTTCCCAGCGCACAGGCATGTAAAGCTGTTGAGTCAGAAGACGCGGAATATCATCAGCTCCGGTAACATATCCAGCAGTTACATTGGCCACCAATGGAACAAGAGGGTTAACCCATTGGATTTTTCGCAAATCACCGGCAAACCTCTCGGCAGCTGGGCGCATCAACGAAGAGTGAAAGGGGCCACTAACCGCGAGCTCCAGTACGCGCCTGGCTCCTCGTTCTCGGCCAAGTGCCATTGCTCTTTCCACAGCAGACCGGGTTCCGGAGATCACCACTTGCTGGCTGCTGTTTAGATTAGCAGGTTCAACCACCTCTCCCTGGGCAGCCTCAGCGCAGATTTTAAGGGTAGTTTCATAATCTAGTCCCAGAAGTACGCCCATAGCGCCTTGACCATAGGGGACTGCTTCCTGCATCAATTGGCCGCGGCGTGCCACCAAAGCCACCGCCTCAGCAAAAGGTAAGCTACCTGCAGCAACCAAAGCCGAATANTCGCCCAAGCTATGCCCGGCTACTGCATGGGGCNTAAGGCCATGGGAGCGGAGTATATGAGCCAACATGCTGCTGACAACCAACAGTGCCGGTTGTGTATACTTTGTCTGCCGCAATCTCTCTTCCGGTCCTTCCCAGCAGAGACGGGCTAAATCATATCCCAAGATGTCGCTGCCAGTAGCAAAAAACTCTTTGGCTCCGGGCATGTTCTCCACTACATCCCGGCCCATACCCAAGCGTTGACTGCCTTGTCCGGGGAAAACCCACGCAACCTTACCCATGCTATCTACCCCATTTGAGAATTGCTGATGCCCATGTCAGACCGGCTCCAAAGCCCACCAAGGCAACAATGTCGCCTGGTTCGATCATGCCGCCACGCATGGCCTCATCTAGAGCAATGGGGATAGATGCGGCAGACGTATTGCCATATAGCTGGACGTTAATAAACACCTTGTCTTCAGAGATATCAAGGCGTCTGCGTGCTGCCTCGATAATCCTGATATTTGCCTGGTGAGGTATGAAAACATCGATATCCTCAGGCTTAAGTCCACACTTGGCCAGACTTCTCTTAGTAGTCTCCCCCATGATACGCACCGCGAACTTGAACACTTCATTTCCCTGCATATGGATGTAGTGCTCTCCGCCTTCTATGGTCTCTAGGGACGGCGGTCTGCGGGATCCACCAGCAGGCATAGTCAGATAGTGTCCTTGAGCACCCACTGCTCCTAAATCAGTGGCCAAAAGTCCACGACCCTCGCCTACTGGGCCAACGACAGCAGCCCCTGCTCCGTCACCAAACAGCACACAAGTACTTCTATCAGTCCAATCAGTAATGCGGCTTAACACATCCGCGCCAATGACCAAAACTCTATCATAAGCTCCGCTCTCCACCGCTCGTACCGCCACATCCAAGGCATATACGAAGCCCGAACAACCAGCGGACAAATCGAAGGTAGCGGCGTTGTCAGCCCCAAGTTGCATCTGTACTATACAAGAAGTTGCTGGAAAACTAACATCCGGAGTCACTGTAGCCACAATGACCAAATCCAACTCCAGCGGATCGACCCTCGCTGCCAGCAAAGCCTTCCTGCCGGCTTCAGCCGCCAAATCGCTAGTCGCCTGATCAATAGCTACAATGCGTCTCTCCTTGATACCGGTACGAGTAGTAATCCACTCATCGCTGGTATCTACCATTTTCTCCAAATCGGCATTGGTTAGGATCTTCTCAGGCACTGACATTCCCGTGCCCCAGATCCCTGCTGGCCGAAGCTGTCTCATCACGATTCTTCACCGCCTAGTCTCACTGCAATACTAGCAATTCTATCTGTAAGGCTGGCCTGCACGGCATCCTGAGCAACACTGAGTGCATTGCGGATCGCAATGGCGTCCGAGCTGCCATGACCTATGATGACAACCCCGTTTACTCCCAAGAGAGGAGCACCTCCATATTCTGTATAGTCCAGACGCCGCCTTACCCGCTGAAACACAGGTCTAGACAAAAGTCCGCCCACCTTTGCCACTCTACTGGAGGCATACTCGGTTTTCATGGTATCGAATATCATGGACGCTAGACCTTCAGCCACTTTCAGGACAACGTTGCCGACAAAGCCATCACAGACCATTACATTGGCCTGCCCGCTAAACACCTCCCTGCCCTCTATGTTCCCAACGAAATTCCAGCCACTTTCCTTAAGTAGTTTGTAAGTCTTGGTAGTCAAGTCATTACCTTTAGATACCTCTGTGCCTATATTTAGAAGCCCAATGGTTGGATTAACAACACCCCTAACTTCCTGCATATAGGCACAACCCATACCGGCAAACTGAAGCAGATGCTGAGGCCTGCAATCGGCATTGGCACCTACATCCAACAGGATAGCTTCGCCTTTTTTCACCGGCACAGGGCAGGCGATTGCCGGCCGCTCAATACCGGGGATCCTTCCCATGTGAAGCAAAGCTGACGTCATAGTGGCTCCAGTATTACCAGCACTGACGAAGGCATCTGCTTCACCATCGCGTACCAACTTGGTCCCTACAACCACCGAAGAATCGACCTTCTGACGTACGGCTTGGACAGGATGATCATCCATTCCGATAGTCTCCGTGGCAGGCACAATTATCAATCTATCAGTGTCATGTTGCCGCACCAGCGGTGATATTTTGTGGGGATCACCCACCAGGAGCACTGCAGTCTCATTTGTCTTGACAAAATCAGCGGCACCCCCTATGGTGACCTCCAGACCCAAATCACCGCCCATTGCATCTAGTGCAATTCTCATGCATGTTGGGTCACAAAGCTCCCCACCTAGGTGGGGCAACACAGACCCTTCGCCTCCTTAACGTGCAAAATGGCCGACATAGCCACAGTAGCCCCTTCTATGGCCGTTATTATTTCATCTACCGGTGATCGAATGCTTCTACCGCTGCCACCTCAAAGGTGCCCGAAAACACCTCTTTCCCGCTTACTTTACTCACAATAGCGACGGTGGTGCGGTTGCCTTTGACTGCCTCAACAATGGCCTGGCTAAAAATGGTTTCCCCAACATATACAGGTCGCCGAAAATGCACCTTGGCGTTAACGGTAAGGACCACCGGATGGTCCACTAAGGCAACAGCTAGTGAGTTAGCTTGTGCAAAAATATGATGCCCACGAACCACCTTTGTCTTGCTAAAACCCATGTCTTCAGAGGTTTCCAGAAGAGAGCTGCCCTGCTTACCAAGTTCAACGTCGAGAAGCTGACCGACCAACTCCTGATCGCTCATGGCCTTGAGCCGCCCATATGCCGTTTCTGCAAGGGCTTTCGTCCTTTCCCGCATCTCCGGAATGGATAGCTCTAGCCGATCGAGGCGAATTGTCTGCACACTCACCCCAAATGCTTGAGCTAGTTCATCATCGGTGAGAAAAGGCTCTTCTTTGATAAGCTCCAACAACCTCTGTTGGCGCCTCAACTTGCCCCGCGTTCGCCCCATAGATAGCTTCCCTTTCCACTTGAATGCTATGAGTCGGCAAGATCATTCCCAGAACTAGTCCATAAGAATGTATCCAAATAAGTCTGGTAAGGGTTCATCATAGGACCTGGTCATAATCACACTTGTAGTTTATCCTATCTTCTTCCATTTGGCAAGCCCACAAAAAAAGACTGAGTGGACCTTAGGTCTCTCAGCCTTTCTTATATGTGAAAAGACATTAGTACCGCTACCGCTGCTAATGCTACTCTTCCACCGCTAAGACTCTGCGGCCCTTGTAGTAGCCACAATTCCGGCATACCCTGTGGGGCAGCCTCGGCTCATGGCACTGGGAGCACTCCACAGTCCCGGGAACCTTAATAGTCCAATTAGCTCTGCGCTTGCGGCTTCTACTCTTTGAATGTCGACGCTTAGGAACTGCCATAGATTCTGTCACCTCCTGGAAGCTGTTGCCAAATGCCTATTGCCTACCATCGGAATCCAACAGCCGTTTCAGTACACTCATCCGGGGATTTATATCATCAATCTCGCATCCGCATTCCCCTTCGTTCAAGTCCTGGCCACACATGGGACACAAGCCTGGGCAGTCCTTGCGACAGAGGGGTTTTATTGGAATAGATACGATTAGGTTCTCGGCAACCACCTCATCCAGATCAATAGTCAATCCCCGAAACTCCTGGAAGTCTTCATCATCCCATTCTTCTGTCACATCCGGCTCATCTTCCAGATACCCATCGTCCATCACCCGGGACGCCCTGCGAAATCGCTCGTCTATCTCAACCTTAATTGGCAACTCTCCAGGTTTTAGGCATCGGGCGCAAGATATCTCGATTTTAGTTTCAACAGCGCCTCTTACAAGGAAATACTCGCCGGTCCACGTGACTTTACCAATGAAAACAACAGGATCGATTGTCTTCAGCGTGGTCTCATTTATCTTGAGGTCGGACCAGTCCTCTACGAGGCGGAATTTGAGTTGTCCGCCTTTCTGATCTTTAATGGAGCTTATGTTAACCTCCACTAGGTCTCACCTCGTCAATTATAATGACCTTGGATCTAGCTGTCAAGAAGGCTGTGATGCCATCGATGGTATTCGATATCTTTGTTTGTTAGCGCACAGGGGTCAACCTATCCATATCGTCACCATATCCTACAGCTTGCAGCACCGCTGCTTGATGGTCCTTATCCACCCGGTTGCCTGCATGTAAGCGACTCCCAAGAAAGTGTATACAGAAGTGCCCCGGAAATCCATTGTCTATGCTACTTTGCCCATGGGGGAAGCCGTTCATCGAAGCTGCGATCCTATAGCCGCCCACTTCGATGGCGATTGGCCTTCTATTCCATGACCATTTCCCACCGATGGCCTTTTTCATTATCCGAGTGTCCGCTGCAGTCAAAGGCTCCACATCGGCATGGTTGGTCCCAAACAACCGCCTTACCTCAAAACGCAACCCTGATTTTAGGTCGATGATGGTCGCCTTTTGCCCCTTAGCAAAGATGCGTTGTACATCGTTCCAATGCATCAACCGAATGGCAGGGGTAGTGCTCTTTTTCCCTGGGACGCGGCCCCTGGGAACGACAAGCTTCTCTCCTACCGCTAATCGATCGGGGTTATGAATCCCATTGGCATCCACCAGAGCCGATACCGTTGTATCCAAGCGTTTAGCAATGCTCCAGAGGGTCTCCCCCGGCTGAACTACATATATAGATTGCACTGCCGCCAACATGTCCTCAATNGCTTGCCAGGTAGCACCGCCAACGATTCCGTCGGCCGCCAAGCCGGCATCCTTNTGCAACCTGATAACAGCTGTTTTGGTGGCGGGTCCAAAGACACCATCAATGGTGGCATTCAAATAACCTGCTTGGCCCAAGCAGTATTGGAGATACTCAACATCTGGCCCAACCATACTGATTCTTAGTTGGGCCCGCTTATCTCTGGCAGCATACGCATACAAACCTTCCATGGAAGTGCAAGAGAGAACAATCATAAGACCTATCAAGAACGATTTTACACCTAGTCCAAGCCTGAATTTTTCTTGCAGCACCGTCTTCCCCCCACACGCCAGCACATATCTACTTACCTGGCATATATTTGGCAAGCTTTCAATATACATGTAGCGTTCAGACTAACCCTATAAACCTAAGCGTAGGCATAGGAGGAAACTGAGTTGTCAGCCAAACCAGAACCATCCCCTTTACTCATTCGCCTATCGGCCTTAATCGCTGTGCTGCTTACCGTAACCGTAGTTCGGTATCCACAAGTGGCCTTTAGTGCATCTCTAGAGGGGCTAAAAATCTGGTTTGATATAGTCCTCCCTGCTCTTCTCCCATTTTTCGCTATGTCAGAAATCTTAATGGGTCTTGGTGTTGTCCACTTTATTGGCGTACTCCTAGAGCCCTTAATGCGCCCTCTTTTTCAACTACCGGGAACCGGTGCCTTCGCGGTTGCCATGGGCCTTGCTTCAGGCTACCCAATTGGCGCCAAGATCACTGGCCAGCTGCACCGTGAAGGGCTGTGCACCGGCACCGAAGGTGAACGTCTCATAGCTTTAGCCAACACAGCTGACCCGCTATTTATGGTAGGGGCAGTAGCCGTTGGCATGTTCGGTCTAGAAGAGTTGGGCTGGACCATCGCCTGCGCCCACTATCTGTCAGTGCTGCTCGTAGGGCTTGCCATGGGCCTTATCTATGGTCGCCGCGATGCTGTGGCCCGCTCGGGCGCTCCTCAACAGAAAAAGAATATGCTAGCGAGGGCCCTTAAGGAGCTCGAGTTAGCCCGTCTAAGAGATGATCGTCCCATTGGTCAACTTTTCGGCGATGCAGTCAAAGACTCCTTCACATCCATGCTGTTTATTGGCGGATGTATCATGATCTTCTCAGTTCTTGGGCGCATTATGGACGTCGCAGGCATCACTGCTATTATGCAAAAGACAGCAGGAGCCATATTAGAGCCACTATCCATTGATCAAAACACTCTGCCGGCACTTTTGCGCGGCATAGTGGAAATCACCATCGGCTGTGAAGCAGCCAGTAAAGCTAACAGTCCTCTCCTTGCNAGGNCCNTGGCAACGAGCTTCATCATTGGNTGGAGCGGTCTATCCGTCCATGCGCAGGTGGCAACTATGATCCANGGCACTGATATNCGCCTTGGTCCCTACATCCTCGCCAGAGCTCTCCATGGCGTTGTAGCTGCCATTCTAACAGCTCTTCTGTGGCGTCCTATAGGTAGCCTAGCGGCATCCGAGACCCTAGCACCACTGCCGGGCTTAGGAAAGATGGATTTTCTGGCACGCCTTGCCTTATCCCTGCGGATGTTCATCCTAGCGATCGGCATCTTGCTTGTCATAGGTTTATTGACGCATCTATTCCGCAGCATAAAGATCATCCGGGTTCGTGCCAAGTGAGTTCCCTCTATTTAGCGAATCCCCCTAGCTAGTGTATTCCCTCAACTCAGTCATACTGCTGGGGGTTGGGTCTCAATCAGGTCGCGGCTATCCCCGCAGTTTATTGCTATGTTCTCGTCGGAACTTAGCGATCTTTGGACCAATCACTGCCTGGCAGTAGGGCTGATGGGGATTCAAGCGATAATAGTCCTCATGGTATGGCTCTGCCGGATAGAAGACCAAAAAGGGAACGATCTCCGTAACTATGGGGAGATCATACATACGGCTGGTCTCCAGATCACTGATAGCAACCCTTGCTGCCTGCTTCTGCTCTGCCGTGTGATAGAATATGGCGGACCGATACTGGGTCCCGATATCCCCTCCCTGCCGATTGAGACTTGTCGGATCGTGGATACTAAAGAAGACCTCCAACAGGTCAGTAAAGGAGATCACGTTGGGATCATACGTTATCTTGACTACTTCCGCATGGCCTGTTCTTCCAGTACACACCTCTTCATATGAAGGGCTGGCCACATGGCCACCGGCATAGCCCGATTCAACGCTAATAACTCCCCTTAGGTCTTGAAAAATGGCCTCCAAGCACCAGAAACAGCCTCCTGCCAAGGTAGCAGTCTCCAAGAGTTGGGAAGGGGACATGACACTCCACCTCACAATCACACGGCGTTCTACTCCATCTCGTCTAGGTTCTCAAGCCCACTCTCTACTACGGTAAGATTCTCACTAAGAGATTTTTGGAGCATCTCCAATAGTTGCTTGGCGTAAGCCCTAGCATCAGATCCCAGTTGATACGCTTGTTCTCGGGCCTCTGTAACAATCCTCTCCGCCTCTCTTTGCGCCAATTGGATGATCTCGCTTTCCCTAAGGAGTCTAGCCGCCTGCTCCTCTGCCTGGGCGATAATTCGTTCAGCCCTCCGCTGACCATCTTCTAAGATTCGGTCCCTTTCCGACGATAGAGCATCGGCCCTGCGCATTTCCTCAGGCAAAGCCGTTCTAATCTTGGCAACTAGATCCAATATCTCATCCTCATCTACCAAACTACGGCCGGAAAGGGGGATCTTCGGTGCCGACTCCACCACCTCTTGCAGCCGGTCCAGGAGAATGACTATGTTTCTGCGACTCAATCCAACAGCCCCCTTGTCAAGAACGAGTGGCGAGCTCATCCCCGTTGCCCTGCCATAGAATACTTTCTCACCAAGGCCTCGGCTACGGGGCCAGGCACCCAGGCACTTACATCGCCACCTAGGCTAGCCACCTCTTTTACTGCACTAGAGCTCAAAAACGAATATTCATTGCTAGTCATCATGAAAACAGTCTCAATATCTTTGTCCAGATGATGGTTCATCGAGGCCATTTTCAGCTCAAACTCGAAATCAGTCACTGCCCGCAGGCCCCTGACCATCGCGATGGCCCCACGGTGCCTGGCGTACTCTACTACCAGGCCCTCAAACTTTTCGCAGATGACGTTATCCAGATGCTCCGTGGCATGCGCCAGCATCTCTACTCTCTCGTCTGGCGTAAAGAGAGCCTTTTTGGCGGGATTATTCAAAACCGCCACATAGACCCGATCGAATAGATCACAAGCCCGGGTGATAATATCTAGATGCCCGAAAGTCACCGGATCAAAGCTCCCAGGGCATACCGCGATTTTCATGGATATTCCCTTCTTCCCTACAAATTCCTTGATTCCTTTTTGATATCCTGGCCAATACCTTACTCTTGGCGATGGAAAAAGCTAAGCACAGTATCACCGTACCTCTGTATACGTACTCGAGCGAGACCATCCACCTTTTCCGGTACAGTCTCATCCCGATGATGCTCAGCTATGACCAAAGCATTGTCAGCAATCAGTTGTNTTCGACTAACAGCCACTAAAGTACTNNGCACCTTATCTTGCCCATAGGGCGGATCGAGGAATATGCAGCCAAATTCCATATTCCTGGAAGATAAGGCAGCCAGTCCTCGAAAGACATCGGTTGTATAGACCTCTGCCTTATCCAATAGTTCCACTCGCTTTAGGTTAGCTCTGATCACTTGTGTAGCTGCAGGGCTACTATCGATAAAAATCGCTCCAGGGGCCCCTCGACTCAATGCCTCGATACCTATTGCTCCGGAACCGGCATATAGATCGAGAAACCACCCAGCTGTAGCTTGCTGACCTAGGATGGCGAACATGGACTCCTTTACCCGATCTGCTGTCGGTCGCGTTCTTTGACCCTTAAGGGACTGTAGTCTTCTACCTTTAGCAGTACCAGTGATTACCCTCATAATAGACCACCGATCCTATTTTTCCCAGTAGGTTTCCTAGGGGTGATGAGCATAGTGGCCTTGGGAAAAGCACACATTAATATCGGAGTACGGTTTAACCCTCCCCCAAATGCATAGGAAGTGCGATAGGCCGCAATTAGCCGATTCGCCCTTCCTCCGGTTTCTCCTCTCCCCCGATGGCGGTCCTTTCAAGGCCGCCATCGTGCTTTGGCAAAGAAAAACCTCGCCGAGTCAGTTCTTCCTTCAATCGCTGATGATTCGCCGCCAAGAGCAGGGGATCCGCTGACACAATTTTTTCGGCTAAAGTGTGGGCCTGCTCCACGATTTTTGTGTCCTTCACCAAATCTAGAAACCGCAGCCCAAATATTCCGGATTGCCTAGTACCTAAGACCTCGCCTGGGCCCCGCAATCTCAGATCAGCCTCTGCCAGAAGGAATCCATCTTGTGTGTTCCGAATGAGGTCTAGGCGTTTGATCGCTTCCTCGGTAGAAGGCTCCCCTACAAGTAGGCAAAAGGAAACTGCAGCACCTCGCCCTACTCGGCCCCGTAGCTGGTGCAGCTGTGCCAGACCAAATCTCTCGGCGTTTTCCACGGCCATGACTACGGCGTTGGGCACATCTACCCCAACTTCGATTACCGATGTGGTGACGAGTATCTGCCAATAGCCGTTGACGAAGTCCTCGATCACTTTCTCCTTCTCTTTGGCCTGCATCTGGCCATGCAGCAACCCAATTCTCACACTATTGAAAACAGGCAAAGACTGCAGCCGGCCCACTTCTTTACTGGCAGCCAAAGCTGGGGATGGTCCATCCTCGGCCCCTTCCACCAGAGGNTATACTATGTACGCCTGGTATCCCAGTTCGATCTGGTGTCTGATAAATCTATACATATCATCTCGATCGCGGGGAGATATCCATCGTGTATCAACCGGTCGCCGCCCCGGAGGCAGTTCATCAAGGATTGATACATCCAAATCCCCGTACAAAGTCAAAGCCAACGTCCTGGGGATGGGCGTTGCTGTCATTACCAGTAGATCACTCAAACCTTTTTGCACCAACGCTTGCCTCTGGAGCACTCCAAAACGGTGTTCTTCGTCGATAACTGCCAAGCCCAACCGGGCAAACTCCACGTAGGGCTCGAGCAAAGCCTGGGTTCCCACAACTATATGCCAGTCTCCTTCAGCCAGACCTCGGTAGATCTCTGCTTTCTCTTGGCTGGCTAGACTACCGGTTAACAGCACCACTTCTATGCCAAGCTCTCCGAGAAGTGATCGCAGACGGGTATAATGCTGTCTAGCCAAGATTTCCGTAGGGGCCATCAGTGCCCCTTGATACCCGGCCTCCACCGTCTTGACCAGGGCATACACAGCGACAATGGTTTTGCCGGAGCCTACATCTCCCTGCAGTAGACGTCGCATGGGATAGGAAGACTCCATATCCTTAGCTATTTCCTGCATCACACGTTTTTGTGCATTGGTCGGCTCGAATGGTAGCGTTGCCAGTAACGCATCGGTTAAAGGTCCATCGGCGCAGTGAACTGGCCCAGGGTAGCTTCTTTGTCTATGCCTCTTAGAAAAAACAACTATCTGGTAAAATAAAGCCTCATCAAAAACAAGCCGTTCCCTGGATCGAGCGGCTTCTTCGAAAGAGTTAGGTGCATGTAGCCCAACCATTGCCTGCCGAGCATCCATAAGCCCAAGTTCTGTAATGTGTTCTCTCTTGAGATACTCTGTGAGACTCGGTCGGCAAATCTCTAGGGCTTGTCTCACCCACATACGCATTTGTTTTTGGGATATGCCTTCAGTCAAAGGATAGACGGGCACGAGCTGCCTGCCTGGTGGCCATGGGCGCTCCTTCACAGCTGGATTGTGCATCACCCAAAGCCCCTTATCTCGCTGGATCCGTCCGTATACCATCAGTTCTTGATCGCGCCGGACAGTACTGTTACCAGTGGACCATCTGGACTGTCGGCGAAACCAAAGAAGCTGAACACTTTCAGGCCCATCCGTCAAAATCGCCTTGGTGACTACAAGGCCTTTTCCGTGGTAGCGCTGTTGGGATACGTCTTCCACTACCCCTTGGAGGCAAACCGTATCACCGTCGGTTACCTTGCTCAATGAGCAAGGAGTCCAGTCTTCGTATTGGCGTGGAGCATGGGCAAGTAAATCTCCCAGAGTCTGAATCTCTAGCCTGGCTAATGCTCTGGCCCGAGCTCTTCCCACTCCCGTCAGCGCAGTGACAGGTTCGTCCAGCAATCTGTCATCACTCCGAGCCCAAAGCTGGTCGCCAAACGAGACCTAGGGTACCGGGACCTGAGTGAGAACCCATGGTGGGCCCAACGTCACCTAGGAATGACTTATCATAGGCAACTAGATCCTGAACTTCGGCCAATAGGTCCATGCCTTCTTCTTTGGCGTCGGCATGCATTACTGCAAAATCAATGCGGGTATCACCCACCCGTTCCTTAAAAATCTCCAGCATTCGGCGTCGAGCCCTTCGCGTGCCCCGTACCTTCTCCACCACGTCAACAGTGCCGTCAACAAAGGTCAAGACCGGCTTGATCTGCAAAAGGCTTCCCACCAAGGAAGCTGCCCTCCCAATTCTACCGTTCTTCTCCATATATTCTAGGGTATCTACCAGGAAAAATAAGCCTAGTTGCTCTTTGGCTGTCTCTGCTGCCTTCTGAGCTTCGCTTAGCGTATCATGTCCGGCTGCAGCTAAAGCCACAAGACCTATCCCCATCGATACTGACAGAGTGTCAACAACCTTGATGTTTTCCTTATCTACCATCTCAGCAGCCAAGGAAGCAGCCTGATAAGTGCCGCTAAGCTTGCTTGATATATGAACAGACAAAACTTGGCGACCATTTGCTATGGCTTCTTGATATACTTCAGCAAACTGGCCTGGGGCAGGCTGGGACGTCCGCGGTAAAATAGGCTCACTCCGTAACCTCCGGTAATACTCCTCGGGGGTAAGATCCACTCCATCTTGATACCTCTCATCACCAAAACTGACCGATAGAGGCACTACCTTGATATCATAGGCTTCTGCCACTGCCTTCGGCATGTCTGCTGTGCTGTCGGTTACTATCTGAATACCGGCCATGACTCTCCTCCCTTTCACCCAACCACTTAGCGTTCTCATCCCAGATGCCAACTATCCCACCCTGGTCAAAGAAAGCAAGCGGGCCTGCCAAACCACTACTCAACCGCTACAAGATAGTAGTAAAGTGGCTGGCCTCCTTCATAGAGTTCCCACTCCGGCTCAGGAAACTCTGCTCTCAGTTGCTGCAACAGATCTCGAGCAGCTGTCTTGATAACATCTTTACCATAGAATAGGCTGACCAGCTCAGCCTTGCGCTTAGCCAATAGCCGCCGTATCAACTCTTTCGTGGTGGAAATCAACTCATTACCGGCAACCACCACACGACCTTGCTCCAAGCCGATAAAATCTCGCTCATTGATGTGGACACCATCGGTGGTAGTTGAGCGCACAGAATAGGTCACCTCGCCGCTCACCACTCCCTGNCTGGCACTTTTCATCCGCTCCACCACTTCGCCTAGTTCTAGCTTATCATCATATGCCGTTGCTGCAGCCACCCCTTGGGCAAGACCGGGAGTTGGAATTACAACCACATCCTTCTTAGCCATCTTAGCGGCCTGCTCAGCTGCAAACAGCACATTCTTGTTATTGGGAAGAACGATTACCTCTTTGGCCGGTACTTGCTCGATAGCCTCCACTAGCTCTTCTGTGCTTGGGTTCATAGTCTGGCCACCATTGAGCACCACATCAACACCTAGTCCCTGGAAAATCGACTTCCAGCCTTCACCTAAGCTAACCGCCACGACACCCATCTTCTTCTGCGCCTCGTCGATATCGGCATTAGTCATTATGACAGAGCCAGAGTGCATGTGCCCATTGCCGCGGTCTATCGGAAGCTCGGCGGAGTTTATCCGACGATTCTGCTCCGCCATGTTGTCAATGTCTATGGCAAACATCTCACCATATCCGCAGCAAATCTCTAGAACTCGACCGGGATGGTTGGTGTGAACATGGATTTTGGCTGTCTCTTCATCGCCCACAACTAACAGAGAATCCCCCAAGGGCTGTAGTGTCTTACGCAACTCATCTAAGGAGACCTCACCCCTGACCACGAGTTCAGTACAATACCTAAACCGGATACTCTCCATAGGCCTTATCTCAGAGACAGCTAGAGCTCTTGTATTCGTCCTTGGTATATCTTCAGCAGCTGCCAACAGAAGTACTGGTGCCTCATGCTGCTCCATGCTCGAGTATGCACCCATGAAAATCGTAAGCACACCTTGGCCGCCGGCATCGACTACTCCGGCCTCGGCTAGCGCCGGCAGCATCTGTTTGGTCTCAGCTAGAGCCTTGCTTGCGGCACGTAATACCGCCTCGAACCAAGCTACTACATTAGTCTCGCGCCTTGCCGCCTGCTTACCTGCTTCCGCAGCCACCCGAGCCACTGTCAGCATGGTACCTTCCACTGGCCGCATGACTGCCTTATAGGCCATGGCACTGGCCTCCTGCAGTGCTCGACTCAGATCGTGCACAGTGGCAGTGTGCTTACCCTGCATAACTTGGGCAAAACCCCGCAAGAGCTGGGAAAGGATGACTCCCGAATTCCCTCTAGCACCCATCAAAGATCCTTTCGCCGCCGCTTGAGCCAGCTCGCCTACGGAGGTAGACGTGGATTTTTCTACCTCTTGGGCAGCCGCCAGCAGAGTGAGGGCCATATTAGTACCGGTATCCCCATCAGGTACAGGGTAAACATTCAAGAAATCAATGTCCTCTTTTTCCTGGTTTAACCGGTTGGCAGCAGCGAATATCATGCTCCTAAACATGCTGCCTGTCAAAAAGTCTCGCTCCAATCCCAACCCCGCTCCTTCTTACTGATATGACTCAAGTATAGTGATTACTTCTCATCCCGTGGTTGTGTCACCCTGACACCTTCTACCCTGACATCAACCCGTTGGACTGTGATACCGCAAGCGGTTTCCACCGCATATTTTACTCTCTGCATAACATTATGAGCCACTTCTGAGATCTTGGTCCCATATTCCACTACGATATGCAGTCGAATGATCAATTCATCTCCCTTGGCTTCTACTTCAACACCACGCTCATAATGCTCCTGGCGCAATAGATCAATCAGACCGTCTTGTACATTACGGGCGGCCATACCGACTAATCCGTAACACTCGGAAGCTGCGGTACCTGCGATAATCGCAATCACCGCATCGGAGATTTCCACCTTACCAAGTGCCGTCGTAAAATTGCCTGCCAAGCCTCTCCCTCCAGTTAAATGCTTGCTTTATGCAGCGGGCCAATGCTACGGTAGACTATTCTCCGGTGATCCTAGTATTTCCTTGTTTCTTGAAGGCGTTTCCCAATTAAGTGCAGCTTGGGCGCTCCCACCCCTTCCGCACCAATCTTACCATTATCGAAGACTGCACGCAAAAGCCCCTGCTTTTGTCCTATCCATTCATAGCACATACGCAAGGGCCTTATGCCTTATTCTACAAGATTTATTACCCCATTGCAATGGTCTATTTCTGACTACCTTGTAATCGGCTGCAATCGCATTTTGCCTTGTGGTGGCCTAATGCGCAAAAGCCGCATTGCGTTTAGGATGACCAAAAGCACGCTAGCTTGGTGAACAAGCATTCCAAAAGCCAGGACCACAGTCTGTCCCAAAACCCCAGCCAAGAGAGCGAATACGACGATAACAGCAAACACCACATTCTGCCTAATGTTGCTTAAAGTACTCTTGCTAAGGGCTATAGCATAAGGTAACTTATCCAGTCTATCACCCATGAGCACTAGATCCGCCGTCTCCAAAGCCACATCAGTCCCAGCAGCCCCCATGGCTATACCTACATCAGCCATAGCCAATGCTGGAGCATCATTGATGCCATCACCAACCATTGCCACAATTTCGCCTTTTTCCCGAAGCTCCCTGATCACTTCCACTTTGTCTTGAGGCAGCATTTCAGCGTGGTATCCGTCTAACCCTAGCTCATCGGCGATGGCTTTGGCCGTAGATNCGTTATCCCCTGTCAACATGACGACTCGACGAATGCCGTGCTTTTTCAAATCGGCAACCAGNCTATATGCCTCAGATCGGGGCCTATCGGCCAGAAACAAGGCTCCGATGACTTTTGTTCCTTCCGCCACGAAGATAGCGGTGCGGCCCTTTTCTTCTTCTGCCTGCAACTTGCGGGCAGCCACTTGGTCAATGACAATCCCCAAGCTCTCCATGAGGCGAACACTGCCTACAGCCACTTGCCGAGATTCGACTTCAGCACTGACTCCCCGCCCGGGCCAGACTTGGAAGGACGTCGCGGTAGGCAAAGGACCTTTAGCCTCAGCGGCTTCTACGATTGGCTTGGCCAAGGGGTGCTCAGAAAACTTCTCAACTGCTCCTGCCAGGCGCAAGATCTCCTCTTCGGTTCCCGTTCTGGCCCACATACCCACCAGCTTCGGGCGTCCGACGGTAAGGGTGCCAGTCTTATCTAGGACAACGGTCTGAATGCGACCAATCTTCTCCAGATGATCGCCACCCTTGATCAAGATGCCTTGCTTAGCAGCGTTGCCAATCCCTGCCACAACAGAGACCGGGGTGGCAATGACCAAAGCCCCGGGACATGCTATCACCAGCAGAGTTAAGGCTAGCACGGCATTTCTGGTGAAAAGAAACGTCAATAGAGAGATAGCCATGATTGCCGGCGTGTAATAGCGAGCAAAGCGATCCAGTAGCTCCTGGCTGCGTCCTTTCTCCCCTTGAGCGGCCTCTACAAGACTGATGATACGAGCAAATGTGGTATCCTCTCCGGCTCGATCAGTGAGTATTTCCAGATAGCCGGCTTCATTGATTGTACCACCGAAAACTCGATCACCTTCACTCTTTTCCACCGGAATTGACTCACCGGTGATGACGGCTTGGTTCACAGTAGCTACGCCCGTAATGATCTCTCCGTCCACAGGAATCTTCTCGCCGGGGCGTACTATTACCAGATCACCCACTTTTACATCCGCTGCGGGGATTTCCTTCTCCTCATCGCCTTTTCTCACCCGTGCCACTTGGGGCGCGAGCTCCAAAAGCTCCCTTAGGGCCCCCCTGGTTTTGTCCAAAGTACGAGCTTCCAGATAAGAGCCCAAAGCAAACAAGAACGTCACAACAGCTGCCTCCCAGTATTCCCCAATGGCGATGGCGCCTAGGGCGGCTATCGTCACCAGCGCCGGAATGCCCACCACTTTAAAACGCAGAGCTTGCCAAGCACTTCGGGCAACGGGAGCTCCTGCGATAATTGTGGCCGCTATCATCAAAATCGGTGTTGCTATATTCTGGGGATAAAGCCGCCCCAGGCTCCAGCCTAGGGCGATGAGTATCCCAGAGATGAGGGTGTACAATTCGTCATCCTCCTCTATGAACTCGATATGACCTTGTATCCAGTCTTGGCAATGGCCTTTTCTATGGCATCCAAACTGATAACCGAAGGATCGTAGGTAACCTTTACCCGGCTGGTGGCAAAGGTAACCGTCGCATCTTCCACTCCCTTCTGACGTTTGAGAACCTGACCAATGGTTTCTGCACAAGATGGACACGACAGGCTAGTTAACTGCAAAGATGCTTCCTGCATTATGCTTCCTCCTCTCGCAGCTACGCTGCGGATTGTACTACCACCTCATTGGATGGCAACCTTAGGATAGCATCTTTACAGGGGATTAAACCTTGATCTAAGTCAAAACTTGAGGATGACTCGCGTTATTCTTCTAACTCTGCATCGGCAACGCCTCTAACCAATGGATTTCTCCCAATGAAAATGTGTTAAGAAAGCAGAGCTTCCAGTAAGCCGACATCCTTGATCACTAAAGACCGATGGCCCTGAAGATTCAAAATGCCTTCTGCCTGCAGACCGTTTAATCTGCGGCTGACTGTCTCGATGGTGGTACCTAACAAATGCGCCAATTCTTCTCGGTTAAGATCCAGTGCAATGGTAATCTCCTTACCATTGCGCGTACCTGTTTGAGCTTTCATTAGTAACCATGATATGAGTCGCTCCTCCACCGTCTTTAGAGTGAGATCACTGATGAAGGCTTCTGCCTGATACAATCTGGCGCTCATGGCCTCTAGCAAAGCCAACGCGACCGGGGGCTCTCTTTCCAAAAGACCCTTGAAATCGGCTCGATGCAGCTGACATATCTGGCTAGGCTCCATTGTCTCAGCAAAATAGGATTGTTTTGTATCTTGAAACAATGTGAGTTCGCCAAAAAAATCCCCCTGAGTAAGAATCCTGAGGATCTGTTGTCGCCCTTCGGCTGAGACGTTATAGAGCTTCACTCGACCGGTTCGAACAATGAATAGATGGGTCCCTACATCTCCTTCTTGGAAAAGGAGTTCTCCCTTGTCATACTCTAGGGAGTAAATGAGACCGTTGACTTCCGCCAGCCCCCTATGATCAAGAGCAGCAAAGATCGGTACACTACGCGCACATGTATGGGGACCGCTTTGACACTTCGCACAACGATCATCCATGTAACCACCTCCCTGCATGTCAATATCTGGCCGAAGTGGCGTGTTCCTCCATTTCCATGATACCAACTTTCCTTAATGAATGCTCGAAGAAAACCGACTATTTCTCGGGGGCCGCAATCGTATCTTGCCGGAGGCAATGGCTTGTGTTACAATGGGAAAAGACTGAAAGAAACGACGATGGTTTTGGTGAGGGCAAGGGGGTGCAAGAGTTGGCCAGGCGCTGTATAGTATGTGATAAAGGAACTACTACCGGAAACAAGGTCTCCCGTTCCAACAGAAGATCCCGACGTCGTTGGAGCGCAAACCTCCAGCGGGTCAAGCTAGATCTAGATGGTCACGTAACTAGCCGGTATGTATGTACCAGATGCCTTAAGGGAGGAAAAGTCAAACGGGCACTGTAAGCCCCTTGTGATTCCCAGTTTGATGTTATCTGGTTTGAGTTTAGGCAGGCGACCGAAGTCGCCTGTTATTTTTTTCCCATTTACGGCCCTTGCTTACTGTTGACAACAATTAGAACACCGCTCGTGGCCTCAATGGCAGCACAGTTTGTCACCAACTCATTGCTCAAACCCCGGGTTTCGCCCATATGAAGAGTGTCATTTTGCAGAGGGTAGTATAAACCAGTAGCTGTAACACCGGAGACAGTAGGCGTCAGGGGAATTAGTGAGACATAGTCTCCCTTTTCACCTGTAATGCAAACTCGTGCAGGAGCCCGAAGCATAACAACCCTCTGACCCTTCGATACCAGTTGTAACCTTGCTCCTCGCTTCAGACAAAGCCAGGCCAAAAACAGATTGCCAAGGGTATGGTCGATTCTATGTCCCAGGCTGCCATATAACCAAATATCCTTAATACCGGCATCTAGGGCATATTCCACCGCCAGCTGACCATCAGTCTTATCTTTTTCTCTGGGAAATTCCATTACTTTGGGGCCACAGTCCCATTCACGAAGTGCCCGCTGCAAGTCAGCATCGATGGAATCGAAGTCCCCCAAGATGACATGGGGCTTCAATCCCACATTTAACGCATGGTGCAAGCCGCCATCGGCACAGATTACTAGGTCACCTGCCTGGGCTTCTTCATAGTCAGTTGATGCAAACTCACCATTGCAGAAGATTAGGGCCCGACTAAAGCGGGGTGCTACGGTAACCATCTCCCTCCATAGTCGATCGGGTATGTGCTTTGTGTAGAACCATCTTGTCAGTTGCCATCCCGCCGCAGCAAGGGATAGCGGGACAGCAGCCAGATGACCAAGATTGAAAGAATGGCACTAGGCAGCAGGTAACTAGCATTGTAAGACAGTGAGTAAATCCAAGGATTCGTCCCCTCCGGGGCATACGCCGCCCAAAAGATAACTCCGGCCAGCACATGCACTACATAACGAGCAGCACTTCCAATTATAACACCTAGAATGGGCCGCTTATAAAACAGGCCCGCCAATCCCAACATCGCAAAGGGCAAAGGATAGTCCATGACAAACTGCACTGGGTGGACAACATACGCTCCGAGCAGCAATTTTAGCAGCCCCAGCAACATACCTGACCAAAGTCCTGGTCTTAGGCCATGACGCAAACTCACCACAAAGATCGGCACCATTTCTAAGGTCACCGAGCCACCCTGGGGTCCCCGAAACAACCGTAGCATGCTCAGGATCATAGCTAAAGCCGCCGCTATTGCCACTTCCACCATCACTTTGGTATCCCACTGCTTCTTCATTCAAGACTCCTCCTTCGTCCGGCCCAATCAAGAAGAGAGGGCGACGACATGCAAAAAACCGCAACCCACAGCCACTACGGGTTACGGCTCTTATATCATATCTCACCGCATTCCCTACGCAGGCATTAACCTACAGGTTCGAAGGGTTTAGGAAACCAACAGGTTCCACTCTCAGCCATATGCTCCCCTAGCGGACCGAACTATTTGATTATCACTAACTACTATTCTAGAACTTCCGGGATTATCCTGCTTGCAAGCCCCAAGGCTCCCTAGATTTCCTTCCCATTAACACCCTAAGCTGCCGGCTGCATACTAGCAAGCAGCTCATGATCGGGGCTGAAACAACTCCAAAATCTCACCATCAGGCCCCTTAAAGAAGAAAATCTTACAGCCATCCAAGGCTTCCCTGGGAGTCTCGTCAATAAGCTCGGCTTTACCCCGCAGACTATCAACCACTTTCTCGATATCATCTACGGTGAAGGCCAGATGGGCGATGACTCCTTGTGATCCGGGCACATCACCATGCTTCGGACACAGAAGCTCCAACTCGCTTTCGCCGATGGTAATAAAGGCGATTTTCATATTGCCGTCAGCCGTAGTAATGCGTTCCTTAAGCTTGAGCCCTAATACATTGGTGTAGAAATCGATGGAGACATCCAGATCCTTTACCATTATGCCCACATGTTCGATTTTTTTCAGCACGGGGATCCTCCTTTGATCAACCGAAGTTGCTCTCCGCTAGCTTATCTCTTTAGTCAAGTTCTGCCTTGGGAGACGGAATCCTTTGTTCTAAAATGACCCACCTAAGAATACAGGACCAAAAAGGATGAGCAAGAGGCTGGGGAATATAAAGAAAAGCAAGGGAAAGAGCATCTTCACCGGGGCTTGGTTAGCCCGAGCCTCAGCCCGGTGAGCCTGGGTGATGCGAATCTGCTCTGCTAAAAGCAGTAAAGTTGAGCTGATACTCGTGCCAAGCTGGTCAGCTTGGATCAGAGTTGCCGCCACGGACCGCACATCAGGCTGCGGACACCTGTCTGCCATTCTTCTCAAGGCTGCCTGACGACTGTCACCCATGCGCATGTGATGTAACACCTGGTTAAACTCATCAATCAAGGGATCCGGCGGGCTTTTCTCCACAATAATGTTGATGGCAGCATCAAAGGTAAGACCCGCCCCTGTGCATATGACCAATAGATCCAGCACACTCGGAAGACTTCTGCGTATAGCCGCCTCCCTCCGACCAAGTGCAAGGGAGAGCCAAACAAGCGGCAACCTGCTACACAGATACCCACCTATGCACCCCAACAGAAGTTCACCACCAGCGATACCAATGACTAGGCCACCACCTATGGCCAAGACCATGCGCCACCCCCAGAGTTCCTCTGGAGTCATCTGTCTGGGATTACCGGCTGCGTTTAGCCTCTCGCTACTAGCTATCCCTGCCTTAGTCGGAGCTAGTCTACGCCAGATTATTTCTCCAAGAGAGGTTACGATCTCTTTGACAACCAAAGCTGTCAACTCACTGTTACTGCCCTGGAAGATCTTACCATTCTCTAGCTGCCACTTCACTAGCCAGCCTGACTCAACTTGGCCGTACCAAAGCCATAGTAATGCCAAAGCAACACTAATGCTAGCCGCCGATATCCACGCCATGACTTCACCTACCCTAAGGATCCACACTGCTAATGCGACTAATCATCCACATCCCCACAATCTCCAGAGCAAGGGCGGCTCCCAGCAGAACCTGCCCTAAGGGGTTTAGAAACAGTGGTTCTATGAATTGGGGCATGATCAACCAGATCACCCCGGCTAGGGCCAGCGGTAGAATAGAGATGACAATGCCTGTGAGTCTGCCCTGGGACGTAACTGATTTCAGCTTTGTATCCAGATTGATTCTCTGTCTAATGGACTCTCTCAGGGTACCCAAAACAAAGCCTAGATCCCCTCCCACTCGTCTTTGGATAGTCACAGCCGTCACCAACTGCGTGAAGGCTGGATTGCCTACATCAGCTCCTACTCTCTCCCAAGCTAAGTCCATAGGTACACCCACTTGCACCTCACCGACTATTCTTTTCGCGATGTCGGCCAGAGGCGGCTCTGTCTCCCTAGCCACCAGTTCCAGGACTTGAAAAAGGTTGAAGCCTGCCCGCAGACCTCCTTGCATCAGACTCAACCCGTCCAGGAGCTGCACCTCCAGTTTTGCCTGTTGGCGTCTTCGGTTTTGCCGAGCGATTGTGAACGGCACAACTGAGGCCAATACCGCACCAATGAGCACGCCCCAGCCAGGGACCAAGAACCATCCGCCTATAGCCCCCGAAATCATCCAGAACAGCCTACTGCTTGATACATTTCGAACCAGCTCTTGCCAATCCCAGCCATGTGTTCTCCGGCTTGCGGTCACACATAACTGGTACAACGCCAAGGCAGTACTTAAGAAACTCGCAAAGCAGACCAACCCTACTCCCATGCGAAGAGTCTTTAGCGTCAACACATCTACTTCTCCAAATAAATTCATTGAGCACCTACCCCTCGTCTTGCAAGTTCAGCCTCTAGGGTAGGCGGGATATCCAATTGCTGAAAACCTCCTCGGATTCTCCCCAAATCATCGGTGCCTTGCTGTCGAAATGCGAAGAGGGGCACTAAAGCAACCATTCCGCCGTCTATTCCCTTCACCCAACTGATCTCGGTAATCCTACGACTACCATCTCTAAATCGCCCTTGGTGAACAATGATATCCAAGGCCGCAGCTATCTGTTCTCGGATAGCTGTTAAGGGCAGCTCTATGCCGCCCATCATCACCATGGTCTCCAGCCGTGAGATGAGATCTTGTGGGGAGTTGGCATGGGCTGTTGTCATGGACCCATCGTGCCCGGTATTCATAGCCTGTAACATATCAAGGGTTTCGGGACCTCTGACCTCTCCGATTACGATCCGATCCGGTCGCATACGCAACGCGTTGCGCAAAAGCTCTCTAATTCCTACTTCGCCTCTACCTTCGATATTGGCCGGCCGCGCCTCCAAACGACCCACATGGGGCTGACGCAAGCGAAGCTCTGCTGCATCTTCTATAGTAAGTACCCGCTCATCGGCCGGTATGAAGCCTGACAAAATGTTGAGCAGAGTGGTCTTTCCTGACCCGGTACCGCCCGAGACCACAAGATTTAGCTTAGCCAAAACACATCTTTTCAAAAACGCAGCCATTTCTTCATTCAAGAGCCGAAGCCAATGAGGTCAGCTATGGTAAGCGAGTCGTCAAGGAATTTTCTGATAGTCAGCATAGGCCCATCCAGGGACAGAGGCGGAATGATGGCGTTTACTCTAGAGCCGTCGGGTAAACGAGCATCAACCATGGGAGAGCTTTCATCGATGCGCCTTCCCAAAGGGGCGATAATGCGCTCGATGATCTTGATAACTGCTGCGTCGTTGGTAAACTGTTTGTCAGTCAGCACTAGACGACCTTGCCGCTCCACGTATATCTGGTTGGCACCGTTAACCATGATCTCTGAAACCTCGGGATCCCGCAATAGCGTCTCCAGATGGCCTAGCCCCAGGATCTCGTCCAGCATTTCCTGACGAAAAGCAGCTTGCTTATGCTGAGGCCATCTATCACCCACATGTTCCAACAAAACATCGTCAATGATCTTCACCACTTGCCCCTTAAGGGACGAGACTACGTCTTGATCCTCCTGATAGCCCCGCTGATGTGGATTAACGCGCTCGATGACCCGGTGATGCACCAAATCTTGCAGAGCTTGCCGGGAAAGTATGGCATCTTCCTGGAGGCTCTCGTCACCGGGAGAGTTGTTCTTAGTGAAACTCGAAATGAGAGGAAACAGCCATCTGCCAGTCGATGGGTTTTTCTTGTCTTCAGACTCAACATCGATAAGTTCNTTGACTATCGACGATAACCCCTTAGCTCCCCCGATTGCAGTAATCTGGTTACCACTGCCTAACCAATGCCTGCGCTGACTGTTTTCCCGAATCACATGATGGAAAGGGTGGCCAGTGATACTCTCCATCTCTGACACTGTCAATGGTTCCTTGCCGGTAAGACGATTTAGTACCAGCCGAGCATGGCTGCCATAGCCCAGCAACCTTAGAAGCCTATTTAGCTCTCTAGTATTTTGCAAAGCGACAGGATCTGGAATGACCACGGTATAGATCATATTGCTTATGGGCAAAACAGCCAACACCCTGCTATCAAAATTGGTAGCTAGGTCGACAATGACAAAATCATATCTGTAGCGGAGCAAGTGGATAGTTTTTTCCACATGGCCCTCTCGAATTCTTTGCCATCTATCTGGCGTGCTTGGTGCTGCCAATAGCCGAATACCGCTATCATGGGCCAGAAGATACTTTTCCATTGCTTTTGGTACCATGGTATCCATTGCTGGTGCTAAATCGGCGAAACTTGGATCTGGTTCTACACCCAAAGACAGGGCCAAGTCACTNCCTAAGCGCAAGGTTAAGTCTACCAAAACTACCCTCCGCCTCGCCTCAGTGAGCAACGAAGCTAANGCCACACAGATAGAAGTCTTACCTACCCCGCCTTGACTACCAAACACTGATATGATCTGGCCAAGCTCTCGACGGACATGCGCCTGTGCAGAGACTGCCATGATTCACTCTCACACCTCCATTTTCTTTTTTATCTATATATCATTGTCTGGACCACGTGTCTTTCCAAAAATCGTCCTCTCCCACTAGCCGCGGACTAACAATTACGATAAGATCGTTTTTTTGCCTAGATCGCACTTCGCTACGAAACAGGCTACCTAAGATGGGCAAATCTCCTAGAACAGGAACTTGTTTGCTGCGGGTGCTCTCCTCCTCCGAGAGAAGTCCACCTATAACTAAAGCCTTGCCTGGCTCAATCGCGGCCTGTGTTCGCCAACGCCGAGTACGTAGCCCGGGGATAATGACTGCATCCTGCAGCTGAGTAGCATTCTCCCAATCGAGAGAGCTTACCTCGGGCTCCACCAAAAGATGCACGTGGCCATCGCCTAGTAGCGTTGGCTTTACTTTGAGACTAACACCATACGATTTCCACTCAATCCCTGCATCCGCCGGTATGGGGATCTCTCCCCCCGCTAGAAACTCAGCCCATTCACCATCCTCTGCCAAAAGAGATGGAGAGGCTAGAATTCTTGCTTTTCCGGAACGCACAAGACTGTGGAGGTAGGCTTTTGCCCACAGCGGGCCTGCAATGAGACTATAGGATGGGTTGGGTTCTTCTCCATTTGGATGCAACGATCCCAATGTGCTTAGAGGCATAACCCATTCTTCTGAGCCGCTATCATCAGAGGCAAGATTGAAGTGCCAATCGAGACCTATCTCGCCTCCGTCACTGCTAGATGTCTCCAGCATATACACATCCACCCACACCTGCCGGATCCGGTCGTCAACCACCAGAAAGTTGTGGACAGGCATCCCTAGAGCTGAGGCCAAACCTTCCGCCCTTTTTCGTTCACTCTCAGATGCCACTGTCCCTTCTAAGATGATAGTATCTGCTACACACTGGTATTGAACATCGAGATTACCTAGTAAGAGTTCTAGCTTGCCCATGTCCGGTGATGGTGGTAATGGCGCATCCAGTATCGTCAGTCGGTTGATCCAACCCGGGAACTCGCCATCTAACAGAGATTGCAGGTAGTTACCAACGTCCAAGGGTACCTTCCCTTCCAGCACGACGCTTGTTCCAACTCGGTAAAGCCGTGCTCCCAAGCCAGCTGCTTCCCTCACCAAAGGTTCCCAGTTGTCAACCACCGGAGCTTGCTTCTCTTCTACTTCTACAAGGTCTACCACCCTCTCGGTGAAGGTGCGCGCGATGGCCTCTGCTTTGATCTTGTCCAACGCATTATCGACTGTGCCCTCTAAAAGGACAACGCCATTGAGTACCTGGACACTAATGGTGTCCAAATTTATCGCTTGCCCGATCTTCGCAGCGTCGATAAACAAAGGCTGCTCGTTTTCAACACTAAAAGCGACAGTCGTGGCATCGATGACCGGATACCCAAAGGCCGATGCCATGGCTACTACGGCTTGTTTACGCTCCGTGGATATCACTTCACCACGCAGAACGATGTTGTTTCCCACCGCTGTCACTGAGATGTCATCGTTGGGACCGATTAATGTTTTGACATCTGCCAAAACTAAAGGAGAAAGACCGACCTCTTCAGTCAGATCCACAACAGCATAGCCGTATTGTTCGGCAAGTCTAAGAGCGGCAGCTCGTTCCCTAGGAGAAAGAGAACCCTGCAAGACCAAGCTATCACCTACCCACCTCACCACCAGACCAGGGATACCAATCTGGGATTGAATCAGAGTGGCAAAAGGTTTCGCTGGCGTTGGAGTACTTGTCCGAAGCAGGCTAAATACCTCAAGACCAGAGGCAAGGCCATAGTCATGCACAATGGCTTCCGCCAATTCTACGGACTTATCGTCTAGAGCACAGCCTTCGATAACCAGATGGTTTCCTTTTTGGCTAACAGTAACGCCCTCAAGCATGGGCAGATCCTGCAATATGCGCTTTAGCGGGTTCAGATCAACGGCAGACACCGGCAAATTGGCACCAGTATCCGGCGAAACATTAGCCGAATCACCATTTTTAACCGCCGTTTCCTTCTCTATCTCATCTTGCTTTGCCAAGGTCACTGTTGCAACCTGAATCAAGTTTAGTACATCCGACGCGAACTGCCGAGCGACTTCCCCGGCCAGTATCTGATGGGTAGCCAACTCAACTTCCCCTTGCAGAATAACCAGATCNTTTACAACCTCGACCTGTATATCTGGCANCCCTAAGATCGCTTCAATCTCTCTTTGAATCTCCGAACCCGATGGTCTTAGTTCATCGTTGTCATGTGTATCTTCCTCACCAGCGACCACAACTAAATCGATGATGGGCTCCCAAAGACTCCCAAGCACATTATTGACTACTTCCTTTTCGGAGCTTGACGCAACAGTCCCCTGAACAACCAGATATTCTTTCCACCAACTCAAGTTCACTCCCCATGCTTCTACCAACCGTTCCACTTGAACAAGGTCGAGAAGAGGTCTGGCGGTCACGACGATATCTTTGACACGGAAGCCCAGATCATCCCAAACCATTAGGGTCGTGTGGCCGGGGCCTACTCCCACAAGGAGAAATGCATCTTCCTCTAGGACCGTTACATCGGCCACACTGGGATCACCCACTGCCACCCGATTTAACCCTGTTGTTGCTTGCAGAGTACTTTCCCCAGCATACAGGTGCAGGCTAGATTTCGAATCCTCACTTAGCTCCGACCACGTCATAGCCCAGGCTCCAACATGGTCTGAACATGCTATCACGCTGTGAAGGCCCATGAGCAAAATTACTAATCCCAGCCTAGAGAATCGAGAACGCCTGAATAATCCGATCCAAGAATAGATGCGCCTTCTTGAGCCGATATCATTCACTAGCGCAATAATGGATCACCTCCGACTTGCCCACTTCCTTATTGGCTATTTGCATTTGTTAAATCCGTATTGAAAGACATCGTGCCTCGAATTACTTCCACCCGACGCGCAGGGGCCACGGGCTGCTCCTCATCAGGTTCCATATCTCCATCCTCCAAATGGGTCGGTTCCGATGCAGGTTCTTGGGAAACAGCCGAGAGCACTAGGCTATTTTCGTATGGCCCTTGCCCAAGGATTTCTCTTGTGGTAAGTGTCGAATCATCTTTGAGCAAGGCTTCTGTCTTACCTGCTGGCCTAAGCAATAGCTGTAAAGAGCCGTTGGCACTAAACAAGGCAAGTTTTTTTGCCTGATCTATTGAGACTGCCAACACCACTGTCTGTCTGACTGCATTTCCATATGGATTGGCCCCACTGGAAGTATCCAGTATCCTGACATTTTCGGCTACCAGCATGCTATGATCGACACCACTACGGTAATCCGTTAGTACACCTAAGACATCGACCCGGTTCCCTGGTGTAAACTCTAACTCCATCCCCTCGACATTGGATACATCAATGGTTACTGCCCGCTCACCAGCCGCCAATTGCCACGCTATCCCTTGCTTGTCCCCTTCCAGCAACCTGCTAGCGAGAACCACCTCTCCTGGTTCAAGAGCCACCCCCGCCAATCTGCCAAGAACTGACTCCATATCCTTCGCTGCACCTTTTGGCACCAAATCAGCAGGCCACATTCTCCTTTCCACCATGTTATTCTTTAGTTCCGTCCCCTCGGCAATAGCGACCCTAGTTACGACAACCTGCTCCCGAGGTCCTTGGCCTAGGGCTTTTTGCTCTAGTTTCTTGATGTAATGACTGGTGAGTATGGTCCCTAACAGCGCAAATACCACCGCCAGCACTATGTACCGATGGCGAAACATGACATCACCAATCCCATTCCCCGTCGTCCCAGAACTCAGGGCCGTTTTCTAGAATGCAGTAAAACGTCTCACCTTGAGCTGAAGAAGCGATCCAGATTGATGATCTGCCATCGGCAGACATGCCATATCCTAGCCATGGCGACATAGAAAAATGGAAGTCTGCCTTCCTGGAGTAGTAATCAGCTACGGACTGCATGGTGCTCTCAGTCTTGTACCAGAATCCGCCTTCCAGGAACCATGTCTCGTTTGGGAAATAGGCTTTTAGTAATGTGGACCCGGGCATCGACGGGACACGTTGGGGGCCTATTTCCTTAGGATTGACTTTCAGATTGGCGTGTCGAAATATCGCGCTATAGGAACGAACATCATCAGGCAAACCTGAATCAAAAAACTCTAACTCTATAGGATCAGTAATGGTAATAGCCACAGTCCAAGGTCCTTGAGTGGCATCGATCCTTTGGCCCGATACTCTTATCTGCTTGAATACTCGCTCAAAAAGCGCAGCAAACGCGGCCTCAATGCCCGATAGACTCGTCTCCGGATCTATCTCTTCTTCAATGCGTTTTACCGTGATATTGCTCCAGTTTCTCCTGGATAGATCTTTCAAGATAGAGTCCTGATCCTCCATCCAGACTCTACCTTCCTCCCGCACCATCCATTCGTCTCCATCCAGCAAGTATCCGCATTCGTCCCTCTGTCCGTTGAAGATCCACAAAGGTGGAGGTTCAATCTTTGGTATTCGGGCTTCTACGACACTTAAAGAAAATGCTGACCAAATGTAAAGAATGCCAACCAGTACTATACTAGCCCTAGTTGTTTTCATCACTGGCGGAATCTTACCCAATCGTCACTTAACCTCCTCAAGCTGTCTTTGAAATAATCGCAAAGTGCTAATGGAAGGCAATCTGCCCGAATCCAGTAACTCCCGGCCCAGACTCATGGAGGCTGATACAACAGGTGGTTCCATTAACCTATTGACATACGGCACAGCCGGTGGCTGACAAATGACTGACACAGTCGTCATGAGCGGACTTCTTCGCAAATTTACCTGTACCGACTGAGCCGTCATGAAAGGAAACTGGTCAAAGAAATCCCTTATCTCATCCTGCATGTACCGTTGGTTGCCTCCCTGCAAATGGATCTCAACAGCTTGCCTTACCGCCATATGTGCAAGCAACTTTGCTTCACATATCACCGCCAATTGAAAGACACCAGCAAGCAGTAACAGCAATATAGGTGCGATCAGTACAAACTCTACCAAAGCTTGCCCACCATCGTCGACGTAAGCTTTACCTGGCATCTTCCCATACCAACCTCCGTCTTAGAGATCATTACAATCATCAGATTCGCCTGCCATCCTCTGATTAAAAAAGACCCTTTGCATCACTGGGGTATTTTTGTCAAGGTACCTCGAAACTTTGGATAGGTAAGCTTCTTTCCTTCAACAGCAGCTTCAGCCATGGCGCTAACAGGTAATATCATTCCAAAGAACCTTCTGTCAACTAGATTTCGTAAATCCTTAGGCACAGTGGGAAAAACGCTAGCACTCACTCGCACGAACCTATTTTTAGTCTGACGTCCGCGCAATTTGTCGCGGTAAAAGTGGGGCAAATCCAACCAACCCGAGGAATTTACCTCCAGATCAGGTTTGTGGAGAGAGACTGCAATGGCTCCGTTCGCATAACCTACATCTATCATGCGAGCCTCGGCCAACACGGTCCCCCAGTCATAAGCCATCCTTGCCACTAGCTTGGTGGTCTCTCGAATAGCTTTTCCATAGGTGGGTGTAGTCACCGAGCCAAGGCGCAACAAGTTGCTTACGCTTAGAACGTCCAGAGTATCAGCGAGGACACCAGCTCCAGCCAAGGCTGCAGCATCCGCCGCGTTCTGAGCCCTGATCTTGGTTACCAGAAATTCTGAGGTAATATACAAACCAGCAGCAAAAGCCATTATGGCTCCTAGTGAAATGAGTAGAAATANCATGGCTTGGCCGCTCTCATTANTGACTATCCGCTTTGGCATTAGCATCATCTCCCAACAGCATACTGAATCCGCTGGGTCTGGAAGGAACTTCCTAGTCCCAAGGCGCCCTGGTGCCTTTGCCCCCCGGAAAACAACCACCCGAGAAGCTTCATAGCTCTACCGCGCTCCCGAGCTATCTCCACTTCCACACGGTTGCGAACTTTGCTGACCGACAACGTTAAGCCGCTGAGCTTACGCAAAGTAGGAGACCTCCATCCTAATTCCAGGCATGCCGTGGTCAGAAATTTTGCTGCCGCTTTCTCTCCTACTTCAGCTTGGGAATCGAGCAGAGCTGTTCGAGCAGCCACAAAGGCAGAGAAGTTAAGTATCTGGGATTCTATCGCATAGAGGGCAAGAGCAAGGGTTCCCCAGATAAGCGCAAAGAGCAAAGGTAAGACAAGACATAGCTCTAGAAGTGCGCTACCTTGTGCGTCTAACATATCTATCACTCCCATCGAAACGCCCGTTAACCAAAGAACCTAATGGCAATCATCAGCATCTTAGCTAGTACAACCCCTAAAGCATAGGCCGCTGCGTATGGCACATATGTTGGATGGTCTGAATCTACGTTACCCCTACCAGCTCCGTGCTTTACCATAGCAAAAAGGCTGAACATCCCACCACTTATTGCCCCGGCCAAAAAGCAAAGTGCAGCCAGATTCTCTCCGAGCAAAAGGCTTGTTGTAGCCACTAGTTTGACGTCTCCGCCTCCCATCCAACCTCGCCTAAACCCATAGTAAGATGGAAAGGCCAGCAGTACGGTAAGCCAAATGGTCCTCACAAAGCCAGGAAAACCATCTAGGCAGGCCAAACCCATGCCTGTAATCAAAGCAGGTAAGATGAGGATATTGGGCACGATACGAAAACGCAGGTCGCTAATTATGGCCCCGAGAAGCAACACAAACAGAACCAAGTATCTGACAAACCCTGAAAATCCAAGAGTCACACTAACAGCTGCAAGCTTTCTGATTGCCCCAAACCGCTTCCCATTCCTTTACTAGGTGGTCTCCTTGAAGATACTGCCCCGTCGCCATAGGAGGCAAAGGGGCAGTATCTATTCGTGCCCCACTGGGCACTTGGTCATCCTAACCCAGGTATGTCCTTAATCACCAGCCATGCCCTGAAGAGGTATTTATTTTGTTTTTAATTTGAAGTAGCCCTTACGCTGTTCAACGATTCACTCAATTCCTGAAATTTTTGCCTGAGGGTCTCTCCCAGAGTCCTCACTGCAACTAAAGCAGCAATGGCGATCAATGCGGTCAAAATTCCATACTCAGCCATGCCCTGACCACTTTGATCCGACCACAGCTGGGAGAGTGTTCGACCCATCGATATCCTCCTTTCTTCCTTAGCTCTCGGAATGCTTAAGGACCAATCTGCCACATTGCCACAGTATAAACCACCCGTCTGATGAAGACCGCCATCTGCTCTCGCACACCCCCCATCGCCACTATTAAGGGAAGGGCGATGAGACTCATAGCTAACGCGTATTCCAAAATGGCTTGACCTGCCTCACTGGGTATGTGGGTTTCTCTCGAAACCGACAACTGTCCACCTCCTTTATGTATCATCTTCTGTTGGAATCTGTGGCCTATGGACTCTGTCGCATTACCAAGGCAAGTTTATTTTAACATAAATTCCACATTTGTCAAGTCTCACTTTACTTTCGTTCCTTGACTCTGTCCGAAAGGTCTTAGATATGTACCGCAGCCAACATCCAAACTGCTTTAGAGGCGCCGTTTAGAGCAAAAAGCAGCCACCTTTTCCAAGGCAGCTGCCTGCACGCGCGTTTATATCACATTCTGAAGTGGAATTGTATCCTGGTTTACTATGATTTAACCATATACTATACCACGATACTACGAAGCTGCTCAATCACTCTATCGGGCTCATCAGCCCCAAAGATCGCAGACCCAGCGATTAAGAAGCTGGCACCCGCTTCTACAACCAAGGGACCGGTCTCCAGATCAATACCGCCGTCTACCCCGATCTCCTTAGAAACGCCAAGAGAGCTCAGCAACTGGTGCGTAGCCTTAATCTTGGGAACCATTTCCAGTAAAAACTGCTGCCCTCCAAATCCAGGATTAACGGTCATGACTAGGACCCTGTCTAGAAGCTCAGTCACATGTTCAAGCCCCGTTACCGATGTAGCGGGATTAAGTGCTACGCCAGCCTTAATCCCTCGATCCTTTATCGCCTGTAAGGTTCTATGCAGATGCTTGCAGGCTTCGGCGTGCACCGTAATACAATCGATTTGCCCTTCACCCGAGGCAAATATAGAGTCCAAGAGTCTGATCGGTTCCTCTACCATGAGGTGAACATGTAAGGGTATAGGAGTGATCTTAGCGATGGAGGCGATCACTGGTGGCCCGAAACTTATGTTGGGCACAAACTGACCATCCATTACATCAACATGCAAGTAGTCTGCATTGGCCACCTTGGCCACCTCTTGCTCCAAACAAGCAAAATCAGCGGCTAGAAGCGAAGCGGCTATTGTCTGCACTGTATCCACCTTCCCATCTTGCTATCAAATCAGTATCTGCTACGCTCCTGCTCTAGCTCTTCCATGAATAACCTATAGCTCTCCAAGCGGCTGGGAGCAATAGCTCCCTCATCTGCAGCCGCAGCAACTGCACAACCAGGTTCGCCACGATGCAGACAACTTGCAAAACGGCAATCACCTTTCCACTTCCAAATGTCTGGGAAATAGCTATCGAGGTCTAATACGTCTATCCCTACTAGACGTAATTGACTAAAGCCAGGAGTATCTGCCACATAGCCTCCCGCAGACAGCTCTAGCAGTTCTACGTGGCGAGTAGTCTGTCGTCCCCGGCCAGTCTTTTTGCTCACCTCTTGGGTAACCAGCTGAAGATCTGGCTCAAGGGCATTAACTAGTGACGATTTGCCTGCCCCTGAGGGACCGGCAAGACTGGTCACCTTGTCTTTTAGAAATGAACCTAGTTCCTCTATACCCGTACCGACTTTGGCCGAGCAAAACAGTATTTCGTAATCAGCTTTTTCGTAAATGGCGGCCAGGTCCCTAGGGACACTGGAAGACACCAAGTCTAGCTTGTTTAGGCAAACCACCGGATGAACACCATGGCTTTCGGCCAATACTAATAGCCTATCAATTAAAAGGGGTTGCGGATCTGGCTGAGCGCAGGCAGCCACTATGACAAGCTGGTCAATATTGGCCACAGCTGGGCGAAGCAAGACTGTCTTACGAGGAAGCACCCTTTCAATTACCCCGCCATGATCATCTACGATAGAATACTCAACCCGATCACCCGCTAGTATCGTCAAGCTGTCCAGCTTAATCCGTCCTCTGGGGCGACAGCGAATCATCCTGCCATCATCGCCCCGAACATCATAGAGCCCTCCAACACCTCGCAGGACTATACCGAATCCAGATGCCACGCCTCTCCTCCCTTCTTACCCTCACTCAGGAAATCCAGTCTCAGATACCTTAAAATTATCGATATATACTTGTATACGGGCGTCGCTACCATATCCCCGTACGTGTCTTGTAACAGTAGTCTCGCCGGGATGGATCCCCCGATAAGCCTCCCGAGCACCTAGATCATCGACTACGACTACAACAACCTCCTGATCCGGTCCTGGTGGAATGGTAACCTGGACACTGGCCTCCCGAACACCGCCTTTGACACCTTGACCTAATGCGGCATCGTCGGGCTCAAGAGCTTCCGGGTCTGCCCCCGAGTTGCCTTCGGGAAATACGCCTCTTGGTGGCCTTTGGGCAGGTTGTCCCGTACCCCGACTGTTGTACACAAAATCAACAGCACTACCTTGGGGTACCCACTCGCCCGCTGAGGGCTTGTGAGCAATTATGGCCCAAGCAGCTTGCGTTGGGTCCGAATCACTCCAGACATTGCCGATTGCAAGCCCCAAACGCCTGATGCTGGCCTTGGCCTCCTCGAGCGGCTGTCCTTTTAAATTGGGGACAACTACGAAAGGTCGTTCCGTGTCTGCCATGCTGACCATTAGGTCAACCGCTAGACCCGCCTCCAGAAAAGTACCAGACTGGGGGCTTTGGCTGACCACATACTCCTGTAACACCGTCGGTTCAAAGACTGGGGTTTCCATGCCAACTCTAAGTCCAGCTTCGACAATCAGTTCTTTAGCCTCATCTACATGTAGTCCGACTACATCCGGAACTTGCGCCAAGCGAGGTCCACTGCTGACTACCACCCAGATAGTCCGACCTTCTTTTACCCGGCGGTTAGCTGCGGGATCTTGCCTAATTATCCGCCCCGCTGGAATCTCTGCATTTTCTACCTCTTTGTCTACTGCTAGTTTCAAGCCCCGCTTCTCCAAAGCAATTCGCGCCTCATCCACCGTCAACCCACTTATGTCCGGCACTGTTACTTCTGCTGGAAAAATCAGCTGGGGTAGATATGAGATTGCCCAGAAGAGGCCGCCCAAAAAAGCAAGGACAAATAGGAATATGAAAGTCTTGGTCCGTCTCTTCTTGGATGAGCGGGGACTCTTGCCGTTACCCACGTTCTCCTCCCTCTCGACTCCGTGAATTCGGGTTGCCTCGCCCAGGCCCGCTCTAGGCACCATGCGAGTGGCAGCCTCAGGGTCTTCCACCCACTCGCCCTCCTGCCCATTCTCCCATTCAATGGGCCCGCCTGTGCCTAACCCTGTTTTCTGCAAAGCCAGCATGAACTCATCGGCAGATGCAAATCTCTCCCTCGGTTCTTTAGCCAGGGCCTTAATAATCACGTTTTCCAGGGCTATTGGTATGCCAGGCTCTATCTTCCGGGGAGATGGTACCGGCTCCTGCAACTGCTGCAAAGCTACCGCAATAGGCGTTTCTCCGGTAAAGGGTACCCTGCCTGTGAGCATTTCGTATAGTACAATGCCCAGGGAGTAAATATCCGACTGATCACTGGTAATGCCTCCCCGGGCCTGCTCCGGCGAAAAGTAGTGAACTGAGCCGATGACTAGACCGGTTTGGGTCAAAGTAGCACTGCTGGCCGCCCGCGCTATGCCGAAATCGGTTACCTTAACTCTACCTTCGTCGGTAATCAATATATTGTGGGGCTTAATATCTCTATGAACCAAATGATTGCGATGAGCATGGCCAAGGGCCGCTGCCACCTGGAGGGCGATATCAACGCTTTGCGCGGCAGTCAGCTTACCTTCCTGGCGAATGAGCTCCTTTAGGTTGATCCCCCGCACGTATTCCATGACAATATAATGGGTATCATGCACTTCGCCCACATCATATATGTTAACTACATTGGGATGGGATAAACTGGCGGCTGCCTGGGCTTCTCGTCGAAATCTCTCGACAAAATCCAGATCACTTGCATATTGATCCCGCAGGACCTTTATGGCTACCCAGCGATGCAAGAGACGGTCTTTGGCCTTGTACACTAAGGCCATCCCACCTTCACCGATGCGCTCTTTTATCTCATATCGATTGGATAAGATTTCCCCTTCCACTCTACCACCTCATTCCACCACAGGCAAACCAAAGACTAGCGATTGCATCCATCAGTATATCAGTGCTTGGCTCCCTGAATCCCATTAAAGTATACCCGAAATATTTCTCTGGCTAAAGGCGCAGCTACCTTGCCTCCACTGCCCGCGTTCTCCAATATTATCGTCACACAGATCTGAGGTTCTGCCGTTGGAGCCATCCCCACAAACCAGGCATGGGCAACACCTTGGGGGTTTTCAGCGGATCCGGTCTTTCCGGCAATCTCTACATGAGGCAATGCCGCCTGGCGTCCTGTCCCTCTCTGGACCGTTACAGCCAGAGCCTCCCGCATCTTCCGAGCAAGTCCTGCCTTCACCACTTGCCTTATGGGCTCCGGTGGGTTTGTCCATACTTTACCGCTAACTGGATCATGCACTGCAGACACCAAAGTAGGACGCATCATCAATCCTTCGTTGGCCAGGGCTTGTACTAACAGCGTCATTTGCAGTGGGCTTACAGCCACATTGTACTGGCCAATGGCCATCTGAGCCAACTCCACAGCTGTAAGTTCATCTGTGGGAATTCTTCCAGATCCTACACTTCCCCCGATCAGGGGCGGTTTCTGGCCTAAGCCGAAAGCCCGCGCCATATCCAGTATAGCATCGCTACCAATTTCCTGGGCCAGCCGTACAAATACTACATTGGATGAAAGTGCCAAAGCCTCCGTCAATGAGAGGCTTCTTTTGTCTGTACCATCAGAATTTGTTATCGTGTAGCCGTGGATCGAAATGGCGCCCGGATCGTCAAAAGAGCTTTCCATCACTACCTTGCCAGAGGCCAATCCAGCAGCCAAAACCACCAACTTAAAAGTCGAGCCCGGAGGGTAGAAACCTGCAAAGGCTCGATTAAACAAAGGGCTATCGCCATCGGTACTAATGACTGCCCAGTGAGCATCAATGTCATTGGGCGAAAAGCCAGGGGTGCTGGCTGCCGCCAATATACGCCCTGTTTTGGCCTCCATGACTATGACTGCACCTTTGCGACCTTCAAGGAGCATTTCCACGCTTCTTTGCATAGACATGTCGATGGTGGTCACCACATCATAGCCTACACCACGCTTGGTTAGCCCTTGACCTAGAATGCCCAAAACCGAGCGACCTGGGTAATCCCGTCCCATTAAGATGCTGTCATAGGCTTTCTCCAGCCCTGCAACACCGTACCGCTGACTGTCATATCCGGTAATCGGAGCCAAACTCAAAGTACCTAGATAGACACGGCGAAATCCGTGAAGTCCCTCTATACTTTCCGCTATCACTTCTCCATGGCTACCCCATATCCTTCCCCTTTTAACAACGCGCCTCTGGTGCTGCACATGGGGGTTAAGCGGGTGGTATGCCAGAGTCTCCCTTTGCCATACCTGCCAGTAGAAAGCCCCCCCCACAAGCAGCAGAAAACCTATGCCCAGAACACACGGCCAAAACCTGCTTCGCTTCATGTCTGCCACAATTCCTGCCGGGAGATGTTAAGCAGCAACCCCAAGCAGAAAAGATTCGATACCATTGCAGTACCACCATAGCTGACAAAAGGAGTCACTAACCCCGTGAGGGGCACAAGCCGCAGCATTCCGCCAGTGGCCAAGAAGGTACTGATCCACCAACCGA
>JGI24708J26588_10000113_pt1 | contig 58689 bp, 53 predicted proteins | sample BioPla1DNA2_FD_26588 | JGI IMG/M metagenome (IMG submission 26588) | reverse complement strand
TGTTGGATACTAATACCCAAAAAAGGCTCAGTGATGAGAATGGGTATTTAGGTGTTGCATCGGATATGGTGCAGTGCGACCCCAAGTTTAAAGACATTATTCATAATATTTTGGGTAGAACTGTTATAGTTGAAGATCTGGATGTTGGTATTGCCATTTCAAGAAAGTTCGGTTTTAGTTTTAGAGTTGTAACTATTGAGGGCGAAGTTTTAAATCAAGGCGGTTCTATGACTGGTGGAAGTCAACCTTCAAAATCTTCAAGCCTTTTATCAAGAAACAGAATAATAAAAGAACTAGATGCAAAGTTATCTGTTCTGTCAAAACAATACCAAAAGCTTGAGAGAACTTGCATAGAAAAGGCTGAGGGCCTAAATGAGCTTGAAGAGCATATTAGCATTATTCAAAAAGAGCATCAGGATCTTGAACTTATAGTTATACGAGAGGAACAAAGGGTTCTTTCGATACAAGATACAATTGAAGAGTTAGGTTCTAAGCAGCAGATGTTATTGGCCGATAAGAATGAGTTGAGCAGGAATGTCCAAGCTCTGGAGGATGATATCCTTTTTGAAAGTAAAAAGCTTACTGAGATTGAGCAAAACATCGCTAGCCTTAAAGCCACTATTGAAGAACACCAATTGAAAAGCAAAGCTGAACAAGCTTCACGGGATGCCATTCATATGGATATTAATGATTATAAAGTCTCGGTAAATTCAGTACTTGAAAGCATGGAGCAAACCAGGGATTCAATTAGAAGCTTAAATGAAGAAAAGACTCTTTTGGAGAATAATATAGATAAACGCCTCCTGGATCAAGAAAAGAACAAAGAGCGTGTTGAAGTGTTGAAGGCTGAAATTGCTAGTCAAAAAGAAAAAATAAAGCAACAAAATGAATACAAATTAGGGAAAAACTTGAAACTAGAAGGTATAGCAGACGAAGTTGCTGCGCTCGAGGATGAAGTTTCTGGAATGCTTGAGGTAGTTTCATCCCATACCGATTCAATTAATATACTGCAAGATCAATACAATAAACTAGAAGTAAGAAAGGCGAAGTTAGAAACCGAACTTGAAGCAATACAAAACCGTTTGTGGGATGAGTATGAATTAACATATGGAAATGCGGAAGAATATAGGACAGAAATAAGTAATATACGGCAGACCCAAACAAGAATAAATGAGTTGAAAGCTGAAATACGAGAAATGGGTCATGTAAATGTATCTGCTATTGAGGACTATAGTAAAACAAATGAAAGATATAATTTTTTGTTTAAACAAAAAAATGACCTGGTTAAATCTAAAGAGAAGTTAAACCGGATTATTCAAGAAATGTTGGCAATAATGAAAAAACAGTTTCTCGAAGAATTCAAACGTATTAACAAAAACTTTAACGAAGTATTTCGAGAGTTATTTGAAGGTGGAAGGGCAGAAATTGTACTTGCTGATCCACAAAATGTTCTAGAGTGCGATATTGATATTATTGCTCAACCGCCTGGGAAGAAGTTTCAGAACATGCTACTCTTATCTGGTGGAGAGAGGGCAATGACGGCAATAGCATTATTATTTGCAATACTAAAGCTTCGTCCTGCTCCGTTCTGCATCTTGGATGAAATAGAAGCTTCTTTGGATGATGCAAATGTATATAAATTTGCTGACTACCTGAAAAAGTTTTCTGATACCACTCAGTTTATTATTATTACTCATCGAAAGGGTACTATGGAATCCTGTGATGCACTATATGGCGTTACTATGCAGGAATATGGTATATCATCGGTGGTATCATTAAAGCTTAGCGATGTAGATAAAGCAGTGTAAGATATTTCATTATTTATTTATCACAATACACATCAAGACATTCAATAGAAGGAGATTTGAAGATAATGGCTTTTTTTAGTAAGTTAAAAGACGGACTTAAAAAAACAAGGGAAAGTATTACCCATAGAGTTGATCGGCTTCTTGTTTCAATGGGCAAGATAGATGAGGAGTTGTTTGAAGAACTCGAGGAAATATTAATAACCTCAGATGTTGGAGTAGATACAACTTTAAAAATAATTGAGAACCTAAAACAAAAGGTTAAAGACACGAAAGCAAAAGATCCTGTTCAAGTAAAAGAAATGCTAAAAGATGAGATTTCTTCAATTCTTAGTTCGGGAGAGAATCAATTAAAGCTTAACACAAAGCCATCTGTGATTCTGGTAATTGGTGTAAATGGTGTTGGAAAGACAACATCAATTGGGAAAATGTGCAATGTACTCAAAAATCAAGGGAAGAAAGTATTAATGGCTGCTGGAGATACATTTAGAGCCGCAGCAATAGACCAGCTTGAAATATGGGCAAAAAGGGCAGAAGTAGATATTATTAAGCATTCTGAAGGTTCTGATCCATCTGCTGTTGTTTTTGATGCTATTGCAGCAGCTAAAGCAAGAGCCTTTGATGTAATTGTCTGTGATACTGCTGGACGTTTGCATACTAAGAAAAACCTTATGGAAGAACTGAAAAAAATCAATCGTATCATTAATAGAGAACTGCCAAATTCAGATGTTGAAACATTACTTGTACTAGATGCTACAACAGGGCAAAATGCAGTTTCACAAGCGAAGCATTTTACTGAAGCAGTTGGAGTGGACGGAATAGTACTAACAAAACTAGATGGAACAGCAAAGGGTGGCATAGTAGTATCGGTTAAATCAGAACTTAATATACCAGTGAAATTCATAGGCGTAGGCGAACAAATTGATGATCTTCAACCATTTAATCCTCAAGAATTTGTTGATGCTTTGTTCCAATAGCATAAAGTCGGGTAAAATTAATATAATTGTTAAATTTATATTGACATAACTTATGGATAAATATTTTTAAAAATGTTTGACATTTTTAAAAAAGTTGTATAGAATTGATAGAATTTATCGTGTAATTCAGAATATTAAGTACATTACAAACTCTTTTGCAGAGATTGGCATACTACTGATGAATACACTTAATTTACTTAATATAATTAGTTTTTTGAGTTTAACAACCGTTGATGAAATAGTAAAATTGATGGGCGAAAAGGAGGAAATAAAATGGCAATAATATATCCAGATGTATCCAGAACATTCAGTGAGTTTTTACTACTGCCAAATTTGACAACAAGAGATTGTACACCAACAAGTATTGATTTAACAACACCATTAGTTAAGTATTCATCGGGCAACAAGCCTGGCCTTAAGTTAAATATTCCAATTGTAAGTGCTATCATGCAATCAGTATCAAATGATACTCTTGCTATTGCCTTAGCAAGAACGGGCGGACTTTCTTTTATATATGGTTCTCAATCAATACAAACACAAGCTGATATGGTTAGAAAAGTTAAAAAGCATAAATCAGGTTTTGTTGTAAGTGATTCGAATGTATCAATAAATCATACGCTTAAAGATGTTATTGCAATGAAAGAAAAAACAGGGCATTCTACAATTGCTGTCACTCATGATGGTACAGCGTCTGGTAAGCTACTTGGAATTGTTACAGGTCGAGATTACCGATTAAGCCGAGATCCATTAGATAAGAAAGTATCTGAATTTATGACACCTTTCGAGGAGCTTAGGGTCGGCCAACTTGGTATAACATTAAGCGAAGCTAATGATATCATATGGGAGTATAAGTTAAATAGTCTTCCAATAATAGATAAGGAGCAAAGACTTCATTATCTTGTTTTTAGAAAGGACTATGACGATCATAAAGCTAATCCAGAACAACTACTTGATCCTCAAAAGAGACTTGTAGTTGGAGCGGGTATAAATACCAGGGATTATAAAGAAAGAGTGCCAGAATTAATAAACTCTGAAGTTGATGTACTATGTGTAGATTCTTCTGACGGGTTTACAGAATATCAAAGAGACACAATCAAATATATAAAAGAAAACCATGATATAAAAGTCGGTGGTGGAAATGTTGTAGACAAAGAAGGCTTTATGTATCTGGTTGAATCTGGTGCAGATTTTGTAAAGGTTGGAATTGGTGGAGGTTCTATATGTATTACCCGTGAACAGAAGGGAATAGGTCGAGGTCAGGCAAGCGCAGTTATAGAAGTGGCTAAAGCACGGGATGAGTATTATGAAAAAACCGGTATTTACATTCCAATCTGCTCTGACGGTGGTATAGTACATGATTATCATATAGTGCTTGCTTTAGCAATGGGTGCAGATTTTGTAATGATGGGACGTTATTTTGCAAGGTTTGACGAAAGCCCGAATAAGAAAGTAAAGCGCGGGAACAGCTATGTAAAAGAGTATTGGGGTGAAGGTTCAAATAGAGCAAGAAACTGGCAGAGGTATGATTTGGGTGAGAGCGCAAATCTGAAGTTTGAAGAAGGTGTTGACAGCTATGTACCCTACGCTGGTAAGCTAAAGGATAACTTAGATGTAACTTTATCGAAAATACGCTCCACAATGTCCAGTTGCGGTGCCAAATCAATAAAAGAACTTCAGGAAACTTCACGCATTACTGTAGTTTCTTCTACAAGTTTAATTGAAGGTGGGGCTCACGATGTCATTCTTAAGGAAAGTGAATACTAAAACATTTTGCTCCCCTGTAAAATAGAATGAGATTACTCATTTCTATGGATATAATAAATAGATAGCTCAAGCACTAGACCATTAAAAATTTAACATTATACGTAATAATAAAAGGGTTAGCTCGATAATATAAGTTTAAATTATCAAGCTAACCCTTTGCTTTTTTATACAAACCTCTTTCATGCATCAAATTATTATAAGCACAAAGGTTTAGAAGGTACAATGTGGATTTTAAATAATGCAGCCAAGGAAACATCAGAAAGTGTATCGCTTAGAAGGTACATATATATGAGGATTTTTATCCTTGATATTCATACTGATATGTTGTATAGATATTATCATTTTACGATGTTAAATACATAGGTAAAGCTGTACAACAAATATATCCAAAAATTATTATTAGAATATTTAGTTATGGATACGTAAATACTGAATTATGATATGTTAAGGAGGTTGTTTTATTGAATTCAAAAGTTATGTTTGCCAAACAATCTGAAAACAAAGAAGAAACACATACTGAGAAAATTGACAATATAAAAGAGCTGGGTACTGTTTCAGTTCAGGAAAAAGGCAGAAATATACACTGCCTGACCATAATAGGTCAGATTGAAGGACATATGGTGCTCCCACCGCAGAACAAAACAACAAAATATGAACATGTGATTCCGCAATTAGTAGCAATTGAAGATGATAATAAAATAGATGGATTGCTTCTCATACTTAATACCGTGGGAGGTGATGTAGAGGCAGGTCTTGCAATTGCAGAGATGATTGCATCCATGTCAAAACCTACAGTATCACTTGTGTTAGGTGGTGGACACAGTATCGGCGTACCAATGGCGGTTTCAACAAGGTATTCATTCATTGCGCCCTCTGCTACCATGACAATCCACCCTCTTCGCTTAAACGGTATGATAATTGGTGTTCCACAAACATTTGAATATTTTGACAGGATGCAGGAAAGAGTTGTTGATTTTGTTGCGAAAAACTCATCTATTTCAAAGGAGGATTTTCGTCAATTGATGCTAAAAACTGGGGAGTTAGCAAATGATGTAGGGACAGTTCTCTTTGGTCAAGAAGCTGTTGATAAAGGTATTATAGATGAAGTTGGCGGTCTTGCTTCGTCTTTGGAAAAACTAGATGGCTTTATTAGAGAAAGCAGAAACACTCAGGAAGGTGAGCCTGTACAATGATTTATTCAATAGTTCCATATCAGCAAATCTTATATAATGAAGAAAACAAGCAAGAACGAATGGAGATGAGTATTAACGGAGAACAAGTTATTCTTCTGAAAAATGATAATAACACATATACAATTGAAAGACTACTCTCAACTAATCCAAAGTCATATTTGATCCCTGAGCTTATGCCAGGAACAGTGATTATGACCATTACAGCAAAAAAGGAGACACCAGAAGTGACATGGGAGATATTGAACAAGGGATTTCATATAAACAAAAACTAAAATTTGCTTTAGCTGGTTTTCTTGCAGGCTTAGTAAACGGCTTACTTGGTTCTGGGGGTGGGATACTAATAGTTTTGTATCTAACAATAATAGCCAAAGAAGAAAGGAAGAAGGCACAAGCTACTGCCATAGCTATTATCCTCCCATTAACTATACTAAGCAGCGTCATTTATTTTAAGAGTGGATTTGTGGATTGGTCCTTGTTATGGAAGGTTTCTGTAGGAGGAGTTGCAGGAGCTATTCTAGGTGCTGTTCTATTAAACAAATTGAGACCTAAACTTATTAAGAAGTTATTTGGAGTTTTTCTCGTTATTGCAGGTATTAGAATGCTTCTGTGAGTTAGATTTAAATCCCGCGATAGCAATGTATATTGAATACGGTTTAAGTTTTTTAAAATAGAAGGAGAATTTATGCTTGAAATTATTATTGGTTTTATATCAGGGACAGTGAGTGGTATGGGTATGGGTGGTGGTACATTGCTAATACCAGCTTTAGTAATATTAATGGAGATTGAGCAAAAAACTGCACAAGGTATCAATTTGCTGTATTTTCTGCCTTCATCTATTTCAGCGTTAATTATACATATAAAGAATAAACATATTAAAACAAATTTACTTACTGTTTTAATAGGCGCAGGATTGTTAGGCGCATTTTTGGGTTCATTTTTAGCCGTTAAAATTTCTAACGATTTACTGAAAAGGATATTTGCTATTTTTTTAACCATCATGGGTATATATGAGATATTTTGTAAGGAAAAAACCCAAAAGGATGTTTAAAAGATATCTACTGCTAGTTTTAAAGAATATCCGAATAACTACTGGAATAATAAAGTTTGTCAAAATTTTAACACAGAAATGCTTGACTTTTAGTATTATAGTAATATAATAAAAACAATAACTTAGTGAAAAACTGAATAAAGCTGAATGATGATTAAAGGAGAGAGGCTGTAAAGCACACCGAAGGAGTAAATCTCTCAGGTAAAAAGACTTTAATCGGACGGACCTCTGGAGAGACCAGTATGGCGCCGAAGGGGCAAACCCATCAGGGTGTATCTCTCAGGCAAAAGGACAGAGTATATAAGGATTTTAGCACATTGCTGAAATCCCATATTCTTATATAATAATTTCAGTGGTCAAACAATTGGTTTGACTTATTTTTTTAGGAGGGGTAATTTTGGCAAAGATTATTGTGACTGATAAAATGGCACCGGAAGGAATAGAGTATCTTAAAAGTAAAGGCTTCGAAGTTGATACACCATTTGGTATTTCTCATGAAGAGTTGCTCGAAGTAATAGAGGAATATGACGCTATTATAGTTCGAAGCGCAACAAAGGTAAGAAAAGACGTTATTGAGCGCGCTAAGAAGTTAAAGGTAGCTGGTAGAGCAGGAAATGGTATTGATAATATCGACGTGGAAGAATGTACTAAGAGGGGTATAGCTGTTGTAAATACACCTGAAGGCAATATTATGGCAGCAGCCGAAATGGGCGTTGCAATGGCTTTTTCAATATTTAGAAATATTCCTCAAGCCCATTATGCAGCTAAGAATAAGGACTTTAGAAGAAATCAATTCATAGGTGAAGAATTAGATGGTAAAGTAGCTGGAATTATCGGTCTAGGAAGGATTGGATCCATTGTTGCAAAAAAACTCCTTGGAGTAGGAATGAAGGTTGTTGGATATGATCCTTATGCTTCTGATGATAAATTTGCACAGTTAAGAATTAGTCGTTGCGAATCCTTAGAGGATTTATTGAAAGTGTCAGATCTAATAACATTGCATATACCAAAAAGCCCTCAAAACACAGGTTTGATTGGAGAAAAAGAACTAAAAATATGCAAAAAGGGTGTCCGTATCGTAAATGTGGCCAGAGGCGGAATGATCGATGAGAAAGCCTTATATGACGCAATTGTTAGTGGACAAGTTGCAGCAGCAGCCCTTGATGTTCAGGAAGTAGAACCTAACTTTACCAAGAAACCTGAAGAACAGGATTACTGGAACCCACTACTTGATCTAGACAATGTTGTGTTTACTCCACACCTTGGGGCTTCCACAAAAGAGGCAAATTACAACGTTAGTATAGGTGTTGCAAAATTAGTTGAAGGTGTCTTAAATAACGAGCTTGTACCTGCTGTAAATATGCCATCTGTTTCGGGCGACTTAACTCAGTTAAAACCATATATTGATTTAGCTGAGAAATTGGCAAGCATATACTATCAATCAGAAAAAGACAGAGTGACAAAGATTGAAGTAATATACAGCGGTGATGTTGCTCAAATGGAGACCAGGCCAATAACACTTTCTGCGATAAAGGGATTCCTAAATAGCGTTGGAGATTACGATGTCAATTATATAAATGCAGAGCTAAAGCTTAAAGAACTTGGAGTCAAATTGACAGAAAGTAAGAGCTCACATCTTGAAAAGTATGCTAACCTTATTACAGTTAAGTTTACAACAGCCAATAAATCACAATCTGTATCAGGAACTGTATTTGCACAAGATGTGATTAGAATAGTTGACTTCTTCGGTTATAAGCTGGATTTTGAGCCCACACCACATGTAATTGCTCTTCAAAACATTGACGTTCCTGGTATTATCGGTAAAGTTGGAACATTGTTGGGTATGAATGGTATCAATATTGCTGCAATGCAATGGAGCCGCAACAGAAGGGGCGAGAAAGCAGTATCCTTCGTAAGTGTGGACGCAGATATTTCAAATAACATACTTGAAGAATTGTTAAAAATAGAAGGAATTTTAAAAGCATCAAGACTACACCTATAACTTAATTGTACTATTATCGAGATACGAGGATATATATGTGTATAACTATAGTTAAATTTAGTATATAAGGTTAGATAATGTTAATGTAAAGGCGGCTTCGGTCGCCTTTTAATTTTTAATAGTGTATATATGATTGATGATATGGTAAGTTAATTGACCAAACAGGTTTATATGGTATATTATCTTATTAAGCTTAGAAACGTACATTCGATAGTTTTTATAAATAGGTTTTAGTTTTGGAGGACACTATATGTCGATTAAAGTAGGATGTATATCCCTTGGATGTTCAAAAAATCTTATTGATAGTGAAATTATGCTTGGAATGCTAGATAGAAACGAGTATGAAATTACTACTGATTTAAAAAATGCCGATGTTATTATTGTTAATACCTGCGCATTTATAGGTGATGCCAAAGAAGAGGCTGTTGATGCCATATTAAACACAGCTTTGTATAAAGAATCTGGGAAATTAAAAACTCTTATAGTTGCTGGTTGTTTAGCACAAAGGTATAAAGAAGAAATAATAAAGGAAATACCTGAAGTTGATGTAGTTATTGGAACAGGAAGTATTTCAGAGATAGAAAATGCAATTTCTGAACATGTTGCCGGGAAAAAGCAAAGACTATATATTAATGATCCAACAGATATTGATTATCTTGACAATTCGAGGATGCTGTCTCAGACAGGCGCAACGCAGTATTTAAAAATTGGCGAAGGCTGTAGTAATTTCTGCACGTACTGTATAATTCCATCTTTGCGAGGCCCTTTCAGAAGTAGAACAATGGAAAGTATTGTTGATGAAGCGAAAAAGTTGGTGGGTGCAGGGGCGCGGGAAATTATTATTATTGCGCAAGATGTAAGTAAATATGGAGTTGACAGGTACTCAGATTGTAAGTTGGTTGAACTAATTAGGAGATTGTCGGATATTGAAGATTTAAAGTGGATCAGACTGTTGTATTGCTATCCAGAAGGGATTACTGATGAGCTTATTGACGAGTTTAAGAATAATCCTAAACTTATAAAGTACCTTGATATCCCCATCCAACATGCATCGGATAGCATTCTAAAAGCAATGGGGCGTAAAACAAATAGGAATAATCTTGAGACACTTATTTCAAAATTGCGTCGTGAAGTACCGGATATTATACTAAGAACAACTCTAATAACTGGATTTCCGGGTGAGACTCAAGAAGATTTTGAAATACTTAAAGAATTTATCAAAGATAATAAATTTGATAGATTGGGTGTTTTCGCATATTCTCAAGAAGAAGGTACGCCAGCAGCAAGAATGAAAAACCAGATTGAGGAATCTGTGAAACAACAGCGTAAAGACGAAATCTTGTTATTGCAAAATGAGATTGTTGAACCACTTGTAGAAAATAGGTTGAATAAAACGTACGAGGTGGTAGTTGAAGGGGTAGCCGATGACGGTATTTTTTACTATGGTCGTTCATATGGTGAATCCCCAGAAATTGATCCTGCGATCTATTTCACATCAAAAGAACCACTAGAGTTTGGAACCTTTGTAAAAGTAAAAATATTAAATATTGAAAAATTAGATCTTATCGGAGATGTTATAATTTAATCATGTTTATACAAACTATTATTAAGAGGTGTTTATATGAATCTGCCCAATAAACTAACTATTTTTAGGATAATACTTATACCGGTTTTCTTACTTATGTTACTGCCTGTTTATAGTGATATAACAATATTACCGATACCTACCGAAGTGGGCAGAAGGATTGCAGCATTTGTATTTTTAGTTGCATCTCTTACTGACTTTTTGGATGGCGTTATTGCCAGAAAGAACAATTGTGTTACTACTTTTGGAAAGTTCCTTGATCCCATTGCGGACAAGCTACTAGTTACATCTGCTTTAATGGCTCTTATCCAATTAGGCGATATTTCTGCTTGGCCTGCAATTATTATTATAGCCAGGGAGTTTATCGTTACAGGAATTCGTATCATTGCAAGTCAAGATGGTGTAGTAATAGCCGCAAGCTCTTTGGGGAAAGTGAAGACTTTTGTACAAATGTTTGCAATTTTCTTTATTTTGACTCGAAATTATCCCATATCTTTATTTACTAGCTTACCAGTAGGTAAATATCTGTTGTGGATTGCAGTTATTTTTACTATTTATTCAGGATATGATTATTTAAAATCAAACTGGGCAAAGATTATTAAGTAATAATCGAAATTTGGCATTTGAATAAGTAGCAGAGATTTCAATCGTTAATCTTGAACTCTGCTATTTTTATGTTTGTTTGGTTTGCGATGTTATATGCTGTAAGCTAATAAAGTATCGCATTTCAGAGATTAATAGTTTGAGTTAAAAATATTATTGCATTTCAATGGAAAATAGTATATACTCTTTATCAACAGGGAATATTATCTGGTAATAAAACATACATATACTTGGAAGCGGGTGTTATCATTGAATAAAAGTTCCAGAGCCAAGAAAGATAGACATAAACGACTTTTAGAGAAAATTAAAGAAGATCCGTTTATGACAGATGAGGATATTGCAGAGTATTTTGAAGTCAGCGTGCCAACTGTACGTTTGGACAGGTTGGAGCTCGGTATTCCAGAACTTCGTGAAAGAATTAAGGAAGTGGCTTCATCAAATCACCAAAAAGTTAGAGCTTTGCATGTAGATGAAATTATTGGTGAAATAGTAGAAATAAATCTTGGTGAAAGTGGTATGTCAATTTTGGATACAACTGATCAAATGGTGTTTTCTCAATCCAAAATTGTAAGAGGTCATTATATTTATTCAATGGCTGAATCATTGGCAATTTCGGTTATTGATGCAGAAGTAGCATTGGTAGGAGTTGCTAATATCAAATACAAGATTCCGGTTTATGCAGGCTCAAAATTAGTTGCAAAAGCAGCTGTTAAGAAAAAAAGACAAAGAAGCTTTATTGTATGGGTGTTTATTTACCATAAGCAAAAAGAAGTTTTTAGAGGTAAATTCATACTTGTATCTATTGAACATAAGCAGTTAGAAAGTTAAGGAATTTTGCAAATATGGAGGTATATCACTAATGACAGATCTTGGAGTGGGCATCCTTGGAACAGGCAGGTTTCTTCCAGATAAATTACTTACAAATCACGATCTAGAAAAAATGGTTGACACAACGGATGAATGGATCGTAAGAAGAACAGGCATGCAAGTTAGGCATATTCTTGATGAAGATACACCGTCGTATAAAATGGGCGCTGAGGCCTCAAAGCTGGCCATTAAAAATGCTGGGCTTACGTCCGCCGACATTGATTTGATAATTGTATCTACTGAAACACCGGATTATCTTACTCCTTCTATGGCATGTTTAATCCAGAGAGATATAAAGGCTGAAAATGCAGCGGCTTTTGATGTAAATGGTGCTTGTACAGGTTTTATATATGCATTAACCATAGCAGAACAGTTCATACTAACAGGGTATTATGAAAATATCCTTGTTGTATCAAATGAAGGTTTAAGTCGCATAGTAGACTGGGAAAACAGAAATAGTTGTGTATTATTTGGTGATGCTGCAGGCGCTGTTGTTTTAGGAAAAGTGGACAAAAAGCATGGAATAAAAGAAAGCTACCTTGCAGCCTTTGGTAACCTGGCTCATAATATAACAATTCCGTGTTGTTTTATTTCAGAAGAAGACAAAGAGAAAAGAAGAGCTGGTCATGAACGCGTTTTTTGGCAAGATGGTAGTGAAGTATTCACATTTGCAATCAGGTCAATGGTGGATTCTGTGAAAACTGTAGTTAAAAAGGCCGGTATGAAAATCCAAGACGTTGATCTTATAGTACCTCATCAAGCAAATCTTAGAATAATAAATGGTGCTGCCAAAAGGTTGGGTCTTGGTGAAGAGAAATTTTCAATCATATTACAAGAAACGGGTAATATCTCTTCTGCGTCAGTTCCAGTTGCTTTAGATATGGAATGTGAAGCAGGAAGAATAAATAAGGGTGACACAATAGTACTTGTAGCCTTTGGTGGCGGTCTGTCTTGTGGTGCTATACTTATGAATTGGTGAAAATAGTGTAGGAGGTATTATATGGGTAAAATTGCCTTTATTTTTCCTGGACAGGGAGCTCAATATGTAGGGATGGCTCAAGATATATGCCAACAGTATCCTGAATCAGCAGATGTGTTTAAAAACGCATCCCAAGCGCTTGACATTGATATGGAACATATGGTGTTTAATGGAGATGAGGATACATTAAAAATTACTGAAAATACTCAACCTGCTATTGTAACTGCAAGTATTGCATGTCTACAACCACTTATTAGAAGAGGGATAAAAGCCGATTTTACTGCAGGGCTAAGCCTTGGGGAATATGCTGCTCATGTATACGCTGGAACATTCTCTTTTTCTGATGCTGTAAGGCTTTTGAAAAAACGTGGAGCATTCATGCAGGAAGCTGTACCAGTTGGAGAAGGGGCAATGGTGGCAATATTAGGACTTACCAGAGAACAGGTTCTTAATGCATGTGCGGCAGCAAAGGATGCGGGTGTTGTTGAACCAGCAAACTTTAATTGTCCAGGGCAAATTGTATTATCTGGCCAGGTAAAGGCAGTCGAAAAGGCTAGTTCCATTGCTATAGAATTAGGTGCTAAAAGAGCCGTACCATTAGCTGTAAGCGCACCATTTCATTGCAGCCTCTTGGTTTCGGCAGGTGAAAAGTTAAAGGTGGAGTTGGATAAGGTTGAGATACAAGACATGGAGGTTCCTGTTCTTGCAAATGTTACAGGTGAAGTGGTTCCCTGTATTGGTCAAGTAAAAGATTCATTGTTTAGACAAGTATCAAATCCAGTTTTGTGGGAGGATTGCGTAAAAACAATGATAGGAAAAGGCGTTGATACCTTTATTGAAATTGGACCTGGAAAAACTCTTAGCGGTTTTATAAGGAAAACTGATAGAAGTGTGAAAACTTTAAATATAGAAGATTTGGCGTCACTGGAAAATACATTAAATGAGTTAACATAGTGTGTTCTATATATTGGGCATTTTGCAATGTGATATATTTTCAGTGTTATTGTAAAATACGTCGTGGTTATCTATGAAAGTCGTGACACCATATAGCACAGCTGAATTTCTAAGGTTACATCGCAAAAGCCTTATATACTAAATAAGGGGTGATATGAAAAGTGGATTTTACAGGAAAAACAGTTGTTGTCACTGGGTCAAGCCGGGGGCTTGGAAAAGAGATTGCAGAAAAGTATGCGCAATTAGATGCTAATGTTGTTATTAATGGTACTTCAAAGACTATTTTTGATACTGAGCAAGAATTTATTGAAAAAGGGTATCGTGTTAAGGCTTATGAAGGTGATATAAGCAATGAAGAGCACGCAAAAGCCATTATTGACTTTGCTGTGAAAAGTTTTGGCACTGTTGATGTACTTGTTAATAATGCAGGAATCATAAGGGACAAACTTTTAGTGAGAATGAATAATGAAGATTGGGATAGTGTTTTAGATATTAATCTAAAGAGCGTATTTTTATGTACAAGAGCTGTAGCAAAACTCATGATGAAAAAAAGAGCAGGCACTATAATTAATATTACATCCATAGTAGGTGTGACTGGCAATGCAGGTCAAGCTAATTACGCGGCTTCAAAATCAGGAATGATTGGCTTTACAAAGTCTGTTGCAAAAGAATTAGGTTCATGGGGGATAACTTGTAATGCAGTTGCTCCAGGTTTTATAGAAACTGATATGTCAAACCAGTTGTCAGAAGATATTAAGGAAAAGTATATTACTGCAATTCCATTAAGGAGGGCAGGGACTCCTTCCGAAGTGGCTAATGTGGTTTGTTTCCTATCCTCTGATATGGCGAAATATATTACAGGACAGGTAATTCATATTGACGGTGGATTGGTAATGTAATATTATCTTTAATGAAAGCAATAATAAATATATTATTATACGATTCTTGTCTGGAAGGGGGTGAGAAGTATGGCATTTGATAAGGTGAAGGAAATAGTTGTAGAACAACTTGGCGTTGAAGAAAACGAAGTGACAATGGAGGCTTCCTTTATTGAAGATTTAGGAGCCGACTCACTTGACATTGTGGAGTTAATTATGGCTTTGGAAGAGGAATTTGATTTGGAAATACCAGACAAGGAAGCTGAAAAAATTGCGACGGTTGGAGATGCTGTAGAATATATTAAAGCGCATTCCTAGCTACGATTAATAAGAAAAGTCCCGCAATAGTGGGGCTTTTTTTATTAACAATATTATTTAGAGGTGTTTGTGATAAATTCTCACAAATGCTGATTGAACAATAAGAAGTTTTCGAGTGGATCAAACTCTTTTATATACGTTAAAATAGATTGTTTCATTGCTTAATGAGGGTTAAGGAGGTTATCAGATGAAAAGGCGAGTAGTTATAACAGGAACGGGCGTAATCCATGCTCTTGGAAAAGATACAGAGACATTTTGGAGTGCGATAAAACAAGGAAAAAACGGAATAACAAGTGTTACTAAATTCGATACGAGTAGAATAGACACAAAAGTGGCTTCGGAAGTTACTGATTTTGATCCTACATTGTATATGGATAAAAAGGAATCAAGACGTATGGACGAGTTTACTCAGTATGCAATAGCCGCTTCCTTATTAGCGATAGATGAATCGGGTTTAGATATATCTAAAGAAGATCCTTTTAGGGTTGGTGTGTTGGTAGGCTCGGGAATAGGTGGAATACAAACTTTGGAAGAACAAAAGCAAACTCTCTTAGAGAAAGGTCCTTCGCGTGTAAGTCCATTTTTTATCCCAATGATGATATCAAATATGGCTTCAGGACAGATTGCTATCAGATTTGGTCTTTGTGGTTTTAATGAAAGTGTGACAACAGCATGTGCAACCGCTAACCATGCAATAGGAGATGCATTTCATGCAATTAGGAATAATGTAGCGGATGTAATGATTACAGGTGGCGCAGAGGCTGCACTTACAGAACTTTCGTTTGCGGGATTTACTCAATCCAGGGCTATGTCAACAGATCCTAACCCTGAAACAGCTTGCAGACCATTTGATAAAAACCGTGATGGGTTTATTATGGGCGAAGGAGCAGGTATACTTGTTATTGAGGAGCTCCAACATGCTCTAGATAGAGGGGCAAACATTTTAGCAGAAATAGTGGGCTATGGAGCAACTTGTGATGCATATCATATCACTGCGCCACGGCCTGACGGATTAGGTGGTATAAAAGCTATGCAGTTTGCTATTAAAGATGCTGAAATACAATTTGAAGACATTGACTATATTAATGCTCATGGAACTTCCACACCATTGAATGATGCATTTGAAACCAAAGTCATAAAGGATACTTTTGGTGAGCATGCTTATAAGCTTGCTGTAAGTTCTACAAAGTCAATGACAGGACATCTTTTAGGTGCTGCAGGTGGTATTGAAGCAATTATTACTACAATGGCGTTAATAGAAGGCTTTATCCCGCCGACAATACATTTAGAAAATCCTGATGAAGAATGTGATTTGGATTATGTACCGAATGTAGGCAGAGATAGTAATATAAAATATGCTATTTCAAATGCTTTAGGATTTGGTGGGCATAATGCAGTTTTAGTACTGAAAAAATATGGGTAATATTAAAGTAGCAGCGTTTCCCTTTAGCACCCTTTAGTCTGCTGAAGGGAAACGGTGATTATTAAAAAAAGGAGGTAATTTATTTGACAAACAAAGATTTAGAAAATATTAAACTACTTGAGAGCTGTATAGGCTATACTTATAAAGATAAGAGCTATGCATTGCAGGCTATTATACATAGCTCATATGCTTATGAACATCGTAGTGAAGGATTAAGTAGTAATGAGAGGTTGGAGTTTTTAGGTGATTCAGTCCTAAACTTTGTCATTACTGACAAACTGTTTAAAGAAGTTTCGGATATGCCTGAAGGAGAGATGTCTAGATTGCGAGCTTCAGTTGTATCCGAGGCATCTTTATCTAAGAGTGCAAGAAAAATAAATTTGGGGCAGGTCCTGCTTCTTGGCAAGGGCGAAGAAACAATGGGTGGCAGGAATCGTTCTTCACTTCTTGCCGATGCAATGGAAGCCATAATTGGTAGTATATACCTTGACAATGGCTTAAGCGCAGCTGAGGGTTTCATCACAGCTTTTCTGAAGGATAATTACGAAAAAGCCATTCAAGGTAAGCTTTTTAAAGATCATAAGACAAGACTACAAGAAGTTGTTCAAAGGCGAAGTAACTTCAACATCAAGTATAATGTTATTGATGAAGAAGGACCTGATCATGATAAGGTGTTCACTGTTGCAGTTTATATAAACGGAGAACGAATGGGCGTTGGTAGCGGCAAGACTAAAAAAGAAGCCGAGCAGAAAGCAGCAGGGGATGCTTTGCATACTATATCTTCACAGGATACGGACTTATGAAACATATAAACATTCCAATATTCATTCCGCATGAGGGTTGTCCTAATGACTGTATATTTTGTAACCAAAGAAAAATAAGTGGCCATGTCAGAACACCTTCGGAAGCTGAAATGGTGAGTACAATTGAGGAACATTTGCAAACAGTTAATCCGGATGACCATTGTGAAATTGCTTTCTTTGGCGGCAGTTTTACAGGTCTTCCCGAACAACTTCAGAAACACTTTCTGAAAATTGCTCATCGTTATGTAATCGAAGGTAGGGTAAAGGGCATCAGATTATCCACCAGACCGGATTATATAAATACTGCTGAATTAAACCTATTAAAGCAATACTCTGTTAAGGTTATAGAATTGGGCATTCAAAGTCTTGATGAAGAAGTATTGAAGAAAAGCCTTAGAAATTATTCACCGCAGACAGCAATAGATGCCTGTCGCATGATAAAAGACAATGGCTTTTCTTTAGGTGTTCAAACAATGATTGGACTTCCGAAAGATACATTACAAAAGAGTATCGATACTGCCAAAAGGCTTATAGAGCTCGAACCTGAAATGGTTCGCATCTATCCTACATTGGTTATTAAAGACACTGAGCTTGCCCAACAGTATTTTAACAATAGGTATAAACCACTAACATTGGATGAAGCTGTTTTATGGTGCAGTCTATTGGTACCAATGTATGAAGAGGCGAATATACAGGTATTAAGAATAGGCCTACAAGACACCGTTGATTTACAGAAGGGAAATGAAGTTATTGCAGGCCCGGTACATCCTGCCTTTGGTGATCTTGTTTACTCTAAGATTTTATTGAATCACATTACTAATAAACTAGATAGTATGGATATAAGAGTAAAGAAAGTGACAATTCATGTCGCTCCCAGCCAGGTATCACTTGTAGTAGGTCAGCATCGACGGAATATTAACTTTCTAAAAGAGAAATATGGCTTTTCGCATATTAAGGTAAAAGCAGATCAGAAGTCTCAAAAATCTGTTCTGTTTGAGTTTCTGGATTAACCTTTTTGTTATTAGTCTTTCTCAAATGGAATGTGTACCAGGAACTATCGGGATAGTTAATTGATATCACCACAGGTTCAAATGAAATCAGTCCTTCGGGAACAGTAGCTTGGTTTGCATAAAGGAAAAATTCACCCTGTGGTAGAATAAAACGAGCGTTACCTGATTTATCGCTATGTGAGATAAATCTATCGGAGTAATCGGTTTTTATAAGGGTTAGTTGAACATCCGATACTGGGTTGTGGGTTTGTTCATCCTTTAGTTTAATGGTTAAAGAATGAACTGCACCCTCTTCTTTATCAAGGGTATGGACATTGTGTACAGTTTTATCAAGATAAACAGCTCTTGTGATATTATTTGATATTTCATTCCTAAATAAAACAAAAATCAATCCTACAGAAATAAGAAGTATTAGTGCTAGGCGTTTTGAATTACCCTCAATAAGCTTGGCAACGAATTGTACTTTTGTGAGATAGGCAATTGCTAGAAAAAGCAAACTTATTTGCAATATTTTCTTAAAAAACAATGAGCATGTTTCTTGAATAAATGGTTTTATCAGATGACTGTTAATGCCAAGTACATTAGATAAGGGATTTATTAATAAAGAATCATTAAATACAAATAGTAGTAAGCCAGTTAAACAAATGGCAATGCTATTTACTATTAATGCAATACGTAATTTTTTGCATGTTCTATTTGAAAATAGAATAATCAATAAACCAATAAAACATAGAACTGAGCTAAAAAAGCGATATATTGCATAGCCTTGCTTTAGTATATAGAGGTATTGATAAATAGAGTTTGAGTCTGGAACCAAATACGTGATAGCGAAGGGATGAATGCGTGAGATTTCAGGTATTTTGGTAGATATAGCATGGTTTTCAATTAAAGTCCCTGCATTTTGCGGAACAATATTTTCCTCAAAAGTAATATCTGACAATGTCATATCGCTTTGAGTTATAAAACGGATAAGACCATCAATCAAGGGCAGCATATTATTGTTAATTGTATTAGCACTCATATTTATCGTAGTATTATACGAAAGAATCTGTGGTGCATCCGAAAGGGAGTAGGACACATTTTTATTTGATAACACTTCATTATAAAAAGCAGAGTTTAGCAGAGTACCAGATAAAACCCAGTACATCGAAATGAAATATAAAATCACAATACATAAAATGATTGATGCAAAGCGTTTTTGTCTATCAATAAATTCTGTCATGGATTCCCACCCGTTAAAATTGTATAATAAGATGCCTCTAAGATAAAATTCAGACACTTATATTATAACAGGGAACCCCCAATCAACACAAGGGGACGGTTCTTTTGTGTTAAATCGCACAAAAGAACCGTCCCTCTGTGTTATTTGTGTTATTTGTGTTCTTGTTTTGGTTACATTTCTGTATGATTACCACCGCTGGCATATACTATTGCTGCACCAAGTGCAGTTGCATATTCGGAATGTTCTGGAATGTGAAACTTTACAGAATGTATTTTAGTTAAGCCGTCGAAAATCTTCCGGGACTGTGGAACTTTTGTAAGGTTCCCTGTTAGAACAATGTCATCAGTGCCGTCTATTCGCGCTGCGAAAACCGACAAAACACCAATAGTCTGAAACACTAAATTGATAATTCCGAGAGCAACATCTGTTTTTGTTGCCAGGTCGCTAATCTTACCGAAGTTAGAAGCTGTCGAATCGGCAGGGAGTCCAACTATTTCATCGTTAGTAATATCATTAATAAATAAATCAACATTTGATAGATCTCCGTCTTGTGCCATGCCAATGAGATCTTCAAATTCGCGCACATTAAGTATTTTATTAGATAGCCCTAGTAAAGTACCACCGCCAACACCACTTCCTCCTAGGTGTCTTGCCTTCCCTTCTTCAGCTTTTACAAATGCTGTGCCCGTTCCCATACTTACAATAACTGCATTGGAAAGATTTGAAAGGAAAAGACCACCCATGCCCGTGGCAAGGAATTCTTGTGTTTTGCCGGTTGGTAGGCCAAAAATGCGTTTTTTTACGTATGATGAGCCTACGCCTGTTACCATAACATAAGAAATATCCGATAATTGCAATTTGTTTTCATTAAGAAATTTACCAAATGCTCCATATAATGATGAAATCGGGTCAGTGGCTCGTACAAGCATTGGGTTTATTACTTCATTGTTTAAAAAACCAGTTATTTTTGTTGTAGTGCCACCAATATCAATACCAAGAATCATTGTGTTTACACTCCTTTTATCTGTTAGCTTATAAGTAAAACTTATATAATCAAACACTACTTCATATTGAACTGTTTAGTTTATCTTGTGTGTAGTGGGGTGATTAACTCACATTATAATAGAAAACTATACATTGTATATTATGATATTTTTCGATAATTAATTGCGTATTTTACGGACTGCAAGCACGATTGGAATACACAACAAAATAGAGGCAACAATCTCTGCAATATAATTAGGGACAGCAGACAAAAAAATGTATGCAGGGGAAGTTGTTTCGGGTAATCCGAGTAAAGTTATTAATGCACTGATATATTTTTTAGCATAGATAATGTAAATGGTACCTAGAACCCCCAAAGTGTTGGTTGTTGTAGCCAAAACAGCTGATGTGCCAATTGATATTGCATCACGTTTTTTGCCCATAACTTTGCTTAGCCAATAGTAAACATAATAAGCAACTATACCGATAAGAATTCTTGGTAAAACTGAAACCAACGGGTTACGAAAAGCAAAGGCTGTTGGCATCGGTGATGTAAAGGCAGTATAAAAGCTTGAAAGACCGAAGACAAGACCAATAAATGCCCCAGCCGCAGGCCCTTCTAGTATAGCGCCAATTATTACAGGTATGTGCATAAGAGTCACTTGAATGGATAGACCTGGGATCATAATAAAGCCTAACGTTGTAAAATTTAGAACAATTGACAGTGCGGACAGGATACCAGTAACGGCAATCTTCCTGACGTTGAATTTTGATTTAACATTCTCACTATTCATTTGAATCCTCCGTTCTCATTCCAAAATGGATATAAGTCGAAATTAGAATGATACATAATAAATTTTGTCCAGTTTCTAATAAGAATACCGGCATTTTTATAATAGTACCATTATCTGCTTTTTATTTCAATAATTAATTAAGGCTTTTGCGATGTAACCTTAACAAATATTTGTTGTAAAAAATGTGGTGAAAAACTCGAATGCGTACCATAATATATTGTATAGTTGTATGCGAAAATGTAACATCGCAAAATGCTCATTACATATGGATATATATAACAAGAGCAAGCCTTTTAATAAATATAGAGGTAGTTAGCATGAAGGACTCCTTTAGTTTGATTTTACCAGTTTCGTTATGTATAATTATACTGATAATTGACAAGTAATTATAGTAAGCATAGAAATCTGATAAGAGTATTAGAGACCACAGAAATGAAGCTATCCCACATTATTACTTTTGAAAGGTAAGGGCTTATGAAACAAATACATATTAACAGGATTATACAGTGCGTTGAAAAACTTTGCATGGATTCAAATTATTATCTTAACTGTGATATTTACAACGCAATAGAAGCATCTATTAAAGACGAAACATCTGAAAATGGTAGAATGGTATTAGATATATTATTAAAAAATGCGGATATTGCAAAAAAAGAAAAGATTGCTATTTGCCAGGATACAGGTATGGTTGTTGTGTTTTTACAAGTGGGACAGGACGTACATATCATTGGCGGAAGCTTAAATGAAGCTATAAATGAAGGAGTTCGACGAGGATACAAAAAAGGATATTTAAGATCATCGGTGGTAAAGCACCCACTTAACCGTGTGAACACCGGCGATAACACACCAGCTATAATATACACTGAAATTGTAGGCGGAGATAAAATTAAAATAGAAATTGCTCCTAAAGGGTTTGGAAGCGAAAATATGAGTGCACTGGCGATGCTAAAGCCATCTGATGGTGTGGAAGGTGTTAAAGAATTTATTATTAAAACAGTTAGCCAGGCTGGAGCTAACCCATGTCCGCCTATTATTGTAGGAGTTGGAATAGGTGGAACGATGGATAAAGCAGCCGTTCTTGCTAAAAAAGCCCTACTTAGACCAATTGGAACGAAATCATGTGATGAGTATATTGCTCAACTTGAATTCGAGGTTTTGGAACAGCTAAATAAGTTGGGTATCGGTCCTGCAGGTCTTGGTGGTAAAACCACTGCCCTTTGTGTGAATATTGAATTCTATCCCACGCATATAGCGGGTCTACCTGTTGCAGTAAACATTGGATGCCATGCAACAAGGCATGCTTGCGCCATTATTGAATAAATGTAATCATTTAGATATTACTCGTCTACAGATATAAGAATGTCAATACTTGTGATATAACGCCATAATAACTGGTGTAACCATATTACTATTGAATAAAAAGGGTAGAGCTAGCCGTACTGAATAAAACGGAAAACCGTATAATTATATCACCATTTTATGAAAGGAATGTCAGAATGGAAGAAAAAGGGACACTTTATCTTGTGTCCACACCGATAGGTAACCTTGAAGATATAACCTTTAGGGCGATAAAGACACTGCAAGAAGTGGATTTGATTGCCGCTGAGGATACAAGGCATTCACTTAAGTTATTGAATCATTATGAAATAAAGAAACCGCTCATAAGTTATTTCGAGCACAACAAAATACAACGTGGTGTAGAACTTATTAATCGTTTGTTAAGTGGCGAGAGTGTTGCCCTTATTACCGACGCGGGAACTCCAGGTATTTCAGATCCAGGAGAGCAAATGGTAAAATTGGCTATAGAAGAAAACATAAATGTTACTATGATACCGGGTTGTACTGCGTCCATCATGGCTTTGGTATTATCAGGCCTTCCGTGTAAAACATTTTGTTTTGAAGGCTTTTTATCTCATAGTAAAAGAGAGAGAAGGGCTCAATTAGAGAGGATTTGTTACGAAGAGAGAACAATAATTTTCTACGTATCACCACACAATTGTTTAGATATATTAAATGAAATGAAGAACATCTTAGGAGACAGGAAGGTTGCTCTATGCAGAGAGCTTACTAAGAAATTTGAAGAAATAATAAGGGGTCAATTAACTGAAATAATTGAACAATTAAAATTACGTGAAAAAATCAAAGGTGAAATAGTACTTGTTATTGAAGGTAGTACAAATACTAATAATAATGAAGATAAGCAATGGCATTCATTAAGCATAGAAGAGCATATGGAACATTATCTTAGTCAGAATATAGAGAGAAAAGAAGCCATGAAAATGGTTGCAAAAGACAGGGGACTAACAAAAAGAGAAGTGTATTCAATGTATATGAAAAAAACATAAAATCCGACTAAGTCGGATTTCATGTTTATAGTGTAAAAAAAGATTATTCTTTACTCAATTCCTACTTATACATTTTTTAAACCGTCAAGACAAGTTGGACAAATATTTTTGCCTTTAAATACAGTTATGTCTTTTGCATTATCGCAAAAAATGCAAGCAGGTTCATACTTCTTTAGAATGATTGACTCTTCATCAACATAAATCTCTAGTGCATCTTTCTCTGCGATGTCAAGAGTTCTTCTTAACTCGATGGGCAATACAACCCTTCCAAGCTCGTCAACCTTTCTAACTATGCCTGTAGACTTCATTATAGTTCCACCCCCCTGAATATAAATTAGTCATTGTTCGACATATTTCTGATTCTTATAGTACCATAAATACCAATAAACGTCAATGACTTTGCATGTTCCATTACCTACTAACTACTAACGAATTTCAACTTTTCTAATATTATAGCTTGTCCTGTTTTAGGTTATTAAGAAAATGATTAGATGTAGTATTTAGTATATATTTAACCTAATTATGTATTTTAAAACATAAAATTATAAAAAAAATAATATTTACTGGACATGTTTCATATACTTTAGAAAATGAAAATACAGGTGCTTTTTATGCTTAATTATATTTGGGTTGTAATGATTCTTTTAGGTGTTTTTTGGGGATTAGCAACAGGAAGGCTTGAAAATGTAACCGAAGCAGTAATATCTAGCTCGGAAGAGGGTGTGCAACTTGCCTTCGTTCTACTCGGGGTTATGTGTCTATGGTCAGGTCTTATGCAGGTTGCTCAGAAAAGCGGTTTAATAAAAAGTATTACAAAGTTAACAAAGGATTTTTTTGCAGGGTTATTCAATGTTCCAGATAACCATCCCGCAATTGGAGCTATTGTTTTGTCATTTGCATCGAATTTTTTTGGGCTTGGAAATGCGGCTACACCACTTGGAATAAAAGCAATGGAATCTCTTCAGACATTAAATGACAAAAAGGATACAGCATCTAACGACATGATCCTTTTTATGGTAATAAATGCGTCGTGTATTCAATTCATACCGACAAATGTCATAGCATTAAGAGATGCGGCAGGTTCCTTAGATGCAACAGGTATATTACCACATGTGTGGATTTCTTCATTTATTTCAACAGCAACAGCAATTATATTTAATTTTATTTTTAGAAACATTGCTAAAAAGCGAGGTATTAAATGACTTATATTATGAATTGGCTTTCAAAAGCAGCTATACCAGGGCTTATAGCCATAATACTGATTTTTGGGGTTGTCAAGAAAACACCTGTATTTGATACCTTTATTGAAGGAGCAAAGGAAGGTCTTTATACTACGATTAAAATCCTACCAGTCATAGTAGGCATTATGCTAGGAATAAATGTACTAAATGCATCAGGAGCTCTTGACATGATAGTTTCATTATTAAAACCAATTGCGAGTTTATTTGGAATTCCCGAACAAGTTCTTCCCATGGCCATTTTAAGACCTATATCTGGTAGTGCTTCCCTGGGTCTTCTGAGTAGACAACTAAAGGAATATGGACCGGACACTCAAATAGGAAGAATATTATCTGTTATGATGGGGTCAACAGAAACAATTTTCTATACAATTACAGTTTATTATGGTGCTGTTGGGGTTAAAAAAACGAGATATACTCTTTGGGTCTCACTAATCGCCGGTCTTGCTGGTTTTATTTCTGCAATTCTTGTTTGTCGCATTCTTTGAGGTTGCATCGCATAAGCCTTAAATAGTTTTTCTTGCAATTTGTAATAAGTTCATGGATAATATAATTACTAAATTCAAATATCTGGATTCAAAAAAGTATATAGATTATTGTTTATTTATAGAGGTTGTTATGAGTAAAAAAATAAAAATTCTTATAGTAGATGATGACACCAATATTTGTGAGCTACTAAAATTGTATCTTGACAAAGAGGGTTTTGAGAATATCGCTGTGCATGATGGAAAACAAGCGCTTGAAGCTTTTCGGAATTTTACACCCAACCTCGTTGTATTGGACATTATGTTACCTGGCATGGATGGATGGCAAGTTTGCAGAGAAATCCGTAAGTTTAGCAGTATACCTATTATTATGCTTTCAGCGAGGGATGAAACATTTGACAAAGTTCTTGGACTCGAACTAGGTGCAGACGATTATGTTTCGAAACCTTTTGAGCCTAAAGAGCTTATTGCTAGGATTAAAGCTGTATTAAGACGATATGAGCGAAGGGATACAGATCAAGAACAGCTAATATTTCCAGGGTTGGTTGTGAATAAATCAAATTATACTATTCGTGTTCAAGGTAAAGAAATGGAAATACCACCTAAGGAGTTGGAGTTACTTTATTTTTTGGCATCAAATCCAAATAAGGTTTTTACTAGAGAGCAATTATTAGAAAATGTGTGGGGGTTTGATTTTTACGGTGACACGAGAACAGTTGATGTACATGTAAAGCGTCTTAGAGAGAAACTTGATCCATCAGATCCGCATTGGCAGTTAAAAACCGTTTGGGGTGTGGGCTATAAGTTTGAGGTGAAATAATGTCACACTCTGTATTTCATAAAATTATGGCCATATTTATTATGGCACTGTTGCTATGTTTTACTCTAACAGCAATTTTTTTTCATATTTCGATTAGCAACTACGTTGTTGAACAGCGTACAGATGCTTTAAGAGTATACGGTGAAAGAATAATATCAGCTCTTGATTTTATACTGGATAATCCTTTAGATGCAAATTCATCGTATTTATTTCAGAGTTTATTAGAGACTTTTGCATATAACACCTCTTCACTGATCTGGATTGCGGATGACGAGGGTTATCTTTTTGCGTATTCTTCTGTACCCAATCAGCTTATAGATAAACTTAATAAAGTTAATGGTGTATATCGGCTTCCTCACTATAAGCAGTATACCATTAGCGAATCATATACTATGGAAAGCGAAATTGGTAATTTCTATGGTTTATTCGATGAAACAGGAGTTCAATGGCTAACTATAAAGTTTCCATTTTATTATTCTGATTTCATAGTAGATGGTCAAGAATTTAGGGGCAATGTTTTAATGCATACAACTGTACCTGAAATACAAAAAACCAGTTCCACAATATTAAAGTTACTTTTGCCTTCTATTTTTATTTCTCTATTTTTCTCGTTTTTTCTTGTATATTTCCTATCAAAGAGAATAACAAACCCACTAAAACAAATAACTGAAGCAGCTGGAACCATATCATCTGGCAACTGGAATTCAAGACTCCACTTCAAAGGAAAAGATGAGATTGCCGTTTTGGCTGAAAGCTTCAATCAGATGGCAGACGATCTGGAAAAACTTGAGACAAGACGTAGAGATTTTATTGCAAACATTTCACATGAACTTAGAACACCAATGACTTCAATAAATGGCTTTATCGAAGGTATTATAGATGGCACTATACCTGAAGATAAACATGAATATTATTTAAATATAGTCAAAGAAGAAGTTAAACGACTACAACGTTTAGTAAATGATTTACTCGACATTGAAAGAATGGAGTCAGGTGAAACACAGTTACACATTATGTCCTTTGATATATGTGAAATTATTCGGTTAAGTGTTATTCAACTTCAGAAGATAATAGAGGACAAGGATATTAATTTTAGAGCAAGTTTTGAGCAGGAATCAATGATTGTTAGTGCCGATAGGGATGCAATACAAAGGGTTCTGATAAATCTTTTGCATAACGCAATTAAATTTACCCCTGAAGAGGGGAATATATCAGTATCGGTGTTTAATGTAAAAGGAAAGGCCGAGATAACTATATCAGATTCTGGGCCTGGTATACCGGAGGAAGACATTCCATTTATATTTGACCGTTTTCATAAGGTTGATAAATCAAGAGGTAAGGATAAAACCAGCGTTGGTTTAGGTCTATATATTGTTAAGAATATTATCAATGCTCATAACGAAGCAATAACTGTGCAAAGTCAATCTGGAAATGGTACGTCATTTAAGTTTCAGCTTCCCATGGAATGATATTGATGTTTAAATGAAGGTTTCTAATTGAGCAACGAAAGGCGTGTAGATGTAGCACAATGAAAAACATAATTGATTATGTGGCACAAGAAAAGGATAATTTCTTGGATAAAGCATTTAATTCAGTGGATAGTTTAGTGTTATCGCAGTTTTCATATCTTAATCTGAATGGCCTGGTGCCAGATATGTCGGGTGTAGTAAAACCTGTCAGTATAGGTGAGATAACGCATAAACTAAACCATAATACACTAACTAACAGGGTTCGGGACAGTGAAAGCAATCTAAAGCTTTTACATGCTCTTGCAAATAGTCCAAGGTTTAGTAATACTAAGATAACTTTTTATGTGGAAAAAATTGATTTTCAAACAGAGAAGCAATTTTCAGCCACTACATATTTACTGGAAGATGGGACTGCATATATAGCTTTTCGTGGAACTGATGCTTCTTTTGTTGGATGGAAAGAAGACTTTAATATGGCTTTTATCAGTCCAATACCATCCCAAGAAGAGGGAGTAAAGTATGTAAGAGCTGTTGGTGGGATCCTTTCATGCGATTTAAGAATAGGTGGACATTCCAAGGGTGGTAATATTGCGGTTTATTCTGCTATAAAATGTGATATGTCAATTAAAAACAGGATTACTCATATTTTTAGCCATGATGGTCCAGGATTTAGTGATGAGATCTTTTTAAGTCAAGATTATTTGAGTGTGAAGGAACGGATACATAAAACAATACCTCAATCATCCATCATTGGAATGCTTATGCAAAATCAGGAGAACTATATTGTAGTGAAGAGCAATCGTTTCTGGTTTATGCAGCATGATCCCTTTTCGTGGTTAGTGGATGGGGATAAGTTCCAATATGTCAAAACTGTAAATAGCAGTGCGCTTTTTATGAATAAAACTTTGAATAATTGGATTAGTTCCATAGATGACAGCAAGCGGGAGTTGTTTGTTGATACTCTTTATCATGTTATCAAATCATCGGGTGCCACATCATTTTATGATTTAACAGGTGACTGGTTTAAGAAAGCTGTCGCTATACTAGGAGCCATCAAAGATATTGATGATGAAACAAGGAGTTTTATCTTTAAAACCATAGGTTCTCTTTTTGTTTTAGCAGTTAAGAATTTGAGGGTTACTCGCTTGGAAAATCAACGGGAATTGATGATTAAGTAACTAAACTTTTCATGAATTACTTTATAGAATGTACTATTGGAAAATAGCAGGTGACTAGATTATTATCTAGTCACCCGCGTTTTATAGATATAACAATAATTTAAATAATATTAATATACATAAACCATTTTGCCAGATCTAAGTGCAAGAGGTTTTGACCATAGCCATTTGTTTGTTGCGCTATCATCAAAAAAGTATAATGCACCTTTTGTAGGATCTGCACCATTAAGCGCTTCATAAGCTGCTTTTGTTGCTTCAGACGATGCTTTTTTGTTTATCATCCCATTTTCTACAGGAGTAAATTGGTAATATCCGTATGATTTCTCATAAATTACTCCACTAATACTATTAGGAAAGCGAGAATCCTTTACACGGTTTACAACAACGGCTCCAACTGCTACCTTAGCTGTATATGGTTGGTTTTCTGCTTCTGCTGTTATAAGCCTTGCAAGAAGGTCAAGGTCACTTTGGGTATAGGGTATTACAGCTTTACTGGTGATAGTGGTATTTGTAGAAGCTGTATTACCAAAGGATTTAGGGATTATAAGACTCTGACCTGTATAAATCATATCATCCCATTTACCATTTGCTTTTCTTAGGGAGTTAAGTGAAATACCGAATTTTTTTGAAATGAGGTATAAGCTATCACCTCTTTGTACAGTATATACATCTGCGTTAATGTTAAGTTTCTGTCCTGGATAGATCATTGTATTATTTAAACCATTCTGATTCATTATTGCACTTGCAGATGTACCGAAAAGTTGTCCTATATTGTAAAGAGAATCACCCTTAACAACGGTATATGATGCTGCATTGGCAAAGTTCGGTATCAATGATGATAATGCTACTAGCGCTATGAAAAGTTTTATTTTTCTTTTCATGTTTGTCCTCCTTTTAGCCTCCGAGGTTAGTTGACGGGTTTGGGCAAGAGGTGCCCATTTCTATAAAAAAATTCACCCCAATTAAAATATCCCCCGTATTCCTATGTGGAAATTCGGCATTTGTTTTATGCCGACCATTCTAACAGAGGGCTTGAGTTATGTAAACATGTAAAATATGGAGGACTGTTGTAATGTGTGAGCATGATACGAGTAACACATAATGCTTATGGATGTAAAAAGATTTCCCAAGAAAGCAAATAACAAGGTAGATACTGAAGCAAATGTGGTTCATATCTACAAATTAACAAATTGTTCATATTGATGTAAAAAATCATGGATAAAATATAAATATATTCTGAAAGGAATAACGTAAATTGAAATTAGTAAACTTTATAATAAATATTAATTTAGATTAATTTCGAAAGGAGAGATTATTGTGAGTGAATTCAAAAATTATGAAAATAACAACCCATATTCATACCAGGGATATTCAAATGAACAACAAAATAATCCCGCTCCATATTACAGCTATTATACTACTCAGAATCAAAATGATTCTGATGATTTAAAAACATCCTCCTTTTACTCAGAACGTTACAAAAAACCACGTAAGAGTAAAGTTAGAGAAATGATATTGCCTCTTTTAATAGTTGCTCTTTTAAGCTCTGTAATAGGAGGTGGATTGGTTGGAGCATGGTTTCAATTCGGTGCCCCTGCTGTTGCAGAAAAGAACCAGCTACCAAATAGTAATACTCAAACACAGCCAACGAAGCAAATTGAGATAATAAATAATACTGAGTCCCCTGCAACAGCTATTGCAGAAAAAGTCAGCCCTTCAATAGTTGGAATACAGGTTAATTATGTTACTAGTAATATGTGGTTCGGTTCCCAACAAGCCAGTGGTTCGGGATCAGGTATTATTATTGAAAGTGACGGATATATTCTTACGAACAACCATGTTATTGAAGCAGCAATAGATACTGGCAATAAAATTTCACAAGGAGCTTCAATAAAAATCATACTACCCAACCAAATGGATAAATCTTATGATGCAACTATTGTTGGAAGGGACGAAAGAACTGATATTGCTATTCTTAAAGTAAATTTGTCTGAGCTGCCCGCAGTTGATATAGGAAATTCAGATGATGTTAAGGTGGGAGAGTTGGCTATAGCAATAGGCAATCCCGCAGGACTTGAATTAATGGGCTCTGTTACACAAGGAATAATAAGCGGTGTAAACCGTGAAATTCAGGTTGTAAGTGGTCAGCCACTGAAGGTTATTCAGACAGACGCAGCAATTAACCCTGGAAATAGTGGTGGTGCTTTAGTTAACTCAAAAGGTGAAGTTATTGGGGTTAATACAGTGAAAATCGGAGGTTCAAATTATGAAGGTTTAGGGTTTGCAGTTCCTATCAATACAGCAATGGAAATAGCAAACAACCTAATATCCGATGGTTATGTTAAAGGACGTCCTCAACTAGGTGTATCAATCGATACCCGATTTAATCAAGAGTGGGCCGATCAATTAGGAGTTCCTATGGGCTTATTAGTGGGTGATGTATTTCCATTAACTGCAGCATATAATGGTGGTGTGAAGACTGGCGATATAATAACCGAATTCAATGGGGTACCAGTTGCATCTTTCGACGAATTGGAAACAGAAAAGAATAAATATAAGGCCGGGGACACTATAATCTTGAAAGTATATCGTATAGAAGGCACAGATGTTACTAATGGAAAGTATTTGGAGTTAGAGCTTGTTCTTGGAGAAGATAGAGGATAATTTGTAGATTTTAAACGAAGAAAACTGCTTCTAAATTGTTATTAGGAGCAGTTTTTTGTTGGTTTCATTATTCATTTGCAAATTATTAGCTCAACTCCCATTATGATAAATATGCTAAAGTTCAGTAACTATAATAAAAGCAGAGAAAAGTAGGCCTAGTATAAAATTCATTATTTCAATTATTGATTAGAAAGAATTTATTGAACTGTTAAAAAATATATGATAAATTAGTTGTAAATAATTCCTTTATAACACTTATTTAATCCCTATAAGAACCTTTTTATCTTATAAAAATATAGAAAATTTAGTAAATTACTTTATTTTTGTGTGTTATAATTGAATCCCAATCATTAACGCGATTTTCGATTGGGTGCTAAAAGTAAGCTTTTTGTTATCAATATTCGAATAAATACTTTTTTAAAGAGTAATTATTTGATAGTTAAAGCAAGTTTCGATAGAAAAGAGGAATTTAAATGCCAGTCAGAAGAATTTATGTTGAAAAAAAGCCGCAATTTAATATTAAGGCTAAAAAAATGAAGAAAGAAATTATGGAAGACATTGGTATAAAGTCTATAAGTAATATCAGGGTTCTTAATCGATACGATGTGGAGGGTATGACAGATAAGGATTACGAAAAAGCAAAACATTCTGTTTTTGCAGAGCCCCTAGTTGATTATTTATTTGAAGAAGATTTTCCTGTTAATAACAACGAGCATTTTTTTGCATTTGAACTACTGTCAGGTCAATATGACCAACAGGAAGACAGTTTTGCTCAGTGTATTCAACTAATATCGGGTGCACAAAAGCCAGAAGTTCAAGCAGCAACTGTAGTCGTTATTGAAGGAGATTTAACAGATGATGAGCTAGAGAAAATTAAGAATTTTTATATCAATCCAGTTGAGAGTAAATTGGCTGATTTTGATAAACCTAACACTCTTCGTGAGCAATATCCAGAACCTAAAAGTGTTAATACAGTAAAAGGTTTCATCAATAGTGATGATAATGAGCTTAAAAAGTTATCTTCTGACTTCGGTTTTGCTATGTCTGATGAAGATCTTATTTTCTGCAGGGATTATTTTAAGAATATTGAAAAAAGAGATCCCTCAATTACTGAGTTAAAAGTAATAGATACTTACTGGTCTGATCATTGTAGGCATACTACATTTTCAACAGAGATAACAGATGTTACATTTGATAATGAGCCGGTTTCACAAAAAATATCCGAGATTTATCAATTATACCTTGATACTCGTAAGAATGTTTATAAGGAAAAAGAAAAATCAATTACATTAATGGATTTGGCAACGCTTGGTATGAAAGAGTTAAAGCGTACTGGACATCTACAGGATTTGGATGAATCTGACGAGATTAATGCCTGTAGCATAGTAGTAGATGTTGATGTAGATGGTAAAAAAGAGCCATACCTCATAATGTTTAAAAATGAAACCCATAATCATCCTACAGAAATTGAGCCATTTGGAGGTGCATCAACATGTCTTGGTGGAGCTATACGTGACCCGCTATCTGGAAGATCGTATGTTTACCAGGCAATGAGAATTACAGGTAGTGGTGATCCAAGAAGACCACTTGATCAAACGTTACCAGGAAAACTTCCCCAAAGAGTTATAACTACTAAAGCAGCAGAGGGATATAGTTCATATGGAAACCAGATAGGTATAACAGCTGGTCAGGTAAATGAAATATATCACGAAGGTTATGTAGCAAAACGAATGGAATTAGGTGCTGTAATTGCTGCTGCTCCAAAAGCTAATGTTAGAAGAGAAAAACCAGAAGCAGGCGATGTGATCATTTTGCTTGGAGGAAAAACTGGACGTGACGGATGCGGTGGGGCAACTGGTTCGTCAAAGGAGCATACAGAAGATTCATTAACCGAATGCGGCGCAGAAGTACAAAAAGGGAACCCACCAATCGAGAGGTATATACAACGTTTATTTAGAGATCCCGAAGTTACAAAGTTGATTAAGAAATGTAATGACTTTGGTGCTGGTGGGGTTTCTGTGGCCATTGGAGAACTAGCAGATGGTTTGGAAATTAATTTGGATGTAGTACCAACAAAATATGATGGTCTTGATGGCACAGAGCTTGCAATATCTGAATCTCAGGAAAGAATGGCTGTAGTTGTTGCAAAAAAAGATGCCAAGAAGTTTATAGAACTATCAAATATTGAAAACCTGGAGGCTACTGTTGTTGCAGATGTTACAGACACCAATCGCTTAGTAATGAAATGGCGCGGTGAAGAAATAGTTAATATTAGTAGGGACTTTTTAAATACCAACGGTGTACAACAAAAGATTAGTGTAGCTGTAAAAGAGCCATCCATGGATTCCGCATCTGATGAAAAGAATGAAACGAATTTTACAACGAGTTTTAAGAAAAACCTTGAGAGCCTTAATGTATGCAGTCAAAAAGGACTTGTCCAAAGGTTTGATAGCACGATAGGNGCAAATACCGTTCTAATGCCTTTAGGTGGNAAGAATCAGCTTACTCCTGCTGAAGGAATGGCTGCGAAGGTGCCAGTTGAAAACGGTGAAACTAAAACAGCAACACTAATGTCCTTTGNTTTTAATCCAGATATTTCAACCAAGAGTCCTTTCCATAGCGCAATCTACGCCGTAGTTGAATCGGTTGCGAAAATAGTCGCAATGGGAGGAAATCATAAGAAAATACGTTTAACTTTTCAGGAATACTTTGAGAAGTTGGGAAAAGATCCAGTTAAATGGGGTAAACCTTTTAGTGCACTGCTGGGCGCTTTTTATGCTCAGATGAAAATGAAAATACCTTCAATAGGTGGAAAAGACAGCATGTCGGGTACATTTAACGACTTAGATGTACCACCTACACTTGTATCTTTTGCAGTATGTACCACAGATGTTACAAAGGTTTTGTCGCCAGAATTTAAGAAAGAAGATAGCACAGTTGTGCTTTTGAAAATTAAGAAAGATAACTTATTACTTCCTGATTTTGAACATTTAAATAAGACATATTCTAAAGTTCATCAATTAATATCAGAAAATGAAGTCTTATCTGCATGTTCTGTGAAGTATGGCGGTATAGCCGAGGCAATAAGCGAAATGGCATTCGGTAATGATATTGGTTTTAAGTCATCAACAGATATGCCTTCAACAGATTGGTTTAAAGTACAATATGGAAACATAATTTTAGAAATACCTGNAAATATGAACATTGAAGAACTACTTAGTGGGTTGGATTATGAAGTTTTAGGGCATACAAGTAAAGAGGCGAGTATTACGATTAAAGGTGAAACAATGAGTCTTAGCGAATTAAAGGCTTTGTGGGAGTCACCATTAGAAGATATTTTCCCAACTAAAGTAGAAAAAGAACCACTTAACCCACGCAGTATTATTTATGATAAAATGAAGCCTATACATCACAGTAANTCATTTGCTATGCCTCGCGTGTTCATTCCGGTTTTTCCAGGGACAAACAACGAATATGACATNAAGAGAGCATTTGAAGAAGCAGGAGCAGTTACAGATATTTATGTTATGAAGAACATGACTTCTGCAGATATTGAGCAATCAATAAATGTGATAAATGAAAAAATTCAAAAAAGCCAGATAATTGTTATTCCGGATGGCTTAAGCTCGGGTGATGAACCAGGTGGTTCTGGAAAGTTCATTGCTAATGTATTTCGAAACCCTAAATTAGTAGAATCAATAATGGAGTTTATAAAAGTGCGCGATGGACTGATGCTCGGTATCGGTAGTGGTTTCCAGACATTACTCAAATTGGGCTTATTACCGTATGGAGAAATTCGTGAAATGGGTGAAAATGACCCAACATTAACATNNAATACAATAGGCAGACATACATCTACTCTTGTNAAAACTAAGGTTGTATCTTCATTATCACCATGGTTATCAAAGAGCATACCAGGTGATATCCATACAATAGCTGTATCCCATGGAGAGGGTAGATTTGTTGCAAATGATGATACATTTGATTATTTATTTAAGAATGCCCAAATAGCTACCCAATATGTAGATTTTGAGGGCAATCCAACATATGATATACGCTTTAATGCCTTTGGATCTATGCATGCTGTAGAAGGAATTACAAGCCCAGATGGCAGAATTTTTGGTAAAATGGGTCATAGTGAGCGTTATTCGGTTAATACATTTAAAAATATTCCTGGGGACATGGAGCAGAAAATATTTGAATCAGGTGTAGAGTATTATAAATAAAATAGCATAAAATATTTTAATATTCCAATGAAGTACAAAACTGTATCAATAATCATCGCCTTTAGCATAGAATATAATGAACAATTTGCATAGGCGATGATTTTTGTGTTATTAATTAATAAACCTACTGATATAATAGTACGTGTTTATCGAAGACCGAACATTTCAATGCTTTATCCACAAGTGGCAGGACATGAAAATGTTAATGCTAATATGTTAATGAATGTTACAATTAGAAATGCTGTTATGGATTTAGCTAAATCACTTCAACACCTTGATTTACCCACAACAATAGATGGGTCATTTGAAATTAAGAATAATCAGAGGGGAATACTTAGCTTAATATTAATAGGTCTTGCAGAGTTTGGGGGAGCACACCCTATGACAATGGCTAAGTCACTAACCATGGATACAAAAACGGGTGAGAGTTTTTCTTTAAATCAACTTTTTCTTCCCGGATATATGGAAATCATTAATAATGAAATACGCCACCAGATCAAAATAAGAGACATACCGGTTATAGATAGTNTTAACGGGATCAGTCCCGACCAAGACTATTATATCGCAGATCACACTCTCATAGTATATTATCAGCTTTATGAGTTGTCACCTTATTATGCAGGTTTCCCGTACTTCGTAATACCATTATATATGCTAAGTAGTGTAATTCCGCAAAACGGAATATTGGAAAGGCTAAACTATTTTATATAGTATTTTTTGCGTATCTCAAAAGCNTTATAAGATTTTTACCAAGCTGCCACTGTTTGCATATTTTCAGTCAATTAAGCAGATAATATAATTGAATTTTTAGTGGCAGGTGATGATTTTGGAAGAAGCAAATGAAGTAAAGATTACTTCCTATGACAGGCTTATGAGAGCGTGGGAAAATTCAATGGAACTAACCCGGGATTTTGAAGTATACTCAAAAAAGGTAGATGATGAAGAATTAAAAGATGTATTTAAAAAATTTGCAGAAGAAGAGGGATTTCACGCATCTAAGCTAAGAGAATTACTTTTGGAACGTCAGAAGAAAAATTGAAAATAGCGTTGTTTCAATACATTAATGTGGGTGGATAATTAATCCCCCCATTTTTGTTTGTAGGAGCGCTTTTTACTCTTTTGCTTGAACATTCATCATTCTGACTTTTTATTTAGTGTTACGTGTATCTCATCTTCAGAAACAGTTATTAATATTTCGATGGGGTACTTCTTTGTATTTTTAAAGCGCATATCTTTTGAACCATATACAACAGCCGCATCTTTCCCTTCTGGTACATAAGATACTTCCTTTGAATGACTGTGTCGTTCTAATATTTCTAAATCTGCATCAACAGCGGCATTGTATAAAGTAGTGCTTACCTGGCATACTCCACCGCCAGTTCCTTTGCTTTTTTCACCACTAACTAGTATAGGTGCTTCCTCATACCCTTTCTCCTTAGTTCTTTTTCCTACGGTTTCGTTAAAAGAAAAAACCTCACCAGCTTCAATCACAGTATGATTTAAATCTTCTGCCGCAATTTTAATATTATTAACTCTATGTTCATTTTTATCATAGATAGTGGTTGCGTAGCTACTAATTTCATTAGGGTTTTTAGGCTTATCCGTAGGTGTAGGCTCAGCTGTCGGCATTGGTGTATCTATAATCGTAACAGTAAGTGTAATATGGTCATTATCAGGTGTTTTTTCTACTTCCTCTTTGACCTCATTCACAGAACATCCGACAAAAATCATAGTTACCAAAATATATATTAAAGTTATCTCCGCTTTTTTCCACATTTTTATCACCCACATATAGTCTTTGATAAATAATAATTAAAATTCAAGCATTTAATAGTATTTAATACATATTTCATAAGTGAATAACATAAAGCACATAAAATGTAAAAAAGAATGTGGATAAAATAGGCACATAAAATTGATAGTCTAATAAATATGTTTTCTATGCTATAGAACCTAAATGGATAATGTAAGTGATTTCCAGTAATATTAATCTTGGTCTTGAACTAAAAGCAAAACTTCTGTATTGTAGTAATATATTGTTGTATTTATGAATATTTTGTTATTTGAAAGACTACAATGGGTATGTAATAAAGAGGCTAAAAAGTTTTTAGGCATTTTGTGATGTTAAATACTTGAGTTTGCTGTACAATGTGGTTTTGTTCTTTACTAAAAATATCACTATATTGCACAGCTAACTTTTTGTTTTAGGTTTCGCAAAGACCTATATTATTCTTTCTCTAGTAAGGAGGGTAACTGTTTTGAAGAAATATGTATGTTTAGTGTGCGGATATGTTTACGATGAAGCAAAGGGTATTTCAGAAGCGGGAATTGAACCTGGTACTTCATGGGACGATCTGCCAGAGAATTGGGTTTGTCCTCTATGTGGTGCAACAAAAGGCGAATTTGAAGTACAAGGTGCACCAGATACATCCAAGAAGACAAGAACTGTACTCGAAGCACCTACAGATATGAAAGAGATGACAGCACTAGAAGTAAGTGCTCTTTGCTTTAATTTGGCTCTTGCATGCGAAAAGCAGTATAAAAAGGAAGAATCTGAGTTGTTTTCTGAGCTTGCCGACTATTTCAAATCTGCGGCAGCACCTGCTAAAGATCCAAGCTGGGACAAGCTTATTAGTTTAATTGACAAGGATCTAAACGAAGGTTTTCCAAGTGTAAAAGCCACAGCGACAGAAGCTAAAGATCGAGGAGCATTACGGTCTCTGGTATGGGCTGAAAAAGTTACTCGTATACTAAACTCAATACTAGCAAGGTATCAAAAAGAGGGCGATGCTATGCTTGAGAACACCGGTGTTTATATTTGTACCATATGTGGTTTTGTGTACATAGGGGATACACCACCAGAACTTTGCCCAGTTTGTAAGGTGCCAAACTGGAAGTTTGAAAAAGTTGAAGGGGGTAATATTAATGGCTAAGAAATTTGCAGTACGTAACTTGCGTTTGTGTACAAAGGACTGCTTATGTCTCCATGTCTGTCCTACAGGCGCAACAGATACCGAGAATAGTATCATTGATATTGATAAGTGTACAGGATGTGGGGATTGTGCAGATGCTTGTCCATCGGGCGCAATATCTATGGTACCTGTAGAATATCCACCTCAACAGCCTAAAACCCAAGAAGTTGTTGGCCAAATGAGAGCACTTATGCGAAGCAAGAACGAACAAGAGAATATTGCTGCAGGGTTAACAGGTAAACTAGCTGCTGCAATCGAAAAATCAAATCGTATTATGGCGTCCGAACTAATTCGTGAGTCCGGATATATGCTTCCACAAAGTCAAAACACTAAAGACTTTTTACAATCGTTAGTTGACGGGAAATACCCCGAAGATTTTCCGATAGAAACAGCAAAAAAACTATTGAATATTTTTAGTAAAAACAATGAATCTAAGGAGGACGAAAAAATGATTAAATATCGTTGTAATATTTGTGGTTACATTCATGAAGGAGAGATTACAGAAGACTTTATATGCCCCCGTTGTAAGCAGCCTGCTTCTGTGTTTGTATTAGTTGAGGAAAAAGCAGAATCAGTTAACAAATATGCTGGAACAAAGACAGAAAAGAACCTCATGGAGGCTTTTTCTGGTGAAAGCCAGGCAAGAAATAAGTATACGTATTTTGCACATATAGCTCAACGGGAAGGTTATGAGCAAATTTCAGAACTCTTCTTGAAAACAGCAAGAAATGAACAAGAGCATGCCCGTATATGGTTTGAAGAGCTAGGCAATTTAGGGAATACAGCACAGAACCTATTACAAGCCGCAGAAGGTGAAAACTACGAATGGACCGACATGTATGATCGTTTCGCAAAGGACGCAGAAGAAGAGGGCTTTAATGAATTAGCCGAAAAGTTTCGTAAAGTTGGTGAGATTGAAAAAGCTCACGAAGAACGTTATCGTGCATTACTAAAAAATGTTCAAATGCAGCAAGTCTTCGAAAAGGGCGAGCAAGCTATATGGGAATGCCGCATTTGTGGACATCTTGTAATGGGGAAAAAGGCTCCTGAAGTATGTCCAGTTTGTAAATATGCTCAATCATATTTCGAAGTACATGCAAAAAATTACTAATATCATTAGTCTCAATTCAATATATTTAAAACACTAATTATTGGGCGGTATTGACCGCCCTTTTTACATTTCACTCTTTTCTATAGATTTTTAATAAATATAATCTTTCTAACATATAGTTATTAGTACGAATAATTAATATTTGCTCTTGGTAGGGGATTCTATGTTCGTTGTTATTAGAGCAAAGCATTTTACTATTGTGTTATCTTTGCTTATTGTTATAATTTTGTTCTTACTATTTATTTCAGAAAATAATGAACATGATATTTTTTGGGATGAATCTTTTCCAGTGAACAACGAGCTTACCGAAGAGTTTACGCCATATTTAGAAGACATATTGAATATTCGCAATAAAGCTATGCTTGACAATGATGTTGAGACATCAAAGGCATTGTATAATGTAAAAGTAAAACTTGGACTTTATGCTTTTGAACATGAAAAAAAGAAAATAACTTACTTGCATGACTGGGCGGAAAAACAAGGTGTTGTTTTTCTAGATATTGATACCTTTTTTAAAGTTAGATGGGTGAAGGATGAGGGCAAGAAAATATGTATAAATTTTTCGGCCATTACAGAGTACACATATGAGTATGAAAACATGCCAGATACTAAAAACAAATTCAGGATTGCTACATATCATGTCCTTGATCTTGTAGAAGAATCAGAAAATTGGCTTATAACTAAGGAATGGTACACTGATCCTTTTGCTGATTCTTTAAATGCTGAAAATTTGAAAGTCGATGACAATAGAGCATTTATTCTAAGTCAAAGCCCTAGGGACTTTACGAATTTGAATGAAAGACGAATAAAAGCAGTTGAATATGCGGACCTTTATTGTGGAGCAAGTGATAATGAAGAGTACTATTTCCGTTATAATAAAGATTATAAAAACTATAATTCCATTGGTGGTGATTGTGCAAATTTTGCTTCACAGGCATTGCACGAGGGAGGATTTAAAAAAACAGGTGGATGGAATTATCAAAAGGATGGAAATAGAGCTTGGGTTAATGCTCAAGGGTTTAAGGACTACTTGATTTATAGTGGACGTGGATCATTAATTGTTCATGGAACATACGATAAGGTACTACGACTTTCATATAAGCTATTGCCCGGTGATATAGTAGCTTATGAAAAAAAGGGAAAGGTTGTTCACATATCAATAGTATCAGGAGCAGATTCAAGAGGGTACTCATTAGTAAACTGCCACAACACTGATAGATTCAAAGTACCGTGGGATCTAGGATGGAGCGATAAGGGTATAAAGTTTTGGTTGATTAGAGTCAACTATTAGAATTATTTTGACCTTTTGATTTATTAAGTTACGACCTAAGCAATAATAAGATTATGGAAAGATTAAGCATAAAAAAGGACTGCATTGCAGTCCTTTTTTATGCATTTTCTTCTAGTTCAACTTTTTCTCTAATGCTAACTAAAGCTTTTTTGCCTGCTTCAACCACCTTGTCATCCTCTTCTTTTTCTAGCATAAACCTAATAAATTCTGTCGCCTTGCCAGAGCCAATCTCTCCAAGGGTTTGTACAGCTGTAAGGCGAATCTCGGAGTTGGGNTCTCTTAGTAAACTAACTAGTTGNTTGATAACATCAAGACTATTGAAGTTTGACAATGCTCGGATAGCATTGATTCGAGTTTCATAGTCGTCATCATTAAGTACATTGATAATCTTTTTTGAGTTCTTTCTTTTTACCCATCTTTGAATTTTTTCCAAAGAAACTGCCATAAATTTAGCCTCCTTTACAACTATATATATGTATTATACACAAGTTTCCAATTTGATTCAACTTTACATTTAGCAATATTGCACAAACGGTGCATAATGTGCCAATATAAACAGAATAAACTAGTTAATAGCAGCTTTGATGTATAAATGTCGTAGGGAAGAGTATTTCCTGAAAGAAAAGAAAAAAGATATTCCATATGAAAAAGAGAAAATAAAAAAGTATTCCTTATGAAAAAAGAGCAGATTTCAGCTTTTNGAAATCTGCTCATAGCTTGGTGCGAGTGATGGGACTTGAACCCATACGCCATAAGACACACGCCCCTCAAACGTGCCTGTCTGCCAGTTCCAGCACACTCGCATATTAATTAATATATTATACAATATCTTTTAACAGCAAAATTTATTATACTAAGGAATACGAATGGTGTCAAGAGTTTATGGAACACTTGACAAGGCAGCCAGTAATCTCAAAAATGTATTTATTTTTATATTACTCTATGAATTTTCCTGTATTGAAGAGGTGTAACCTTTGATATTTTTCGAAACACTCTGTAAAAATGCTGGGCATTATTAAACCCACAATCATAACAGATGCCAGTGATATCATTATCTGTGTCCTTTAACAATTTTTGCGCTTCGATAATTCTTCGATATTGAACATACTCCATAATTGAAAACCCGGCCTTTTTTCGAAATAAATGGCATAAATAGTATTTGTTAGTAAATAGACTATTGCTCAATTGTTCCAAGTTTATTTGATTCATATAGTTTGTATCAATATATCTGATAACATCCTGAATTATGTAATCNCTTCTTGACAGCTCATGTTTTGGTTGCTCNGTTTTTANCAATTCATGAACACGAATGAGTAAAAGCATTAGATTGGATAATACTTGTGCCTTTGATGTTTCGTCAAAAGGCTCATGTTTGAACCCAGTTGCACGGTGGATGGACTCAAAATAGGATTTCAACTCTGTGCGTACTTTAAGATTTGGATGAACTTTACGGTAAGGAATGCATGAGAGTTGNTCAAGAATGCTCTCCATATTCATGACTTTAAGTAAGGGGAGAAGAAGATCCTTTTTAAAATGAACAACATAACGTTCATAATGTGGTGTGACGTTATACATGATATGATGTATATCAAATTCATTGATGAAGAATACATCACCGTCACTGATTTTGTATTCATAGTCTTTTATAAAAATTTGTAAATCTGCTTTTTCAAATAGAACAATTTCATAAGTATCATGGTAATGATGAATTGATGTTGCCTTATCTATTTTGGTTTCACTGTAGCTAATTCGAAAATCTGAAAACTTTGACAATTCTGCTTTGTTTTCCATTGATACCTCCATTTTCGCCACACCAATAATAACTTTTATTGTAGCATATAGCTNGCTGTGTTGCAAACTTGTAGACCTTGGTTATAGCAGCATTAGCACGAGAGAATATATACTTTNAGGTGCATTTATTTATTAACCTATAAAGAGCAATATATGTTAATAATAATTATATTAAGCAATCTCCTTTAAGATTTTCTTTATTTAATTATATACACTATATTTAGATGATGTATCTGAATCGTAGATACTAAAACCTTGCGATTTAAAATGTTGCACTTAATAATAGAAAAGTATTAGGTATTTTTCAGCTTTTAATAAATGCTAATAATTAAGGAGTGAATGCTATGGGATGTAAGGTGGTTATGGTTGGAGGCGGCAGCTTCAACTGGACACCTACTCTGGCAGGCGATTTGTTTGCGAAAAAAAGTCTGTCAGGTAGCGAGTTGGTATTGGTAGATATCAATAAAACAGCGGCTGAAACAATGAAGAAATACTGCGAGAAGATGTTAGAGGTACTTGGTGCGAACTGGAAGGTAACTGTTGATGAACTAGATTCAGCCTTGGAAGATGCGTCAATAGTATGTATATCCATATCCACCGGTGGTTTGAACGCTATGGCTTTGGATTATGATATACCTGAAAAGTATGGTATATATCATACGGTGGGTGACACTGTTGGACCAGGCGGAATTTTCAGATCTCTAAGAAACATTCCGGTATTTATAGATATTGCAAGGAAAATGGAGAGAATTTGCCCTGATGCTTGGCTGGTTCATGTTACAAACCCGCTGTCACAATTGACAAGAGCAGTGTGTATGGAAACGTCTATAAAGTGTGTTGGACTTTGCCATAACTACTCAGGAACAATTTCCATGCTGGCAGATTATTTTGGTGTTAAGACCGAGGATGTTAACGCTGTTAGTGTGGGTGTTAATCATTTTACCTGGATGAAAAACATCACAATAAAGGGAAGACCAGCGGATAGTGAGCTTTCTGTTCAAAGATATGTGGAGTATTTTCAGAACAAAAATGGAGTACTGAGAACTAATACCACCGATGATGTCATTTCTCAAATGCTTGTAGGAAAAAACATGGAGTATTATCTAAATTTTGTGTTATTTGAGCGTTTTGGATATTTTCCTGTTGGCTCATCAAATCATGTAGCTGAAAATCTGCCTTTTTATTGTAATGATCTTGATGTTATGAAGAAATACCATATTCGCAGAAAAGGAGTACTACCCCGCAGACAAATGTTGAACGAAAAGAAGCAACAGGAGATTTTCGATATAATGAATGGTAAAAAACCTATACCTGAAATTCAACCTTCCAGTGAGTCGCTTGCTGATATTGTTGAATCTTTGTATACCGGTAAAGCATCCCGCAATATTGTTGCAATGCCTAATCAAGGACAAATTACCAACCTACCTAAAGATGTAATTGTTGAAACATGGGCTGATGTCAACGGAAGTGGAATTTTCCCAGTCATGAGTGGAGAAATACCAGAATATTTGACAGGATATATGCAAACCGTTATAGATGAACAAGAGGCTACTGTAAAGGCAGCTATCACAGGTGATAGGAACTTGATTGCTCGTGCCATGCATATATCACCCCAAGTTTTCAACAAAGAGATTGTGGAGGACTTGACAGATGAATTACTAGAGGCACATCGTAAATATCTGCCTCACTTTCAATAATAAAAGGTCAAATGTTAAGTAACCAAAAAAGAGTTACCAGTTAAAAGTTAAAAGGTCAAGCATTAAACAACAAAAGTGATTCCAGTTAAATAGATAAGTGCAAGAACTTAAGAGACGAATACAACTAATGGAGGTAGGACATATGACAAGTATGGAAAGGGTCAATCGTTTATTAAATCATGATCCTGTTGATCGTATTCCGATTTTTGATCTGCTTCGTAATGATGCAGCTATTGAATACTATTCGGGTGGTAAGCTGACATTTGAAAACGCTGAAGATTTGGTTTATAAAGCAGTTGGAAAAATTCTTGACTCCACCAGAGCTTCTATAAAATATCCATTGCCCGATAAAGAAACAGTTTTGCCAGATGGCAGAACAAATAAACAGTATCGCTGGACTACGTGGAATGAACCTATACGTTTTAATGACTCGGATGATTACGAGGCATTTCTAAGAACCGAGCATATTGCAAAGGATAACGATGTGAGTCGATTGGATGAAAGTATTCAAAACACAATCGATAGGTATGCTCATTTAAATGAAAAAATAGATGATACGTATATATTCTGGAGCTTTGGCGGTGTTGGATTGGGTTATCTGCATTCCGAAGTGGGATTGGACCAATTCTCATACTTTATGTATGACTGTCCAGAAGTAATTTCAGAGGCGCTTGAAGCGAAAACAGAATCATGCATTAGAAAAATCCGACTACTAAGTGAAAAAACACGTGGAAAAGCCGTACAGCCTCAAGGCATTTTCGTGGCCGAAGATATTGCTTATAAGGGCACTACAATGTTTTCACCCGATTATTTACGTGCTGAGTTTTTCCCCAGGCTGAAAAGAATTGTAGATGAATGCCATAAAGCAGGCTGGAAGTTCATGTTTCATTCGGATGGAAATTTAATGCGTGTGTTGGATGATTTTGTTGAAGCTGGTATTGATATACTCAATCCAATTGAAACAGAAGCAGGAATGGATATTAAAGAAATTCATAGACGTTATCCAAAACTTATCATGGCAGGTGGTATAGACGTTTCAAACCTGCTTCCATTTGGTAAACCAGAGCAAATCAGGGATTGTGTTATTAAGGCTATCGAAGATTCCGAAGGTAAGATCATGCTTGGTTCATCTACAGAAATGCATGCCGGTGTTCCATTGGAAAATGTAAGAGCTTTATACGAAACTGTTATAGATTATAAGTTGTAAGCAAATGTAGGGGGGCGTTTAAATTGAATAGCAAAGAAAGATTAATGAATACTTTATTATTTAAGCCTGTTGACAGAATTCCTTTGATAGAATGGAATATCCGTAAGGCAACTATGCGCGAATGGGTAAAGCAGGGTTATCCAGAAAATGAAAATCAAAAATCCTTTTTCAATCTAGATCCAGCTTTTATAAATGTTCCAATATCAATGGGGTTATATCCATACTTTGAAGAAAAGACCATTGAAGAAAATGAGCATTATCGAATTTGGCAGGATGGACTTGGCGCCATTAGACAGGATTTCGCTGAAATAGAGAATCCGGGTTTTGTCACTAGAAAGTGGCTAAAGTTCCCTGTTGAAAACAGAGAAGACTTTTTAGAAATGAAAAAGAGGTATATAAGTAGTGAGCCTAGCCGATATGTGGATAATTGGCCTCTACAGGCTAAAATTCTTGAAATGGCCCCTGTGGCAACTCACCTGTCTATTCCTTATCTGTTCTGGGTTGTGCGAGACTGGATGGGATTTGAGAATCTATGCTTTGCATTTTACGATATGCCTGAGTTATTGGAAGAGATGTTTACTTTTCTTACCGACTTTTGTATCGAAACTTTGAAAAGGGGTATTAAAGAGCTGAAAATTGATATGGTGGAGCTAAAGGAAGATATGGCTTATAAAAATGCTCCCATGATCTCTCCAGAAATGTTCCGTAAGTTTATGATGCCCCATTACAAACGTCTTATAAGTTTTCTAAAAAGTAATGGTGTGAAATTTGTGTATGTTGACTGTGATGGATATCCTGGAGGATTAATTCCATGTTGGATCGAATCGGGTGTAGATGGAGTATCACCTTGTGAGATTGCTGCTGGAAATGACATGTTGCAATTGAGAAAGGAATATCCTGAGTTTGCTCTATTGGGGGGGATAGATAAAAGAGAGCTTGCTAAAGACAAAAAGGCTATTTATCGTGAAGTAATGTCTAAGGTACCTGCAATGATTGAAAAAGGCGGTTATGTGCCACATGTTGATCATGCCATACCTTTTGATGTTCCTTTAGAGAACTACCTGTATTATAGGGATGTTTTGACGAAAGTGGCCTACGGTCAATCAGTTGTTGAACCTATTTGAAAACAGAATATAGCTCTCTAAAAAAATGGAAATACTCACTGATTGGAATATTTCCATTTTGCTTACTAAAAACAATTCTAACCAGGTGTATTGTAAACCGACAGAGTTTTTTGGTGTTGAATAAGTATTTTCATTCTGGTACAATTTACTTAAATTGCACAGTATAGCTTTATATTTTATTTGATTAAGTATGCAGTTTATTAATGCTTCTTATATATTTTTTTGTATATATTTGTGCATAAATCTAACAAAAGCTAAATTTTAATCTATATTTAGTAGAAATCGAGGTTTATTATGGCAGGATTTTTTGGATTATTTGACTATACTAAAGAGGGGCCAGGTGTACCCAAGGATGCACCGCCGAAATCCAGGTTTAGAATATTTTTTGAAGTACTTGGAAGGAAATTCTGGAACCTTATAAAAGTAAATTTACTTTTTGGAATCTTTAATATCCCAGCACTCATTTTTTTAGTGTTCTTTACTGGATATTTGCATTTACTTATAACGCAGAATTTAGGTTTATCTCCAGACGACATATCTAGTACGTTATTTTTCGGTGCTATCCCGTTAATGACAATATTCATATGTTTACCACTAATAACAGTAGGTCCTGCACAGGCTGGTATGACGTATATTTTGAGAAATTATTCCCGTGAAGAACATGCTTTTATTTGGTGGGATTTTAAAGAAAATGCGCGGAAAAACTTTAAGCAAGGTATGATTGTAGGTTTAATCAATACAGTCGTAACAGTGCTTGTTTTATTTGACATATATTTTTATATAAGTTATAGAACTGAAAATCTTATAATTACCGCTGCCAGCGTTCTTATTATTGTAGCTTTTTTAGTTTTTATGATGATGAGTATGTATATATATCCAATGATGGTTACATTTAATTTGAGCATAAAGCAACTTTATAAAAATGCATTTTTGTTTGCAATAATGAAGTTTATTCCAAATCTTCTTATTCTGATTGTATCTTTTGTATTTATTTATTTTTCATTCTACTACCCAGTTATAGGCTATGTTTTGTTTGCGCTATTTACAATGGCTTTTGTTAGCTACTTAACGAATTTCTATGTATATTCCAAAATCGATAAGTATATGATACAACCTTCATTGGAGGGTGAAAATGATGAGGAAGATAGTAGTTTAGGTGATGACGAAGTAAAAGCGATTGACGAAGAACAGAATATCGATGAAAATAGCCATAACGATAATAATGATAAAGTAGACGAACAAAATTCAGAGGAAAAGTAAAAAGTACGGGAGCGAATAAGCGCGTTATGTAAAGGTTATATTACAAAAACCTTATATAGAAAACAATAAGGGGTGGCTTGCCACCCCTTATTGTTTGATTAAATACTTAGCAGATCTTGCATAGTGTAGAACCCTGGTTTCTTATCATGCAGATACACTGCTGCTTTCAATGCACCAACACCAAAGACTTCTTTACTGTTTGCTGTATGTTTTAGCTCAATAATCTCATCCTTACCTGCATATATCACAGTGTGTTCACCTGCTATGTTACCGCCACGAATAGAATGCATACCTATTTCATCTTTGCTTCGCTTAACTCGGCATGTATGTCTGTCGTAAACATATTTATATTTTTCAGGTAAGGTCTGATTTATCGCATCTGCAAGTGCAAGGGCAGTACCACTGGGGGCATCTATTTTCTGATTATGATGTTTTTCAACAATTTCTATGTCAAAGTTAGTGTATAAAAGCTTAGTGGCTTTTTTTACAAGTTCCAGAAGAAGGTTTACACCCAGGGACATATTAGCAGAATATAATATTGGTATCTGTTGTGAGCTTTCTTTGATTTTTAGAATCTGCTCATCAGAAAGACCAGTTGTTGCTACAATTAGTGGTATTTTTTTGGATACAGCATAATCCAGAACGCTCTTAAGCGCAGCAGGATGGGAAAAGTCTATAATAACGTCCATTGATACATTGCACTGCTCTAATTGTGTAAAAACAGGGTAACCATNATCTCGTGAATCACTTATATCGAAACCTGCAACGATTTTGACATCTTCTCTGTAACGCGCAGCAGCTGTTATTACTTGCCCCATTTTTCCATTACAACCGCTTAATAATATTCTTACCATTTTACATGCATCCTTTCATATGTTTGCTTTATAGTGACGGCTAAATTAAACCATATTCGATAAGTGCTGCTTGTAATATCTTTAAGCCTTTATCACTAATTTCAACTAAAGGCATACGGCATTGTCCAACGTTCATACCCATTTGATTCATTGCTGCTTTAACAGGGATAGGATTTACCTCGCAGAAAAGTGCATTTACAAGGTTAGCAATACTAATTTGTATTTTACTGCTTTCTTTCAAATTTCCTTCTAAAAATAGACTTACCATTTTATGCATATCAGAAGGAATTATATTTGCAATAACTGAAATAACACCTTTGCCTCCTAAAGCCATTAATGGAATAACATTTCCATCCTCACCTGAATAAATAATGAGATCATCTCCACAAAGCAACCTTGTTTCAGCAACCTGATTTAAGTTGCATTCTTTAACTGCAACTATATTAGGAATCGCAGACAGGCGCTTTAGAGTATCTGGGTTGATGTTTAAATTAGTTCTAGAAGGAACATTGTAAAGAACAACCGGAATCTTAATAGAGTTAGCAATTGTCTTGAAATGCTGATACAATCCTTCCTGTGTTGTTTTGTTATAGTAAGGTGTTACCGAAAGAATAGAGTCAACTCCTACAGATTCAGCATATTTACTGAGTTCAACAGCATGTTTTGTGTCATTGCTTCCCGTNCCAGCCATCATATGCACTCTTCCAGCTATTTTACGAACAGCAAAATCAATAACTTCCATATGCTCTTTATCAGGCATTGTTGACGCTTCACCTGTAGTTCCGCATATTAGAATAGCATCTGTTCCTTCTTTAATATGCCACTCAATTAATTCTTCAAGCTTATCATAATTAATACCATCATCGGTAAAGGGTGTAACCAATGCTACACATGACCCCTCAAAAATAGTCTTTTTCAAAATAATCACTCCTTATCGAGATATTCAATAAGTTTTTGGGCAATCTGAACTGTATTAGTGGCTGCACCTTTACGAATGTTATCTGATACAACCCAAAGATTTACACCATTTTCCACACTCTCATCTCTACGAATTCTGCCAACAAATACTTCATCTTTACCTGTTGCAGTTATTGGCATAGGGTAGAGGTTGTTATTTGGATCATCTTGTACAACAATGCCTGGAGCTTTTTTCAAGGTGTTCTTAAGATCTTCAATCTCAAAAGGTGTCTCAAGCTCGACATTAATAGATTCACTGTGTGAGTTAAAAACAGGAACTCTGACTGTAGTTGCAGTTATACGTAGATTTTGGTCACCTAGAATTTTTCTTGTTTCCTCAATCATTTTTATTTCTTCTTTTGTATAGCCGTTGTCTTCAAATACGTCTATATGGGGTATTAAATTTCCTGCAATAGGATAAGTAAACTTCTTTGGTGCCTCACCTTTAAGACCATTTTCTAAATCATTATATCCGCCCATACCCGCTCCTGAAACGGCTTGATATGTTGAATAAACAACTCTTTTGATGCCGTACTTATCTTTTAGTGGTTTTAAGGCAACGACAGCTTGAATTGTAGAACAGTTTGGATTTGCAATAATCCCCTTGTGTAATTTTATGTCTTCAGGATTTACTTCAGGAACAACAAGAGGTACTGATGGATCCATTCTCCACGCACTACTGTTATCTACTACAATACAGCCTTTTTTAACAGCAATAGGTGCATATTGTTTACTAATGCTCCCGCCTGCTGAGAATAAAGCAATATCGATACCTCTGTCAAAAGAATTTTCAGTTAATTCTTCAATAATGTATTCTTTGCCTTGAAACTCTATAGTTTTTCCTGCAGATCTGCTTGAAGCAAAAAAGTATAGTTCGGAGATAGGAAGAATCCTTTGTTCAAGAACCTTCAAAAAAGTGTGTCCGACCATCCCGGTGACACCAACGATTGCTAATTTGTATTTTTTCATAAAAACCCCTCCAAAATATTTATACTACATATTGTGTTGATTTACAACTTTGCATTAAAAAGATTAATTAGTTTTTCAAATGCCACAGTGCAGAATTTTTATTGTAAAATATATGGCATTTATTAATACTTGCTGCAAGTAACGTTCCAAACATTTTAAGTCCTAAACCAAGTTACAAATAATAAAAAAACTGCTGATAGAACATTCAGCAGTTAATATTACCTTTAACGGAAATCTTAACGATAGCGCTCCATCAATTGTGTTGATGACAGTCCTGCAGTTATTCACTGAAGAACCAGGAAAAACTCTATGGGAAGAATTTTCCTTCGGCATTTTTCCCTTTCAATTCAAATCAAGCGATACCCATATATCTAATTGAATTTACTAATTAAAAATGCGCCTCTATCTTACACTATTAAATTAATATAGGCCTTAGAAAGTAGAATTTAAAAAATTCAAATCTTCTTTGGATTTATATACTTTCTAAAGATTAGAGTAATAATAACATCAAATAATATTTGTGTCAAACATAAAATAGGGAAATAATAAAATCAAGCAGTGAGTTTGAATACTGTAATTAGTAACTGTGATATACCGTGAGATTCAATATAATAAAAGGATGTTACGGTGACGAAATTACAAAAATAAGTGGACCATTAAGAAAATGAACATTATAAAAGGACTGTTACCTGTAAAATATTAGTTTTACTATAACAATCCTTGTAAATGGCGTGCCTGAAGGGATTCGAACCCCTGACCCACGGCTTAGAAGGCCGTTGCTCTATCCTGCTGAGCTACAGGCACAAAATGGAGCGGGTGAAGGGAATCGAACCCTCACGACCAGCTTGGAAGGCTGGGGTTCTACCATTGAACTACACCCGCATATCTTGTTTGCTCAGTAGCCAACCTCAGTGGCGACTTTTTCATTATACAAATCACTTTGACTTTTGTCAACTAGATTTTTGGATAAAATGATTTTTCTACTGATCCAACTTTCTTTATTGACAAACAAAGCTTCAAATTGTATAATTGAAACTTGTAAAGTGAATGTGCTTTACAGATACATGAAAAGCTTAGTTAACTTGAATGATTTCAACTGCTTTGAATAGATTACTTGACAGGTGTTTGTAGTGGAAGAATATATAAAGGTAGCCATGCTGCTGGACTTTTATGGGCAGTTACTAACCGAAAGACAGTATCAGATATTGGATCTATATTATAATAGTGATTATTCCCTCAGTGAAATTGCATCAATGCTAAACATTAGTCGTCAAGGTGTATATGATGGCGTGAAAAAAGGCAAACATACACTGAACGAGTTTGAAGGGAAACTAGGGCTTGCTAAAAGGTTTTCAAGACATGAAGAAAACTTGAAGGACATTTTATCAAAGTTAAGGAAGCTGAAACCATGTAGAGATAGTGAAGATGAGCAAATTATTAATGAATGTATCGGTGAGTTGCAATCAGTATTAAAAGAATTGTAACTAAAAAAGTAGTGATACCCGGAGGGAAACATGGTATTTGAAGGTTTATCAGAAAAACTACAAAATGTTATAAAGAAAATAAAAAGCGCAGGCCGNGTAACAGAAAAAGATGTTAAAGCCATGATGCGCGAAGTTAGAATGGCACTTTTAGAGGCCGATGTTAACTATAAAGTTGTTAAAGATTTTATTTCAAGTGTTTCGGAGAGGGCAGTTGGCCAGGATGTTATGGAAAGCCTTACTCCAGGACAACAAATTATTAAAATTGTACATGAAGAACTAATAAACCTTATGGGAGGAGAAGTTGAAAAACTCACATTTTCATCTTCGCCACCAACGGTTTATATGATGGTAGGTCTTCAAGGAGCAGGAAAAACAACTGCTTCTGGTAAACTTGCAAATTATCTTAGAAAACAAGGTAAAAAGCCACTACTTGTTGCTTGCGACGTATATAGGCCTGCAGCAGTAAAACAGCTCCAAGTTTTAGGTAAGCAGATTGATATTCCTGTATTTGAAATGGGTACAGGTACAAATCCTGTAAATATTGCGAAGAAAGCTATAGAACATGCACAATCAATGCAATTAGACGTTGTTATCATTGATACTGCTGGTAGGCTTCATATTGACGAAGAACTTATGCATGAATTGTCAAATATTAAGAACGGTGTCAATCCACAGGAGATACTACTTGTAGTCGATTCTATGACAGGGCAGGATGCAGTTAATGTAGCTGCTAGTTTTAACGAACAACTAGATATTAACGGGATAATACTTACAAAACTTGATGGTGATACAAGAGGGGGCGCTGCACTTTCAACTAAAGCCGTTACTGGGAAACCTGTAAAATTTGCAGGAACCGGTGAGAAATTAAGTGATCTTGAACCATTCCATCCAGATAGAATGGCATCAAGAATACTCGGTATGGGTGATGTCTTAACCCTTATTGAAAAAGCGCAGCAATCTTTTGATGAAAAGAAAGCTCTTGAATTAGAAAAGAAGTTAAGAACTCAACAGTTTACATTAGAGGATTTTCTAGAACAGTTACAGCAGCTAAAGAGTATGGGTCCGCTCAATCAATTTCTTGGAATGATCCCTGGAATGGATAATAAGGCTATGAAGAATATTCAGGTTGATGAGAAGCAAATGGTTTATATAGAGGCAATTATCCAATCCATGACTAAGCAGGAACGTATCAACCCATCTATTATTAACTCGAAGCGGAGACAGCGTATTGCTAAAGGGAGCGGAACATCAATTCAACAGGTCAATCAGCTGTTGAAACAGTTTGAATCCATGAAGAAAATGATGAAGAAGTTTTCAAATCCAAAGGCTATGAAAGGTATGAGGGGATTGGGTGGTTTTAAAATGCCTTTTTAATTAGGCGTTTCCCGGATAATTTACCGATTACTAATATAGAACTAAATGCTTGAAAGGTGGTGAGAAAATGGCAGTTAAAATGCGTCTAAAGAGAATTGGTGCGAAGAAAAAACCTTTTTACAGAATAATTATTGCAGATGCAAGAGCACCAAGAGATGGAAGATTTATCGATCAAGTTGGGACATATAATCCTCTTGCAGATCCTGTCGAAGTTAAGTTTGATGAGGAAAAAGCAAAAGATTGGCTAAAAAAAGGAGTTCAACCCACTGATACAGTTAAAAGACTTCTTAAAAATGCTGGTATTACTGACTAATATTATAACAACTTCATTCTACTTTTAAGGCTAATACAGTGTTAATAAATGGAGGGTTAAGAATGAAAGAACTTTTAGAGAATATTGCCAGATCACTTGTTGACAATCCTGAAGAAGTATCGGTAAGGGAAGTAGAGGGAGAAAAATCCCTTATCCTTGAATTGAGGGTTGCAGAAGATGATATGGGTAAGGTAATAGGAAAGCAGGGGCGTATAGCTAAAGCTATTCGTACAGTAATGAAGGCAGCAGCTATGCGCAATAACAAACATGTTGTTGTTGAAATACTACAATAGTTTTGACTTATATTAAAACTAGAACATAAAAATGCTATCTTAAAATTACATAGTTAATTTTAAGGTAGCATTTTTTATTTGTATTAATATGACTTTAATTGATTTTTTGTTAAAAAACTTTTTTTCAGGGAATATAAGATAATAAGATTGGTTCTATAATTTTTGTTAACATATTGATAAAAAACTTATGTTATGAAACCATGAAACAATATAAAGGAGAGATAATTATGGGTAATGTTTTAGATTTGACAAAGGATAATTTTGACAAAGAAGTGCTACAATCAGACAAGCCTGTATTGGTAGACTTTTGGGCGGCATGGTGTGGTCCATGTAGAATGGTTGCACCAATCATTGAACAGGTCGCAGAAGAGTTTCAAGGGAAAGCAAAAGTTGCCAAGATTAATGTTGATGAACAAAGCGAATTAGCTCAACAATATAGAATTATGAGTATTCCTACACTCATTGTATTCAAAGATGGGAAGATAGCTGAAAGCGTTGTAGGAGCTAAATCGAAGAATGACCTTTCCAATATGTTAAATAAATATATTTAAGAAAAAAGCCGGAGCATAAAACCTCCGGTTTTTTCATGCTATTCTTTTGACATGTATAATATGAAAGATATATAATTTATATAAATTATGACAGGATATTAAAACATATTGACAAGTTAAATATTCTGAACTTCGCTGTGTAATATATTGCTCAATGTTATAATATGGTACTCGTTTAAATAAGCATGTCCATATTACACAGCTAACTGTAATTACTGATACACCGCAAAAGACGTTGATGTATGGATATATTAAATATTTTATAATAGCAGTATTTTTCCAGGAGGTATAAGTGTGGGATACACAATAGAAAATGTAACTGTAATAACTTGGGATGACGAACTAAAGATAACAAAAAACGCAACTGTAAAAACCGATGGGAGTAAGATTTCATACGTTGGAAGCAAAGCAGACGACATAAATGAGTCAATAACAGATATTAGAATAGATGGTACAGGTAAAGTATTGATTCCCGGATTTGTAAATGCTCATACACATATTCCTATGACATTACTTCGAAGTTATGCCGATGATCTAAATCTACAAACATGGCTATTCGATCACATTTTCAAAATAGAGGATAAACTCAATGATGATGATGTTTATTGGGGCACTCAACTTGGAATGCTGGAGATGATAGCAGGTGGAACTACATGTTTTTGTGACATGTATTATTTTGTAGACAAGATTGCTAANGCAACTTCNGAATCGGGAATGCGTGCATTACTGTCACGTGGTCTTACGAATGATTCGGATATTGATGACTACAGTGATGATTATAGGATAAAAGAAGCTATTGATACATTTACACAGTGGAACGGGGCTGATAATAACCGTATTAGGGTTTCTTTTGCTCCCCATGCCATATACACTTGTGCACCCAATTATATAAGGGCAATACGTGATACAGCACAAAAGCTTGGTGCTTACATTCATGTTCATNTTGATGAAACTATGAAAGAGCACAATGATTCTCTCAGCCAGTATNGGATGACACCCGTGCAGCATCTTAATTCAATAGGTCTTTTTGATCTGCCCACCATAGCAGCACATTGTGTTCATGTAACAGATGAGGATATGGATATAATGAAGGAGAAAAATGTGTCATTTGTTCATAACCCAGGAAGTAATCTCAAACTGGGAAGTGGAATAGCTCCTGTGCCTAAGGCATTGCAAAAAGGATTGAATGTTGCGTTAGGCACAGATGGAGCCTCCAGCAACAATAACCTGAATATGTGGGAGGAGATGAATTTGGCAGCCCTTATTCATAAAGGTGTAACAATGGATCCTCTGGCAGTAAAGGCAGAAGAAGCATTCAAAATGGCTACAGTCAATGGAGCAAGAGCGCTNGGGTTTAATACANTAGGACAAATAAAGCAAGGNTTTAATGCCGATATGGTTCTAATAGATATATCAAAACCTCATTATTTTCCTGAGCACAATTTAGTATCCAATTTGTCGTATTCTGCTCAAGCATCTGATGTTGAGACTGTATTTGTTGATGGTAAAATTCTTTATGATAAAGGAGAGTATAAAACCCTCGACAAAGAAAAGATCTATTATAATATAAAACGTGTATATAAAAGACTTTTTTTAACATAACAATAGAGCGTCCATCACAGCAAAAACACATACAGCAAATTCAATTCTATAATGTTTCAGGATTTTTAGGATCAACTATAATTGTTTTATGATTAACATATATAACCATCCCGGGCTTTGCTCCGGATGGTTTTTTTACATATTTTACTCTTGTATAATCAACTTGTACTTTTGATGAATTACGAGCTTTACTAAACCATGCAGCAAGTGATGCCGCTTCTATAAGTGATTTCTCGGAGATATCACCTGTCGTGCGAACAATAACATGGGAACCTGGAATATCTTTTGTGTGAAACCACATATCATTAGGGTGAGCAATTTTCATTGTCAGCTCATCATTTTGTACATTATTTCTACCAACCAATATTTGGTATCCCTCTGAGGATGTAAAAGACAGGGGAGTAAGTTTTACAGTGTTTTTCTTTCGTTTGTAAGTCTTTCGTAAATAACCCTGTTCTTTAAGTTCTTCGCGTATTTCCTCCACACTCTCAGGAGAATTGGCTTCATCAAGATTATATAAAACACTTTCCAAGTAATCCAACTCTTTTTTGGTTANATTTAGCTGTTCTTGAGCATATGCGTATGCATTTTTTCCTTTATTGTATTTCTTAAAATAGCGTTGGGCATTTTGTTGTGGTGTTAGATTTTCATCTAACTCAATTGTTAAAAAGTTCTCTTCAGTATCATAATAGTTTTGAAGCTTACAATGCTTCATACCCTTTTTAAGAGCATAGATATTAGCAGTTATTAATTCTCCATATAATCTTAGTGTGTCATTACTTGAGTTTTCTTCTAGTGTTGTCACATGGATACTAATTTTCCTCTCGCATCTTTCAATGTTTTGTTTTACTAATTTAATTAAATCATTACTTTTTGTTTTAATCTGTTGCCTTTTTGCGCTCAACTTATAAAAACTATCTATTGCATGACTTAAGTTGTTGTATTTCTCATAATTTACATATTGTGTTAATTCGAAAGCATGAAAATCTACTACTTTTCTTGAGTTATTGTCAATTACGATGCAAGGTGAGTAATCGTTATTATTTAAGTGAATAATCATATCTTTTAATACTTGTGCTATTGCCAAGTAACCAATAGAGTCAATATTGCTTGTATTACTATCAGGGTCAACTCCTGCTCTAATACATACTTCTCTACACAATACCGGACTAAAACCTTTGATTTCGCTTAATATAGCTTTAGAAACAGAACCAGTACGATTTTTAATAGAGAGAATAAAACTATCAATATCTAATTGGGTAATAGGTGTTTTATCTTGGGCAGGTGGTAGAATATATTCTCTTGCAGGCATTATTTCCCGTACTCTGTTCACACCTTGGTCAACATGTTTTATCGAATCAATAATTTTGCCACTATTATTGACCAGAATAATGTTGCTATGGCGTCCCATTGTTTCTATAATAACTTTTTTTATGCTTCTATCTCCTAGTTCATCCGAGCTTTCTACATATAGATTGATAATTCTTTCAAAACCATCACATTCAACTTTATTAATAGTTCCTCCATTTAAGTGCTTTCTTAATAACATACAAAACATAGGAGGGGATGAGGGATTATCTAAATCAAGTTCTGTTAAATGAATTCTTGCAGAATTTGCGTTGCAGCTTAACAGGAGTTTAAGGTTTTCATTATTTGCACGTATGTGGAAAATAAGGGTATCTCTTTCGGGTTGATATATCTTAAAAATACGCCCACCACTTAATTTATCATCTAGTTCATTTGCAACAGCTGTTGCTACAATTCCGTCAAAGGGCATAAGTTTCACTCCATTTCCTTACAGATTGCTTCAATGTAGTTGGTTGATAGAGTTACATTTTAGCATAAATCAAGTTCAAGTTAAATGGTTGCATGTATTTGGGAAAAATAATAACGGAATTTGTAAAAATGAAGATTAAGTCAGGAAATATTACAATATTATTAATTTTATTTTACAAAAATATCATCCTGTGATATAATCACATCCGTACAGAAAATACGCTAATGTTATACATCATATCTCATACTAATTTATAGGATTGAAATGATTTTATCTTGATTTGAAGGGGGAAATCATTTATGTCAATTAAAAAACGTTCTGTATCCATATGGGTACTGTTAATCTCGATTTTTCTATTTATTATTATTAACAATACATATTTTTTACATTGATAATTTTGGAGGAAGGGAGCAATGCTCTCTTTTTTT